>ERZ1066127.12-NODE-12-length-170481-cov-45.244364_pt1 | contig 170481 bp, 151 predicted proteins | sample MGYA00382774_ERZ1066127 | MGnify/ENA primary metagenome ERZ1066127 (study PRJEB33369, sample SAMEA5778357) | biofilm metagenome | biome: Industrial cooling water; feature: Water cooling tower basin; material: Biofilm | place: United Arab Emirates | collected...
AACTAATCTAACAACTCTACAAGGCTCTGTCAACCCCTTGGGAAAAATTTTTTGGAAATTACTCAAACCTTGCTACGATGAGGCTTTTGCGCCAAAATGGGTTAAGCGTCACGCTCGGTGTAGGAAAAAAATTTGTGAATTTTCAGTCGGTGATTGCTACGCTTAATCAGTTTTGGAGCGATCGCGGGTGTCTGATCGCCCAGCCCTACGATATTGAGAAGGGGGCAGGCACTAAAAATCCTCATACCTTTTTAAGAGCGATTGGCCCTGAGCCTTGGTCGGTCGCCTATGTAGAGCCTTGTCGTCGTCCTGGGGATGGTCGCTACGGTGAAAACCCCAATCGCTTTCAGCACTATTACCAATACCAGGTTCTGATTAAACCTTCCCCGGATAACATCCAAGAGATTTATCTCGATTCGCTGCGGGCGCTGGGTATCCGTCCCGAAGACCACGATATTCGGTTTGTGGAGGATAACTGGGAAGATGCCGCCGTGGGAGCTTGGGGAACTGGTTGGGAAGTCTGGCTAGATGGGATGGAAATTACCCAATTTACCTACTTCCAGCAATGCGGGGGTATCGATTGTCGTCCGGTTTCGATAGAAATTACCTATGGACTGGAACGGCTGGCGATGTATCTTCAGGAAACTGATGCGATCGCTAAAATTCACTGGACTGATAACATCACCTACGGGGACGTTCACCTTCAGGGCGAAATCGAGCAGTGTACCTACAACTTTGAAGCATCCAATCCAGATTTACTCTTTACCCTGTTTGGTCTTTACGAGCAAGAAGCCGAGCAACTGCTCAAACGCGGGTTGGTTCTACCCACCTTGGACTATGTTCTGAAATGTTCTCATACTTTTAACTTGCTCGATGCCAGAGGCGTTATTTCCGTAACGGAGCGGACTCGGTACATTGCTAGAATTCGCAACTTGGCAAGACAAGTAGCCCAGCTTTACTTGCAACAACGGGAAGCGCTAGGTTTTCCCCTGGCGAAATTGGACAAGTCCGAGCGATCGCCTGTTGAGTTGGTATCGTAGTAAGATTTTGAATCGGTAACTTCGACCAAAGCTGTTCTTACACCATATGGTTAATCTGGTAGACCTTTTAGAACCAATTGCCGGTAAATTCCGCAGTATGGGCATTCCCGAGCCGGTTGTACATTGGGGGCATCCGTTAATGATGGCAATTGTGGTCTTTGTGATGGGCAGCTTTGTTGGCTTAGCTGGATGGCGGGGACGTACAATCGCAGATGAGGAAATCGCAGCCACAAGTCGGATGGAACACCGTAAGTTAGCCCCTTGGATGTTTCTGTTTATGGCAACTGGCTATACCGGCGGCGTTTTATCTTTGGTAATGCAGCATCAACCGATCTTGGAAAGTCCCCATTTTTGGACAGGCTCGATTGTACTGCTGTTGCTCGCTCTCAATGGCCTAATTTCTGTAACCGGATTTGGGGGCAATAAACCAAATTTACGTACAGTTCATGCCTACTTGGGAAGTGTAGCGCTTGTTGTTGTCTTTATCCATGCCGTGCTGGGTTTGAAACTAGGTCTGGCAATCTAATGGGTGCTATTGGTGGAATAATTCTGTGTTTGGCTTACATTTTGGGACTACTGTCTGCGGCGGTAATGTCTTCAATTGCCGAAGGCAGATTTTCTTTTATTCTGGCTTTAGCTTTAGGCGGATTAGGACTAGCAGCTGCTTTTATCATCCCCCGTTTTTGGCGAACAAGTACGCCCCGCAGATTATGGCTAACGGCTGCAACGCTGTTGTTTTTAGCTCCACTGTATTTTCAACTGACGGTGCCGCAACCAGCGAAAAATGATATTAGCCAGTTCGTCGCTGCACAGACAAGCGGGAATGCTCAAGAGCAAATAGTTACGGTACGGGGTAAGATAGCCAGTTCGCCTCGTCTCACTCGCAGTAAACGCGCTCAGTTTTGGTTCAATGCTAATCAGCTCAATGAAGTAGCGGGGATAGACAAACCGGCAAGGGTTGGTCAAAGCGTTACGGGTAAGTTGTATGTGACCGTTCCTTTATTGCAAGCGACTGGTTTAAATAGCGGTCAAGAAATTGACGTGACTGGAAGCTTGTACAAACCCAAACCGCCTGCTAATCCGGGTAGCTTTGATTTTCAAGCTTATTTAGCTAAAGAAGGTGCTTTTGCAGGTTTGACAGGTCGAAGCGTGCGCGTTCCAGATGAAAAGGCAGGTTCCCGTTGGGGATGGTGGCGCATTCGACAGCGAATTCTTCGCTCTCAAGCTAGCAAGTTAGGTATTCCTGAAGGGCCTTTTGTTAGTGCAATGGTGCTGGGAAGTCAGGCGGTAAACTTATACTTACCAGCGGCAATTCGAGACGAGTTTGCCAAAGTTGGATTGGCTCATGCATTAGCTGCTTCTGGCTTTCAAGTTTCCCTGATTTTAGCGATTGTTGGCTCTTTAACTGGGAGGTTATCAGCAAGAGCAAAATTTGCCTATGGTGTGGCGGCACTTTTGATTTTTTTGGGGTTAACAGGGCCACAAGCACCAGTGCTGCGAGCAGTAATAATGGGGATGGCGGCATTGACTGCTATGGTGCAGGAGCGAAAAATTAAACCGTTTGGTTCTCTCTTATTAGCTGCTACTATTTTATTGCTGATTAATCCGCTGTGGATTCAAGATTTAAGCTTTCAATTAAGTTTTCTGGCAACGTTGGGATTGTTGACAACTGTGCCAGCTTTGATGAAACGTTTAGATTGGTTACCGCCTGTATTAGCTGGGGCGATCGCTCTCCCAATTGCTGCGTCAATCTGGACGTTACCGCTACAACTTTATGTTTTTAATGTGGTTTCGCCCTACAGCATTCTCGTCAATGTAATTTCTACACCTTTAATCACTATTATTAGCATTGGTGGATTTATCAGCGCCTTGGCTGGGTTGATTTGGCCTTTGGCAGGTAGCGCGATCGCTTGGCCTCTATATTATCCCGCCCATTGGTTAATTCAACTGGTAGAATTCTTTGGTCAGTTACCGGGAAATTCAGTTGCAGTGGGCGCGATCGCTCTTTGGCAGTTAATCGCACTCTATGGTTTAATCTCCATCATCTGGCTTTGGCATTGGTGGCAGCGACGTTGGTGGTTAGCCGGATTAATTGCTATTAGTTTGCTTATCTTTCCTGTTTGGTACTCTAAGACGACTTTGTTCCAAGTAACGGTGTTAGCTACTCCAGGAGAACCTGTCCTGATTATCCAAGACCAAGGAAAAATTACTTTGGTAAATAGCGGCGATGCCAACACAGCCCGTTTTACAGTTTTACCTTTTCTGCGACAACAAGGCGTTAATCAAATAGATGCGGCAATTCGTTGCTGTACTCCACGCTTGGGCAAGGGAAGTGATACCCAAACTGTTACTAATAATGGCTGGTCTGCTATTTTAGAACGCTTGCCTATTACTAACTTTTACAACGAACCCGGTGTGACGGATTCTAACAACCAACCTAATATTGAAACTGCCGTAAAAAAAGATGAGGGAACTTATCAAACTTTAGCGGCAGGTCGCAGCGTTGAAACTGGCTCGACCAATGTTAAGCTAATCGATGCCGACTTTCCAGTGTTGCAGTTACAGATTAAAGACCAAACTTGGTTATTGCTGGGCAATTTGCAACCAGATCAGCAAAACCAGCTGGCAACTAGAACCCGACTGTCCAATCTACAAGTTTTAGCATGGTCTGGGGAACGCTTGACTGACGATTTGCTCAAGGTGCTAAAACCTAGTGTAGCGATCGCTTCCTCCAGTTCTGTAGATCCAGATACAGTAACGGCATTGCGAAGAAACAAAACCCAACTTTTCTGGACAAACCGCGATGGCGCGATTCAGTGGTCACCTAAAGGCGGTTTCGAGGCAACTTTGGAGTTAACTGAAACCGAAGCTTCCTTACTGTGACATTAAGTTTCTTCTGGTTAATAGCGTCGTAGGGGCGGGTTCTCCCAGATACCTTTGATCGAAAGCGAATTATGTTGATCAACCCGCCCCCCACAAGATGTATATCCAAGCGAACATGATATGATATACTAGAAAAGCACTCTGGAAACGAGTAAAATCGGCTCGTGCATCTTTGGAGAGGTGGCAGAGTGGTTGAATGCGGCAGACTCGAAATCTGCTTTGGCGGCAACGTCAACGTGGGTTCAAATCCCACCCTCTCCGTTTTAATTTTGCCCGTTTTAATTTTGCCTAGTTGCGGCTAGGGAAATCGCTTCCACCATAATCTTATGCTCCTGTACCTGAATCCGCGCGTGCAATGTTTCTGGGGTATCATCGGGCAAAACTGGCACGGCGGCTTGGATGAGAATTGGGCCGCTGTCAACTTCTGGAACAACTAAGTGTACCGTACACCCGGTAATTTTTACCCCTGCGGCGATCGCTTGCTCTACTGCGGCAATGCCTTTAAAACTAGGTAATAAACTAGGATGAATATTGATAATCCGGTTGGGAAAGGCATCAATAAATACAGGGGTGATAATTCGCATCCAACCTGCTAAAATAACCCATTCAACATCATATTCCCGCAAGGTTTCGACGATTTTAGCGTCTAATTTCTGGCGAGGCTTAAATTCTCTATGATCGAGCAAGACGGCGGGAACGTTCCACTTTTCGGCTCTTGCTACAGCTTTGATGCCAGGATTATTGTAAATCAAAACTTGTATTTTAGCGTTTAACTGTTTGTCGGCGATCGCTTGTGCAATTGCTTCAAAGTTACTACCACTCCCAGAAGCCAGAATACCTAGTTTCACGGGTGCATCTTGTGGGGGAAGTTTGGCTGAAATGGCTGGGGAAACGAGGCTGAGTGTAGAATCATCTGATATTGGAGTCACAGTCATGGCAGATGGGAGGTTTGATTGCAGAGGCCAAAAGTATATAGTAAGTCGTGGTCGGATTCAGATGCGATCGCTGCCTGGATCTTTTTATCTCCTGCTCTGATCCTACTGGGTATCTTCGTCCTCTGGCCCATCGCCTATCTGTTTTACCTCAGCTTCACTGCGGGTAACTTTACCATCAGCGGCACTCGCTGGGTAGGTTTGAGAAATTACCTGCGCTTGCTGCTGAGTCCAGATTTTTGGCAGGTTATCGGTAATACTGTTTATTTTACCGTGGCAACGGTGATTCCCAGTCTGGTTATACCCTTGGGGTTAGCTGTATTCTTGAACCGCGCGATAAAATTGCGAGGAATGCTGCGAACAGCCTATTTTATTCCTTCTATTACTTCCTTAGTAGCCGTCGGACTGGGTTTTCGCTGGCTATTTCAAACCGAAGGGCCAATCAACGCGCTTTTGGGTACTGTTAATATTGCACCGATTCCTTGGCTAGGTAGCACTACCTGGGCGATGTGGGTGTTAATTTTATTGAGTATTTGGAAACAACTCGGTTTCAATTTAGTAGTATTTCTGGCTGGGTTGCAAACTATTCCCCAATCTCGCTACGAAGCAGCCGAATTAGATGGTGCAAACCCTTGGCAACAATTTTGGTATATTACTTTACCCGGTTTGCGGCCTACTCTTGTATTTGCTACGGTTACTACTGCGATTTTTACCCTGCGGAGTTTTGAGCAAGTTTATGTTATCACGGGCGGCGGCCCTTTGAACTCGACTAATTTGTTGGTTTATTATATCTACGACCAAGCTTTTGCTCAATTTGATTTTGGCTATGCCGCCGCTGCTGCAACGGTTTTGCTAGCTGTGACGCTGGTGCTGGTTTACTTGCAATTGCGAACCTGGGGCGAAGAAAATTATTAGTTTTGGGAGTGGCGAAATGGAAGTGCGATCGCATGTACAACAGGTGATAGAAACGCTCAAAAAGGATTTACCAACACTGTTTGAGCAAGATATTTCTTATGATATTTATACGCCGGATATTTACTTTCAAGACCCGGTAAACAAGTTTAAATGGAAATTTAACTATCGAATCATTTTCTGGACGCTGAGATTTCACGCACGGTTATTTTTTAGCGAAATTCACTTTGATTTATACGATGTTGAGGCGGAAACAGAGGATACAATTATTGCTAATTGGACGGTGCGCGGTGTTTTGCGAGTTCCTTGGAAAGCTCGGATATTTTTTAATGGCTATTCTACTTACAAACTCAATGAAAATGGTTTGATCTACGAACATATTGATACTTGGGATCGGGAACCTGGAGAAATTTTAAGGCAATTTATCCGCCGGGGATAGAGTACCTAAGATTTAACGAACCGCAGAGGCGCTCCAGAGCGCAGACAGAAGAGGAAGAGGAGTTAAGGAGAGTTTTTCTTACGCTCGAATTGCTGAGAAAAAATTCTCCATTCATCTTGATCTTGAATGTTGCTATTTAAATTGTTTTCGTCCATGCTGACTAAATTGTATTGAACGTTTTCAGTAAAAATTGTCAAAATAATTTTCGTGATTTCCAAGAATTTAATCACCCAATGGCATTCATCTTGGGAATAATCTTCGTAGTATCTAATTAAGTTTGCCATACAAACTTCTAAATGAGTCCGAGTTGGTGGGCAAATTAAAATCAGTTTGAGCAAAATAATGGCTAATGTTAAAGGGTTTCCTTGAGAAGCTAAGGCAATAAACAAGGAAGAAGGTTCTCCATTCCTGGGGATAGTTAACCAATCTATAGTCCGATTGCAAGTTTTCAGCAGCAATGGTTTATTTAATACTTCTTCGTCATATTCTTGATAAATGCCTTCTAGTTTTTCAGTTAGCTTTGTTTTGAGATTATCTACTAATCCTTGATTAGAGACAGAGAAAAACAAGTATTTTATTAAACTTTGCTTAAAATGCTTGTATTTAAGCCTGTGAGTTTGTTGAATAAAAATATTCGCTAGATTGGCATAGCTGAAAAAACTGCGCTTTGATACAACTTTTTTGATTAGTTCTAGTGCTTCATCGCCTAGAAAGCTTGGGTTTTGGGTTCTTTGAGTGGGAGATACATTAGCATGAGAATGTGCTGTAAACATAGCTAAGTCCACCTTAAATTTATCTTGCAGTTGCTTGGATAATGCTTTAGCCGCTTGGCGCTGTTCTAGGGAGTTTTGAGAATTGGCATACTGAGAGGTTAACAAATAAGAAGTGTAGTTGTTTTTCCAGTGTTGTTTTTGTTGATAGTCGTATTTAGCAACAAATAGTTTGATTTCTTGGTAGTCTTGACTGTTGATAAAATTATCTAGCCAACTGCTGAGATGATTCAGGGTTGGAGATTTTGTAGAACAATTAACGGGAGCATTACCAAGCAATTCAATCAAAGCCTGGGCTGGTTTGTAGTCTCGGCGAAAAATCCAGTTGTTAAGGATAATATAAATAGTCCGCTTTAAGGTATTTTTAAATTCTTCTTCATTGCGAGAAATTATGATTTGATAAAGTGCTTTTTGCGGTTCTGTCTGAACTACAAAAAACTGGATAAATAAATTTTTAAATTCAGATAAAACTAATTCTGGTGAGGATTGCTTAACAAGAGTGAGAAAAAACTGGCAGATTACTTCTCTCTGTGGGGATAGATCGGGTTGGGGATCGTTTGAATTTTGCAGCGCGCCAGTATGATGAACAATGTTTGAGTCATCGCTAGGGAGTGGAGCTTTAATAGTTCTAAAGTGTCCAGTCGTAACTTGAGGAAAAAAACTTTGAGATACCATCTCAGTGCCAGGAACGCTTACAGTTTAACTGTATAATTCCTCTCTAGAAGGCTTAGCGATCGCAGACCTCTCTCAAGGATGATTATCACCGCTAAACTGAGTGAGGCTAACTACGATGGCACGGTGACTACCATCACAGGGTAATATAAGCTAAGCTTATGAAGCGAATCTGAAAGCTTGATGGCAGCCCAGACAGACGATGCAGCAACAACTGCAAGCACGAGTTAACTAACCGGGATCGAAAACACGATTTTTGGGCAGGGGTCGGTTAGATCTATTCCAAGTCTTATTATGGATATGGGAAAAACAGCGATCGCGGATCTGGATCACAGTGCGATCGCCAATTTATCACAGAGGTCTAGTTTAACTCGGCTGGATTTGCCGCCAAGCAGTCAAACAAGCGATTCAGACTCGCGACAAATTGCTCAATTTCTGCCTTAGTCATTTCCATCCAGCCATCAAATCCCAGGATGGAGCTGACTGTCATCGCCATCACTGGGTAAAAATCTGCGAAGGCTTGCGATGACAGCCAGAGTCGAACTTTTCCTTCTGGCGTAGGCTGTCCAGATATGGTAAACAAACACTGCGATCGCTTGCTAGACTTAGCCGTAATTAAATTATCGGCTGGGCCAAACACCAGATTAGTAGGCCAGGGGTTCAAAGTCAGGTGGTTTTTCTCCGCTGCTTGAGTCACCAGCTGAAATTCTTTGCCAATCCCGTGTGCTTCCGCCATTGCCATAATCGCTTCTATGCGTTTATTTTTGGTTCTGTAGGGTTGGATTTTCCCTCCAAAGGTAACGATAGGGAATATGGGCGAGGCTGCTGGCTGTTTAATTTCCAGGATTAGCTTGTGTAATTCGGACTGCTGCTGCTGGATTTGAGCAACTGTTTCTAACAGTTGGGGTAGTTTGGCGATTTCGATGGTAAAGTTTGTTTGGCTTGAGTCGATTTGTGCGATCGCTTTGTTTAATTCCTGTATTTGTCCTTCTAGCGGTGCTGGATCGAATTCTACAAATGCGGCTTCCTTTTCAGCCATCTGTTGCATAACTGTCGCGGTAAATTCCTTCACTGCTTTTATTTGAGCAGGTTCTGGACGCTGGTTAAACTCTTGTTTCAATTCGGAAATTTCGCCTTTGAGTTGCTGTATTTGTTGTTCTAAGGATGAGTCAGCAATTTTTTGGTTGATTGCGGCTGTAGCTTGCTTTAGTTCGGCAATTTGGTTTAATTCTACCCGCTGATTAAACTCTTGTTTCAACGAGCAAATGCTGGCTTGCAGTTGCTGTATTTCTTCTTTTAAGGGTGAATCAGCAATTCTCTGGTCTATTGCGGCTATAATTTGGTTTAATTCGGCAATTTCGCTTGATTCCTGCCGCCGATCAAACGCTTGTTTCAACGAGTAAATTTCGCCTTGTAGTTGCTGTATTTCTTGTTCCAGGGATAAATCGGCAATTTTTTGGTCGATTGCGGCTGTAGTTTGTTTTAATTGGGCAATTTGGCTTGGTTCCTGCCTCTGATTGAACGCTTGATTCAACGACCAAACGTTTTCTTGCACTGCTTGTATTTCTTGCTTAACTTCGTTAATTTGCTCTAAGGTAACGCTGGAAACAGGTATTTTTTCTGTACTTGTCAGTACAGTTTTCAGTTGCTGAATCTCTTGTTCTAGATAAGTCGGATCAAAAGCTGGCTGCGGGGTAAAATTCCCTGTAGATGAAATATTGCCGATTGCTACTTCTAAGGTATCGAATCGTTTTTGCAGTGCTGAGATTTCTGCTTGTATCGGTTGAATATTAACAGGTTCAGCAGCCGGAGGCAGGGAGGTTGCCGCATCTTTTATCGAACGTAATTCTCCTGCGATTTTCTGGTCGGTTTCGGTGATGCGAGAGTTGACTTGAGAGAGAAACGACAGCATATTCTGCTGAAAATTCTGTTCAAACCGGCGGCGGTTGATTGTACTGAGGGAGAGCGCTAAAGTCAAGGGAGCGGCTGCATAAATTAGCTGATTGGAAGTAACTGCCAATATCGAGCCAATCACAGAACCCGCTACGGAGATAGTTTCTGTTACTTCCAACCCACTGCGATCGCTGGCGCCATTCATGGTAACTTCTACATCTGCTATGTCTATGAGACAAAATTTATCACATTCCCCGTCCTATAGCAGTCATAAAGTTTTATAGGAAAATTCCGTTAAACTTATCTATAATACAGCAGTTTTCCGTTATATTCAACAATTATTGCACGTATCTCAAGGAGTAAAAATGTTACCTAAACCGTGGGATCTAGTTCTGCGTGGTTGTCGCTGGCTGAATTCAACCGGGAGTGAGTCGGAAGTTGATATTGCTATTTTAGATGGGAAAATTGCCGCTATTTCCCCCAATATTAGCGAACCCAGCCAACTAGAACTCGATATTAAAGGTAAGTTAGTCAGTCCGCCGTTTGTTGAGTCGCACATTCATTTAGATTCCGCTTTAACCGCAGGCGAACCGCGATGGAACCAAAGCGGAACTTTATTTGAAGGAATTGAAATTTGGGGAGAACGCAAGCAAAGTTTAACCCTAGAAGATGTTAAAAACCGAGCCAAAGAAACTCTCAAGCAACAAGCCTCTCAAGGTGTATTATTTGTCCGCAGCCATGCCGATGTCAGCGAATCGAGTTTAACGGCATTGCAAGGCTTATTAGAAGTGCGAGAAGAAGTCAAAGATTGGATAAATTTACAAGTAGTAGCTTTTCCCCAAGATGGGATTTACAGCCAGAGGAAAAACGAGGAATTGTTAGAGGAAGCGCTGAAATTAGGGGCAGATGTTGTGGGAGGAATTCCCCATTATGAATTTACGCGAGAAGATGGGGTGAATTCCGTTCATCGCATCTTTGAATTAGCGGAAAAATATGATAAAATAATCGATATCCACTGCGATGAAATTGATGACGAACAGTCGCGGTTTTTAGAAGTGGTGGCAGCTTGCGCGGTGCGTCAAGGGATGGGGGAAAAAGTTACCGCCAGTCACACAACTGCGTTTGGTTCTTATAACAATGCCTATGCGCGAAAATTGATGGGATTGTTAGTGCGATCGCAAATTAATTTCATCGCCAATCCCCTGATTAATATTACCCTTCAAGGACGCACCGATACTTATCCCAAACGGCGGGGAATTACCCGCGTTAAAGAACTGTGGCAAGCGGGATTAAATGTCAGTTTAGGACATGATTGCGTTCAAGATCCTTGGTACAGTTTGGGAACCGGAAATATGTTAGAAGTCGCCCATATGGCAGTTCACGTTTGCCAAATGACAGGTATAGCAGAAATCGATGCTTGTTTTGATATGGTAACGTGGCACGGCGCTAAAACTTTGCATCTGCAAGATAACTATGGCATCGAAATAGGAAAGCCAGCCAATTTAATAGTTTTAGATGCCGATAGTCGCTACGATGCAATTCGCCGCCGCGCCACGGTGCGCTATGTGATTTCCCAAGGCAAGTTACTTACCCATACCGAACCATCCGTCACCCAATGGAAAGGTTAGTAATTCTCAATTAGCAATTACCGCGGATTATTTGAATTAGCAGCAATACCCATTTTATTTTTGATTGCTTGTTTTTTGCGGTATTCTGCTATTTTAATTTTGACGCGATCGTATTGCGGGCTGCTGGGAGTAACCTTCTCCAAATATTTCAAAGCGGCGGTAAAGTCGCCCTTATAGGCGTGCGTGTAAGCTTTTTTTCGCAGCAGGTAAACTTCTTTCTCGGTGAGGGGAAGTCCTTGAAAGAAACACAGGTAAGGAACGCTACAAAGTTCTTCAGCCCAAGTCATTATCTGTTCGTCTTTAATATTCTTTGGTTTTACTAACTTGAATTGCTTGGGATCTGGTTGTGAAATATCGTGAATACCTGCTTCTATAAACACATAATTAGTAATCATTGCTGCTACGCTGAGGCTCAACATTATGAATACCGGAGGAATGCCAGGTATATGAATTTCTTGATTTGGATCGAATTCGAGGGGAGGTAAGGGAATTGGCAATAAAGAGATGGGCAGATCGTCAGTAATTTCTTCAGGCTCAGATGGCGGTAGAATTAACTCTTTTGTTTCGGGATTTTCTACCAGATTTAGCGGCGGTTGGATCGATGATATTTGTGCTACTTCTATGGTTTTCTCAAGGTTGGCAGGCAGGCTATGCAAGTCTTGCAAGACTTCAGTTGCAGTTTGGTAACGAGCTTTATAATCGGGTTGCACCATCCGATTTAGAACACCAGCTAACTCGTCGCTAACTGAGCTATGCCAAGTTATACTTTCATTTATTTGTAATTGTGCTGGACGCAGCCCTGTGAGCGCTTGAACGCCAATTGTACCTAAAGCATAAATATCGCTGTTGATCTGGGGCTGAAATGCAAGTTGTTCTCCTGCAATATATCCGGATGGAGGCAGATTTAAACTGAAATCGGGTGCTGAATTTTGGGCTGGTTGAATGGCACCGAAATCAGTTAAAAATAGCTTTCCGTCTATGGCACGTTTAATTATATTGCCTGGATTGATGTTGCAATGGATAATAGTATGAGAGTGAATAAATTCCAGAATGCCCAAAAGGTCTTTTAGGAATTGAATAACTTGAAATTCACTCCAACGTTGACCGCAGCGGGGACTGGTTGGTAATACCTCACTCAGCGGTTGTCCTTCAATGAATTCTTGTACTAAATAGAATCCTTGTTCGTTTTCAAATGTAGCTAATACCTGGGGAATTTGTTCGTGCTGTCCCAAACGAATCAGAACTTCGGATTCTCCCAAAAATAAACGCTTTAGAGTTTCTAGGGTGTTGGGTTCATCGCTGGTAGGTTTGACGTGTTTGATCGTGCATTTGGGACTACCCGCTTGGCGAATATCTTTGGCAAGATAAGTGCGTCCGAGTACGCCAAAACTGAGTATTTCTTGTATGTAATAACGTCCACCTACTAATTTGCCAAAGATGGGATGATTTGTTTGAGCGTTCAACATAGATTTTGACCAATAAAGTGGATAGTATTTCTTATATTGACCGTGGCGCGATCGCATCTACCCCAGGGCAGGTAAATCTACAAGATAAACTCTAGGCTAACTGCGATCGCGCAGCGTGCCGGAGGCATATCGCATTTAAAGTTTACCTCTGCTCCAACTTTCTTCAGCAACTATTTTTCTGCTTCAGGAATAAACTTGGGTCAGTTGTCGGTTGGATCGAGTGGAGGGAGACTCAACGCCAACAAGGGATAGCGCTTTCACGATGCGACAATAGTTTATGCCAAAATCGGTATCAACGGTTAGGGGGTGTCGCATACAGCACCCACTACCTACCCCCCGCTGCGGAGACAAACATATGAGCAACCATTCAGATTTTTCCAGCCACGGCTATGAAATTATCCGAGAATTGGGACGCAACCGCGAAGGAGGACGCATTGCCTACTTAGCAACTGTCCTCAACTCAAAGCAACAGGTGGTGATTAAAGAATTTCGGTTTGCGATCGCAGATGCTAAGTGGTCGGGTTTTAAAGCTTATCAACGAGAAATTGAAATCCTGCAACAATTAAATCATCCCCGCATTCCTCGTTATTTGGATTCGTTTGAAACACCCCAAGGCTTTTGTCTGGTGCAGGAATATAAAAATGCCAGATCTTTGGCAGAACGACGCAGCTTTACTGTTGAAGAAATTAAGCAAATAGCTGTGTCTGTATTACAAATTTTGATGTATTTGCAAAAGCGGACACCTCCAGTTATTCATCGAGATATCAAGCCAGAGAATATTTTAGTAGACAAGCAATTAAATGCTTACTTAATTGATTTTGGTTTTGCTCGCATTCGCAGTGGGCAACTGGCACTCAGTAGCGTCGCAGCAGGAACGATAGGTTTTATGCCGCCGGAAGAACAGTTTGGTCGTTCCCTTACAGAAGCATCAGATTTGTATAGTTTAGGGGCAACGCTAATTTGCTTGCTGACTGGTACGAGGTCTGCTGATGTTGGAAAATTAATTGATGAGAACTATCGGTTTGAGTTCAAAAAATTAGTTCCTAAACTGAAGCCGCGCTTTGTGGATTGGTTAACGAAAATGGTAGAACCCAATCTGAAAAATCGCTATAGCAATGCTGCTGTTGCTTTGGCAGTACTGAACCCGATGGATGTTGTCAGCAGTACCACTTGGCTAGAAATTATAGAGCGTGACATTGAACCCAGCATAACTATAACTGTTTTTGTAGTTGGACTAGCTACCATTGGTATTTTCACTGTTGTTGGTATGTTGACTTATCAAAGTGAAAAAGTTGTTAATATTGAAGCTCCTCAACTGAGTCCAACTCCTACTAGAGAGATAGTTATTCCTGCAAACAAGAGTGTGAGAGACTGGGATTTAGAAGGCGGTCGCCTATGGAATTTAGGACATTACGAACAGGCACTTGCAGCTTATGACAAGGCTCTAGAAATCAATCCAAAATCTGGGCGAATTTTGGTAAGACGTTGCCAACTGCTCAATCACCTAGACCGCTACCAAGAAGCCAGAATTACTTGCGATCGAGCCTTAAAATTAAATCCAAACTCAGATAGGATTTGGGTCAATCACTGCTGGGCACTTAGAGAATTGGCAGAGTATCAAAAAACATTAAATTCTTGTAACAAAGCCTTGGAAATTAACCCAGGTTCTGCATGGGCTTGGAATGAAAAAGGTATTTTACTAACAACAACAGGTCGATATAAAGAAGCACTAGCTTGTTTTAACAAAGTATTGCAAATCGAGCCGAATAACCAAAGCGCGATCGCATACAGAAAATACGTGCTTAAACTAAAACAGAAACCTTGATTTTCAAGTCTCGATTCCTAAATGCGATCGCTCTTTAACTCAAAAGAAACCCGATTGTTCAGAAAAACCGGGTTTCTTTTGATGCGATCGCTTAAAATAAAAGTATAATTTCAGCCACTTTAACCAATGGTTTCCACACAATACCACGCCTACTTCTCCCCAGAAGAATATCTAGAAATAGAAGAAAATAATCCCATCAAGCACGAGTATAGGCAAGGACTAATATATGCGATGGCAGGAGCCAGTAAAGCTCATGTCTTGATTACATTAAATACAGCAGCGCTGCTGAGAAATCATCTAGAAGAGAGTGACTGTCTTGCCTACACCACAGATATGAAAGTCCGAGTAGAAGCAGTCAATGACTTTTATTATCCTGATGTAGCGGTAACTTGCGACGAACGAGATCGAAACTCTGATGAAAAGTTTATTCGCTACCCTTGTTTGATTGTTGAAGTATTGTCTCCTAAAACAGAAGCTTTTGATAGAGAAGGTAAATTTAATGACTACAAAAATTTAGAAACTTTGAACGAATACGTGCTAATTAGTCAAGACCAGATGCGCGTAGAATGTTTCCGCCGCGATGGAGAAGGAAACTGGATACAACAAACCTACGCACAAGGTGAAGAAATATATTTTGCCAGCGTTGATTTTAGCTGTCCGGTTGAAGCACTGTATCGAAAGGTTTCTTTACTCAACCCATAGCCTTGAAATAAATTTCAAGCTGAAAGCTAAAACCTGTTAAAACAGGTTAAATATTTCCTATATTCAGCGTTTCAGTGACTTTCAACGATAGGGGATAAAGAAACAATCCTAACCCGTTTTAACGGGTTTTAGCTTTCAGCCAGAAATTTATTTCTGGTTTAAAATGATCGAGGACTGTTACGCCCTGTTCTCATGTCTCATTCTGTCGATAGTTCAGACGCCGTGCATCATACCAGCCCCAACCATAATCACCAGAATACGATACGCATTCGGGGGGCGAGGCAGCATAACCTTAAGAATATCGATTTGGAACTGCCGCGCGATCGCTTAATTGTCTTCACTGGCGTCTCAGGGTCGGGTAAATCTTCCCTCGCCTTCGATACAATCTTCGCAGAAGGACAGCGGCGTTACGTTGAATCTCTCAGCGCTTATGCGCGACAATTCTTAGGACAGTTGGATAAACCGGATGTAGAAGCGATTGAAGGGCTGAGTCCGGCTATTTCTATCGATCAAAAGTCTACATCAAATAACCCGCGTTCGACAGTTGGCACGGTTACCGAGATTTACGATTATCTGCGATTATTGTATGGCAGGGCGGGAGAACCTCACTGTCCGATCTGCGATCGCTGCATTGCACCTCAGACAATCGATCAGATGTGCGATCGCATTATGGAACTTCCCGATCGTACCCGCTTCCAAATTTTATCACCCGTGGTGCGCGGTAAAAAGGGAACCCACCGCAAGCTTTTATCGAGTTTAGTTTCTGAAGGTTTTGTGCGCGTGCGAGTTGATGGGGAAATTCGCCAACTCGACGAAAATATTGAATTAGATAAAAATTATCATCACACAATTGAAATCGTCGTCGATCGGTTAATCAAAAAACCCGATCTGCAAGAACGTTTGGTTGATTCTCTTAGCACCTGCTTGCGTCATTCCGGCGGAATTGCGGTAATTGATATTACTCCTTCATCAGATACCAGCAGCGAAAAAGAATTAATCTTTTCCGAAAACTTTGCTTGTCCGGAACATGGGGCGGTGATGGAAGAATTATCCCCCAGATTATTTTCGTTTAATTCGCCTTACGGTGCTTGTCCAAATTGTCACGGATTGGGCAGTTTGCGGACATTTTCACCAGAGTTAGTCGTACCCGATCCGGATGCGCCTGTATATAGTGCGATCGCGCCTTGGTCAGAAAAGGATAATTCTTACTATATCTCGCTACTTTATAACGTCGCGCAAGCGTTTGGTTTTGAAATTCACACGCCTTGGAAAGAACTTACCAAAGAACAGCAACAAATTCTTTTATCCGGTTCAGAAAAAGCGATTTGGATCGAAGAAAGAAAAGATTTCCGACACTATTCTGGAATCTTACCAATCCTTCAGAAACAATATGATGAAGGTTCGGAGTTGCAAAAGCAAAAATTAGAACAATATTTAGTATATCAAAGCTGCGAAGTTTGTCAAGGAAAGCGACTGAAACCGGAAGCGCTTTCGGTGCGGATGGGACAGTATAAAATAGAGGAATTGACGGCAGTTTCGATTGGGGAAAGTAAGGAGAGGATTGATAAATTGAAGTTGAGCGATCGCCAAGCACAAATCGCCGATTTAGTCCTCAGAGAAATCAAAGCCAGACTGCAATTCCTCCTCGATGTAGGATTGGATTACCTCACCTTAGACCGCGCCGCCATGACCCTTTCCGGCGGCGAAGCGCAGCGAATTCGATTAGCGACGCAAATAGGTTCTGGATTAACAGGCGTCCTATACGTTTTAGATGAACCAAGTATAGGATTGCATCAAAGAGACAACACTCGCTTGCTGAGTACGTTAACCAAACTAAGAGACTTAGGAAATACCTTAATAGTAGTAGAACACGACGAAGAAACCATCCGCGCCGCCGACCATATTGTAGATATTGGTCCCGGCGCGGGAATACACGGCGGAGAAATCATCGCCCAAGGAAGTTTAGACGCATTACTAACCGCAGAAAAGTCTTTAACTGGCGCTTATCTATCGGGAAGGCGAGTCATAGGAACCCCACCCGAAAGAAGAAACGGAAATGGCAAATCTCTCATCCTCAAAAATGCCCATCGCAACAACTTAAAAAACATCGATGTAGAAATCCCTTTGGGTAAACTCGTATGCATTACCGGCGTTTCCGGTTCAGGGAAATCTACCCTAGTCAACGAATTACTTTATCCAGCATTACAACATCACCTCACGCGCAAAGTTCCCTTTCCCAAACAACTGGAAAAGATGACCGGACTCACCGCCATCGATAAAGCAATTGTGATCGACCAATCCCCCATCGGACGCACGCCGCGTTCTAATCCCGTAACTTATACAGGGGTATTTGATGCGATTCGCGATATATTTTCTCAAACCATAGAAGCCAAAGCTAGGGGATATAAACCAGGGCAATTTTCCTTCAACGTCAAAGGCGGAAGATGCGAAGCTTGTAGCGGACAAGGCGTGAACGTAATCGAGATGAATTTTCTGCCAGATGTGTACGTTCAATGCGAAGTTTGTAAGGGTGCGAGATACAATCGAGAAACGTTGCAAGTTAAATATAAAGGCAAGTCGATTGCGGAAGTTTTAGACATGACTGTCGAAGAAGCTTTGGAGTTTTTTATCAATATACCCAAAGCAGCGACGCGACTGCAAACTTTATTAGATGTGGGATTAGGTTATGTACGTTTGGGACAAACTGCACCTACGTTATCCGGTGGCGAAGCGCAGCGGGTAAAATTGGCATCCGAACTATCTCGTCGCGCCACGGGGAAGACGCTTTATTTAATCGACGAACCGACAACTGGTTTATCGTTTTATGATGTTCATAAGTTGTTAGATGTGTTGCAGCGTTTGGTAGATAAAGGTAATTCTATTTTGGTAATCGAACACAATTTAGATGTGATTAGATGTTCTGATTGGGTGATAGATTTAGGGCCAGAAGGTGGAGATAAAGGAGGCGAAGTAATTGCTTTTGGAACGCCGGAGGAAGTAGCGGCGAATCCGAGGTCTTATACAGGGCAATATTTGCAGCAAGTGTTGCAACAACATCCACCTTTAGCTGAGAAACCTTAAGTCTGTGTAAATACACGTAGATAAATTCGATATTATCCGCGTCTATCTAAATAAATCTGAAAGGCGAAACACTGCAAACTTTCTTCATTAAGAATAAAATATGAGCTTAAAAAATTCATATTAAATTTAAAAATAACGGCTTAATATGTTTTTTTAGTAAAGCTTCCGGATATAGCTCTAGTTAGATATACGGAAAGCAAAGTATCATTTCGTTGTCATATAAATCTTGGATCAATAACGTATGACTATAAATGCGATCGCGTGTTTATCAGTAGCCGCCGTCAGTACAACCCTTAGCCTACTAGCCACGGGTGAGGCATTTGCTTACACCTTCACCAAAATTGCTGTCAGCAACAGCATCGCAAACCCTTTTTACGACGCCTTTGCAGCACCCTCGCTCAACGAGCAAGGTACAGCAGTATTCCCGGTTTGGCTGAATACTGAGCGCACACAAGAAGCTATCTTTGCTGGAAATGGTGGGCCACTAACCATTGTCGCTGATACCAAGAGTCCTCTTTTTAACACTGATTACGACAACAGTCCTGCGATTAATAAATTTGCAGGAACTTCCATCATCAATAACCAGGGTACTGTGGTCTTCTGGGCAGGTCTGTATCCAAACCCTAATGCAGGAGCCCCCATCAACACTGGCATCTTTACCTCTAATGGCGGATCGTTCACCACTATCGCTAAAGTCGATGACCGCTTTAAGGGCATTTCGGCTCAATCCGCAATCAACGACGGGGGTACTGTTGTCTTCACGGCTGCTCCAGATGCTGGTGGTATTGGCATCTTTACCAACAACAGCGGAGTGATAACTACCATTGCCACTGCCAGCTCCTTTAGCATGTTTGCCTCTCCCATGATTAACAATAAGGGCATTGTTGCTTTCAGCCAGTTAGATTTTTTAACAGAAGAGTCCGGCGTTTTCATTAGTGATGGTAAAACAACCACTACAATTGCTGACAGCAGCGGTTCTTATAGCTCAGTAATTGGTTCTGCGATTAACGATAAGGGTACTGTGGCCTTTTTGGGTACTCTCAAAGCGATAGGTGATGGCATTTTCTCCAGCAGCGGTGGGGTGATAACCACCTTAGTTGATACCAGCGGTTCCTTTAGTAATTTCTCTACTCCTGCAATCAACAATCAAGGCTTAGTAGCCTTTAAAGGTACTTTGGATACGGGAGTGAGTGGCATTTTCACTGGTTCCGACCCAGTAGCTAATAAGGTAATTGCCATTGGTGATACTCTCTTTGGTTCTAAGATTACAGAACTCAGTTTCTCTCGCAAAGGACTGAATAATATGGGTCAAATTACTTTCCGGGCCATATTTGAAGATGGTACAGTTGGTATCTTCCGCGCCGATCCTGAAACCAAGTCGGTTCCCGAACCTGCTTCAGTGTTAGGTTTGTTAGCAGTGAGTGCGTTGGGTGTAAGTTCAATTCGTCGCCAACAAAAGCTAAGATAAACTGAGTCGTTCTATCTAGATTTAACCTTTTTTAGGGGAGAGCGATCGCTTTCCTCCAATACCTTAACTGAATGCGATCGCTTTTAAATCCCCAGATGCAGCCATGAATCAACCATCACACTCTCAACTTAGCGAACAAGTAAGGAAAATACGAGGCATACTAAAAAATATCACCTCAAAACGCAACTTGGTCGATGAGCTAATTCAAGAACGTCGAGAAGAAGCAGCGCGTGAGTAACAATGAGAGAAAAGCAATGCGATCGCTGCACTAAAACCGTCTCAGTTCTCTATCGAGTCCGATGCGATGATTCGGGAAAATGGTTTTTTGTCTGTCCTGATTGTTGGCCTACAATTAGTCAAAATAATCCTTTCTATGTTTACGGCGGAACTTGGAAAGCGAGGAAAAAAAGGTAAAGCGATTTTCCTGCGGAAACGCTACGCGATCGCAAGTATACAGCGGATTGTTTTTCGCGTGTGGTACAGCAGCCCTCCGGCTTCGTTTGTGTAGCGGCAACATTAATCCTGCCGCTATTCCTATCCCACGTTTCGACGCCCCAGAACTAACATAAAAATAGTAGGTGTCGCCAAACTAAAATCGTGAAAAATATCCTTTCAATCGATCTAAATCGCTGGCTGCAACGCCAGCAAGAAACTGTGGTGCTGTTCGATTCCATAACAGCAGCTTCTGACATTGCATTTATGCTCAACGGTGAGTGGGATGGGAGCAATGGGGTAGTTATGCCAAAATGCGACGAGGTAGCTGTTAAGACTGCTGCGAATTTAGTAGGGGCTGCCTGGTGTTACCAAAGCGCAACGGAAGCCGTTTTAATTCGGTTGAGCGTTGATGAACTGCTGCGTCGTTATCAAATTGGAGACAGGTATTTTATTAACGCCAATTTGAGGTGTACCGACCTGAGCAATTGTTGTTTAAGCGACATCAATTTGAGTTCGGCTAAGTTGAACTTGGTTAACTTCAGCGGTACTAATTTAAGCCAAGCTGACTTAACAGCAGCAGATCTCAGACAAGCAAACCTGAGCAATAGCAATTTGAGTCGAACTCAATTGGTTAGAGCCAACTTTGCTAAAGCAAATTTATTCCAGGCAAACCTTAGAGGAGCAAACTTGAGTCGTGCTTGTTTTAGCGATGCCAATCTAAACGAAGCTGATTTGAGAGGTGCTAATTTATCGCAAGCTGACTTAAGGGGAGCTAACTTGAACGGCGCGCTTTTGTGATAAATATTTCCTGTAAGACTGGGATAAAACTAGGAGATACAATCACCAAACCAATTCCATATTCAAAATAAAGCCAGGTAACACATCCTCCCCCGATAAAGTAGTTGGATTATTTAACACTTCTTTTTCCCTATCTTGGCGATAAATTTCCACTTGTCGATTTTGGCGATTAATCAACCAACCTAAACGAGTTCCATTGTCGATATACTCCTGCATTTTGTCTTGCAGAGATTGCAAGGAATCGCTGGGCGATCGCAACTCAATTACAAAATCTGGACAAAGGGGAAGAAATCTTTCCTGTTGTTCGGGTGTAAGCGCATTCCATTTTTCTGTTGAAACCCAAGAAGCATCCGGAGATCGATCTGCACCGTTAGGCAGTTTAAAACCAGTCGAAGAATCAAAAACTTCTCCCAGTTGCGCTTGTTGATTCCACAACCAAAGTTGAGCATTAATTCCCGAATTATGCCTTCCCGTTCCTCCTCCTGTGGGTAACATAATAATTAATTCTCCTGTTGCGGTACGTTCAAATCTTAAATCTCGATTCACCTGACAAAGTTGAAAGAATTGCTCGTCATTCAGTTGAATATTTTGAGGAATATTTAAAATTAAGGCTGTCATGGTAAATTCCTCAGTTAATAAATGACATCTGACGGGTAAACCATTCCAGGCTTCCCCGTCAAAGCTAACATTAGATTGCGATCGCCTCGCGATCGCTCTAACCGCTAATTTTGATATATCGGGTCAAAATCCGAATGATTTCACCTTTGACTGGAGAAGGTAACGGCGGACTCCAAGCCCCAACTTCTGCGAAGCGAACCACATGCAAGTTATTAATTACGCTGTTAACGCCATATGGAATACCGCAAGCAATCAGACGCACGGGTAGTTTGCCTTCGGGTATGTCAGGAATCGGCGCTTTGATTAACTCAATAACCGAACGTTGCTCTATCATTTAAGTAACACCTTTTTTGATTGGTGAACGAGCGATCGCACTCTAGTTGTTCAGGCCGGGGAGCGATCGCTTTGTCATGTCTGCACTAACTTTATTCCGATTTGAGTTAATTGTCAACGCCGAGAGTAGAATTAAGTACACACGGGGTAGAATCACCAAAAATTAGCCGTGGGAAGTGCTAGCATCTGCCTTGCACAAACAAGATTAGTAATCGAGCAGTTAAACAGTGATCCGCTGGAGATTGGCAGTTGTGATGGCTGAGCGTAAAATCAGCAACAAGGAACTGGCTCTCCTCATTGGAAAGCATCCTAAATCTATTTCTCGGCTAAAGCTTCACGATCGCTTCCCCAAAATTGACGAATCTACGCTGAATGCCCTTTGCAAAGCACTAAAATGCCAGCCAGGGGATTTGATAGTCTACCAAGAGGATGAAGCAGACAATTAACCCAAACAGGTGCAAATGCGATCGATCGCACTCTAGTTTCTCAGGCCAGGGGAGCGATCGCTTTGTCATGTCTGGATTTAATCTACTCCGACTTCAGGTGTTTGTCAACCATTAATAATAAAAAAATAGCGTTAACGGTTGATACACGATAACTTGTTTTTATGAAGTGTTAGCATCTGCCATGCAAGGTAATGACTATAGGTTGAGCGTTTAAGTGGTGATTCGCTGGAGACTAGCAGTGGTTATGGCTGAACGGAATATCAGCAATAAGGAGCTAGCTCGTTTAATTGGGATGCACCCTACTTCTGTCTCTAGGCTGAGAGTTCGCCGCTACCTCAACAGAATAGACGGAGATACGCTGAGTTTGCTTTGCAAGGCTCTCCAGTGTCAGCCAGGAGACTTGATGGTGTACGACGAAGAGGACGAAGCTGACAAATAACTCAGACGGGTACAAAAGCGATCGCTTTGTCATGTTTGCATTAACTGTATTCTGACTTGAGTTTGTTCTCAATCAATAAAGGATTAAAAAAATACAGCAACGGTGGTATGAAAGCAAATTCGTTTTGCTCAAGTGCTAACATCTGCGTTGCAAGGTAGTGACTATAGGTTGAACGTTTGAGCAGTGATACGCTGGAGACTAGCAGTAGTAATGGCTGAGCGCAACATCAGCAATAAGGAGTTGGCTCGCTTAACGGGGATGAATCCTAATTCTATTTCTAGGCTCAGGGTTCGCCGCTACCTGAATAGAATTGATGGAGATACCCTGAATGCGCTTTGCAAGGCGCTCAAGTGCGAACCTGGGGAATTGATGGCGTATGAAGAGGATGAAGCGGAGAGTTAGCAAGCTATTGCGATCGCGTGTATCGTAGTGGGGTCAACCAATTTTTGTCGTGTAGGAAGGTAGGATAAGTGTTTGCGATCGCCATTGACCAACAGCAGTATCAAACCTACATCCTCTCTGACTCTTCTAGCGAGTCGCGTTTAGAAGTCGTACCGCAACGCGGCGGCATTATCACCCGTTGGCAAGTCCAAGGAGAGGATATCTTATACCTAGACGCAGAAAGATTTGCCGACCCCAACTTAAGCGTTAGAGGCGGCATCCCCATCCTATTTCCCATCTGCGGCAACTTACCCGACAACACCTACACCTATCAAGGCAAACAATACACCCTCAAACAACACGGCTTTGCCCGCGACATGCCTTGGGAAGTTGCCGACCAAGTAGCGCAAGATTTAGTTAGCCTCACCCTCGTCCTCAACAGCAACGACCAAACACGTGCCGTTTACCCATTTGACTTCCAACTCGCCTTCACCTACGAACTTTTGGGCGATCATCTAGATATCAGACAACGGTACACGAATCATTCCCCAGAACCGATGCCCTTTTCCACCGGGCTGCATCCTTACTTCCACACCAGCGATAAAACCCAGTTGCAATTTAACATTCCAGCTTCCGAGTACCAAGACCAGCGAACCAAGATCGCCCATTATTTTAACGGCAGCTTTGACTTCGAGGCCGATGAAATTGACGTAGCATTCCAAAAGCTAACCAGTAACTCAGCCTCCGTCACCGATGCGACTCGCCGGATGCAACTCACCCTGGAATACGACAACGCCTACTCGGCTGTAGTTTTCTGGACAGTCAAAGGTAAACCATATTACTGCCTCGAACCTTGGACAGCTACCCGCAACGCCCTGAATACCGGCGAGAACCTGATTTACTTAGACCCAGGCGCGAGTTTGGAGACGCTGGTGCGCTTGACGGTAAATTTCTCAGAAAAGTAGGTTGACTTTTAATTTATGTATGTTATAGTAGTTAACGGTGTCGAAAAGAACAGTCACCAGGGTCGCTAACTCAACGGTAGAGTACTCGGCTTTTAACCGATTAGTTCCGGGTTCGAATCCCGGGCGACCCATTTAGTAGGTAAGCTCAGATCTTGCACCACTATCAACAAGCCTTCAAACCCTTGTTTCTTGACTAAAAATCTAGGCTTTGAAGCTGAGCTATTTGCAAGAAACTAAGGTTTAGCCAAGGTGCAAGATGTGAGTAAGGCAAAATTTGTAGGGGCAAGTTTTACCAGTAATGCCTTTTTCCCATCAATGCGCTACACACGGGGCGGGGCGGGTTTACTATAATGGTTTGTTTTTGCCAAAGGTTATTGGTAAAACCCGCCCCTACAATCGGTATATGTTGATGTGTAGCATTATCAAGGGAAATTGGTAGAACCCTGTAAATGAGGAACGATAAATCCTATGGAAACTAAACCACCCCTGCCACCTTTTACGCTAGAAACAGCTAAAGCCAAAGTTCAAGCCGCAGAAGATGCTTGGAATACCCGCGATCCGGAACGAGTAGCCTTAGCTTATACCCAGGATTCCCAGTGGCGCAACCGTGCCGAATTCTTCAGCGGGCGGGAAGAAATTAAGGCTTTCTTGAGACGAAAGTGGGCAAAAGAACTAGATTATCGTTTGAAGAAAGAGCTGTGGAGTTTCACAGAAAATCGGATTTCTGTTCGCTTCGAGTATGAGTGGCACGATGATTCTGGTTACTGGTATCGTGCCTATGGTAACGAACAGTGGGAATTTGCAGAAAATGGGTTGATGCAAAGACGTGAAGCTAGCATTAATGACGTGCCAATTAAAGAGTCTGAACGGAAGTTTCGATGGGAAAGGACATCCTAATCGCAGCATCACAACCTGGTTGCAGCGTATGGACTCAATCCGCTATCTGGTTTGGATAAAATTTAAAGGAGAGTAAAAAATGACTATAGAAACTGCTATCTTGAAAAATGTCGAAAAATTGCCTGAATCTGTCAAACAGGCAGTTCTTGACTATACAGAATTTCTGGTAAACCGATACAAGGAGGAGGTTCCTAAAACAGAAAAAGCTGCCAAGCGAGGTGGGTTTGGAATTTGGCAAGGTAAAATCTGGATGGCTGATGATTTTGATCAACCTCTCGAAGATTTAAAGGATTATATGTGAACCGGAATTTTCTCCTGGATACCTCCAAACACTGGTGTCGATACACTTAGTCACGGCGTCCCTCACCAGATCGAAGCTGACGAATTAAGTCCGCAGAACTTGATTGAATAACTGTTGCGGCTTCTACTTCGGCACTACGCAGCCCAATACGCTGATGCGCTCTTAGACTTCGCCTTCGTCGCACCTCACGAGCGATCGCATCAACAACCATCTCGTCAAAAGACTCGTTGCTCTCTCGAAACTGCTTTGCTTGCTCTAGCAAGTCGGCAGGAATGGAACAGTTACGGCTTCTCGTTCTATAGGTTTAACCTATCCGATCGTAATATGATATTATATAATGTAATTATTTTCGCTCTTCTACCAATACTGCTAAAGAAAAGAAACAATGATCCAGCCAATCATTTTAGAAAAATTAGAAGAACTCCCCGAACCTCTTCAAACAGAAGTGCTTCATTATATTGAGTTTTTGATAGAGAAACACGCTAAAAACTCTACCCAAGAAAAGCCGCCGAAAAAGCGTCGTGTTGCTGGAACAATGAAAGGAATGTTTGTTCTGCCACTGCCCGATGACTTTGATGAGCCGCTTGAGGATATGAAGGAATATATGGAATGAATAAATTATTATTGGATACTCATGCTTTTATCTGGTTTGTCTCGAATGATGCAAACTTGCCCGTGTCAACCAAAGACAAGATTGAATCTGCTGAGAATGTGTTTTTGAGCATTGCAAGTCTTTGGGAGATGGCAATTAAACTCAATATTGGAAAACTACCTTTACAGGGTGCTTTTGAAGATATTGAACCTCAACTGATTGCTGCGGGTATAACGATTCTCCCTGTTACATTTACCGATACTGTTCAATTCCGTTATTTACCCCTACACCACCGCGATCCGTTCGATCGCATTCTGGTGGCACAGGCGATGAATCATTCCCTTGTTGTGATTAGTCGCGATCTGGTTTTTGATGCTTATCCAATTCAGCGATTGTGGTCATGATGAAGGCGAAAATGAGGTTTTGGCATATTCATCCATTCAAACCTACCTGTCCCTCACCAGATCGAAGCTGACGAATCAAGTCCACAGAAATTGATTGAATAACTGTTGCGGCTTCTACTTCGGCACTACGCAGCCCAATGCGCTGATGCGCTCTTAGACTTCGCCTTCGTCGCGGTAATCAGGAGGCGATCGCATCAACAACCATCTCGTCAAAAGACTCGCTTCCCTCTCCCAACTGCCTTGCTTGCTCTAGCAAGTCGGCAGGTATGCGGATGGTTACAGCTTCTCATTCCATAGTTGGAACTTATGCAATCTGGTAATTATACCACATAGTGTAACTATTTTCTGCATTGTTTGACGCTTCAGGATAGCAGCCTCTAACTCTGGGATTGCTCTAGCCGAAGACTTGCAGGCCGTTTTGAGAACGGCAATATAAATAAAGCTTATATATCTTAGGGGTAAAGCTGATATGTAAATTAATGGTTATTTTTGCTTATGCTTTGATAATTTATCTTAAGATTGTCGTAAGATTTTATCACCGCCCAAAAAACTAGCTTACAAAAAGTCTTCAGGAGGATCGTTATATGGCGCTTGTACCCATGCGGCTGCTGCTGGATCACGCGGCTGAGAACGGATACGGCATCCCAGCATACAACGTCAACAACATGGAGCAGATCCAAGCGATCATGAAGGCTGCCCATGAGACAGATAGCCCCGTGATTCTGCAAGCATCTCGTGGCGCTCGCTCCTATGCAGGAGAAAATTTCCTCCGCCACTTGATCTTGGCTGCTGTGGAAACCTACCCCCACATCCCCATCGTGATGCACCAAGATCACGGCAACGAACCCGCTACCTGCTATTCGGCGATCAAGAATAACTTCACCAGCGTCATGATGGATGGCTCCTTAGAAGCCGATGCCAAGACTCCAGCCAGCTACGAGTACAACGTCCGCGTCACCAGCGAAGTGGTAAAAGTGGCTCACGCCATCGGTGCTAGCGTTGAAGGCGAACTCGGTTGCTTGGGTTCTTTGGAAACCGGCATGGGTGAAGCAGAAGACGGACACGGCTTTGAAGGCGCGCTGTCTCACGACCAACTGCTGACCGACCCCGACCAAGCGGTAGACTTCGTAGAACAAACTCAAGTAGACGCTCTGGCTGTAGCAATTGGCACTAGCCACGGCGCTTACAAGTTTACCCGCAAGCCGACTGGGGAAATCTTGGCGATCAGCCGGATTCAAGAAATTCACGATCGCTTGCCCAATACCCACTTGGTAATGCATGGTTCCTCTTCGGTGCCAGAAGATTTGCTCGCTTTAATTAACCAGTACGGCGGTGCAATTCCTGAAACCTACGGTGTACCTGTTGAAGAAATTCAAAAAGGCATCAAATCTGGTGTTCGCAAGATCAATATCGACACCGATAACCGCTTGGCTATCACCGCAGCAGTGCGGGAAGCATTAGCCCAAAATCCCAAGGAATTTGACCCCCGTCACTTCCTCAAGCCTTCGATTAAGTATATGCAGAAGGTTTGTAGCGATCGCTATCAGCAATTCGGCACCGCTGGCAATGCTAGCAAGATCAAGCAGTTGTCTCTGGAAGAATATGCTGCTAAGTACGTCAAGGGCGAATTGGCTCAGCAAGTTAAGAAGGCTGTAAGCGTCTAATTCGCAATCAGTTAGCCAGTTTTTCTGGCTAGTCTAGTTTGATAATGGGTGGCTTTTTAGCTGCCCATTTTTTGTTTTATCCTAGTTATTTTGCAATCTCTGCAAAGTTTATGGGAATTGTAGGCCAAATTAAGCAGATTTCCACATCAACACTTGAGCTGTTCAAAGAAGAGGCTCTCTCATAAATGGTGTGATGACAGCAAACATTTTGCTTATCAGAATATTTATTTCAAGGGGATGCTGCTACACATAGGGATTCAATCTTTGATGTAGGTGGTAATAAAGCAACCGCGTGAGGAACAGGACGAGGAACGAAATCCTTCACCAATAGTTTACCTTGGTAAGTGAGGGAAGTGCTAGCGCCAGAGTCAACCATGACTGCTTCTCGGTAGCCAGCTTTTGAGAGTGCTACTGCCAATGATACTGAATCAACTCGTTCTTGAGATATGCCGATCTTTGGTTGTCCGCTGTGGTTAATTCCCCAAAAGGCGCGATGGCGTTTGGCATCAAAACCGTATAAATCGCCAAAGCTTTTATAAGGTTGGGGTTGACCGTTTTTAACTAACCAAGCTGCTGCTACAAAGGCATCGGTTACTTTTGGCATTGCTGCCTGTATTCCCTTTAAACTATTGTGTTTTTTGGGGTCGTAAGGAATGTATTTTACAGCTTGGGGGCTAATTAGAACTAGCGGTCGTCCTGCGATTTTACTGTTGTCATATTCGTTTCCAGGGATAAATTTTTTAGTATTTTGGCTGAATACTGGCCCAATCATGACATTGGACGTTGCATCTTTGAGCGAGAAAAAACCGCCATCAACGGCGGCTATGGCTGAGGTTCCTTTGATAATCTTTGGTAAGCGATCGCGTTTTGCCCCATGTACTGTGATCGGTCTACCGCCAGAGATTAAAGTGAGGGAGATATCGTCGATGGTAATATTCTTTTGTTGCACGGGAGCGGTAAAATCAAAACTTTGCGCCCCACTCGCCACTGGTGGCCCTCCCCAAGCTTGTAAGATGGGATTGCCTTCTGGGTGATTCATTGCCGCTGCCAATTTTGACTGCCCAAAACGCGCGATCGCTAGCAAACTCTCTGATTCTCCAGCATAGCGTTCGTCGCGATCGCTCATCGTTAGTGCTGCTACATATCCAGCCTTTTTCACTGCATTTGCTACCCGTTCATCGTACTTCCCAACGGGATAAGTAAAATAACGAATCGGAATGCCCAATTTACTTTCTAAAATTCGCTTTGACTCCACGACTTCCATTTTCAGCTTGTCATCGGGTAGTTGTCTCAAATCTTCTGGATGAGTCACGCTATGAGATGCAATTGTTACCAAAGGATCGGTCGCCATTCGCTGCAATTGCTTCCAACTGACGTGGGTTCTACCTGTATTGATGCCTACTTTGGAAGTATAAATTGAAAAAGTGGCTGGATAGTTGTACTTTTTCATTAGTGGATAAACATATTCGTAGTGACCGCCATACCCATCATCAAAGGTCAACAAAACTGGCTTTGCTGGTAGCGGCTTTCCCGTGCGTAAGTGAGTAACAAGCTGGTCAAAACTAATCGGTGTCATGCCAGCTTTTTGTATCAGTTGAAAATGTTGCTCTAGTTGTTTGGGTGTGACATCAAAAAATACTTCTTTCTTGGGCAAAATATCGTGATACATAATAACCGGAACTTTTGCCAGTTTTGCTTGTTCGTTGATATGAGGCCAAGGGGTGATATTTGAGTAGGAAGCTATCATAGATACTAGCTTCAGGAATAGACGATTCCTTTCGCCTTCTAAACCTGCAAACCTTTGCGCTAGTAGTACCGAACCATTTACCCCGCTCGCGATCTGAGCGACGGAAGATCGAGGTTTTGGAGTTGGACAAGGCGGTTGTTTTGATTGGTTTAGGGATAGGGGAACCGTGTCTGCTATTTTCTCAGCTACTAAAGCAATCAACTTAGAATCTTTGAAAGTTTGCTCAGGGGGATGGGAAAGGGGTTTTTTGCCAGGAATTATTTGGGGATTCTTCGCAAAATTGTGAGATTGAATCCAAGCTAAATATAGAAAAAATCCGATTGCTAGACTGGGAGCGATCGCTAAAACTAAATAATGATGGCGAGTCAGTCTAACTTGGGCGTTGAAGAGCAGTTTGCGGTGCAGCGACATCAGATGTTTTCCCGATAACATACTCGACTGAATCGAGAACCGTATTTGTCCTCGATTCTGGTGACGAGTACACCTTATGGTTCAGTCGTTAAGGGGAAGCTAAGCCAGCTTTAAGGATGGTATTAAGGAAAGGCTAAGGCCGCTTTAACTGATGTCGCTGGTATGGTTTGGTTGCTACCTACTGTAATTATTGATACGAAGTGGGTTAAAAAAAGACGCGGTGTTGTAGGGAAGGCATTTGACGGCGCACTTGTTCTAGGCGAGTGGGGTTGATTTCTGCGATCGCTACCCCAGGTTTATCCCCAGCATCGGCTAAAATGACTCCCCAAGGGTCAACAATCATTGCGTGTCCGTGGGATTGCCGCGTGGCGTAATGACGCCCTGTTTGCGCCGGTGCGATTACGTAACAGGTGTTTTCAATCGCCCTCGCTTGTAGCAAAATTTGCCAGTGGTCTTTGCCCGTATAAGCTGTGAAGGCAGCGGGAACAAATAATACTTCGGCTCCCATTTGAGATAGGTAGCGGTAAAGTTCGGGGAAGCGGACATCGTAGCAGACGGAGAGTCCTAAGTTACCAAGTTCTTTGCAGGGACAAACTTGCGGGAGGTGAGTCCCCGCCATGACGGTGCTGGATTCTCGATAGGTGTTTCCGTCTGGTAAGTTGACGTCGAATAGGTGTACTTTTTGATACCGCGAAAGTTCAATACCGCTGGGGTCGATGAGGAGGGCGGTGTTATAAACTTTACCGTCATCGCAGGGAACTGGGAAGCCGCCGCCTAAGATGGTGACTTGGAAGCGTTGCGCCATTGTTTTGAGGAATTTTTCGCTATGGAGAGCGATCGCTTCTGCTTGGGCGATCTTTTCTTGTTCTTCGCCGAGAAAGGAAAAGTTTTCGGGTAAGCTTACTAATTCCGCACCTTGGCGCACGGCTAATTCTATCAGTTCTTCTGCCTGCACTAGGTTTTTTTCTAGCTCAGGTGTGCTGGTCATTTGGATCGCGGCGGCTCGGTAAGACTTCATGGGTAAGATCGTCGATAGAACAAAATACTGCCCGGTGTTGATGCGAGTGAGGAACGCTTTGTGGCAGTATAGAGTATTTTATGATATTGAACCGCTCCAGACGCGAAGTGCGCGAAGGAAAGAGAGGGGAGAGAGGGTGCGAGGGGAGCGATCGCTATCGCTCACTAAATTCTGTTTGTAGGATGCGTTGTACTTGTTCTAGCAGGGGTGGCACTTTATTCTGTACGATATCCCACAGTGTTTCGTTTTCGAGGCTAAAGTAGGCGTGAGCTAAGATGTCGCGTAAGCCAGCTATTTTACGCCATTCAACTTCTGTGTAGCGATCGCGAATTTGAGTGGGGATGTTTTTGACAGCTTCGCCAATTATTTGTAAGTTGCGTACCACTGCATCAAAGGTACGTTCGTCGGCGATGAATTGCTCAAAATTCATGCCTTGGGTGTAGCGGATTACTTTAGCACTACTGGTGAGGATATCTTCCAGGTAAAGGCGAAGACTACGGGACAAGGATCGCCTCCTGTTCTACATTTTGGCGAATTTGGGGTTTGAGCATTTTATGGCTTACTAAGTCTACTCGCGTTCCCAGTTGGTCTTCGAGGTAAAATTTTAAGTCCATATAGCGGTCAAAAGTAACTGTTCCCTCGAATTCGACTAATATATCTACGTCGCTGTCTGGTTTGGCTTGATCTCGCGCTACTGAGCCAAAGATAGCAAGGGATTTGACTCCATAGTTTTTGATTGTATTTTGGTGTTTGCTTAGAATCTCTAGTGCTTGATCTCGCTGCATAATTTATCCGGTTGTATTCGATTCGCAATCTAGTTTTAGCTGCTGCTTTTGTAACATCGCTTGGCTACAGATGATCTGGCAGATCGCTAATCGATTTGCCAATAGATTTGAGCAGTCGCTCTAAGGCTTTCATCTGCTTAACCGTGAATGTGGGTACGTTCTTGCCCAATTCCCAGCGGCTGACTGTCTGAGACGAAACGCCAAGCTCTCTCGCTAAATCTTCTTGACTCATGTCTAATTCTTCTCGGAGCTTCTTGAGGTGTGATTCTTCATCTTCCGGTCGTGGGGTAGGCTTCTTTGGCATCGCTTCCATTAAGCATGTTGTTTAAGTAAGATGATTAACTAGGTTGATTAAGGAACAAGTTGATTAGACAATCTGGGCAAATAACATTATGACCGATCGAGAACGCCTAAATTGTCAGGCGATCGCTTCCTTGGCGATGAGTTTTGGGGTGCGATCGCATCTTTCGGGGGTGGTGGCGTGGGGTGCGTGCGATCGCACGCATCCCAGTAGCACCCCGATCAATCTTCGTCTTTGAATTCTTGAGTTAAGCGATCCACTAGGTCATTATTGCCGATATTCAAAACAATCAAATAGATGCAGCAGGACTAGCCATTCTGCGCTTTTTAGCAGCCCAAGGGGAAGGAGCAATAGTCAGCCGAAAAACTATATTGCAACAGTTTCCCGATGAGTACAACGCTCTCGATTTACTTCTGCAACGGGAATTGATTGAGGAAGTTGGCGAAAGCTATCGCTTCCAAGTAGAGTTAATCCGGCGCTGGTTTGCATCATCGGTAAAATAGTTACCTATCTTGCAGCAAAAACCAAACAAGCTTGAATATCTTCTGGTTCTAAGTCAGGAAAATCTGCCAAAATCTCATCCCAGCTAACATTCAAACTGAGCATTTCTAAAATATCAATAACCCGAATTCGCATCCCCCGAATACACGGTATTCCGCCGCATTGACCGGGAGTTTGAGTAATCCTAGCAAATAACCTAGCGGGATTTGACACGATGCTTTAGCCTGCAACCTGCTCAACAATTGTAACATTTTAGATCAGAGCGATCGCGCTCAGTACCCACCTGCAATTTCAGTCACCCAATGTATGATATGCGATCGCACCAATCTGTTACAGTCATCCACCACGCTATCTTGCTTTTAAGCTAAACTGATACCAGCAAACATCATTTTGCCCCTATTCCATGAAAACCCATCGTATAGAAACAACTTTAACTGAAAATGGAACTTTGCTATTACAGGATTTACCATTTACAGCAGGAGAGTCAGTCGAAATCATTGTTATAAAACTTCCTTCGCGTCCCTCAGAATCAAATTTGTATCCCCTGCGCGGCACAGTTATTAGCTATGATGACCCATTTGAGCCTGCCGTACCTTTGGAGGATTGGGAAGCGTTGCAATGATAATACTGGATACCCATATATGGATTTGGTGGATTGATGATAATCAAAAACTGACGCAGCAGCATCGACAATGGATACAACAATACCAATCTCAAGGTTTAGGAGTTAGTCTAATTTCTTGTTGGGAACTTGCTAAATTAGTAGAGAAAAACAAACTCAATCTATCAATTGGAGTTGATGAGTGGATAAATACATCTTTGACCTATCCAGGAGTGCAGCTACTAAATCTCACAATTCCAATTATTGTTGAATCAACTCGACTAACAGGGTTTCACGGCGATCCTGCTGACCAACTAATTGTAGCAACTGCAAGAATTTACGGATGTCCGTTATTAACGGCTGACGCAAAAATTTTGGCCTATCCAGATGCTCAAACTCTAAAATAGGTGAGAAACCGAGCAATCAGTTATTTAACTCCAACTATGCATATTGAACCTCTATCCCAGGAAACCCTTGATGAAGCCATTAATCTGGTCAATAAGGTTTTTCCATACCAAAGATTTTTTGAAAGAGCCAGTATCGGATTTCGTGGCAGTCTGGCAAAAAATAGCTGGTTATATAAAATATTGTTTTATCTAGCAGGAATCGCCGAAGCAAATTACTGGATTGCCATCGATGATGATAGCAAGAAAGTCATAGGAACCACAGGATTATATTCGACTCGCAAAGATGAACGGGAAGCTTATTGGTTAGGCTGGACATGTGTAGAACCAGCTTGTCGCGGTCAAGGAATTGGCAGTAAATTAGTTGATTTTGCTATTGAAAAAGCACGAGGGGCAGGTAAGAAATTTTTGCGATTATACACATCAACCAATCCAAGTCAAGCTACAGCACAAATCCTCTACGAAAAACGGGGTTTCCGGATTACAGGTGAAGAAAAGCTGCGAGGAACTGAATTCAAAATCCTATACCGCGAACTTGAGTTATAAAGAAACACTCAAACAATTCTGTATAAACTGTCTCGGAATCTCTGGACGCGCACCAAAGTGAAGGTGAACATAAGACGCATGAACCTGATGCAGTCTCCATCCTTCTTCTGTCACCGGACTGTGATATCCTCTTAACTGAAATAAGGGTTTTGTTGGCTTTTCAGATAGATGAGAACGATGAAACTCATGTCCCCAAACTGTCGCACCCGCACCAAATATCGGACTATCTTGCAAAACCGTCGCTTGTCGATATCCTAATGTTAAACGCCCACTCATTATCGCTGTTGTCGGTAATATTCCCACCATCGACCAAGATTTCTTTTCAAAATCAACAATCTGCTCGCATAAATACATCAATCCGCCGCACTCTGCATAAGTTGGCATCCCTGTCAAGATAGCATGGCGAACTGATTCGCAGGCAAGTTTATTTTCTGCTAATTGTTGGGCAAAAACTTCGGGAAAACCACCGCCGAAATAGAGTCCTTGAATCCCTTTTGGTAATTCGTCTGTCAGCGGACTCCAAAATACTAATTCTGCACCCAATTGTTGCAGCAAGTCTAGATTATCAGCGTAATAGAAATTGAATGCGCGATCGCGTGCCACTCCAATCCGACAGGGCGGCTTTACTACCGTTGTCTCTCCGACTGATAAACTGTTAGTGCAACCCGCCCCTACAGTATCACTTTTCAGCAAAGGTAATAACTGTTCCCAATCAAAACAACTTGCTCCCAAATGGGCAAGTTGGTCGATAATATCATCTAATTCTGAGAGTTCTTCTGTAGGAACTAACCCTAAATGTCGGTCGGGGATGCTAATATTATCCTGTCTTCGCAATACGCCCAAAATGGGGATTTCTAGGGGTTCTAAGGCATCTTTAAGTAATTGTAAGTGGCGATCGCTTCCAACTCGATTCAACACCACCCCAGCTAGCTTAATTTTAGGGTCAAACGAGCGGTAGCCGTGCGCGATCGCAGCCACAGATCCCGATAACCGACTGCAATCTATCACTAACAATACCGGCAAATCCAACAACCGGGCAATATGAGCTGTACTCGCAAAGGGAATGGGTAATTGGTAATTGTCAATCGGTAATTGATTACCTAGTCCGTCATATAACCCCATCACGCCTTCGACTAAAGCTAATTCTACCCCTTGGCTGTGACGGATAAAACATTGCTGTACGTAAGCTTCGGAAGTGATTACGGGGTCTAAATTGCGACAAGGGCGACCCGTGACGTACTCGTGAAACATCGGATCGATGTAATCTGGGCCAACTTTAAAAGATTGAACTTGTATACCCCGATACTTTAAATACGCAAGCAGGGCAAGCGTTACCGTTGTTTTGCCCACCCCGCTGCTTGTGCCTGCGATCGCAATAGTCATAGTTAATTTCAGATTTGAGATTTGAGATTGCAGATTTATTTGATTTGAGATTTGAGATTTGAGATTGCAGATTTGAGTTTGGACTTCCATCTAAAATCTGCAATCTTACACCTTCAATCTGCAATTCTTTTTCAATCTGAAATCTTACATCTTCAATCTGAAATTACCCATTAGCCAATTTCAAAACTTGCGCTACCACAGCCATACTTTCTTCGTAAAGTACTTCGCGTCCGATGCGCTGTAGCTGTTGAGACAGCAAGAATTCGGCTTTTTGGTCGAATAATGGCGTAACTTGGCGCGTTTCACAAGATTGTGCCGCACCGCCTGCTTCCATCCGCATACAGCCGCCTGTTTCCGAACACAAGACGGTGCAACAATTTGCGGCTGTATTGGTTGAGTAAAGGCGCAGGTTGATTAAATCTCCTGCTATTTCGCCTGTATCGACCACGGGTATCGCGGCTAACTCGGCGTCAATTTCCCGTCCCTCGGTACTGACTAATTTGACGCGCTTGATGTCGTATTCGCCACCTTCATGTACGTAGGAAACCGGAGTCCACTGCAAGCGACTGGCGATCCAACCCAAATACATCAGTGCTTGGGCGGGATTACCTTTTTCGTAGTCGAGGGTGATGCGGTCGATTTCCATGATATGGGCGCGACGTTCTGGCGGATCGAAGGTTTCGGCGGTGAGTTCTTGCCAAGCAGCGAGACGACGCCAGTTGAGGTCGGCGATCGCCATCCCCGATTCGGTTAAGCTGTATGCTTTTAACAAGTCGGTTTCGGGTGTCAGGAACCCGGAAGAATCGAAAATCGCAGAACTGCTAATCGCAGACAGTCGCTTGAATAACTCGTTTTCTGGATCGGGTGTTGTTTTCCACCAGAGGAACTTAGGTAAGTCGGAAATAGTGAGGGCGGGAATCATCCCGGCGATGCGTTCTAAAGCTTCTTCCGTGCCTTTGAGAGTAATGTATTCGCAGCAGATTAGCGTACTGCGACTTTGTTTTTGAATTGGACAGTAAGCGGAAACTTGAGCCGTCACCCCTTCATCTTCGCCGACGATGGGACAAAGAGCGATAACGCGACAGGGGTTAGTAGAAGCGATCGCATCGGCAAAACCCGCACCGGCTGCATCCGGATCGTACTGCGGAACGCTGGTGCCGTTGCCATTGGAATTACCTGCCCCGCTGCGTTTTTGGACGTATTCGATCCGCAGTCTTTCTACTAATTCTGGACTCGACTGACCCGTCACAGGCAGATTATAAGCTTTCTGGGCTGCCGCGATCGCTGCATTGGTGCGCGGCCCAGAAATTCCATCCACCGGACCCGTATAAAAACCTAGAAACGCTAGCAATTGTTGGGTAGCTTCTGGTTCGTAAACTACCAGAGTAAACGTTGCTGCCCTAGACGCCATCGGCATCCCGTTTTCGCTCGATATACCGTAACTTTGCCAGATTTGACCGAGTTCAGTTTCTATATCGCTGATAGACACATCTTTCGGTGCCTGGAGGGAAACAATCGGAGCAGATTGTGTAACCATAGTTAGGAGTTTGGATGAAAGGATTTTAGATTTTAGATTGTAGATTTCAGATTGAATCAATTCTGCAATCTGAAATCTACAATCTGCAATTGATACCAAATCCGGGTTTAATACCCCCTTGAGCGCTTAGACCGCGTAGGCGGTCTTTGGTTGTGTAGGCGCGACTTAAGTCGTTAGCCATAAAAGGGATAATCGAAGCGGATTTGGTATGACATGTATTTTTTAGATAGCTGGATTTTAGAAAGGTTAACTTGTTACTTCTGCAATATTCTGTATTCTGGCTAGCTAACCTTAATCCACATCTAAAGGTAAATTTTAGATTTCAGATTGAATAAATCTGAAATCTGCAATTCTCAAATCTGCAATTGTCAGGGTCTACGCCAACGACGCCCGTCGCGGTTGATTAGCAGTTCTGCTTCTGCTGGTTCCCAAGTTCCGGCTTCGTATTGGGGAACCGAAGCGGGATCTGTGGGTGCTTCCCAAGCCATCAATGCTGGGGTGACTACGCGCCAAGCTTCTTCCACTTCATCTGCCCTGGTAAACAAGGTTTGGTCGCCTAACATGCAATCTAGCAACAAGCGATCGTAAGCATCCCCCGACGACTTGCCAAACGCCGAACCATATTGGAAGTCCATATCCACTGGTCTGGTACGCAGTTGTAATCCCGGCATTTTGACATCAAATCGCAGGGAAATCCCTTCATTCGGCTGAATTCGCAGGGTCAGGATGTTGGAACTTGCCTGTTGGGCAGCCGATTGGAATATCATATGCGGCACTTCCCGGAATTGGATGGAAATTTCCGATACTTTTTTCGGCAAGCGTTTCCCCGTTCGCATGTAAAATGGCACCCCGTGCCACCGCCAGTTATCCACCATCAGCTTCATCGCCACGTAGGTAGGGGTGATGGTATTGGGATTCACCCCTGGTTCTTCCCGATACCCGGGCACTCGCTGTCCTTTCATCCACCCGGCGGCATATTGACCCCGTACTGCTGAAAACTCTAAATTGCGAGTATCTGCCAACCGGGTTGCTTGAAGCACTTTCGTTTTTTCATTGCGGATGCTGTCGGCGTCGAGGGAATTCGGCGCTTCCATTGCCGTCAGACAAAACAGTTGCATCAGGTGGTTCTGCATCATATCCCGCAGCGCCCCAGATGTTTCGTAATAGCCCGCCCGATCTTCCAATCCTACGGTTTCGGCAACGGTAATCTGGACGTGATCGACAAATTGGCGATTCCACAAGGGTTCAAAGATGGCGTTGGCAAAGCGAAACACCAGTAAGTTCTGAACTGTTTCCTTACCTAAATAGTGGTCGATGCGGTAAACCTGCTGTTCCTTACAAACCTTTGTCACCACTTGGTTGAGAACTTGAGCCGATGCCAAGTCGCGACCAAAGGGTTTTTCAATCACCAGACGGTTTTTAATCGGGTCATCCAGCATTCCCGCCCCACCTAATTGCCGAATTGCTTCGGGGAAAAAGTTGGGTGAAACCGACAGATAAAATACTCGATTGCCTCTAGTACCGCGTTTGGTATCGAGTTCAGCCAGCAAGTCCTTGAGTTTCTGGTAACTTTCTGGGTTGTCGATGTCGCCAGAACAGTAATACAATCCCTGAGCAAAGTCTTGCCAAAATTCTTCGCTGCCAATTCCTTCTGAAAACTGCTCGATGCCCTCGCGCATTTGTTCGCGAAAATAATCGTCGCTCCAAGGCCGCCGCGCCACGCCTACAATCGTAATTTCTGGGGGCAGCCGTCGTTGTCGCTTCAGTTGATAAATCGCTGGCACTAACTTGCGTTGCGTTAAGTCGCCCGATGCACCAAAAATGACCAATATTTGGGGTTCGGGAACCCGTTCTTGTTGTAAACCAACGCGCAGGGGATTTTCTAGCAGTGTGACCATTTACTTGTTTCCTCGTTCAATAGCTTCCAGCCTTGCTAGTACGCCTTCGTACTTGGCTGTCATGTCTGCAAGTTGCTGAGTTAGAGATGTGACTTGGGTAGTGAGAGTATTAATTTGTCCTTCGTATTCGGCTTTGACTTCTTGCCTAATATTCGACTCTCAGTTCTTCTCTAATCTCAACCCTGAGTTCTTGTCTGATTTTTTCCCGTTCTTGGGCAATGCGAACATCCCAATCCCTTTCCCATTGCCGAAGTTCAGCCCGAAGCTGCCTATTTTCCTCGCGCAAGCGTTTCAGTTCGTCAGCAACCTCAGCCGCACGGCGTTCTCTTTCGAGATCCTTTTGCCTAATTTGCTCCTTGAGTTTCTTATTATCTAGGCGCAACTGATCCAATTCGGAAACACCACCCTTGCTATCTTGCTTTGTCTTTCCAGAAGACAGCTTTTCGTCTACTAAACGCTGAACGATCGCACAAGATGGAATGCCATTAGGTGTTAACTCTACTGCTTCTTGCCAAATTTCTAGTTGTAACGCTGACGACAGTTGGGTTAAAGGGCGGAGTTGGCGCTCCTTTGTAGGAATTTTATCCCCCATGGGGGACAAATTTTCCATAACCTGGGCAGCGTCAATATATCGATACGCTGTGGATTTTCCCATCCCCCACCTGTTTCGACAATAAGCCGCGAAGGTTTTATGAGTTTCTCGGTACAGTTTCTTTTCCTGAATCTCTATCAGAGCTTTGCCGACTTCGTAAAATGTCTGAAGTCCTTGCTCTACAATAGCTTCGAGTTGTTCGAGCCTCGCTCTTTCCCCATCATCAAGGGGAGACTCCGCATCCAACTTACTCTCTTCTACCAGACCGTTTGAAGTCAGCATAACGGCTTTTGGGAATTTGGGATTGGATCTCGCTCATAGCTAATGGCTAATTGAAACAATAGCCATTAGCTATTACCACAAAACTACGCAGGTGTCAACAGTTTTACCTTCTCTTCCAGCGAGTTCATTAAGGATTGGAACGGCTGCACGAATTTTTCAATCCCATCGCTCAGCAGTTCGTCCATGACTTGGTTAATATCGATGTCGATGTCTGGGTCTTTCAGACTTTCGATCAAGTTGTAAGCTTCTTGGATGTTAGATTCAATCCGATTTTCGGCGCTACAGTGGTCGGCACAAGCTTCAATCGTAGCAGGCGGTAAGGTATTAACTGTATCGGGGCCTACCAATTCATCCACGTACATCACGTCGCTGTATTCGGGGTTTTTGGTGCCGGTGCTTGCCCACAACAGACGCTGGACTTTTGCGCCTTTTTCTGCTAGCGCTTGCCAGCGATCGCTCTGCACGATCTCCTTATACTTCTGATACGCGATTTTAGCGTTAGCGATCGCAATTTTCCCTTTCACCGCCCGCAGTTTTGCTTCGACGTTGATACTTTCAACGCCTGCTTTTAGCTTATTGTCAATCCGAGCATCGATGTTGCTATCGATCCGGCTGAGGAAGAAACTAGCAACTGAAGCAATGTTACTAATATCTTTCCCTTCAGCCGCCCGTTTTTCCAAGCCTTTAATATAAGCCCAGAAACAATTGACATAGCTGTCTACCGAGAACAGCAAGGTAACGTTTACGTTGATGCCATCGGCAATCACTTGTTCTACAGCTGGTAAACCTGCGGAAGTGCCGGGAATTTTAATCATCACGTTTTCCCGACCGATTTCTTGATAATATCGCCGCGCTTCTTCTATTGTGGCTTGTGTATCGTGGGCGATTGTTGGCGGTACTTCGATGCTGATGTAGCCATCTAGCCCGTTGGATTCTTCATAAATCGGGCGGAACATATCGCAAGCGTTGCGAATGTCTTCAAATACGAGAGATTCGTAAATTTTGTATGTGGGTAATCCAGCGCGCGCTCCTTTTTCGATGTCGGCGTCGTAGATTTTATTGCCTGCGATCGCTTTTTCAAAAATAGCCGGGTTCGAGGTAATTCCTCGCAGTCCCCGCGTTTCGATCAAGCGCTGTAGTTCGCCCGATTGGATTAAATCGCGGGTCAAGTTATCCATCCAGATACTTTGACCCAATTGCTCAATTTCTAAGATATGGTTGGTTGTTGTCATCGTTTGTGTCCTTCTATTTGGTCATTGGTCATTGGCGATCGCAGATTTTAGATTTTAGATGTTAGATTTATTCAATCTGAAATCTCAAATCTCAAATCTCAAATTACCCATTACCGCTATTTACGAATGTGCCATTACTTTGTCGCCTTGCTCCTTCGCTCTTTCATTCACGAAAGATTCCACCAGGGCAACATCATCTTTACTGCCAACAATTAAAGGCGTGCGGGCATGAATTTTATCTGCCACTACATCCAAAATTGGCATAACTCCAGTGCTGGCTCTACCCCCGGCTTGTTCTGCTAAAAAGGCTATGGGTGCAGCTTCATAAAGCAACCGTAGCTTTCCTTCCGGTCGCTTTACCGTTCCTGGATATAAAAACACGCCACCCTGGAACAAAATGCGATGAAAGTCTCCCACTAATGCCCCGCCGTAACGAGCGGTATAGCCCTCGTGACGGTGAACGTAGCGGATATAGTCGCGAATTGATTCTTCCCACTGCCAGAAGTTACCTTCGTTGACGCTGTAAATCGCCCCGTGGTCGGGGATAATAATGTTTTCCGCCGAAAGAATAAACTCGCCTAAGCTGGGGTCGAGGGTAAAGGCGTGAACGCCCTTGCCGATGGAATAAACCAACATCGTGCTGGGGCCGTATAATACGTAACCTGCTGCAATTTGCTTGCGTCCGTTTTGCAGCAAGTCGCTAGCCGAATTATCTTCGTCGTTTCCTTCTTGCTGGCGAATTGAGAAGATGGAACCGACGTTCAAATTGCTATCGATATTGGAAGAGCCATCCAGCGGGTCGTATAGCAGGGTGTAGCGACCAATCGGGCAGTTTTCTGGAATGTAGTAGGGTTTTTCCATTTCCTCGGAGGCCAAGCGACATACCAGGCCGCTTTGCTCTAATACCGAGATAAACGCTTCATTGGCGTACACGTCCATGTTTTTCACGGACTCGCCCTGCACGTTGACTTCTCCCGTCACTCCCAGTACGTTTTCCATTAATCCGGCACGACTGAGATGGCGAGCAATCAATTTGCCTGCCAGAGCAATACGACCCATGATTGCACTGAGATCTTGTGCTTCTGTAGAAAAGCTCCCCAGTTGCTGCAAGACGTGACGCGACAGCGTCATGCAATCCCGTTTCAGGGTACGTTCTTGAGCGATTGGCGGATGCGTGTCTGCCATTGTTTTGTTTAAAATTCCCCGCTGGCTGCCGATGCTAAAAAGGCAAAATGAAACAGATTTTCTTTGTCTTTGTAGGGGTAAATTTATTTTTAGCATCTGTCATGAGACAGACGATTTTGGTAAAGTTACTTACCCAGACAAATTTTTGCCTTGTTTTGAGTGGAGAGAAAAGCGGGGCGGGGTTTACCGCTTTCCTGTAAACCAATAGGGGTTTAATTATTGGTATGGGCGCTGTTGAAGAGATGACTAATCGACTGAGCAAAAAACAGTCGCAACCCTTGGTTGTCCTCGCTGGGTGGGTTTGGCAACATGGTTAACTTTTCTAGGTTTTTTCTAGCTTCGAGGACAAGCTTTGGGTTAGATGATGCCCAGAGCGATCGCTCTCCTATTTTAGCGCCCTAGCTCCTTTACTTTTATTTTAGGAAAGCTTTGCTAAATAGTTCTCTAACTTTAGATGAACTATAGAATTGGTTTTTCCTGACAAGGGTGTCTTGCTGCGCTTGCCAGAAGTCAAGAGTATTTTTTACGCCATTTGGCAAATTTTAGATTTTTTTAATCATGAAGGTCAAAGCTAAGAACAGAAAGCATTTAGGTTTTCGCCGACCTTCATGAATAAAAAGTTTGTGAAATCCCAAAATCTCAGATTGGTCTTCAGTCTATGGAAATAGATTGAGGGCCAGTTTTACCATTTTGGTCGAGGGGTGTATGAGCAGTTTGAGTATTAATACCCGCTTCTCGATCTAGCCAAGATTTGATCGGTTCATCGGTTAACTTCAGTCGCAACATCCCGGCGAAAAAGCCGCCCAAGAAAGCAACTGGTTGCTGGCTGACTTCTCGGAATAAGGGTGTCAGTTCATCCAAAAACATTGAGCGTCTCCTTGGTGGGCAACTAGGTTTAACGAGCCATGTCGAATTTTAGCGCGCCCAAAGCGCAGCTTGTTCTCCAGGCGCGGATCGCTATCCTAGCTTTGCCGATTTAGTGGTCGCTGCTGGAACTATCTTTCGAGATCACAAAACGGTTAGCAACGGTTTCCGGTTGGATTGCTGACAGAATCACGTGGCTAGAATCGGTTATGATCACTGCTCTAGTGCGACGACCGTAGGTGGCGTCAATCAGTTGCCCGCGATCGCGGGCATCGGTGATGATACGTTTAATCGGAGCTGATTCTGGACTAACGATGGCAACCACCCGGTTTGCAGAGACAATGTTGCCAAAACCAATATTGATTAGCTGAATGTCCATGACGCATTTACAGCCTAGCTGTGTGAGGGGCTTTCTTAAGTCTATTTTCAATGGTAAATCGAAAAAATTGGACTTACAAGCCAAAAATTAAGCTAAATTCTTGTTTTCAGCTTAGATTTCCCTTGACATCGATCTTAAGGTATAAAAATCAAGGCTCGTGTAATATGATGTCCGCTAGCAACGGTAGTGCATAATTTTTGACGGGAGTAGGGGCGGGTTTTACCAGCCATGCTGGTAAAACACGAAAAATTTTTTAAACCCGCCCCGACGTGCAGCACGCGAACGGACATGATATAAAGCGGTGAAGCGTTAATCTTGCTAGGGGCTAAGCGAACAACAAAGCCGAATCAAGCTGCGATCGCCAACAATCTGCGAAAATAGAAACAGAACCGAGCATCAAAGTCCTCACATACTAAAGGTTCTAGTTTTGCAACTCGTTGATTTCACTACCCTTACGGCTGCTTGTCAGGAGGTGCGTGCCCACTGGCTACCAGCGCGCACCGAACAAGTTTATCAGCGCGATCGCCACACCATCGCTTTGGCATTACGCACCCTTAAACAGCGAGGCTGGCTGACTATATCTTGGCATCCCGTCGCCGCACGCCTGCATATAGGCACTCCACCACCCAAAACCCCCGATACGTTTACCTTTAGCCAGCAACTGCGCCACGCTTTGGGCGGTTTAGCATTGATAGATATTGTAGCGATCGCTCCTTGGGAGCGGGTTTTAGACTTGCAATTCGGCAGGCGTCCAGGGGAACCCCCCCTATGGCACCTTTATGTCGAAATCATGAGCAAATACAGTAACGTCATCCTCACCGATCGAGATAATTTAATCGTTACCGTCGCTCACCAAGTCGATCGACAACAATCAAGCGTCCGACCCATTCTAACCGGACAACCCTACGAATTTCCACCCGCCCTCACCGATGCCATTCCCAGTTTGAGCGAATCTCTTCAACGCTGGCAACAACGAGTTAGCCTAGTTCCAGGCGCTATTTCTCGCTGTTTGCTCAAAAGCTATCGCGGCTTAAGTACGCCCCTGATACAGTCAATGGTACAAGCTGCCGGATTGGAGAGCGATCGCCACACCGATACTTTAAACCCGAAAGAATGGCAGCAATTGTTTGATCGCTGGCAAGAATGGTTGCAAGTTTTGGCAGAATGCAATCTGGGAGATGGTTCAGATCGGAAATTCCAGCCCGGTTTTACCGCAAAGGGATACACGGTAATGGGTTGGGGGATGATAGAACCAGCACTAGACGTACAAACTTTACTCGACCAATACTATACCGCCCAACTCAACCAACAAGAATTTACTGCCCTCCGCCATCAACTGAGCCAAAAACTTAACAGCATTTTGCATAAATTGCGGCTGAAGGCGAATACATTTGAAGCACGGTTACAACAGTCAGATCTCGCCGAACAATATCGCCAACAAGCAGATCTGTTAATGGCAAACCTGCAAAACTGGGAACCAGGGATGAAGTCGATCGCTCTCCCCGACTTTGAAACTGGCGATCCGGTGACAATTCCCTTAGAACCAGAAAAAAATGCCATCCAAAATGCCCAAAGACTATACAAGCAACACCAAAAATTAAAACGCGCTCGCAGTGCAGTCGAGCCGCTGTTGGCTGAAGTTAATGCAGAAATTGAATATTTGGAACAGGTAGAAGCATCCTTAAATCAATTGGACGCTTACGACGCCGAGGAAGATTTGCTCGCATTAAAAGAAATTCGCGAAGAATTAATAGGACAAGGATATCTAGAAGTTCCAGATTACCGCAGCCCCAGCAAAGGCGAACAAGGAAGTCAACCTTACCGATATCGCACGCCGAGTGGATTTGAATTGTTAATAGGTCGTAATAACCAGCAAAACGATCGCTTGACTTTTCGCCTTGCTTCTGATTATGACCTGTGGTTCCACACCCAAGAAATACCCGGTAGCCACGTCTTGCTGCGTGTGGAACCAGGTTCGGTTCCCGAACCAGCCGATCTCGAATTCGCTGCCGATCTAGCAGCTTACTACAGCCGCGCCCGACAAAGCGACCAAGTACCTGTCATTTATACCAAACCGGCACAAGTCTACAAACCCAAGGGTGCTAAACCAGGCGTGGCAATATACAAGCAAGAGCAGGTGATTTGGGGGCGTCCCCAACGCGGAAGCGACTATGTAAAGAATACCGAACAAAAGTCAGAGTAAGCACCGATCGCAAAGGTACACATACCCTGATACTATAGTGTTAAGAAACTTAACCCGCTGACGACTTGGGAACGCGCAGTTTGGGTTTCCTCAGTTTCAAACGACAACAAAACATATGTATTATTTCAGACCAGCCTTTGATCCGGCTGGTCTTTCACAATACAACAACTTTTTAGCTAGGGAATTTAGAAACTAAAAGTCGTGCGGATCGTACCGATGATGACATCATCGTTATTGTTGTTGTGGTCGGGGGCAGTGAGCCAAATCACTCCAGGAGTAACAGAGATATTATCTGTTACCTGGATTTGATACAACGCTTCGATGTGGAAGGAAACATCATCATCGTCGCCACCTAAACCACGGTTGCTTAAATTGTTCGATAAATTAGAACTCGCATCGGCGATTGGTTCAACGCCGACGATAATACCTGCTAGATTGCCTTTTTTACCAAGATCGGGAAAGGCTAAGCTAACGGCGGCGTTGTAGATTTTAATCTCCCCACGGGGAAGTTCCCCGCCCAGGGATGAGAGAGTGCGCGTGTTGGTGTAACCCGCCCAACCACCAAGGGCAAATCCCCTGCTAATTTGCCAAGATAAGCCAAATCCGTAAGAATTGCTGGAAATTGGCAGATCCGATCCTTGTAACCCACTAGCTTCTAGTCGCGTGTCAGTACCATCGGCTAAGTAAGAGCGCAAGTTAGCAATTCTACTACCCGTTCCCAGGTCGGTATTGTACGAGTTAACGTAGGTGAAACCGAACTTGAAGTTTTTGCTGGGTTTGAAGGTGAGTTGAGCGATCGCACCATATGGCCCATTAAACAACCCACTTCCATCTAAGGGAATATTAGCTGTTTCCGAATTGGCAGCATAGCCCAAGCTGAGTTCTACACTATCGCCAAACTCGTGGCGCAGACCGATCCCAGTGCCATCGGCGAGATAATAAATTCCATGCCGCGTACCAAAACGCGACAATGCACCGCTAGCACCATCCCCGTCAAAGAAGGGATTCAGCGTATCGGTAAAACTATCCGATCCCCCTGCATTGGCGCGAAGTACGACTTGAGTGCGATCGCCCAAGGGAAACGTGTAGGACAATTCATCCAGTACGATATCGTTATCTCCGGTGCCAAACGCCCCAGCCCCGTAGATTAAATCGCCTTCCGGGGTCAATGTATTATTGGCAGAGAAGGCATTTAAATTACCCGCCTGAAGTCGCGTCCTGAGTAAATCTTTCCCAGTAAAACTGGTTTCAAAATTCAGACGAGTCCGGTGCGCTAAAACGGGTACGCGGTCTATCTCTTCGCCAAAGGCATTTTCTCCCCCTATGATACCCGCCGCCGCAAAAATTACTTCCCCAGCTAGCTTAGTTGTGGTAGAAAATTGTTGTGCTTCTAGCCTAGCGACGCGAGGTTCTAGCGCATCTACCCTTCCTCGCAACGCAGCGAGTTCGGCTCTAAATTCTTCTTGCAACCGCCGAATGGTGGCGATATCTTCTTTACTCGGTAAATCAGATACGGCGGCGGCGATTAGTTCCTGAATCCTGTCTAAACACGCATTTAACCCCGCAGCAAATTCATAGCGCGTTAAGGCGCGGTTGCCTCGATAGGTGCGGTCTGGGTAACCTTCTATACAACCGTAGCGTTCAACCAGGGATTGCAGCGCTTGAAATGCCCAGTGGGTTGGGTCTACATCGGTCAGCTGGGAAACCGAGGTAACTTGGGCGAGGGGGTCTTCTGCCTCGCTACTATTGTTGCTATATTGGTCAACTTGCTGTATAATATCACTCTCTTGTGATGTTGGCGATCTTTCTCCTGCGTGAGATGGAGTCGAGGTTGTAGGGATGGTGGCTGTCGCGATCGCTAGCACCGCACCGATTAGAGTTGGACTGACTGGCAACTTATTGCAGCTTTTTATCAACATATTCACTTTCTTAATCCTCACACCAATTTCAGCTTAACAGCAATTTATCATTACACCACTTACGCTCCAGGTGCTACCCCTTCCAGAAAACTTTGTTTTTTACCCGACATAAATGCTATTAAATTGCAATAATCTCTAGGTTTCAAAGCTTTTCCGCAGCTTGCGCCTTGGGAAGATGGGCAGTTGCAACCAAAACGATCTTTAATTTGGCATCTATATTTAGAATAAGATCTATTCTCAAATTGTTTCACGGCTGGTCAGGCTGCCGTGGAGTTAAAGGAGGGAAACCTTGAACCGGCCTAATTTGCCAAAATTTATCCTAAGTTTGTGGTTGACTTGCCTGCCAGTAGCAGGCTGCACGCAAAATACAACAACGCCTACAGCCCCTAGAAGCGAATCAACACCGGCATCCCCCGTAGCACAGGCTACACCGGAAAAGCCGAAACTAAGGGTAATCGCCACATTCTTGCCCATGTATTGGTTTACACAGGCGGTAGCGGGAGAATTGGCGCAGGTGGATGTGTTAGTACCTCCCGGCGCAGAGGTACATGACTACCAAGCAACGCCGAAAGACGTGAGTGCGATCGCTCAAGCCGATATTCTGGTAAAAAATGGCTTGGGTTTAGAAGAATTTCTCGAAAATACGATTAAAAATGCCCAGAATACCAAACTCAAACAAATAGATGCCAGCAGCGGTATCAAACCTTTGCAGGAAATTTCCCCCGTAGTTAAACCGATTAAATCAGATCGCGACCACGAACATGGCGCGGGTAACCCTCACGTTTGGCTAGATCCAGTTTTAGCGATTAAACAAGTAGAAAATATTCGAGATGGATTGATTGCCGCCGATCCAAATAATAAAGCAACTTACGCAGCCAACGCCGCGGCCTATATCCAAAAACTGCAAGAATTAGACCAACAATATCAGCAGAAATTGCAGCCATATCGCAATACTTGCACGTTTATTACCTTCCACGATGCATTCCCCTATTTGGCACAGCGATATCAATTGAAGCAAGTAGCAGTGGTCGAGATTCCCGAAGATCAACTTTCGCCGGACGATATCCAAAAAACAATCGCAACCGTTAAAAAGTACAATGTGAAAGCCCTATTCGACGAACCAGGAACCGATAATAAATTGCTCACCAGTCTTTCTCGCGACTTAAACTTGACCCTGCGAAATTTGGATTCCCTCGAAAGTGGCAACACCGATCCGCAGCATTACTTTACTGCTATGGGTAGCAACTTGCAAGCGCTTCAAGCTGCCTGTCAGTAGGTAAAAATTGTTTTGATTTGTAAAAAAAGCGAGCTAAATGGGAGAGAATGAATTATAATTTAGCCCCAATTTTAAAAGTAGAAAGATTAACCGTATACCGGGGCAATTATCCAGCAGTTAGAGATGTTTCCTTTGAACTATTTCCGGGAACAGATACGGCAATAATAGGGCCAAATGGGTCGGGGAAAAGTACGCTGGTACAAGCGATTTTAGACCTGATTCCACACAGTGCAGGAACAAGGGAAATCTTCGGTCGCCCAATTAAAAATTTGGGGCGAATGCGGCGATTAATTGGATACATTCCCCAAAATTTTATTTTCGACCGCAGCTTTCCGATTTCTGTGGGTGAATTGGTAGCTTTGGGATGGACAGAGGTAAGAAGCAGTGAAAGGAAGCAAAACTTAACTCCCGGTAAAGGGTACTGGTTGTGGCAGAAAGATCGGGGAAAAGATGAAGCGATCGCATATGCTCTAAAGAGAGTAGGTGCGTACCACCTGCTGCATCAAGCGATTGGCACTTTAAGTGGAGGAGAACTCAAGCGAGTATTATTAGCGTACTGTTTAGTTAGTCCGCGCAGGTTGTTAGTATTAGACGAAGCCTTTGCCGGATTGGATGTTTCGGGAGAAGCAGATTTTTACAGTTTACTGCACGAACTGAAAAGCGAACAAGGTTGGACAGTGTTGCAGGTTTCCCACGATATAGATATGGTGAACCGTCATTGCGATCGCGTCCTTTGTCTCAACCAAACTATACTCTGTGAAGGAGAACCCCAGACTATCCTTTCTCCCCAAAATCTGTTAGCAACATATGGCCCTGCTTTCAGTCGCTATCAACACCACCATTGATTTTAGATTTGAGATTTGAGATGGCAGATTTGAGATAGAAAGCTATTCAACCTGTTGCAACTAAAAGATGGCAGATTGGAGATAGAAAGCTTAAATCTACAATCTTAAATCTCAAATCTGCCATCTAAAATTTAACCTGCTTCATCTAAATGTTCGGCAACAGCATGGTAAAGGTCGAGAACGTGACGATCTTGGAGACGATAGAAAACATGGCGTCCTTGTTTGCGGTAGCTTACCAGGCGCATGGCACGCAAGACGCGCATTTGATGAGAAACTGCCGATTCGCTCATTTCTAGTGCTGCTGCCAAATCGCCAACGCAGCGTTCTTTTACTGATAATATTGAAAGAATCCGCAGGCGATTGGCATCTCCCAAAAGGCTAAAAAACTCTGCCATGCGTTGCGCTTTTTCAATATTTAGCAGTTGACCTTTGAGGTGATGAACTTGTGCGATCTCAACTGGATGTGGGGGATTGCAGGTGAGGTGTTCTGATTCTTCAAAGGAATTGGTTATATTTGCTTCCAAAGCCGGGTTTACTGACATATTAAAGTTATAAGTGGCAATAATTCCTAAGATAGATTTGTATAAGCGGTGTAAAAATGATTTTACTTGACTTACTGAATAATTTTAGCTTGTTTGCGATCGCAGCGGGAAATGACTTGATAGCGCTGCTACAATTTCCGTTTATGCAGCGCGCGATCGCGGGCGGTATATTAATGGGATTGTGGGGAGGCTTACTCGGCAGCTTCGTCACTCTTAGGCAACTATCCTTTTTCAGCCACGCCGTCGGTCATTCAGCTTTAGTCGGAATTGTTTTAGGCGTCCTGCTACAGTTAAACCCTACCTGGATGCTGCTACCCTTTACCCTCGCGTTTGGTTTAGTTGTACTTTATCTCATCGACCAAACCAACCTAGCCAGCGATAACATCCTCAACGTGGTCTTATCGGGAACGTTAGCAATTGGAATTATCCTCAGCAGCTTGGTGCGAGGTTATCGAGGCGGCTTGATGAATGTCCTATTTGGGGATATTCTCGCCATCGACGTCACAGACTTAATACTCACCTGCCTTTTAATCCTGGGTGGTAGCATTTATCTATTCTCAACCCTAAAGCAGCAGATTTTGCTCACACTTAATCCAGCAGTGGCAAAAGTGCAAGGTATCCGCGTTCAGCTTCATCGCTACTGGTTTGTCGTACTGCTGTCTTTAACCGTCGCCTTAGCCACCAAAGCCATCGGTATTTTATTAGTAAATGCTTTCTTGGTTATCCCCGCTTCCACCGCCAAATTGCTGAGTCACCAATTTAGCCGCTTTCTCGCCCTATCAGTGATTATTGGTGCTAGCAGCAGCATTGCCGGTATCCTTTTGTCTGGGCTGCCCCTATTAAACTGGCCTTCTGGCCCCAGCATCGTGTTAGTTCAGTTTTTGATCTTCCTAGCCGCTTTTAGCCTCACCAAGCTCAAAATTTCACCTGGTTGAGACTGATAGAATTAGGGCGCGTCAGACACCCAAACCCTGATTCGATCGATTTATCGCTTTGTCTGACACACCCTACAAGTTGATTGCAGCCTGACGCGCAGCTTTAGCCGCAGCCGCAACCGTGATGTTCGCAGCCTTTCCCATTTGGGTGACCGTCGGCGCAGGCATCGCTACAGTAGTACTTGCCGTTTTTTTCAATCGCTTCGCTGAGGGAAACAACGCACAAGCAAGACTCACAGGCACATTTCATCGAAGTTACGGTGGTCATGGCTATCTCCATAAATCCGTTTTTTTTACTATAACGTATGAACAGTTATTCAGGTATTTTCGACTTAAATCTTTACAAACGCTTGTGGGAGCGGCTTTCGCTTAACTGTAGCGGCAGATTGAACCAGGGAGAAAATATTTTTAGGAATTCTGTTGCTAGGGGCTTGCCAAAACAACCACAAGTTTGTTAAGTTAATTAAGCGCTGAAAAAAAACGCCGGGATAGCTCAGTTGGTAGAGCAGAGGACTGAAAATCCTCGTGTCACCAGTTCAAGTCTGGTTCCTGGCATTCCACTCAGATAAGTAAATCCTTTGGTTTCGAGATAAATAAATAAGGAACCTATCTATTACTGATCCAAAGGGATATTTTAACCTGAGAATAACTATCTGTAAGATGCATTAAGTGAGCTAAAGACGCTAGCTCACTGGTAGAGTCTGCTTTTGAAAGCGGGTGTCTCAAGGTCGCTTCAGAAGATTTGACAAAGAACGGATGCGCTCGAAGGCGTTGGCTAACATAAACAAATATTACGGCTAAGTCTGTCTGGGAAGGCAAATCCGGTTGCAGAAAAAAGCGATGAAGGGGTAAAGTTTGTGCTAGGATACCGGCAGGTAGGTTCCAAATAATGGATGCCAAAACAAAGCGGCGTCAAGCTTTGGCAGCAGAAATGCTGGCTGATTTTTGAGAGAGCCAGCCTCCAAACCGCTGTCTGAAGCGCTCTCAAAAACCATTATTCCTGTAGAACATACCTAAAATGAAGGATTGGGAGGCGATCGCTTCTGCCATCTTTGGGATATCCTGAAATGTTAAGTGAACTTTATGAATTAAGCATTCGATTTTCGAGTAAACTCCTGTAGATAAAATCCTGTAGTGTTGCTTACCGACCTGTGAGACAAAGACAAGTGTTAATAGAATAGTAAGTAGAGCAACGAGATCGCCCTCAGGTAATGCTCGTTTTCCTGAATGCACCCAACCCTCAATGATAAATGCTCAGGCTGCTTTTAAGTTACAAAGAAATTTTCCACCAACTATCTGCGGCTCAATTCGCGCCAAACCTTCTGTCAATAAATCATCAGCCACAGCAAAAGAATGCTGTTTGCAAAAAGCGATGATTTATCAAAAGGCAATTCTAGCCGCAAACTTACCTTATTTGTGGGTACGAGCCAAGATAGTACTTGTTTAAGGCAGAAAAATTGCTACACTCACCTGAAGCCCTGGTAAAAAATTTGACCTCTCATTTAAAGAGTTCCCTGCATAGGAGAAGGAACACATGCTACACCGCAAGATATATCAACTCTGTTGCGATGGTCGTGAAGTCTGTGTTTTCTTGCGGGACCAGCAACGCTGGATTGAACGCGCTCGCATTATTGACATAGAAGGAGATTTAGTCACGTTGCGCTATGAAACCGACGAAGAAGACGAAATTTCTTCTTGGGAAGAGATGGTGCGTTTAGAAAGCATTGGTGCGGTAAGTCAGAAACTGGCTTCAGTTCCCAGAGGAAATGTCGAACCTCTGGTTTCGGATGATTGTCCGGAAGCCGAACAAATCCGCAACCGCTACTCAGACTCTTCGGAAGGGTAAGGAAAGGGGTTAGGGGCTAGGGGCTAGAGAAAGAGGAATTTAATCGGATGGGTTTTTATTCGATTCACTCTTTCTTGCCCTAACCCCTAACCCCTAATCCCTAACCCCTAACCCCTAATCCCTAACCCCTAACCCCTAATCCCTAATCCCTATTTTCTAGCTTCATCTTTGCCAGCTGCCGGTTCAAAGACGGGACAGTAACCATCTGGGGTGACCTTGAAGCCAAATAGAGGAGAAGCTTGATTGCAACAGCGTTGACCGCGTTGATGGCGGCAATTACCGCAGCAGGCAAGGTCAGCGGGTAGAGGGCGATCGCCACGGTCGGCCAGCAATTCGCGTTGGGTTAGCCCGCGCAATACCAACTCTTCACCCTGCCAGCGGGCTTCTACCAAACCCGTATCGGCGAAAGTTTGCCAGCGAGGATCGGCAGCGATCGCATCGGGTAAACTAATCGTCACCACAGTGCCTAACTCAGTCAACTCGCCCTCGTAGTTGGTTTCCGGCGGGGCGGGTTGGAGAAAAGTTTCCCCTATCGGCAGTTCGACTAAAGTTTCAGCCGCCGGACAGTGGACGTGATAGCGATTTTGTAACTCATCTAACCCGGTTAAATCCGCCAAATAGGTGGAGTTACCGTGGACAAATACCACGTGCTGGGGCCGGAGATTGTGAATTAGCTGGGTTGTACCCGGACCATCGCAATGCTGGGCGAGTAAATAGGTTTCCACCGTCAAACGCCCGGTTTTGATGTCGGTTTGGAATTGTTTGGTAGCATCCGGCAACCAGTCGCGAGTTAAATCTGCCCAATTACTTGATTCGGAGTGGTTGCCAAAACGACTCGGTCTTTGGGGCAGTAAAATTAACCAAGAACTCAAGTCTGGATAAAGATATTCCCTTAAATCGGCAGTTTCATCGACGATAACGATCGCGGGAGATTGACCGACACTGTGACGCAGTTCCGGTGGTAGTCGCCGCACGCGAGGACGGATTTTTTCATCCCAGAATAAGGGTTGATGGCGGGAAAAATTTTGTACCGATGTGGGTAAGTGAGGCAGTAAGTTGAGGTAAGCATCGCACCCCAGGGCAACGTTGCCATCGACCCAGATATCGACATTTCTACCTGTAAATTGGTGATGGCTTCGCAACAGCATCAAGATTTCTTGCCCCAGCCCCAAAGCGGGTACTGGTAGCAAAACAGACTGCCCGTTAGCGATCGCGCGACTCATGCGTTCTGCCAGCTGGTTTTCCTGCTGACGGCGGTGCGGATGGCGCGCCGTGCCGTAAGTGCCCTCGATAATCAATACTTCAGGTTCTAATCCCCGCAACGCTTCTAAAGGCAACCCCTCTACCAGACGCGAGTTCGACAAGAAAAAGTCTCCCGTGTACAACAGCCTATAACTACGCCGATCTGTTGTGTAAGTAAGCAGGATCGCTGTCGCTCCTGGTAGGTGTCCGGCTGGATATAATTCGCACGAAAGTCCATCGGCAAACTCTACCGGACTTCGCAACGGTAAAGCTTGACAAAAATGGGGGATTTTTTTGGGGTCTATACTCGTCCAATTCAACGGCAACAAGTAGGTAGTTGCTTCGCTGGCGTATATCGGCAATTGGGGAAAAGCCTGATGCAGAGCCAATAACCCCCTAGCGTGATCCGGGTGGGCATGACTGCATAGCACCAAATCTGCTGGCTGTTCTCGCTCCAAACCTGCTGCGAGCGTTGATATATCTGCCATGCCACAATCTAACAGAATGCGGTATGGCCCCATCCGCACCAGCAGACAAACCCCTTCATCCTCGTGATTGACACTATAAGGTAAGCATTGCAGCTCGATCACAGTAAACCTTTGCCTGTAAACGCCTGATCGCTGTTTACAGCAATTTGATACTCCCTGACACAAAGGTATAGGGATTCTTAATACTTCACAGCCTTTATATCCTGAAATTTCAGGCTTCTGGCTTACACCACTTTCGCCACAAGCGCGTAGTGACTAGATTATGGAAAGCACTACATCCCCGGCATGAATGATGGGGGTGCCAGTGCTTCTCGTCAACAATAATTTTTTTGCCCCAGCTTTGCTTTAGTGAGCCGAGCCGTTACCGTGATAGTTGTCCGAGTCGTAAAACCCATTTTTCGTGCCAAAAAACAGGCTCGACAGGATAAAGACAAAGGTTAATCCTACTAAAATCAGCTTAACGTCCATTGGTTTGATATTCTCTCGTTAAGATCTGCTGCTGCTGCTCTACAGAACTTGGCTAAACTTGCTCGAAGTTTACCATTCAACCAAAATAAATTTTGGAGGGTCTGCTTCCTGCTTCCACCAAGGGAGTTGGCTCCTTCTTGTCCACAGGCGTTAAGTTCCGACTGAGCCAGCCGTACTATACCAACCAGTATAACTGGGAGCCAGCATCAGTCAATTTCTGAAGCTTTGGCAATTTGAAACGAAGAGAACAGGAACGCGGCTGAGTATTATGCAAATTAGAGCCTAATTTCTCGCCCTAATTCGGTAAAGCGAACATTTTTAACGCGCCATTGGGTATTCCTGGTGAGGGTTTGGCGCAAGCTGCCAAAAAGAATAAACTGTTCGCAACTGCTAAAAGAAACAAAACGCTTAGAACCCTGAGCCAGTCTAAAATCGACAGTGGCTTCACCGCGATCGCGTTTGAAATTGACACTGTATCCAGCTAGCCTAAACCCAGGGATACGCACCCGCATGATTACCTGACCTACGGCGGCGTTGATCGGTCGATCGGCTGGCACTCTTACCCTTTGTGGAATCAAAGATTGACATTGAGGATTTGCTGTATAGATTGTAACTGTCGTCAAGCGCTGGGCGGTTTGAGCTATGTAGCTGTTGGAATGATTCAATGCCAGCGCAGGATTACTGAGACTGAGGAGAATTATCCCAACCGTAACAGGAAAGCGCATATATTTTTGATGCCCTTGGCGGCATTAACCTAGCGAATTTACTTAAATAGACGTTCTGTTTTTAGCCAGCAGGCTAACAGGTGCTGAAGCTACTAATACTAACAAATTGACGTTTTGGATGTAACGATTGTTTCAGGTCGTGGCAGAAAAATTAGCAAACCTCTACCGTTAAAACACTGAAGAGGTTAGGATATAACTTAGCGATACCTGTACTTGGTATCGATGTTGAATTTTTTGGATTTTATGGACCGAAGTCCATCCAGTCGAAGTATTAAACTCCTCTAGCCTGGTGAGCGAAAGTTTCCCAGCGCGGGGGAGACTAGGAGGTATAATGCTCACACAGGAACGCAAGGTTGCGCTGGCGGATGTTACTGACTTAAACCAGCTCAAATGGGAACTTAATGGACTTCAGCCAGTGGATGTGGGGGATTGCATCGTGGAAATGCCCCCAGAACAAAGAGCGATCGCATTTCGCTTACTCAATAAAGATCATGCGATCGCAGTATTTGAGTATCTGCCGCCGGAAGTCCAGCAAGAATTGATCAATTCGCTGCAAGATACTCAAGTCTGCCAAATCATCGAAGCGATGGAGCCTGACGATCGGGCAGAATTGTTTGATGAACTACCAGCTGGAATTGTCAAGCGGTTAGTACAGCAACTATCTCCAGGAGAACGGCAGGCAACGGCGACGATTTTGGGTTACGCTGAAGGCACCGCCGGTCGTGCGATGACGACGGAATACGTGCGACTGCGAGAAGGCTTAACCGTTGGCGAAGCATTAAGTAAGATTCGCCTCGCCGATGGAGATAAGGAAACAATTTACTACGCCTACGTCACCGACAACAACCGCAAACTGGTAAGGGTAGTATCGTTGCGACAGTTGTTGTTTTCCTTGCCCGATGCTTACATTCGCGATATTGCCAGCACTCGGGTAATTAAAGCTTACACGGAAATGCCCCAGGAAGAAGCAGCGCAACTAATGAAGCGCTACGACTTGATTGCGTTACCCGTAGTAGATCGGGAAGACCGACTCGTGGGCATTATCACGATTGACGACGTAGTAGATATTTTAGAAGAAGAAGCGACCGAAGATATCCAAAAACTGGCAGGCGTCAGCGGTGGGGACGAAGCAGCGCTATCGCCTCCCCAGGTAACGATTCGCAAAAGACTGCCTTGGTTGCTGGGTAACATCGGATTGTACATCGGGGCGGCTAGCGCGATCGCGCCCTTCCAGAAGGTGATTTCTTTGGTGCCGGTACTAGCAGTGATTATGCCAATTTTGTCTAATACTAGCGGCAATGTGGCAATTCAAGCCCTATCGGTAACAGTTCGAGGATTAGGCGTAGGAGAAGTTACCCCCAAAGATACTTTAAAAATACTTCGCAAGGAAATTCTAGCAGGCTTAGGAACCGCTTTGGCATTGGGACTGGCATTAGGAATTCTTTCCTTAATTTGGTCTTCCCAACAAGAGTGGTGGGTAGCGTTAGTTGCTGCAATGGTAATGGCGATTAACGTATTCATTGCTGCTACGTTGGGAACGTTATTACCGATGGGATTAAAGCGAGTTAATCTCGATCCAGCTTTAATTAGCGGCCCATTACTAACTACGATGTTAGATGCGGTGGGATTTTTAACCTTTTTAACGCTTGTTTCGGTAGCGTTGCATTTAGTTGGTCATGGGTAATTGGTAATTGGTAATTGGTAATTGGTAATTGCTAATTGGTAATGGGGAAGATAGGGAAGAAATTACTTTTACTTCCTCATCTCCCTTGTCCCCCTTGTCTCCCTTGTCTCCCTTGTCTCCCTTGTCTTCCTTGTCCCCCTTGTCTTCCTTGTCCCCCTTGTCTCCCTTGTCCCCCTTGTCCCCCTTGTCTCTTCTAACTTGCCTGGATGGGAATTTCAATCCAGAATTGGGTTCCCTGTCTGGGTGCCGAAGTGCATTTGAAAACACCGCGATGTTTATCTACCACAATTTGGTAACTAATTGATAAACCCAATCCAGTTCCTTTTCCTACGGGTTTTGTGGTGAAAAAGGGGTCAAAAATTCTCGCTTTGACTGCGTCTGGCATCCCAGAACCATTGTCAGAAATACAAATAACTGCGCTGGCTTTAAAAACAAAAGTTTGTATCCTGATTGCGGGCGCATCAGTTAACTCTTGATTCCCTGCTGATTGTTCTAACGCATCAATAGCATTACTTAAAACATTCATAAATACCTGATTCAGTTGTCCAGCATAGCACTCTACTTGCGGAAGTTCGCCATATTCTTTTAAGATTTCAATGTTGGGAATATCCGGTTTTGCTTTTAGCCGAGGTTGCAAAATTAACAATGTACTTTCTAGACCTTCGTGAATATTGACTGGCTTCATTTCCGCTTCATCCAGTCGCGAAAAATTACGCAAGCTTAAAACTAGCTGACGGATGCGATCCGTACCAATCGTCATTGAAGATACTAATTTAGGCAAATCTTCAGAAATAAATTTTAGGTCAACTGAATCGGCTAAGTCTTGAATTTCTGCAACCGGATTGGGGTAGTGCTGCTGATAAAGATCTAATAAATTCAGCAAGCTTTCTGCATATTCTCTGACATAAGCGATGTTGCCATGAATAAAGTTAACTGGGTTGTTAATTTCGTGAGCGATTCCGGCTACCAGTTGACCCAAACTCGACATTTTTTCTGTTTGGATTAGCTGCGTTTGAGTATCTTGTAAATCCCTGAGAGTTTGAGATATTTTTTCTGATTGCTGTTGGGAGATGGCAAGTAATTCGGCTTGCTGGAGTGCGACGCCGAGTTGGGCGGCAACTTGTTTGACAAATTGAATTTCTTCGGTTTCCCAGGTACGGGGGAAAGCGCATTGATGGATGCAAAACAAGCCCCAAAGTTCGCCGCCTTTGATTAAGGGTACGACTAAATTCGCTCTGATTTGAAAGTGGGCTAAAACATCCCGGTGGCAATCTTGCAAACCTGCGGTGTAGATGTCAGATACTGCTTGAACGCGGCCTTCGTGGTAGTGAATTGCATATTGTTCGCCGAAGCAGTGGTCGTAAACGGGTGCTTCTAAGGCGACGGGAAACCCCGGTAAGACATCTTCTGAAAGAAATACGCCGCTATCGTAGCCAGAATTAGGATCAAACTTAAACATGGCAACTCGATCGGCATTAAGCGATCGCCGTACTTCTTTTGCGGTTACTTTAAAAATGGCATCGAGATCGAGGGTTTCGCGAATTTTAGCGACGACTTCAAATAAAACGCGCTGTCGTTCGGCGGCGCGGCGGAGATCGTTAGTTTGCTGGCGCGTTTGGGCGAGTAATTCTGATTGCTTAATGGCGACGCCCAATTGAGAACCCATTTGAGTGATAAATTTAATTTCTTCCTCTTCCCAGTGACGGGGGGCGGAGTTTTGATATGCTGCCAACAAACCCCAGAGTTTCTGCCCGACTTTGATGGGTGCGATCGCATAAGCCTTCGCCTGAAATTGCTCTAATAATGCGATGTGACATTCGGAAAGATTGGCAGCATAAATATCATCTACACAGTTGGTTTGATTATCGCGATACCGCCCACCAGCGGTTTGCTGCAAGTAAGTATCTTCGACAACTGTCTTAATATCCTCTCCTACCAACTGAACCCAACCTGGAGTAACAAACTCGGCGATAAATTCTCCGCCCCAGTTAGAATCAAAACGATAAACTGCCACCCGATCCGCTTGTAGGGATTTGCAGATTTCTTGGGTAGTTATCTGAAAAACAGTTTCTACATCGAGAGATTCGCGAATTTTTGCCACGACTTCTAACAATGCCCATTGTTGTTCGGCGGCTTGTTGTAAGGCAATCGCTTGTTGCTCCGAAAGTTCTGATAATTCAGCTTGTCCGACGGCTACACCTAGCGCTACAGTGACTTGGGCGGCAAATTGAACTTGACTGGGTTCCCATTGACGGGTGGCACCGCACTGGTGAATGCATAGCAAGCCCCAGAGTTGAGATCCTTTGAATAAAGGTACTACAATTTGCGCTGCGACTTGGTATTGTTCTGGCACAGGGATGCAATATTCACTCAACCCCTCTTGGTGCATATCAGCTAGCACTTGAATTTGCCCTTTTTGGTAGCTAATCGCATTTTCTCCCAAGCAGCGATCGCTTATTTTTACTCCCAAAATACTAGGCCATGTCGGTAAGACGTTTTCAGCAATAAACTCACCCTGACTAAAATTGCCACTCTTGTCAAACCGAAATATTGCCACTCGATCCGCACTTAAGCAATAGCGGATTTCTCGTAGGGTCGTGGTAAAAATTGTATCCAGGTCGAGGGATTCGCGAATTTTAGCGATCGCTCCATATAATATTTGCTGCTGTTGTGCCGCTGATTGCAATTCCCCCGCACTTGCCTGGATGCGATCGTCTAAATTGGCATTTAACGCCTGTAGCTGCTGGTGAGTTTCATACCGCGCGATCGCAGCACTCAAGCGATTACCCAGGGCAACTGCTAATTGTATTTCTACCTCTTTCCACTCGCCAGCTTTTCCTTTTTGTGATTCTCGCCAAACTTCAAACGATAAGCGCGGTTGCACTTGCCGCCCATCGGAGTCGCATTCACCTGCCCACAAGGTTTCTGTTTCTATTTCATCCCGAAAAACGCTTAGGTAACCGAGCAACTGCTGGCTATGCCAAAGCGGTACGATTAACATTCCCCGAATTTTGGTTGCTCGGAATGCGGGTTGCAAAGTTCGCATTTGCGGCACCCGATATAAATCTGGAATCGCCCAAGCTTTCTCTTTGCCCGGTTGGAAGCGTTCCTGCCAAACGCTGTATTGTTCCATCAGGTTAAATTTTGCCTGTTCCGGCATTACGGGCTGCGGGCCGTAGGTATAAAGTTTTACATTTTGATTGGGAATGGGTAATTGGGAATGGGTAATTGGTAATTCTTCTCTACTAGAGTCCTCTGCTTTGGCTTCGAGTCGGCTGTTGATGTATAATCTGCCACCAGATCCTCCCAGGGATGGAACAATTTCTTCTAAGGCTGCTTGGAGGTCAATGCTGGATAGGGAATCGAGGAGGACGGCGACGCGGTTAATTGTGGCTTCTTTGGCGATTTGGGCGCGGGCAGAGGTGAGTAGGATGGATTGAGCGATCGCGATCGATAGTTGATCCACCACCATCTGAATCACTTGCAGTTCTGGTTCTAAAAAAGACTTCGCTTGGGCGTGGTGAGATACCAATAAACCCCAAAGTTGGTCGCGATCAAAAATCGGTACAGCTAAAGAAGACTTAACTCCCATTGCGGTTAAGTATTCTACGTGACATGGGTCTACCGGGCGGTAACGGATATCTTCGCACACCAGCTTTCCGGTTTCCGGATCGCGTAATAAACTTTGACCCAACTGACGAGTATTTACATCTACAATTGAACGCACCCGCGCCTCGATAAACAATTGACGCGACGAGGGCGGAATATCATCTGCTGGAAAATTTAATCCTAGTAAGGATGGTAGAGTGCGATCGCGGATTGATTCAGCAATCACCTGACCACTACCGTCGGGATGAAATTTGTAAATCTTAACTCGATCGGTTGCCAAAAATCCACGCACTTCGGCTAGAGTGGCGCTTAGCATTTCTTGTAAATCTACCGAGCGACGGATAATATTGGCGATACGGCGCAGCAAATTTTCTGGCTCAAGACTTAGCTGTGGGTCTTGTTGCTTGCTCAGGTGCATTGCTTGTCCTTAACTTAGTTTTAAAATTTTTATGTGTTAAGAATATTGTGTAACTTTTTTATCTTTTTGCCCAGGGTGAAAACACCAGCAAATTCTCGCTGGCTCCAGGTGGGAGCGGTTGGATATTTTTGTTACACTATAGAGCTATTACTACTGTTTGTATAGATTTGACAGCCGCGTGGCTAGTCGAAGCTAAAAATTAATAGCGATAAAAGTTTTATCTTCCAAGGTACAAGCAAATTATATTTTGCAATAATTTGCAAGATAAAAGGAACTATCAGGACAGTTCGCCAAGTAAATTTTCCGGAAAATTTGGCAATTAACTCGTTAGTCACTGTCAGGATCGTGGGTGAGATTTTGACAGTTTTTTGTTATTAGAATCTCTGCACCCTTTTGCTTTATACCTTGGAGTTGGGTCAAAAAATACCGACACAACTCAAGAAACAAATCGGCGATTTGGTTTGGATTTACCAAAACTTTGATGCTTTGCGGGCGGAAAAGCCAACCGTATTAATACTGAAAACAAATATGGTTTAATCCACTCACATCTTGCACCTTGAGGCGGAGCCTCAGTATTCTCGTTCCCAGGTTGAACCTGGGAACGAGATCCGGGAGGTTCCCGGTCAAGCCATCTGCGGGCTGACGGGTTTTGATGTTCTGCGCGGCGGCGAGCCAATCTACCCCAGGGAGTAGATGAGAAATAAGTAAAGAAATGTAAAAAAATATTATGATTCAATTATCCTTTTATTAATAAAGCGATCTGATCAGGCTCGCGGTTGAGATTGTGGTAAAAGAGGCAATGCATTATTATCAAACGATCAAACGATTTCTGGTATCGGTGTTGGCGATCGCGATCGCTGTGTTGATCTGGGCTGACGCGCCCGCCGCCATAGCATACGACAATCCCGATTTACTGCCCACGGAGCCGACTCCGATCATCGACTTAGCGAAATCCCTCAGCGACTTTCAGGAAGAAACACTAACGAAGGATATCGAGCAATTTGAAACCGAAACCGGCTTTAAGCTCCGAGTTTTGACCCAATACGACCGCACGCCCGGTCGCGCCGTCAAAGGCTTTTGGGGCTTAGATGATAAAAGCGTGCTGCTGGTGGCGGATTCGCGGGGGGGTAATATCCTCAACTTTAGCGTCGGGGATGATGTTTACAAGCTGCTACCGAGAACGTTTTGGATCGAGCTGCAAACTCGTTACGGCAATATGTACTTCGTGCGCGATAACGGGGAAGATCAATCGATCCTGCAATCGTTGGCATCGATTGAAACTTGCTTGCGCCAAGGCGGTTGCAACGTAGTACCGGGACTGCCTCGCGAGCAATGGATATTCACCTTAATTACATCAATTGTCGGCGGCGTAGTGTTTGGACTAGCTGCCGTACCCCGCAAACCGGGACAAGCGATCGCATGGCAATGGGCGTTGATTTTATCGCCGTTGTGGGGGATATTATTTATTTCTTTCGGGATTGGCCCGGTGGTGACTCGCACCTCGGAGTGGTTGCCCTTGGTGCGGAACGTGGCAGGGTTTATGATTGGTGCTTTAGTAGCGTTCTTGTCGCCAGCGATCGCCGCGGCGGCGTCGGAAAGCTCGAGTCGCTAATTCTGCCACAACAAAGCGATCGCTAACCTAACTGCCGATCCAACGCTAGAAAAGCGAGCAGCTTCTGGGGCACTTTTTTCCCAGCGCAACAGCTGCTCGGTAAAGGTAGAATCTCGCTTGGCGCGTTTAGCGATCGCCGTACTAATCACCTTTTGTTGAATTTCTTCGGTAGAAAAGCCTTGGCGATGCAGGTAAATCAGCAGCCGCTGCACCGAATCGACAAACCTTTCCGGCGCTTGGGACATGAGGATGGCTTCGATTTGATTGACCACCTCTTGATAAACTTGCTGGCGTCTTTTCTGCTTGTCCTGCTGTTTTTTCTGGGCGGCGGCTTCTGCTGCTTGGTCTTTTTGTTTTTCTTCTCGACGTTGGGGAATATTCAGCAGCTGGAAAATTTCTCGCCGTTTCGCCCTACAGCGCTGGAGCATTTCTGGGTATAAAGTTAAGAGGCGATCGCGCAATTTTTGCACGTTTACCACCTGACTCGCCATCAGTTGCAAGCGATAGCTCTCTGATTGGGAATCAAAAGACTTAATGGTCAAGCTCAGTTGGGCTTCTTCCTGCTCTATGTGGGTAATAGCATAGGTCAAAGCCTCCCAGTTGGGCACCTCTTTCCAGTCGATCGAAATAGTCGAGCTATCTTCCGAATTCTGTCCTGCTAGCTCTCCTGGCTTTAAATCCCCAATCTCAGGATAGCGCTCGCTTGGGCTTTTAGTGGCGTAATCAAACTCGGTATAGACGTAACGACATTCAACCCTGGACAAGTCCACATCTTCAACGTGCCAGCGCTCGATGCAACAGCCGGTCATTTGCGCCCGATCCAAATTAGTCCGAATTAAGTGACTTTCCAATAAATAAGCACCGCTGAGATCGGCTTCGCTTAACGTTGTCTCGCTGAGGTAAGCGCCGCTGAGATCGGCTCGCTGCAAGTCCGCCCCGCGCAAATTTGCCTCGCTTAAATCGGCTCGCAGCAACAATACATCTTGAAGGTTTGTTCGCAATAAATAAGCTTTTCGCAAGCTGGCTTTGAGCAAATATGCCCCAGCAAGATTGGCACGACTCATATCAGCACCGTTAAGAATCGCTTCGCTGAGATCGGCGCCGGATAGAATAATTCGATGCAAATCTGCTTCGCTCAAATTTGCCGAGCGCAGGCAAACACCACTCAGGTTAGCTTCAGTTAGATTGGTACGGATTAAAATAGCGCCGCGCAAATTTGCCGAATCAAGATTCGCTTCCCGCAAACTAGCAGCCGTGAGATTAGCGCTAATTAAACTAGCGCGCAGCAGATTAGCCTCCATCAATTCGGCTCCCATCAGCTGGCAATTATTCAGCTTAGCCCGCTCCAAATTGCTTTGATCTAACTTCGCGCCTTGAAGGTTCGCAGTACTGAGATCGGCTTCTTGTAAAACCGCCCAATTCAAATCGGCCTCTTGTAAGTCGGCGAGGCGCAGATCGGCTTTGGTGAGATTGGCACCGCTTAAAACCGCCTGATTCAGCTTGGCACTCGCCAACGTGACGTGACGAAGGTCGGCTTGGCGCAGCACCGCACCGCTAAGCTGAGCGCGATTTAAAAAAGACCAGCTGAGATTTGCACCCGTGAGATTAGCGCCAGTCAGATCGATATCTTGCAAATTGACCCCTGTAAGGCTGGCTCCACTGAGGTCAACGTGGGCAAAATACCGCTCTCCTTGTCTGTATCTGGCTAAAAGATCTTGGATTTGCATTCAAGCCCTTGGGGCAGGATGATTACCGCATTGCTTTTGTTTTAGCAGATTGCGATCGCGAAGCGTCTCCTTTAGAAAATCGCGTCGCTTCTGCTTGGTAAGAGGAGACAAGGGAGACAAGGGGGACAAGGGAGACAAGGGGGACAAGGGGGACAAGGGAGACAAGGGGGACAAGGGAGAATTTGGCACTAGAATAAATTACTCCCCTAGCTCCTCTTTCTCGCTCAGCTCCTCTTTCTCCCTCAGCTCCCTCAGCTCCCTCAGCTTCCCCAGCTTCCCCATCTCCCCCATCTTTATGGCAGCCATTGGGGATCTAAGCCTGCGATAGACAAAGACTCTGGTTGTATGGGGGCAGATGTAGCTTCTGGGGATACAGCAGGAAGGGGTACTAGCCAGAGACGGCTGGTGACGATCGCTTCCCCGGAATCGGTGCGGGGGGCATCTGATTGAGCGGCTGCCGGTTGGATGGTGGTGACGGGTTGGTCAAATAGCAAGGCTATCGCGTCGGGGGACAAACTGATATGTGCTTGCCGCTGATTTTTTAACACTACCAGCGTCCGCAGTTGGGATGTTTCCAGGTTGATGGCGGCAATGTATGGTTCTTCGATAAACTGATCTCCCGGTATCAATTGAGTCAACAGGCAATAAAGAGTTTTTCCCCCCGGATCGAATTGAGTGTCGATAATTGAGCCGGTTGTACGTAAAAGTTCTTTTTCCACTCCGACGTTGTTAACCAGAAAGAGCGATCGCGTCCTATCGGTATTAAATTTTACCATCGCTGCGGCAGCTCCATCTCGGGCAAAGCCGACAATGGTGCCAAATTTGGGGAGAAAATCGAGGGGTTGATCTCCAGGATTATCTAAAGGTACGATTGCCAATCCTTCACCTTGAGCAATAGCGATCGCTTTACTATCTGGCGCGATTTTAAAATCTCCTCCCGGTTGTCCTTTTAGCGGTTTAGGCTTGCCATCTGGCTTAATTATCCAAAGGCCAAAATCTGCTCTATTGCGCCGCCCAACCCTTTGGGCGACAATAATTTGACCATCGGCGGACAAATCGAATTTGAGGTTTTGGTAATCTTTGTTATCCAAAACCATTTTTATGGTGCCTGCGGGTTCGGGGCGCTTTGAAGGCGCATCGTTAGATTGGGGTACAATACCCGTCGTCACGACATATAGGCTTTGTTCTAGCAAGCCTTGGCGCTGGAACGAACGGGGATTCGCTGAGAATAAAATGCGATCGCCTAACGGATATGACTTAAACTCTGTCACCACCAAATCTGGTGGCGTCAAGGGGATGGGTTTTGGTTCTTTGGCACTTAAATTTACCAGCATTAACCGTCCCGCTTCGTTGCCTTCAATCCCGATGTAAGCAAACGCGCGATCGCGCGTTTTAAACTTAGAAGTAAAAGGCTGTATTTGCCTTTCCGGTTGATTATCCTTGGCGAATTTATCCTTAGCTCCCTGCAATTTTAATTGGTATTCGCTGCCGTAGGGAGCGGGAGAAATTAGCGTATAAGCCATCCGCCTTCCCGCCCAACTAAATTTTCCCGGTAACGGCGGATCGAGCCGCAAATTTTGTTCAACGCTGGTATGATTCATCGGGCGACTAAAGGTGAGGATAAACCCTCGATCTTCAGCACCGATTTGTTGATTTTCCCAGCTAAACTCTCGCACCCGCGAGCTAGAGCGATCGCCACTCCACAAGAGCATCCCGATCGTGACGCTCAGTATCAGTATTAATGCGATCGCTGCTCGGTCAAGGGGTTGAAGAAATGATTTGTTCATTGTTCATTGCTAATTGCTAATTGCTAATTGCTAATTGGTAATTGTGAGCTTGGTAATTTCTAGCTAACTACAAAAGACGTTTCTTACTAGCCATTACCAATTACCCATTACCGATTACCAATTACCAATTACCCATCCTAATAATCGTATGGGTTTTTCGGTTCGGGAATGGGTTTGAGCGAGGTTGCTTGAATTGTTAGTTGGCGCTTTCCTGCCAAAGTTTCGGCGATCATTTGTCCTTCTACTTCTAGCCAGGTATCCTGCGGATAGGCGCTACGGTTCCCAGTTAATTTTACTGGCAATCCGACTGGATAGGCATCGGCGGCGCAACAGGTAATCACAAACCTAGCCAGCATCAGGTATTGCTCTGGCATTTCTTTGGGATGGATAACAAAGCCTTGTACCTTGACTTTTTGGCCTCTATATGTTTCTGGTTCGGGATAAACATTTAAAATGCGTATCCAGTCGATTAGCGATCGCTCTTGGGGCGGTTTGGTGCTGCGGAAGGATACGGGATGACTGCGCGTCATCGACAAAGTATCGGCGACTCCCCGTTCGATGGCGGTTTGGCTGGTAAAAACGCGGGGAGTAACGATCAAACCGAGTAGCGCTGTTATTAACAGTAACGTACTGCTCCAACCGGGAGGAAATAAAGAGATGTGTTGAACGGTTTGGGGCAAAATTATCCGCGAAGCTCGGGAGCGTCGCAGCATTGATAGAAGGCTTTGTGCCCTCAAAGTACCAAGCGCCAGCAAACCGAATCCTCCAAATATGACTAACCAAAAGTAATCGGGGTGAATCAACAATCTTAACTTGCCAGTTAGCCAATATTTCAGCATCAAAATGCCCCAAGCAAGAATCGCCGATACATCTAGCCAGGGCATTAAAATATTTTGGATTTTGGATGGGGAATTGGGGATGGTCATTGGTAATTGGTAATTGGTAATTGGTAATTGGTAATTGGTAATTGGTAATTGGTAATTGGCTAGAGGAAGGTTGATTTAGGCGGGTCATCTCTTTTCTATGACCCATTACCCATTACCCATTACCGATTAGCCGAAAGTTATTTGATAAATCAAAGTGAATAGAAAAGTCAATTGAGCTGCTAAAGCCAATAAATAGAATACGGCTCTGGCTTTAAAGATAGAGAGCATCAAGCCCATAGCTTTGAGGTCGATCATTGGCCCAAATACTAGAAAACCCAGTAAGGAAGCGCTGGTAAAAGCAGAAGCAAACGAGAGGGCAAAAAACGAATCGACTGTAGAACAAATAGATACCACTGCCGCCAACACCATCATCGCGACAATTGAAGTAATTGGATCTTGACCGAGACTGAGGATAATTTCGCGGGGAACTGCCACTTGTAGGGTAGCAGCGATCGCGCTGCCCAAGACCAACACGGCTCCTAATTCCCGCAACTCTTGGACGGTATTTTCCAAGAACAACCGCAAGCGATCTTTGAGGGGTTTACTGGTAATCGACCCGGCGGCGGCGATAAATTCTGGCGTATCCATGCGAATCGAATTACCGTTACCGCCCAGCATAAAAGTCCCCGACTGCAATAAAGCTGACGAATACTCCTTTTTTTCCACCTTGGGTGTCGGTATCGAACAAGCGACCAGAGGGTGTAGCATCGGTCGCAGGTCAGCTTGAGCGCTGAAAACCCAACCGATAATAGTAGCGATCGCTAAAGAACACAATACCCGCAACACGACTATTTCTGGCTGATCGCGAAACGCCGTCCAAGTCGCCCAAATCACAATCGGATTAATTGTCGGTGCCGCCAATAAAAATCCGATTGCTACCGGGGCGGGGACTCCCTGCATCAGCAGTCGCCGCGCTACCGGCACGTTACCGCACTCGCACACGGGAAACAAAAATCCAATCAAACTGCCGGTAAACGCGCCCAGCAAGGGATTTTTCGGCATTGCTGCAATTAATTTACCTTCGTCGATAAACAACAGCAGCAATCCTGAGAACAAAACCCCCAGTAGCAAGAAGGGGATCGCCTCTACTAGCAGGCTCAGGAATAGAGTAAAGCCAGTGTTGAATTGAGTCATCGGGTGAGGGGCAATTTCGCTAAAATTCCACAGCTAAATGCTGATCGGTTCAAATTTTGGGGGTAATAGGTAATAGGGAACAGTTTACCCACTACTGAAGGAGCGATCGCATTCACGTAGAAAAATTTTGACTTGACCGACAAGTTATATTCGAGAATGCTATAACCCATTGATGAGTTTTTGTCAAGTGTTTGTAATCTAATTGTGACATTGACTCGATGATAGGGGTTAAAAACCAAACGCCTCACCCAAGAGGGTGAAGCAACGTTAAGCAAAGAACAGCCATGTTGTTAACAAGCGATCTAGATCGCCAAAAAAAAGTGATTCGGATCGCATGAAATTTATAACTTCCTGGGTGTATTTATCAATAGGTTCGTTAGCGAGCAAGTCGTCTATGTTACAAACAGCCGCCAGAATCCCAACCAGCCAAAAAACGCTCCAGCTTGATTTCCAGGCTCTCACAGCTTTTGAGCGCGTGACCGATCGGTATCGTCACTTGGGGGTTGGCTTTAGCAATGCGATCGCCATCGAGCCTTCTAACCCAGCTTTTTTGAGCAAAACCGGCTCTTTCGTCCTCATGCCTTTAGGCAACGAAATGATTCTGAATGCCAGTTTTGACTTCCCTACCTCCTGGGTTGGTGCTTACGTCTGCGGTGCTAGATCTGTTATTTTAACGGCTTTTGACCAAACGGGAAAAATCATTGCTCAGGTAACCACAGCAGCTAGCTCTAGCGTTGCGCCGAGCCACACAAACAGCAGTTGCTCCTGGCAACAGCTAGAATTGAATCGATCCGGTATAGCTAAGGTGATGTTTCACTCTAGCGAGCCGTTTATTATCAAGGAATTTTATTTTAAGGGTGCTATAAATGCTAACGCTCGGCTATACTAACATCTCCTTCTCAAGATAGTCGCCTATGCTTTTATTAGTTTGAGAATAGATTATATAAAGAGCGTTTAATAGCCCATTAGCCAAACTCGACCATTTAGTCTGGTTTGGTTTGTCTGGTGTATTTATAATCACAATAGAAATGCAACCAAACGCGATATTATGGGTTTGTTGGGTTTTAACGCCATCGAGTCACAACCGAGTTTATTGGATGCACGTGTGTCTGAAATTATTCACCCACATCTCGGTTTACATAGCACGCTCCAAGAACTATTGCTTTACGATTTTCACCTGGAATTATCTCAACCGGGGCGGAAAGTAACCCAGGCATTTGAAGCAAATCCGATGCTACCTGGGGTAATTTTGACCAAACAAGGAAAGTTTGCGGGCATGATTTCCCGGCGGCGATTTTTGGAATATATGAGCCGCCCTTTCGGGTTAGAAGTATTTTCTAAACGCCCGCTGGAGGATTTGTTTCAGTTTGCCAAAACCGATCTTTTGATTCTCCCCGGCAATACTTCGATTTTGGCAGCGGCGCAGCGCTCGCTACACCGCAGCAGCTACGCGATGGCAGCTGTGGGTGTCAGCGGCGATCGCTCTCTGGCATCATCAGGGATAGATTACAACCAAGAGCCTATGGGAAACACGACTAGCCCAGATTTACTCTACGAGCCAATTGTAGTAGAAATTGCGCCGGAAGTTTACCGCTTGCTCGACGTACATCAATTATTGGTGGCTCAGTCTTGCATTCACCAAATGGCGCTAGAGCTGATCGAACAACTCAATCAAAAACTAGCAAAAGCTAACCGGGAATTGCAATTACTCGCCGCAGTTGATAGCTTGACTAAAGTGGCGAATCGCCGTAAGTTTGATGAATATTTAAAGCTAAAGTGGCGCGAAATGGCACGGGAAAAAGCACCCCTGTCTTTAATTTTGTGCGATATTGATTTTTTTAAACGATTTAACGATACCTACGGTCATCAAGCTGGAGATTTATGTTTGCAGCAAGTTGCCAGCGCCCTCATCCATGCAGTAAAGCGACCTGAAGATTTGGTAGCTCGTTATGGGGGCGAAGAGTTTGCGGCAATTTTACCCCATACTGACAGCGCTGGAGCAATTCACGTCGCAGAAAAAATTGGAGTAGCTGTCAGGGAGCTAAAAATTCCCCATGCTGATTCTGCTGTTAACCAATACGTTACCATTAGTTTGGGTGTAGCTAGTGCAATTCCTCAGATAGAATCTTGCCCAGAAGATTTGATTGCGGCGGCAGACCAAGCCTTGTATCATGCGAAAGAAAGCGGACGCGATCGCTATGCTTTCTCTACCCCCGAAATTTCCCCAATTTGATTTGACAAATTTGTCAGGTTAATCCAAAGTTAACTAAAGTTTTAGAATAGGTTAAACTTTATATTAATTTTTATTTTTTTTAAAAGATTATTATTTTTTATTCAAACAGCCAAAGAATTGGGTGCTATAGTTTAAATGACGCAAACATACCAACTATAATATCCCTCAATAGATACTACTATGATTGCTTTACCAAAAGTCTCTTCCCAAATGTCTGTTTTACCAGCATTGGAAACGCTAAATTTAGAGTCAACCCTGCAAGACCTGTCGCTTTACGAGTTTCAAATTGAAGCCGACCGAACGGGGATTGAAGTGGCAAGGGCTTTTGATAGCAATCCTTTATTACCGGGAGCAATTTTAACCGAGAAACAACAGCTACTAGGAATGATTTCGCGGCGGCGTTTTTTAGAATATATGAGCCGCCCTTATGGACTAGAGCTGTTTTTGAAGCGACCAATCAAATGTTTGTACTTATTAGCACGGGCAGAAACATTAGTATTACCGAGCAGTACATTAATTGTGAATGCAGCTCGGCAATCTTTGCAGCGACCGGCTCATTTGCTATACGAACCCTTGGTAGTAGAAATTGAACCGCAAGTTTATAAATTATTAGATGTTCATCAATTAATGGTGGCTCAATCTCACATTCACGAGCTAGCCACCCAGCTATTAAACGAGCAAACACAAGCTCACCTGATCCAAACAGAAAAGATGGCTAGCTTAGGCCAAATGATGGCTGGGATAGCGCACGAAATTTTAAATCCAGTAAACTTTATTTCAGGAAATATAGAGTACCTATCAAAGTATAGCGACGATTTGATTAATTTGATCGTAGCTTACGAAGAAGGAGTGACAGATCCGCCGCCCAGAGTGGTTGAAATCAAAGAAGAAATCGAATTAGATTATTTACAAGAAGATCTGCTGGTAATTATTAATAGCATGAGGCAGGGAACCGAAAGATTAATCAAAATTATCAACAGTATGCGGAATTTTTCCCATATGGGGGAAGGAAGTCGGCAACCAGCAGATCTGCACGAGTGCATTGATAGTACGCTGTTGATTTTACATAACCGCATTAAATACGATATTGAATTAGTGAAAAACTACGGGGAATTGCCGCTAGTTCCCTGCTATTCTGGGCAGTTGAGTCAGGTGTTTACGAATATTATCAGCAATGCCATTGATGCGTTGATGGAGAAATTAGCGGCGGTGAAAGCAGCGGCTAAATCAGCCGCTAAATGGCAACCGAGAATAGAAATTAGCACCAAGGTTGTAGAAGCTGAAAATAGCCGTTGGGCTGCGATTCGGATTAGCGATAATGGCTCCGGTATTCCTCCAGAAATTCAACAGCGAATTTTTGAAACATTTTTTACAACGAAACCAGTGGGTAAGGGAACGGGACTGGGGTTAGCAATTAGCCGTCAAATTGTCACAGAAAAGCACAAAGGGAGATTAAACTTGCGATCGCAGCCTCAAATCGGCACCGAATTTGAAATCCTCCTGCCTTTGGAATAAACTCGTTAACACCTCACACCAATGGCATCAAGGGGCGAGACGCCCACCTGACAAGAGTTTTTTCCTTTGAGATAGCTATTTATCTTACCTGCCGGATCGGCTAGGGATGATACGCTATGTAGATAATAAATCCAAATCGATAACGGGATAGATACAAGTAGGGTGCATGGTGCCAAAACGAGTTCTGTCAGTGCCACACTTGTCTGAGGGGAGCAACCAAGACCTTTCTTTAGAGTCCACCCTAGATGAACTACCGCTGTACGATTTTAGCGTTGAGAGTAGCAATCTGGGGATGGAAGTCGCGCGCACGTTTGAGAAGTATCCGCGACTACCAGGAGCGATTTTACTCGATCGAGGCGAATTTGTGGGCACGATCTCGCGGCAGCGGCTATTGGAGTACTTGCTGCGTCCCCACGGGATGGAGATATTTTTGCAAGAACCGCTGGATGTGCTTTACAGCTATGCGCGCACAGAAGTTTTAGTGCTGCCTGGTAGCAAGCCAATTTTAACCGGGGCGCAGCTGGCACTGCGGCGATCGCGCGAACTTTTAGGCGAACCCGTTGTCGTGGAAACGGCACCCAACACTTATAAATTATTAGATATTCATGAATTGAACATTGCTTACTGGCAAATTCGCGGCATCGAAACCCAAGTGCGTTACGAACGCGCCCAAGCGCAAATGATTCAAACCGAGAAAATGGCTAACTTGGGGCGTTTAGTAGATGGATTGGCGCACGAAATTTTAGATCCGGTTAACTTTATTTGGGGCAATTTAACCCACCTGACCAATTACAGCGAGGGATTGCTAGAGTTAATGGCGGCCTATGAAGCCAAGTTAACAGATGGATCGGACGAAATCAGCGCTCTCAAGCAAGAGATTGAATTTGATTTTTTACAACAAGACATGTCCCAAGCGATTGGCAGCATTAAAACGGGCGCAGAACGGTTAAAAAAATTAGCCACCAGTCTGCAAAATTTTTGCCATATCGATGAAATCTATCCCAAACCGGCTGACTTGAATGCCTGTTTAGATAGTATCGTACTGTTGCTGAAAAGCCGGTTAACCAGCGAGATTGAAATTGTGAAAAACTACGGGTTATTGCCGCCCGTGACTTGCTATATCGGACAAATTAACCAAGTGTTTATGAACATCCTCATTAATGCGGTTGATGCGTTGCTGAATGAGGCGGTTCACCAAAATTTGGCAAAATCATTTAATAAGGAAGGGGAAAAAAGTTCTACTTCTAAACCGCGAATTGAGATTACCACTAAAGTTTGTTCTCTAGATTCGGATGCCCGCTGGGTTTCGATTAATATTGCAGATAATGGCCCTGGGTTGTCCACCAAGGCGCAGGGGCAGATTTGGGAATCTTTTTCGATCGCCAAACGCTCGGAAAAAGAGACGAGTTTGGCGTTGAGCTATCGGATTGTGACCGCTAAACATGGGGGTAGATTTTTGATGCGTTCCCGTAGCAGCGAACCAGGGGAATGCCAATCCAGTAGCGGTACTGAATTTGAAATTTTATTACCTTTATTGTAAATTTAAATTATTTTTTGGCGATCCGTAGTACCTTGGTATGCGCGACCGTTCCAGGGATAAGGTAGCCTATTTTTTCATCGCTAAGGTTTCGCTTTTTACGTAGAATTACCCAAAAATCAGGCCAAGTTCTGCGAATTGCTCCATGAGATTACGGAATTTTTGGTCTGGTTTGATGGCAAATGAAAGTAGGTTTTAAGGATTTATACGATCGCGCTATAGCTGGATGCGATCGCCATCATCCGATCGTGCCAATCTCGAACTTGGTAAACCGGCTGCTAGGGGAGTAAAATATATACATCTCAAAAGAGAAATGTTATAATAACGAACTTTTAAAAATAGAGGATAACAAGTGCAATGGGGCTAAGACAGTTGAGTGTAACAATAATTAGATAAATACAGAGTATAGCTGGGATTAGACCCTGGTTATGAGTGGGATGTGTTTTGACTGTTGGTAACTATATAACAATTGCAAATAAAACTATGATTTTTGAAAGTAGCGTCACCGATTGCCAACAGATAGATTCAGGATGGGGGGAGAGCGAACAGAGAGTTAAAAATCTGATTGCGAATATCCCAGGGGCAATTTATCGTTGTGCTTGGGACAGCGATCGGACAATAGAATTGATTGCTGATGCGATCGCAGAAATTAGTGGCTATCCTGCATCTGATTTGATTCAAAATCAAGTTAGGACATTTGCCAGTATAATCTATCCAACAGACTGGGAAAGGGTCAAGACAATTGTTAGTGAAAGTGTACGCGCAGGCCGCGCCTTTTTTATAGAATATCGCCTGCTTCATGCTGATGGTAGCATCAAATGGGTATATGAAAAAGGACAAGGTATTTTTTCCCAATCGGGTAAGGTATTGTTCCTAGAGGGAGTTATCTTTGGCATTAACGAAGGCAGCGATCGCCAACCAGCCGAGTCAGCGCTGCAAGAAAGTGATTATCGATATTACACGTTAACCACAATATCTCCAATTGGTATATTCCGCACCGATATCGAGGGAAACTGTTTATACGTCAACCAGAAATGGTGCGAAATATCGCGAGAGAAACTGGAGAATGTTTTAGGACAAAGTTGGTATCAAAGCGTACACCATCAACAGCGAGAGCGAATTACTAAAGAATGGCAGCAATGGATTAATGTAGAGACGTTGCCAACAACGTCTCTACAAGTATTTAAAACCGAGTATAACTTTGAGCATCCCGATGGAAAAATTATTTGGGTACTAGGCCAAATCGTGGCTGAAAAAGATAGGTGTGGAAAAGTTATTGGCTATATAGGAACGCTGACTGATATTACCGATTACAAGCAAATAGAAGCCCAGTTGCGGCAAAGCGAAGCCAAAAATAATGCACTCATGAAAGCCATACTAAACTTGCTGGTAAATCAAGCAGCTTCTGTTTTAGAATGCACTGCCGGAGAAAACAGCAACTTGCCGCTATTGCCAGGAAAGAAACTTGATAGGAACCGGCGGAAAGTATTGCCAGCCGTAACAAATGGCACAATCCAAATCGGAGAGTATAGGTTACCTATTAATAGCATTTTGCGTCAGCGGGAAGCGAGGATAGTGGTTTGCGGTTGCGAGCGGATTTTGGCTGGGAACGAGGAGGTTTTAAGTATTATGCGCGATATCAGCGATCGCGTAGCCACAGAACAGGTAAAAACAAAGTTTATTGCTTCTCTCAAGCAACAAGCTCAAATTCTCGAGCAGATACACGATGCAGTCATTTCCATAGATATGCGTGGATACTTGACCAGTTGGAATCAGGGTGCAGAAAGATTGTATGGATATTTAGCATCGGAGATTTTAGGCCAGCATATCTCATTAATTTACCCAAAGGATCGGCACGATTTTCTGCAACAGCAATTCATTGAAACTCTGCTGGAAACAGGGACGCACGAAATCGAGCAGCTGGTGTTAAACAAGGCAGGGGAAGAAGTGTACGTTCACCTTAAGCTTTCACAGCTAAAAGACTGCCAAGGTGACACCGTTGGGATAATTGGCTATGGGATGGACATCACTGGGCGCAAGCAAACCGAAGAAAAATTACGCCAAAGCGAAGCCAGAAATCGCGCTTTCCTGGAAGCATTACCAGATTTTATTTTTCGCATCAGCAGAGATGGAATTTTTCTCGATTTTCACGTAGATAACACAAGCAAACTGTTGATACCTGATGCTTCTTTTATTGGTCAAAGCGTTTGGGATATCCTGCCGCCAGAAGTAGCAGAGCCAACTATGAGTTGTGTCGAGCAAGCATTAGCAACTGATAAAATTCAATTGTTTGAATATTGGTTGCCCAAAAATGGTAAAAGGTACGATTACGAGGCGCGAATTGTCAAAAGCGGAGAAGATGAAGTTTTAGCGATCGTGCGCGATATCACCGAGCGCAAGCAAGCTGAAGCAGCACTTAAAGAAAGCGAGGCGAGTTACAAGGAACTTGCGGAAAGCATCAGCGATGTCTTTTTCGCAATGGATAAAGATTTTAGATATACCTATTGGAACAAAGCTTCGGAGACTTTAACTGGAATTGCAGCAAAAGATGCTATTGGTAAATCGCTTTACGAGCTGTTCCCGGATGTGACAGGGACAAAAGCAGAGCAAGTGTATATCCAAGCTTTAAAAACGCAGAAATCCCAAAGTTGTATTATCGAATATCAACTGGAAAGTGGTAACTACTTTTTTGAAATCAGCGCTTATCCTTCAAGTAAAGGAGGATTATCTGTTTTTGTTAAAGATATTACGGCTCGCAAGCAAGCCGAAGAAGCACTAAAGAAATCGGAACAAAAACTTTCACTCCACGTGCAGCAAACTCCCTTGGCGGTAATAGAAGGCAACAATAAAGGCGAAATTGTAGAATGGAATGCAGCGGCTGAAGCAATTTTCGGCTATAGCAAAAGTGAAATTATTGGACAAAGCGCTTTTGTGCTGGTACCGGAATATATGACAGAGAAAGTCAGCCAAATTTGGCAAGATTTGACAGCGCAAAAGGGAGGGACTCGCAGCACGGCAGAAAATGTTACCAAAGATGGCAGAATCATTATTTGCGAGTGGTACAATACGCCTTTAATTGATGGAGATGGCAACTTTATCGGTGTTGCTAGTTTGGCACAAGATGTGACCGAGCGGGTGCGAGCCGAACAAGCTTTACGGCATCAGGCAGAACAAGAAAGGCTAGTGGCAACGATTACGCAACGCATTCGCCAGTCTTTGAATTTGGAGGAGATTCTTAACACTGCCACCCGTGAAGTACAGCAATTGCTGGGATGCGATCGCGTGTTAGTGTATCGGATATGGCCTGAAGGAACAGGCAGCGTCATTACAGAAGCAGTCATGCCTGGTTGGCAAGCTATTTTAGGGCAAGCTTTCTCAGAAGAAGTATTTCCACAACAGTGCTACGAACAGTACAAAAGCGGAATAATTCGCGCTGTTTGCGATGTGAAAGTCGAAGTATCGCCTTGTTTAGCCCAAATGTTGCAACAATTAGGCGTGAAATCGAAACTGATCGCACCGCTGATTCAGGGAGATGTACTTTGGGGATTGCTGATTGCTCATCAATGTAGTTCTGTACGACAGTGGCAACCGTTTGAAATTGCTTTATTGCAGCCTTTGGTAGAGCAATTAGCGATCGCGATTCAACAAGCTTCTTTATTTGAAAAGTTGGAAGCTGCCAACACTGAGCTAAAGCGTTTAGCTTGTTTAGATGGATTAACAGGTGTAGCAAACCGTCGCTACTTTAACGAATATTTCAACCGCGAGTGGCAGCGCTTGGCAAGAGAGCAAGCACCTTTAGCTTTAATTTTGTGCGATATCGATTATTTCAAACAATATAACGACACTTACGGTCATGTGGCGGGGGATTTGTGTTTGAAGCAAGTTGCCAGTGCCATCGAGCAAGCGGCAAAGCGCCCCGCGGATTTAGTCGCGCGCTATGGCGGTGAGGAATTTGCAATTATATTGCCTAATACTAAAGCTGAAGGCGCTTTAGCTGTGGCGGAGGAAGTTCAAACCTATGTAAAAGCGTTGCAAATTCCCCATGCTAATTCCCAAGTTAGCCAGTACGTTACCTTGAGTTTAGGGATTTCGGTTGCAGTTCCGACGCCGAAATCTGCTTTTGAACAACTAATTTCTACGGCTGACCAAGCACTGTACGACGCGAAATATCAGGGACGCGATCGCGCAGTTTTAAAAACCTTTCGCTAACCCATTACCCTAGTTCCCAGGCAGAGCCTGGGAACGCCATTACCCATTACCAAAATTAAATATATTCCCCACATTCATCTGCCAAATAGCATAAAGCCCGAAAGCGCAATCCGACAAATTGCTCGTAGAAAGGATTGAGTTTACATAGAGGAGGAATGTGAAAAAGCGTATGCCCAAACGCCTGAATATCTCGCTCAAAAGGACAACTTGCTGGTATAATTTTGCAAAGCAACCGCGCTAATTTCGGGTTGTGGAATTCTACCCGATCGACCACCTGGCGCAGCGGTTCAAAACAATTAGATACGGCTTGGAAACAAGTAGTTAAAAATAAATTAACGCCACAAGATATGCTCATAAAAATAACCTTTGCAGATCGTCTATCTCCTTAATTACAAAGTATTTAATTGGCAGATTTTAATTAGTATATTTAGATACAAAAGTTTGAAGATGATGCTAATTAAGGATTAGAGCTATCCGGTTTGAGAATAAAGTCGGTAGATTGCCGAGGATCGCAGCTTTGGCAGCGATCGCTTGCACTAACTGACCTTTCGTGAGATCTTTGAGAGCGGTAACAAGAAGGTGAGAACAGTTGACTCTAGCTTCCTGGGTCGAAAATAGGAACAAATGCCTAAAAGAGGTAATGTTAACTCACGGGAGTCTACAAGCGACCTCAACAATAATATAATAATTAAGATTTGAAAACCCAAGGTTTTATATATGCCCAAAGGTAGAGAAACAGCAAATCCCGATGAAGTGTTCGGAGACGATACAAATGACGCCAACGAAATTGTTTTAGAGCTGGAAGAGGCATTTCTGGTGATTTTACTGTTAGCAAATGACGCCGATGGTGAAGTGGCTCCAGAAGAAAGGCAAGCACTGGCGGTGACACTAGAACGGATGAATTTATTTAAATATATGTCACCAGAAGAAACAGAAGAAATATTCGAGCGAACCAGCAATATTTTTGATCGATATAGCGTAGATACTATTTTTGAAGCGGTTAAAAAGGCGCTGCCAATGGAACTAAGGGAAACCGCTTTTGCTGCGGCTACTTATCTAGTTTTTGCCGATGGAATTGTGACTGAAGAAGAAGGAAAATTTTTAGGTCAGCTTTGGGGAGATTTGGAAATTTCAGATGAAACGGCTCAAAAAATTATAGAAGTGATGGAAATTATGAATCGGGCGTAAAAGAGGATGCGATCGCTCAGTTCGAGAGGGAGGCGCACAAAGAAACCGGGTTCCTATCAAAAATCTTCGCCAAGAAACCGGGTTTCTATGAAAAATCTTCGACTTGTAACTAGAGATCGCAGCAAGAAACCCGGTTTCTCAAATCGCAGCAAGAAACCCGGTTTCTAGGAACTTGCGCGCGTTTCATCTAAGTTGGCACTTGTACCAGTTGAGCGATATCCTCTCCCAATCGACTAAAATCATTAGGGTTGAGAGTCAAAAGTAAAGCAACCTGTGCTTTGATTGCAGCTTGAGCAATTAGCGCATCGTAGATACCGCCTCCTGGTAAATTTAGGCTTACCATTCTGCTCAAAACTGCTTGATAATCCTCAAAAGTTAGGACAACTTTGGTAAATGGGGTCAGGTTTCTTGCGATTAATTGCTGTGCCGTAATCGGACTAATTCTAGGATTGCGAGGCAGACGAGTTAGCACTGAATATAGTTCAGCAATCGTATGGGTTGAAATAAAGCCTTCGACTTCATTATTATGAACGCGCTGTAACCACTGTAAAGCTTGAGTATAGTTGGGATGTTCAGGTAAAGCGGCTGCTATAAGAACAGAAGTATCGAATAATGCCTTTACCATGACATTAATTGGTTGATTCTGGCTTCCCTGGAATCTTGCAAAGCAGTATTTAGTATTTGTTGATTTGCCGGTTCTATTGCCGCTTTAAGAACTAATACGCCGCAAACTGACTCAAGTTGAGAATCTACAATATCTTCTTTTGCAGGTTGAGAGTCAATTTGTGTTGTGGGTTCTATCTGAACGCGATCAATTATGCGCCATGCAAGGTAGTCTACAAAACTTAGAACTGTTTGAAGTTCACTTTCTGGTAGCAGTTCTAGTTTTTCGGCGATTTTTGTTTTCAGCAACTCCGTAGTCATGCGTCAAACACCTGAAATATTAGTTTATTCCATTAGTTTAGCGGTTGTTGCTTTGATGCGAAGCGCTAGCGCGCCGCTTCGCCAACGCACGCTGGGGGATGGGGATGCTCAAGCGTTTGGGAAAGGTGCGATCGCGATCTAATAAAAAGCATTTGATTAAAAATAATGGCTTAGCTATACTATTGTGATATGGAAACCATTCGTCAAGTAGTCCAAGTAGGTAAAAATCGCCAAATTCAAATCACCCTGCCTGAAACTGTCGAACCCGGTTTAGTGGAAATGGTGATTGTAGTCCAATCTGTCTCGAATCGGAGTGGGGCTAGCCGCTCAAACTCTGGCGAAAATAAACCAGTAAATTTATTTGGTTTTTTAGCAAGACGTGTAGATCCTCTAGAGTTCCAGAAAGAAATGCGAAAGGAGTGGGATAGATATTGAATATCTGCTAGATACAAACATCTTAATTTATTATTTTAATGGTGAGTTAGCCGTACAAGCGATTGTTGATGAAATCGTAGCCGGTGATGCTGCCGGATTTTACTGTCCCGTTACTTGGGTAGAGTTGCTGTGCTACCCAGGTATAACCGATGCTGAAGCTGACCAAATGCGAGTATTATTGAGGCAGCTTACCTCTGTAGAGCTTTCAGAAGCAGTTTTAGACCTTGCAGCCCAAATTCGTCGCGATTATCGGTTGATGTTAGCAGATGCTTTAATTGCGGCTTGTGCTTTGATGCAGGGATGTACCTTGGTTACTCGCAATGTTAATGATTTTAGGCGAGTTAATGGGTTAATTTTATTAAATCCATTTGATTAAAACGGGGAAGATCTGCCACGCGATCGCATGGTGGGGAATGAGGATGCGATCGCTACTCGCTTAATCCCGAATCGCTCTATACTAGACTAAAGTACAAAAATATTAGTAATAAGTGTATGTCCACTTATAATCAGGTACTAGACGAGGTTAAAAGCCTCAGCTTGACTGAGCAACGACGGCTATTAGAAGAATTGAAAAAGATAGTCGATCAAGGCGTAGAAGTTGAAGGTGACGATGAGGTGATTCCGGCAGAAGAAATTGCCCAAAGCGAAGCAGCTTGGGAAGATTATTTGGCAGGAGGCGATCGCGGCATATCTTCAAAAGAACTTAAATCAAAACTGTACGCGATCGAAATTCAGGGAGAAGCGATCGTTCTGCGTCCAGTAACTTCGCAGATTGTATCGGAGAAACAGCGATCGCCAGAGATCGCAGTCGATCCATTAATAGGTTTATTTGCTGGATCTCCCGATCTCGCTAGAAAATCGGCAGAGATTTTGCAACAGGAAATTACTGAAAAATCTGGTTGGACATGGAAAGAAACCCAGCCGTAGCTGATACGGGTTTTATTGTGGCTTTAGTCAACAGTGCAGACATAATGCACCCAGTTGTTGACCCGCTATATTTTAGATACAAATATTCTTTTTTGGCGTGCCAGCAAGGAGATTCAAATATGGAGAAATTAGACCGCATCACTATCAATCCCAACGTTTGCCTGGGACAACCAACAATTAGGAATATGCGAATTACCGTTAGCTTCGTTATCAAAATGCTGGCAAGCACTCGGTCAATACAAGCAGTTCTAGAAGCTTACCCAGAACTAGAAGCAGAAGATATACAACAAGCACTCGAATACGCAGCCTGGGCAGTGGCGGATCGGGTTTACCCCATTCCAACAGCTTAAGGAGAAATTGTGACGGCGATCAAACTGATTGGAGACATGAATATTTCTCCACAAACTGTTACGGTGTTACAGCAGCAAGGGTGGGATATCATTAGAGTTCTAGATGTTTTACCTGCCAGCGCATCTGATGTAGAAATCCTTAATTTTGCCCGTCAGGAAAATCGAGTAATTGTTACTCACGATTTAGATTTTTCCATGCTAGTAGCATTAAGCGGCTACAATCAGCCAAGTTTAATAACTCTGCGATTATCCTCTACCGACCTCAACACGGTAAACCAAAAATTGTTAGAAATACTGCCACAGATAGAGCAACAACTTCAAGCAGGAAGTGCTATTACCATAGAAGATACAGCAGTGAGGATTCGTCAGTTACCAATTTGATGAAAAAGCGATCGCAAGCGTGGGGAATGGGGATGCGATCGCATTTTTGCAGGGGCGATCGCACGCTGGGGAATGGGGATGCGATCGCATAGTCGTAAATGTGGATGCGAAGCGCTAGCGCGCCGCTTCGCTAACGCATTTTTGGAGGGGCGATCGCATGGTGGGGAATGGGGATGCGATACGCCTCCTAACGCTTGCGCGAACGCATTTTTGCAGGGGCGATCGCATGGTGGGGAATGAGGATGCGATCGCTTATCCTCAAACTTCAGTCATTAATTGGAAAATATTGGAATCCGAATCCGAAAACGCTTATCACGGTTATTGCTTGGAGTCCAAGAACTTTCGCGATATCTCCCTGACCAATTATGAACATTAATCACACAATGTCGGTTATTAAGGTGCGCCCAGATATGCCAAGTATTTCTTTCAACTGTTTCATCGAAAATTCCTTGCTCTCGAAGATCGCGAAAGTTGTATTTACAGACTTCATCTGCTCGCTCTTGAGACATATTTGCGAAATTGCTTAAGCCGGATATAAAGAAAAATTCATGTCGTTCGTAAGCAATTGCTTTTTGGTCAATTCCTTGTCCCAAATTGATATTGAAAGACATCCAAAAGGTTGACAAAAATAGCATAATTATCAGCGGTTTATTTTTCAAATAATACTTTGCCATTAAACCCCCTAAATTTCCTGGCATCAATAAAATGGTTGATGGCGAAACTGATACTAGGGTAAAATATTGGATGTTTCAATATTTTACCCTAGTATCTTAAATATAAGATACCTAAAATACTAGGTTTTTCAAAATTTCAAATGTCAGATAATGTCAGTAATTAATAAATACTTTGAGATGTCATATCATATCATCTCTGTCATAAAATGTAAGAAAATGTATGCTAAAATAGCCAAAACCTTGACACCTACCCGACTAATGGACGTTAAAGAAGTTTTAAAATTTGTAAATAACCTGGTTTTTGCCAAGACAGGAGAACACTTGGAGGATCTGCAAGAAGCTATCCTAGCGGGTGTGTGGGAAGGTCAAAAATACTCTCAAATCGCACAAGCATCATATTGTAGTGAAGGTCACGTCAGGAATGTAGCTTCAAAATTATGGAAAATTTTATCAAATGTCTTAGGTGAAGAAGTAACTCAATCGAATTTACGCTCAACATTGGGTAGACGACAATTATTCATTGTTTCATCAAATTTTGGAAATGATTTTTTACATATTGGTAACGTCAATGTTTGTACAGATAACCAATCTCCAGAAGTTACAAACCCCCGATCGTCCACATCTTCCGAAAACCCCCAAGAAACTCCAACTAAACCGCATATAGACTTAGGCGACGCACCCGAAATCTTTAGTTTCTACGATCGCACAGACTCACTCACCACCCTGGAAAACTGGATATTACAAGATCGCTGTCGCCTCATCGCACTTCTAGGAATTAACGGAATTGGCAAAACTACCCTTTCATTGCAACTGATAGAACAAATCAAAACCCATTTTGATTACGTCATTTATCGCAGTCTCCGCTTTTCCCCAAGTTTGAATGCAACTCTAACCAACTTGCTGCAAATCTTCTCCCCAGAAGCAGATATTCCCGACAGTATTGAAACTCAACTTTCCCAACTTATCGATTACCTACGCAAGTATCGCTGTCTAATTGTCCTCGATGACGTACAGATGCTTTTTAGTGAGGGACAACTAGCAGGTCAATATAAATCTGGTTATGAAGATTACCGCCTGTTTTTCAAACGCATTTCAGAAGGTTGTCATCAGAGTTGCTTGGTATTGAATAGTTGGGAAAAACCTAGAGAAGTTGCCGAACTAGAAAGAAAAAATAATTGCGTGCGTTCTTTTCTATTGGGAAGTTTAGGCATTGCAGCTAAAGAGATTTTGAGAGATCAAAAGTTATCCGATGAAGATTGCTGGGAAACTTTGATCGATACCTATCAAGGAAATCCTCTCTGGTTAGAGTTGACTGCAAGCTTGATTCAAGAGTTATTTGGGGGTAGGGTTGAGGAGTTTTTGCAATGCGATGCGCTGATTTTAGACGACTCTTTGAAAGCACAATTAGACCAACAATTTCAGCGGTTAACGCAGCAAGAACAGGCGGTGATGACTCAGCTTGCGAATGAAAGCGAACCCGTCGCTTTACCGCAGATTTTGAAGGCAATGCAGATATCGGTATCGGATTTAGTCAATGCTATGCGCTCTTTGGGAAGACGGTTATTATTGGAAACGAAAGAACAGGGGAAGACAACCTTTTTTAGTCTGAATCCTGTTTTGAAACAGTATGTGATATCTATGACCTCGAAATAGCCTTGAAATAAATTTCAAGCTGAAAGCTAAAACCCGTTTAAACGGGTTGAAATCTTAATTCTTACCAGTCCGTTTCAACGGACTTAAGCTATTAGCCCGAAATTTATTTCAGGGCAGGTTGACAACGTAGCGATTAATTCCGATCGTATAGGTTAGGTTGGTGCGATGGCATTTTCTATTCTGACCTAATTGATTCAAGATCTAGAACAAATCCAGGTAAAACATCTTCACCCGATAAAGTAGCAGGCGATTCCAGTACTTCAATATCTCGATTGGGTCGATAAATTTCTACTTGCCAAGTTTTTCTTCCAGAGTCATTTCACCACGTCTAACTCGCTTCCATAATATATTTCTTATCTCCGGGAATAAGAAATCCGGAACTAAAAGCGTGTAGTGATTATTTAAGAGACGCAAAGCGCTATCTGTATCAATTTCAGACAGCACCCATTTAATTGCTACATTAGCATCTACAACAAATTGAGTGCGATCGCATACACCAAAATGGCACTTAAAATCCAAAAGCTAAGGCGTCAAGCATGTATTTACTTTTCTCCCGTCCAACTTCCAGATAAATATCCAACAATTCTTCATAAGCAGTTGCTCCACCAACAATACTCCAAAACTCATTGCCGATAACTACAGCCTCATTAAAAGGTAAATAATTTAATGCCTGCGACCATTTATATTCAGCTTTTGTTGCACCGTAAGGATTATAAGGCATGGCATAGTAAGCTTGTACTTGAGGACGATTCGCACCTCGTAGTAAGTGCAATCTCAACAAACGCTGGGTCACTTCTAAGCATTGTCCTTTGTTTGGTTTGGGAGCTTTGATTTCAAATAAAAATTCTGTCCCATCTTTTGCCAGAATGTAAAGGTCAGCACGAACAGTTTTTGTTTCTAAATCATCCGAGCGTCGAGCATTTAATACGGCTGCTATCATTTCTTCAAAAAAAGGTTTAGCTTGTTGTTTATTTACTCTAGATTCGTACTTTTCTTTCTGACGTTCGGCTTCGGCAAAAGCTGCAATGCTAACCTCCGCTTTAAGATCGTAACCGCGACGTGCATCTTGATGATATTCCAAGGCAATCAAACGAGCACATTCTTCAAGGGTGTTACCTAATCTAGTACTTAAACCCCGTTCAAATTGATTGATGCGGATTAATTCAGGTGGGATAATCGCTGCTTGAAATGGCTTTAATTCTCGAGTTGATGAGCTTCGCGATAGATACTCGGCTGCACTTTTTGGTTTGATAATTTCACGCTCTTTGTAACTGTCTGCAAGACCTTGAATAAAGCCTTCCAAATAACCTTTAATCTTTGCCCTCGTTTCTGGGCTAATATTTGCCATCTTTCAAGTTATAAAATTACTGCTAGTAAATCTTTTGCCAAATGGTAAACAACAGGTATGGATACTGCATTACCAAATTGATATTTGGCGACAGTTTCATTATCTGCCATTCTGAACCATTCCGGAAAGCCTTGCAATCTAGCGTAATCTTTGGCAGTTAAAGGCTTAAATTTTCTCTTTTTATAAATTGTTTCGATAAATGTTTTTTTATAAGCTTCAGGTTCTTGACATTCTATGGATATTTTGGCAACAAAATCTCTAGTTCCGGTGGCTGTTAGAGTTGCGATCGCATGTGCATGGGGCAAAAAAATCTTAGAAATTCCGTTAATTCCTGAAGAAATTTTAGAGTTGACGAATTCATAGCCTTCTGCATCAACAAAGCGAAGGATTTTTTTAGATACCAATATATCTATTTCTTCTTGTTTCAAGTCGGGAACAAGTTCTGCTAAATTCTTAAAACTTAAAGGATTACCATCCTTGGGGCCATAAATTTTTTTTCTTCTATTTCTTAGAATAGTTTGACAGATTGACTTTTCTCTTTCTGTTGTTTTAATTAAGTCCCAAGAATGGATAGTAGTATGTCCATCTCGAATGTCAGAGAACATGAAAAAATCGTTTAATTCATCTAGTTTTTGAAATCTTCCTCTAGACGCTGGAACTTTGCCATCAAATAAAACTTCAGGGGTAAATTTTTTCTTTGTAAAGTTACTTGCTTGAAGACCTGGAATCACCTCATAAAGCTTTGTTTGCTTATCTATAGGCGCAGGAAACGTAAATTTTTGGCAATTTTCTAGCTCTTTTCTAATCCCAACAATAAATATTCTATCTCTATCTTGAGGAACACCAAAATCGTATGAGTTTAGTACCTGGTATTTGACTATATAACCGGAATTTTCTAAATTGTTAATTATGTATTGTAAGCTTTTCTGATTTCTGGGTTCAGTTAAACCTTTAACATTTTCAAATATAAATGCTTTAGGTTGATTTGCTTTGACAACTCTAAAAACATCAATCCACAGCTTTCCTCGTGGGTCGTCCAATCCCTGTAATTTGCCTGCAATAGACCAGGGTTGACAAGGAACTCCACCCACTAATATATCTATGTCGAAAGGCAACTTATCTAGCTGAGTGATATCGCCGAAATAATGTTCGTCTGAATTAATATAACTAATAAAGTTTTTTTGATAAACCTTGATTGCTTCTCGGTCAATTTCTGAATACCCTAAACACTTGCCTCCCAACTCTTCAAGAGGAATTCTAAATCCGCCTATGCCAGCGAATAAATCTACAAATGTAAACTTAGCTTTAGTAAATATTAAATGAATAGGTTTGAATGATTGAAATAATTCTATTTGTTCAGCATAAACCTTTGTTTTCATTTTATGGCGTTTCACGTCGGCTGACTCGTTAACCAGATGGGGATTTGGGCAGGCAAGATGCCCGCCCTACATTTACTATTCTATCCCTTCAATCCGATCCTCAACCTCTTGATACAATTCGCGCAACAATTGCAAATTGCTTTCGCTGGTTTCCCAATAACCGCGACCATTTACTTCGAGTAATGTCGCAACTACTTTGCGGAATGAATGAGGATTGAGATTCATCAACCGCTGCCGCATGTTTTCATCCTGAATAAACGTCGCGTTTGTATCTTCGTAAATCCAGTTATCGACAGCGCCAGCAGTTGCACTCCAACCCATTGTATTCACCAACCGCTTGGAAAGTTCGCGCACGCCTTCGTAACCGTGACTCAACATGCCTTCGTACCACTTGGGATTTAATAGTTTGGTACGCGCATCTAAACGCACGGTTTCTGATAAGGTGCGAATTTGAGCGTTTGCGGTTGTGGTGTCAGCAATATAAGACGCGGGAGTTTTGCCATCACCGCGCAAACTGGCGACTAGCTTAGTCGGATCTGAGTCGAAATAGTGGGAAACGTCCGTCAAGGAAATTTCCGAAGAATCCAGGTTTTGGAAGGTGACATCGGCGGTTTTGAGGGTGGTTTCAAAAATCTTCCGCGACTCATCCATTGTGCCGGGATTATCGGAAGAGAAGGCAAAAGATTTGCGCTTCAAATACATTTCCTGCAACTCGGATTCGTTTTCCCAGGTGCTATTTTCCACCGCCAGGTTGATGTTAGAAGAATAGGAACCGGAGGCGTTAGAAAATACCCGCGTTGCTGCTTGGCGCAGGTTGATTCCCATTTCTTCTGCTTGTGCGAGTGCGTGTTTGCGAACGTAGTTCATTTCCAATGGTTCGTCTGCTTCTGCTGCCATTTTTACGGCTTTATCTAACAGACTCATTTGGTTGATGAACAAGTCGCGGAATACGCCGGAACAGTTAATCACGACATCAATCCGCGGACGACCTAATTCTTCTAAGGGAATTAGTTCTAATTTATTGACTCGTCCTAATGCATCGGGGACGGGTTTTACACCCACCATCCACATGATTTGGGCGAGAGATTCGCCGTAGGTTTTGATGTTATCTGTTCCCCACAAAACGCTGGCAATTGTTTCTGGATAGTTGCCTGTATCGGCTTTCTGACGCGCTAGAAGGCGGTCTACGACAATTTTTGCCGATTTTACCGCTGCGGCGGTGGGAATCGATTGCGGATCGAGGGCGTGGATGTTTTTACCTGTGGGTAATACATCGGGGTTGCGGATGGGGTCGCCGCCGGGGCCGGGAAGGATGTATTCTCCTTCTAAGGCGCGCAATAATGCACCGAGTTCGTTATCTGCACAGACTTGTTGCAGGCAGAATTCTAAGTATTCAAACAGCGGTTTCATTGCTTCTGGGTCTACTTTTTGATAGCCCAAAGAATGCAATGCTTCGATCCAAGGTTCTTTTTTGCCCATATTAAAGAAGTTGAGCTTAGAAACCAAGGAAACGCGACCATCGGCGTCGGTTTGTTCTTTGACTAATGCAGTAACAGCAGCGCGCGTTGCGAGGGTGATTTCTTGCAGCAATTGCACATCTTCTAAGATACCGCGATCGCTATTCGCATAAACCTCGTCAATATCCCGCCCGATGCTGTTAGCAATTATCCGAGGAAGACTGAGGATTTCTTCTTCGGTACGATCCAAGCTGGCGATGTTGACTAGGGTTGCGATCGCTTCTTCTGCACTAGGCGGTTTCCCAATCACGTGCAGTCCGCAAGGTAACAACCTGGATTCAATTTCCATCAACTTGCGATAAACCGAACCTACCAAAGTATCCCGTTCTTCCGCGGTTAAATCTTTCGCATCTTGTTCGGGTAAATTGATATCTTTGTCCAAATTCACCATCCGGCATTTATCCATGATGGTGTTAACAATTGGAATCCCGCGTCCGGTGTCTTTCAAAGTTTGGTAAGAACCAATTAATTCGCTCAGTTCTTGCAATCCTTTGTACAATCCCGCATTTTCAGCCGGAGGCGTCAAATAGCTGATAGTTTCAGCATAACTGCGACGCTTAGCAATCGTCGCTTCGCTGGGATTATTTGCCGCGTAGTAATACAAATTGGGAATCGTCCCAATCAAACTATCTGGATAGCATTCCCCGGACATTCCGATCTGTTTTCCTGGCATGAATTCCAAAGAACCATGCGTACCAAAGTGCAAAACAGCATCGGCTTTCCAGATTTTTTCCAGATAAGTATAGTACGCCGCAAACCCGTGGTGAGGACTTGCAGAACGAGAGAATAACAACCGCATCGGGTCGCCTTCGTAGCCAAACGTAGGCTGAACGCCGATAAATACATTGCCGAATTGTTTACCGTAAATCAGCAAATTCTGCCCATCGCTGTTGAGATTTCCTGGAGGTGCGCCCCAGTTTTCTTCTAAGCGTTCGGAATATGGGGTTAGTTCTTCATATTCCGGGACAGACATGCGATAAGCAATGTTCAATTCCGGGGTAGCATATTGTGCAGTTGCGTCGTGAATTACTTCTTGCATTAACGCTTCTGCCGAATCTGGCAATTCTGGCAAGTCGTAGCCGTTATTTTTGAGGGCTTTCATCACCTCATAAATCGAGCCAAAAACATCCAAATATGCCGCAGTTCCCACATTTCCTTTATCCGGTGGGAAGCTGAAAACGGTGATGGCAACTTTCTTATCTAGTTTGGGACGACGGCGCAGATTAGCCCATTTTAAGGCGCGTTGGGCGACGGCTTCGATCCGATCTTGGAGTGCGATCGCGCGTCCCGTTGTGCCATCCCGCCCGGATAATATAATCGGTTCGATTGCCCCATCTAATTCGGGAATTGCTATTTGCAAAGCTACCTGAATCGGGTGCAATCCTAATTCGCTATCTTGCCATTCTTCCGTCGTTTGGAATACCAAAGGCAGCGCCACCATGTAGGGACGATTTAACCGCTTTAACGAATCAATCGCTTTAGGATGGTCTTGCCGTGCTGGGCCTCCAACTAATGCAAATCCCGTCAAAGATACCACAGTATCAACTATTGGTGCTTTCGTTACAGGATCGTAGAAATAAACATCCACGGGTTTAGAAAAGTCTAATCCACCCGCAAATACCGGCACAATCCGCGCGCCCATTGCTTCTATTTCCTGCACCATTGCCACATAATGGGCATCATCCCCCGTCACTAAGTGAGTGCGTTGCAATACCAAACCAACGCAAGGCGCTAGGGGATCTTTTAAATCAGCCGAAATATCTTTGCGGCTGTTGTACCAGTTGAAATATTCTTTGACATCCTCAAACATTTGTGGGGCTAAAGGATGCCAAATCCCCATGTCTGGGTAGGTACGCGGCTCTAGGTATTCCGCTTTACCTAGTTTGCCTTTATACACATATTTATCTGCCAGCATCAGCAGAAAGTTTTCCAGGTTTTCGCTCGAACCGCCCAGCCAATACTGGAAACTGAGCATAAAGTTGCGAGCGTCCTGGGCTTTATCCATTGGCAGGTATTTCAGGACTTTGGGTAAAGTTTGTAACAACTTTAACATCCCGTCTTGGAACGAACCGCCGGATTTTTCCTTGCGCTTCCGCATGAATTGAGCGATCGCTCCCTTAGATTGTCCCAGTTGCGCCATCGAGAAGCTACCCATTTTATTCAGGCGCATTACCTGGGGCATCGAGGGGAAGACTACGGCAACATCGAGGGTGTCGCGGTGCGGTTCGACTGCGGCGACGACCTTTTCTGCCAAATCTTCGATAAAAATCAGCGAGGCGATGAAAACATTGGCTTCGCTGACATCGCGCTTGAATTCGGCGTAATTTTCCGGATCGCGCAGTTCTTCGATTAAATAACCGCTAATTTCGATTGCGAGGTTGGGGTTATTGTCGTTAATCGAACGCACCGCCGCCGAAAGTGCGCTTTGATACTGAGGCTCTAACACGACATAGACCACCTTCAGTAACGATCTGCCCTGGAGGCTGGTGGGCGCAATATGTCTAATGGTGGACTTGACGTGAGTGAACATGCTTGTTTGGCTCCTTGTTGACGCGCGTTCAAGGTATTGGCTGAGAGCGATCGCTCTCAGATTGGAATATGAGGCACCTATGTGGTTTTACCAGAAAATGCCCACTCTGTGGGAGTTTTGACCCCCAACTGACACAATTTGATATAAAAAATGAGAAAAAATTTTACATTACTTGACAAAAATCGCGAGTAATGGTTTAATTTTTGTTGAATATTATTTTTAATTATTAACAGTTTGGGGCAGTTAAGACTGTCTCGTGAGTTGGGTTTGAGCGAATGATGGCTATATCGTTAAACTAGAATTTGCCGGGAAAGTTAAATAGAATAAAAGATTTTAGCTGGAAGATTGAGTTTACGATTAATATAAATAATTTTGATATAAACTATACTAAATTTTTATACCAACCGTCAAGGTACCTTCTTGCCCTAGCTCCTAGCCCTTGTATAAATTAGAGTGAACTACCGGCAATGAGTAATGCGCGAATTTCTTTTTCAGTTCCTTCAAAAATTTGAGGGGGAAAATTAAATACTCAAACTAGCCAGTTCTCTACACTTAGAGCAGGCACGCGATTGAATTCACTGATATTTGCGGTTACAAGCGTTAGGTTAAGAGCTAAAGCATGAGCAGCAATTAGTAAGTCATTTGGGCCGATGGGTGTTCCTGCTTGCTCCAGGTAGGTACGAATTTCCGCATAATGCCGATCTGCAGGCGGATCTAAAGACAGAATCGGCAACGCATTAAGGATGCTCTCTAGTTGCTGCACAAGACGGGGAGAACCGCTTTTAACTGCACCAAATCGCAGTTCGCACGCCACAATAATATTGGTACAAATGGAGTTTTCCCCCACAGTTGCGATCCGTTGGAACACCAAGCCTTGAGGGTGTCTGACTAAATCTGAAATGATGTTGGTATCGAGCAGGTATTGATAGGTCATTGGATACGACTAAAGCGTAATGTCATCGAGTAGCATTAGCCCTTCATCCACGTCAGAAAAGTTTTCTGTAATTTCTTCCAATGTGGCAAGTAGTGAAAGCAGAGAACCGGCGCGAATCGGTTCGATAATTAATCGATTTCCTTCTTTGCGTAACAAAACTTCTGTGCCGGGTAGCGCAAATTCATCGGGAATCTTCAGGACTTGATGTTGTCCATCGCTTAACAGAGAAACATGGCATGGGTTTAGCATAAAGCAATCTCCTTCAAGTCATCTACCTTGAAGATTTAATCTTATCAAGAACCTGCAAAATTCTCTTTGCACAGGCAAGTGCTTGCTCTTGGGTTTGGCACTCTGATGCTCGGATTCGCTCAATATGGACACCCTCATGAGCAAGCATAGTTGTCCTATCATGTGCTTCTGCTGGTGTTTCGTGGTGTACAGTATCACCATCTATTTCTACAACCAGTACAACACCGTTTCTAACAATGACAAAATCTGGTTCAATTCTTCTGTATTTTTCACCACCTCTAATAAAAACGGGTAATGGAGCAAAGGATACCCCAAGTGATTTAAGAGCTTTGTAAAAAAGCACTTCGTTCTCAGAACGAAAGAGAAGCCCGTCTACTTTTCTCGAAGGTATATTATCAGACCTAACACGGCCTTGATTATTGACACCTTTACCTGTGAGCCAATTGTTGGCTTTTTCGCGCCACTCCTCATCTGCGCTCAGAATTGGACTAATACTCACATTAGCTAACCCATCATTTGGGTATGGTTTGAGAAGTTTTCTTGCCTTGTCCAGAATTATATTTTCACATACATCAATATTGTCAGAAATTTGCGAGTAAAGCCAACCAGGAACTTGAAGATAGAGGTTGTAAATTTCTACGTTGAATTCTTCCTCACACCAATCGAGATTATACTCTGCATTTGCTAGGATAGCCACCTCACGCACCGAACCTTCTAACGCAAATTGCCTTGCGCTTGTCGCCAGGAGAGCTTCAATATCATTAATGAGTCTGCGACTTGGGTTTGAGGTCATCCGGAGGTATTAGCATTCTTAGACTAATAATATCACAAAACATCGCTCTTTCAGCACTTCTGTTTCTCTGTTGTCATGTGTTACAGGTATATTTATCAAATATTGAAAATATTTGATAACTCAAATTTCATTAGTGCGATCGCAGATCTTGTAGGTTGAGTTCCAGATCCCAGATCACCATTCTAACTGGCGATCGCACTCTTCAATCGGCGTTGCTAATCCTTCCCGAATCGATTCTCGCATCAGAGGAATTGAGAGAAGATAGAGTGTTTCCTGGATCGATGCCCAATCAGCTTCAGATAATAGGACTGCATTGTTACCCTGTCCTGCGATCGCAATCGGTTGATGTGACTGGTTTACCGCATCGATTAAATCCTGCAACTTCTGTTGAGCTTCACTGACTGGGATCATAATAACTGTGTCTTTCTATATCTTGTCTGCTGACTATAATCACTCCCTGATTATAAACGATTGTCTCAATGCTCACAGCAATTGTTGGCGAACTTCATAATCTGACCCCGACCGTAAATTGATTTACGTAAATTGATTTGCGCTAGGCAAATCCAAAAACATCAGATAGTATTGTTTAAACAAATTGTGATGTACGGCAATTGCGTTCTTTTCATTGATTTGAAATTGTACGCGGTTTTACCGTTACAAAGCATCAAACCTATCCCAAATTGTTTGACAAAACTATGTTGCAAGATTCATCATCGAACCAAACATTACCTAAAGTTTTAACCGACCACCAAAGCTTTGAGGGCGATCGCGAAGCAGTCCGCCACATCATCGTCGGTTCAGCGCTGGGAGTACGTCGAACAATTCACCAACTACACGCGGCGCGTTATGCGGAGGTTTCGCGTTGGACTCATCCGATCGCCATTCCCGACAATCGCATCATTATTACACCCGAACAGGGAGAGATTATGAGCCTTTTGGTCAAATTAATCCGGTTGGAATGAAGTATTGATATCGATTTGACTCAGCACTTGCATGAGATGTTGACTTTCTTTCGCCATTCGTCGGTTTAACAGCAGTTGTTCCCATTGTTTCAACTGTTGCAATACGACTGTTCGGAGGGGATAATCAGACTCTAAATGCATCAGTTCAAGAATCGCCTGACGCTGAGTCAAACCCCGACCGAGCAACCTTAACCAAAGCGTATCAGGATTTGAAGGCAATTCGGCGATCGCGACAATCGTTGTACAAAAGGCAGAACCTAACTCGTAAATACCAGGAATATTTCTGCTGGATGGATTTGCTCTCCAGTCATTCAACTGCTGCGAAGTTACTGAAGGGACAATAAGGAGCAAACTTTTATCGATCGCTTCACCTTCATCTTCAACCTTACGCTTTTTCTCTTTGTAGACAGGAGTTTCATTGACAGGGATGATGCTGTTATCGGCTTCCACCTTCCATTTCAGCCAGTGGCTCATACAGGTTCGGATTTCGGACGCCGTTGGTAACCAACGAAAAGGTGAGATGATACAAGGGACAAACAGCAATTCTCCCAATACCCCTAATTCTGCCCTCGATTTGCGATTATCCGGTTCAAACAGCACATCTACCAGTTCCGCTTCACCGATGACTTCAGGGCTGATAATGATGCGATCGCTTCCTGCTGTCAACGCACTGAGAACCTCGGTTCCCCAATTTGATCGCGAGGGTATCTTGTAGACTCGCAGGTTAGGATCGCGCGGCACTGGCTCATTCAGGTAGACTGTACCAAAGTCACAGAGCAATGCGGCAAAATACTGTTGAGCAAAAATGGCAAACGCTGGACGTGACATATTAGATGACTTTTCGATCTGTTTCAATTATCCGAGCGATCGCTAATCGGTAATTGCAGTACTTGTTTTTGCAATTCTTGCAACGTTATGATGTTTCTCCTGACCATCAGCAGAGAGGTAAAGGCGGGGAATAACTACATTCAATTTTACTGTTTCTGTTTCTACTAGATTAGAGATTGTTGCTGCTACTGCTCCTGCACTGCGCTGACATGACCTGCGACAATTTGCCAGACATTGCTTTCCTTTAGTCGCCATATACGTGTGAACCGGAAGTCGCCTCCAACTGGTGAACCATCATAGATACTCCACACCTTCATGCGAACTGAGACGACAGCAAGCTCACCATAGACTTGCAATTGTCTTTCTGATGGTTCAAGCGTTTGGAATTTGAGTATTCCAGAACGGTGTATTTCTAGATCTTGTTCTTTGCTACACAGATAACCCATGCGATCGGTGAAGATAAGGTCGGAGGAAATTAGCTCATCAAGTGCTTCGACATCTGAAGCAAGCATGGCTTGACGGAGACGCTCCTCGGCAGCAACAATCTGATGTTCAGTGTCGGTTTGCATAGACAATTTCCCGTCGGCTAAAAAGTCCGCTTGATCTATCTATTTAGTATTGTAATATGCCCTCTTGCTCCTCCTCTATGCAGAATGCATAGTTGGCAGGAAAAAGATTTTCAACTTGAGGCTATAGCATCAGCAAAATAGTACTGATAGTTGTTTCGTCCGCACTTTTTTGCCTGGTATAAGGCAACATCAGCATTGTGGAGCAATGTACTACTTTCTATCCCATCTTGAGGATAGACTGCAATTCCTATACTAGCCGTAACAGAAACGCAATGCCCTTCTAGAAAAAACTTAGCTTGCAGCGCTTCCACAAGTCTATGAGCAATCTCACTGGCATCTTCTCGACTGCGAATTTGAGGCAGCAGGATCACAAATTCATCCCCTCCCCAACGAGCCAGCACATCGGTTGCTCTGAGACAACTGAGAAGGCGCTCTACAACATTCTGTAACAAGAGATCGCCAGCTAAGTGACCTAACCTATCGTTAACTTCCTTAAACCGATCTAAATCCAGAAACATCACGGCGATCGCTTTGGAATTGCTCCCAACATCGTTCAATGCGGCAGCAAATTTTTGATTAAACAAGATCCGATTTGGCAGGTTGGTGAGGGCATCGTGCAATGCTTGATGCTTGACGAGCGCTTCAGTTTGCTTTTCCTGAGTCACGTCTCGAAAGCTCCAAACTTTACCTACTATTTCACCCATTAGCTGTTGAGGTCGCAAATAATACTCAATAATATTCCCATTTTTTAATCTCAAACAATTGCGCTTTTCTGTGTTAACCTGTGCAAACAATGTTCTAAAACTGATGGCATCTGACTCGTTTAACTGCTCTAAAATGATATCTAGCATATCATCTTCATGAGCATTTAAATCCGACCCTATAAGGTTCCAAATTCTGGCAAACTTTTGATTATAACTAACGACTTTGCCAGCATTATCAAGCACAAGAATGCCATCGGCTGTAGCTTCTAACGTGGCTAGCAACAATGACAAAGAACTGTTCAACTTAGCATTAGTTTTCTTGAGCAATTCATTTTGCTCAGCTAATTGTTGCTCTTGCTGAAACCGTCGCAAGGCTTCCGAAACGGTTAAAATCAGATCGGTTTCATCCCAAGGTTTAGCAATGTATCGGTATAAGGCAGCAGCATTCACAACCTTGCCAACAGAATTGGCATCAGCGTTCCCAGTTAGCATAATTTTGAGGCTTTTGGGATAGAGGGCATGGAGTCGAATCAATAAGGTATCTCCTCCCATCCCCTCCATTTTCTGATCGGAAACGATCAGAGCTATATCTTTACCTTCTGCTGCCAATTCTGCACAGAGTGAAAGCGCCTCTTCACCGCCACTGACAAGCTCAATGTCATAGTTTCTGCCGAAATGGCGCTTGAGTTGAGCGCCCAAGGTTCTGAGAATATCCCACTCATCATCAACACAAACAATTGCCGATCGCATCGTCTATTAACTCAACGCTGTACGAATAACTTGATGGAACTCTTCCTCTGCCCAGGGTTTGTAGATACAAGCATAAAGATTGGCTTGTTGTCTAGCGCGCTCAATGGCTGCTTCGTCAGCTTGTCCAGTCAGCATCACAGTGACCACATGGGGAAATCGGAGATGAACTTCAGCTAAAAATTCATCTCCTCTGACATTTGGCATCAGCCAATCGGAGACAATAGTGAGAATTTTAATTCCCTCCTGTTCTAGCTCATCAATTACAATCCAGGCTTCTTCAGCACTTTGGGCTACTTCATAGATATACTGATTGCCGAAACAACGTTTTAATTGTTCTTTCAGCACCTTCAAAATTGAAGCTTCATCATCTACACAGATAATAGCAGCATTAGACATAACTAAATTACCTCCAAATTTTTAAACAGGTTCTATTGGTAACCAAACACGGAATTGTGTATGGCCTGGTTGACTCTCTACTTGTATGCGGCCTTGGTGTTTATCAATAATCTTCTGGCAAATGTGCAGCCCCAAACCGCTGCCCTTGCCAGCAGGTTTGGTGGTAAAAAAAGCATCAAATATTTTTTCCCGTATTTCCAGAGGAATACCCAGTCCAGTATCGGTGATGCTTACCTCAACGCCTTTTTCTTGCTGATACGTGGCGATGGTCAGCGTTCCGCCTAATTCCATCGCTTGAATGGCGTTGTGAATTAAGTTTGTCCAGACCTGAATTAGTTCGTCGGGGTAACCCCAGATGGCGGGAATATTTTGATAGTTTCGCATTAAATTAATGTTGCGTTTGATTTGATTGTAATAGATTTCGATCGTAGTTTCTATGCCTTCGGTCACTTGAATTAACTGCTTATCGTCACTGTGTTCGACACGAGCATAGCTTTTGAGGGCAAAAACTATTTTGGCAGAGCGCTCGACGGCATTGAGAATCGTTTGATTGTTAACAAAGGAGCAAGTTAGGTTGTAAGCAAATTGCACGGCCCATTCACCGCGATCGCTCTTTAACAGGGGCAGCAAAAAGTCAATATCTTCACAGATGCCCATATCCATCAACAAATCGGCAATATCTCTAGCATCTTTAATCTCATGCTCTTGAAGATAAGCCGTAATTTTGCGTTTAAGGGCACGGGTTTCTTGAGAAACAACCAAGGGTTGGCTGTAGATCGCCCGATTGACGAGCTGAAAAAAGATCTCTTGGGCTTCAGGATGCAAATACTGATGTAAGTAAGGAAGTTCGCTGAGAGCTGCTTGTAGTGCTTTATGAGTGTTGCTTGCCGAGGCTTTGATTGCACCCAAGGGATTATTGATTTCATGAGCCACTCCAGCAATCAGTTGCCCCAACACTGCCATTTTTTCTTTTTGAATTAGCTCCATTTGAGATTGTTGCAATTTCTCCAGCGCCTGCTTCAGTTCTACGGACTGAGCTTGAATCTGCCGAACGGATTCCGCTTGTTGTAGAGCAATGCCCAATTGTTCGCCAATCTGAGCTAACAATTCTATTTCATCTGCTTGCCAGTTCCGCGGGGCAGAATTTTGGAAGGCAGCGAACAATCCCCACAGGCGATCGCTTTCAAAAATCGGAGCGATCGCATAGGCTCTGACTTGAAATTGTTCCAGCAACGCCACATGGCAATCGGTGTGTTCTGCTGTATAGATATCTGAGATGGCAAAGGTTTCATTCATGGCATAGCGTCCGCCCTTAGTTTCCATTAAGTAGGTATCTTTAATGGTTGGGAAACATCCAACTAAGGGTTGCCAATCAGCTGCCACGGATTCAAACAGAAAATCTCCGCTCCAGTCTGGATTAAAGCGATAGATAGTGACGCGATCGGCGTTTAGCAACTGGCGTACTTCTGCGGTAGCGGTTTCGCAGATGTCGGTAAAATCAAGAGACTGACGGATTTTATTGACAATTTTGACTAGGGATTGTTGGCGATTAATCGCTCGTTTTTGCTCGTTAGCTTGTTTGAGGGCAATGCCAAGCTGTTCGCCAATTTGAGCCAACAATTCGATTTCATCAGCTTGCCAGTTGCGGGGACCAGAATTTTGGAAAGCGGCGAGCAATCCCCACAGGCGATCGCTTTCAAAAATGGGAGCGATCGCATAAGCCCTAGCTTGAAATTGTTCCAGCAACGCTACATGGCAATCGGAATGCTCTGCTGTGTAAATATCTGAGATAGCAAAAGTTTCATTCATGGCATAGCGCCCGCCTTGAGTTTCGATCAAGTGCGTATCTGCAACGGTTGGCATAAAAGTCACCAACGGCTGCCAACCTGGGGACACCGACTCAAAAATAAAGTCTCCACTCCAGTCCCAATTGAAGCGGTAGATCGTAACGCGATCCGCTTCTAATAACTGGTGTACTTCTTCGGTGGCGGTTTGGCAGATCGCTTCCCAATTCAGCGATTGGCGAATTTTATTAGTAATTTTAACCAAGGCTTTTTGACGCATCAGAGCTTTCTCTTGCGCCTGTGTTTGAGCCAGCAACGCCGCTTGATGTTTAATTTGTTCTAGATGCTCGGCTTGTTGCAATGCGATCGCCAAATAATCAGCTATTTTGCGGACGAATTCAATTTCTGAGACTTGCCAAGGTCGCGGATGGCTGCACTGATGGATGCATAGCAACCCCCACAAATCATTCCCCTGGAGAACGGGAACCACCAAATTAGCGCGAATCTGAAATTGTTTTAGAATCCGAATATGACAATCGCTCAGTCCTGCATTGTAGATATCCGCAACTGCTTGTACCCGCCCTTGAATATAGTGAGCGGCAAACTGCGAGCCAAAACAGTCGTCAGAAACTTTTACTGCCAGGGCGGAAGGAAACTCTACAGCCACATCTTCTGCCACAAACTCCCCGCGATCGCATCCACTACCGGGGGTAAAGCGGAACAGCCCAACTCTATCCGCACTCAGCAACTGCCGGATCGAGGTTGCCGTGGTTTTGAATATAGTCTCGAAGTCCAGAGACGAGCGAATGTTGTCTATGATACTGGTTAATGTCTGCTGCCGCTCGATTTGCTGGAAAATTTGTTCAGTACAAGAGGCCAGTTGATATGCCGCTTGTTGGAGAGGATTAAATTGCTTGTCAGGCAGAGGCAGGTTAGACATAGGCTGTAGTGAGATGAGACTACTCCTTATGAGTATGCCCACAAATGATTAGCGAACTATTAAGCTATTGTCAAATAATTTGAAGTTTAAGGCTAGAGGTCAGAAATGTTAAGGTTCTGGGTGAGCGTGTATTGGTTGCGAAAATGCACCAATAGATCAAAGTTGGGATATTCTTGTCCTAACAGCGCGATCGCCGCCGGACATCGAGCTGCCGTTGACATTGCGCGATCCACCGCTGTTCTGAAAATCTCAAACAATTGTTCAACGATAGTGTATCCAGCGATGAAAGGAAAAAATTCGCGTCAGTACTTGCTGTCAGTGTCATCTGGTCGGCTAGGTGATTCTAATGGATTGGAGTTATGTCTAATATTCCCAAAATTCGCCCAACATTTGTCATCCTCGCCATAATTCCTACTGGTGATAGGTTCTGTTTTGTGGAGCATTATAGCCGTTTGCAATTTGCTTGAATATACCTGTTTGTACGGATGGGTTTATCTAGGTTTATGCTGATGCCAGAAAATATCTATCAACCCGCCCCTACTGCATTCCATCAAGTCGCTAACCGCTATATAGTTAAACTGCGATGAGCGTCACTGTTTTGGTCTAGCATGTCCCTGTTACAATAAAAGATTGTGTTTAAGGTGATAATAAAACCTGATGAATCATGCCCAGAACCTGAATGCATAAAGGTTGTAGGTTGGACTCTTGGTACTAAACCCAACTTGTTAGCTGGTAGAATTGGGTTTCGCTTCGCAATGGCCCAACCTACGAATTATTAGATAAATTGCTCTCCCTAACTATGGGAGAGCCAAACCCGCTATTACTATCGAACTGGATATTAAATGCCTTGAATTACTATCATCAACATCCCAACGTTTTCCCCATAGCTTACCTCAACGATTTGCGCGGAGAAATTCTGGCTTGCCCTTATCTTGCCATCAACAACCTCAACCGCGACTTTGTTGGCACTAAAGGGTTTTCTGTAGTGTTTCAACGTTCGGAAATTGGGGAAGTAGAAAGGCGATTTCCCTTCTTTAAACCCTATTTAGACCAAGCGCTACAACCCACCTGCAATGCGTTTTATCTCAATCCGCTGTTACTCCAGGAAGGTTCTCGCGTCGATCCGCATATCGATCGCTCTTTAAGGTCTTATTGTAAAACAGTAGAACCGCCCCTAGTCGTTAGCGTGCTTTATGTGCAAGTTCCACCGAATTTAGCAGGGGGAGAATTAGTGCTGCGCTGTCAGAAAAAGCATATCGGACAGATTAAGCCAGAGGCGAACAAACTGGTGTATTTTCAAGGCGATCTAACCCATTCTGTGAATGCGGTTAAAAGTAGCGGCACTCGTTTAAGTTTGGTTTGCGAACAATACAGTCTGAGCGATACTGAACTGCAAGATATTCCAGCATTTACAGTAGAGTCTAGAGCAGTAAAGGCAAAACGGAAATAGGGAAATAGGTAAGAGCGATCGCCTGATATTGTGCCGTTTCCAGTCGGTTGCACAATATCCTCCCCCAGTCGCGATCCATTGCTGCAAAAATCGATCTAGATGTTGGATATTTTAACGTCTTCCTTAGACACAAACCAGGTGTTACGATTTTGCGGACTGATTTCTTCGCTCAGGGTTACTAAATAGTGGTTGCCCTGTAACTCAGAAGAGAGCAGATAATAGATTTGCTTGTCATCTACTTGGTACCAAGTTGTACCGTTTCCCTCTGGATCTTGCTCTTGCAATATAGCTTTTTCGCTCTCATCTATCTTAAACGGCGTTCCAGAGGCGCTGGCAACTTCTAACTTTGTTTTGACTTCCCAGTGCTTTTTAAACTCTTCTTGCATTTGCAGGGGCACTACTTCCTGCATAAAAACCAGAGCCTCTTCTTGATGAGCAGTTATTGCTTTGGAGCCTTTATAAGAACGAGGCAACTTTTCTAGATATAGCGGTGAAGTATCGGAGTTTACCGACTGAGTTGTTCCTGTACGCCACTTTTGGGCAAACCGATCGATAATTGTTTTATCAGAAAGTTCAGTCTCAATCTGACTTTGCAGCCATTTTAGCGCCCGCTTTTGCACCTCCTGTTTTTGTAAGTTACTGAATGTAGTGTAAGATTCAAACGCATCTCTTAAGAAGCTAGGAGTAGATGCTGCTGAATTGACCATGATTAATTTTCCTGATTAAGGTATAAGGTCTTTGACGATTCCAACCTCGCTAATCACCTCTTGATTGGCAATTTTTGGAATCAAGAGTTAGCAGCATTTATTCCCTTAATTTCGGGAAAATTTATGAGTGCGTACTCTAGAGACAAGTATAGAGCTACTTTTAAGATAAAACCGAGAAGTTATTTAATTTAATTTTTTTTTTAGGTTTTCAATAATAACTGAGTATCGCTCTCGAAATAAAGCGTTTATTAAATGTGTATTTTTAGATACTTTTTAGCATCAGATCAATTCCTTTTGCATCGGCATCGCGCGGGGGGCGGGTTTAAAAAATTTCTCGCGATCTTACAGAATGGTTGGTAAAACCCGCCCCTACAGCATCAAAAATTATACACAACCGTCGCTAGCGGAGATCGTCGAAGAAGGGAATAGGGAGAAAGCGATTGTAACTTTTGATCGAGATGCGATCGCAGTTGCAAAACTCCCTCGACTAACTCACCCGTTCCGCCAATTCTAACCAACGTTCGGTAGCAGTATCAATTTCTTGACTCAATTGCGCTAAACGCTCAGATAACCTTTGCACTTCAGTAAAGCCACTGGGAGGATTGTGGTAGAGAATCTTCTCTATTTCCTCTTTTTCTGCTTCCATTTCGGGAATTTTCGTTTCCAATGCCTCGTATTCGCGCTTTTCCTTAAAAGAAAGCTTTTTAGGCTTATCCGATTTGGAATTTTGGCTAGAGTTAGGCGACTCTGGAATGGAGGATTTTGCCGGTTCAGATTTTGCGGGTGGCGCTACCTTTTCTTGTTGTTCTTCTTCGGCTTTCTTGTAGTCCAAATAAACTGAATAATTCCCTGGATACTGGCGTAAATTTCCACCTGGTTCTAAGGCAAAAATCTTGTCTACAGTGCGGTCGAGAAAATAGCGATCGTGGGAGACAACAATAACACAGCCGTTAAAGTCTTCTAGATAATCTTCTAGAACTGCCAAGGTTTGTACATCTAGGTCGTTGGTTGGTTCGTCCAAAATTAGCACGTTCGGCGCACTCATCAGCACGCGCAATAAAAATAGGCGTCGTTTTTCGCCTCCAGAAAGTTTGTTAATTGGGGCATATTGTTGAATTGGTGGAAATAGAAATCGCTCTAACATTTGGGAAGCGGTAATGACGCTGCCATCTGCGGTTTTTACCAATTCTGCGACATCTTTTAGATATTCAATTACACGTTGGTTTCCGTTCATCAGCACATCTTCCGAGTGCTGATCGAAATATCCCATGTGAATTGTAGAGCCAATTTCTACCGTACCGGAATCGGGCTGTACTCGTCCGGTAATAATATCCATCAGGGTAGATTTTCCCGCACCGTTGCTGCCAATAATCCCTATCCGATCTTCGGGGTTAAAATTGTAATTGAAATCTTTAATTAAAGTCCGTCCGTTGTATCCCTTGCAAATGTCTGTTAACTCAATTACCTTCTTGCCAATGCGACGACCAGCGGTAGAAATATCAACCTTTCCTTGCACTTGTTTAAATTCCTGCGCTTGCATGTCGCGGATGCGGTCAATTCTGGCTTTTTGTTTGGTACTGCGAGCTTTTGGCCCGCGTTTGAGCCATTCTAATTCTCGGCGCAATACTCCTGCATGTTTGCGTTGAGAACTGATAGCAGATTCCTCAGATTCTGCCTTTTTTTCCAAATAGTAAGCGTAGTTGCCAGAATAAGTATAAAGGTCGCCGCGATCGATTTCGATAATGCGATTTGTTACCCGATCCAAAAAATAGCGATCGTGGGTAATTAGTAATAACGCACCCCGGAAGCGATTTAAATAACTTTGCAACCATTCCACCGAAAGCGCATCGAGGTGGTTGGTTGGTTCATCCATGAGTAACACATCTGGTTCTGATAGCAAAGCGGCTGCGATCGCAATCCGTTTGCGATACCCTCCAGATAAGTCGCCAATTTTGGCATCAAAATCGGCAATTCCCAACTTGGTCAAAATTACTTTGGCATTGGTTTCTAAATCCCACGCGCCCACTGCTTCCATGCGTTGAGACAAGCTAGACAACCTTGCCATTAACTTTTCTGTATCCCCTTGTCCGTGGGCTAGTTTATCGGAAATTTCCTCATATTCCCGCACCAAAACCATTTTTTCGCCGCTATCGGCAAAAATTTGCTCTAAAACCGTGCGATTGGGGTCTAAATCTGGCTGTTGGGGTAGATAGACAATTTTAGCGCCGGAATTGACCCAAATATCGCCAGCGTCGATTGGCTCGAGTCCGGCTATCATTTTCAGCAAGGTGGATTTACCGGAACCATTGGTGCCAATTAGTCCAACTTTGTCGCCTTCATCGAGGCTAAAACTGGCATCTCTGAGGATTTCTTTGATGCCGAAGTCTTTTTTGAGCGATCGCAGCGTGAAAATAGTCATCAGTTAAAAATCATCTACCTCACCTAGTCTAACGCTGCTGGGGTCAAAATCGCGCGAATCAACCCGTTGATTGTATTCCTGCAACGCTCAAATTGATTTGATTTCGGAAACTGGAGGAGAAATCTCTAAATTTTGAGGCTGGGTGTCATTTGCCCAATAGGCATAAGGGTTTATTTCTCTCCTTATCTCAGAGGCAAAATTTAGCCGAACACATCCACTAATATGTGGAGGTTTAACTAGCAAGGCTTTGCAGATGAAAAAAACCCGTAGCTTGGGGCTATCGGGTTAAAGTGGGAGAATCAATCGAAACCTCAGACGTTATTATTTGAAAACTTAAGCAATAACAAGTCAGAAACCGGGTTTCTGAGTAGATCTCCTTTTTCAGGGGAACCCGGTTTCTTTGTTCTTACTTCAAAACGTTCTCAGTTGCTTGTTCTACATTTTCTTTGATGGCACGAGCGGTTTCCTCAGCGCCTGTGGTATAGAGCTTGCCAAACTGCCCAAATGCCTCGGCTGAGTCGCGTGCAATATTATTAATTCGTTCGTTCAGGGGAACATCTCCAGCAGCTTCATCCAGCAATTCTCCGGTTGTTTTTGGCCTTTCGGTTTTTTCATCAGCCTGTTGCATTTTTTCGAGAAATTTTGATGATTCTGTTCCTTGACCACCAGAGAAAGTATTTGCTGAAACCGCGTTAACGTTTGCTAAAAACACTAGACCAATGACGAGAAAAACTGCCACAAAACGCTTGATTTGAACATTCTTGACGAATGCGATCGCGCTACCAATTAAATTTTTCATTACCACAATCCTTTGCTGTTTTTGAGTCACACAAATCTCACGTTAACTATAAAAATATGCCGCTTCATCTAGCCAAAGTAATATTTTATAGACACTGGCTAGATTGCCAGCTCAAACTATTGATAGATTTTGCGTGCGATCTGCCAAAGGCACGAGAAAGGCGCGATCGCATTGGTATATCCGGTGATATCGGCATTTAGCCAGTTGACGGGCTAGGGTTTTTGGGAATGAGCGATATGACTCGCTTTGCTTTGCGATCGCTATACAGAAGCCACTCACTTTCATTACCCAATATGAACTCCAATCAATCTTGTTCTAATAGTGGTAATAGCCGCTGTATCTCACTACAAGCTGCCTGAAGTGATGGTGGTGCATCTTCTGGTAAGCTTTGAGAACGGCATCGCTCTGCTAGATTCTCAACATCAGATTTGCAACGAGCTTCATCATTTGTAAATTTTGCATAGGCATCGTTCTCATTCACAATTTCTCCTTGCAAATAGTGTATCCAAGACTCAATATTCCGCTTGGGAACAAAGATAGCGATCGCCTCATCTGATTGACGTTTTTCTTGCGAATCTTCAGCCAGGGCGCTAGCTAACCGATCGAGTATGTCCTTCACAGTTGCTGTATCTGCATCAATCAATACGACTAATCCAATCGATACGCGGTTTCTATTCTGGCGATATGCTTTTACTTCCACCGGATACTCAGTGCGTACATACTGTTCTCCAGATTGGCTACCAGGCGGGCAAATTTTAGCTCGGATTAGCCCATTAAACCCTCGCTTTTTTAGAAAATAACGGGCAAAAACCTCCTGCTGTCTATCCTCACAGAGGAGGACAATCTGAACTCTACGCTGGCTCATTCAACCATCCCCGTGCAATTAGTTCGGAAACGGGTAATCCAGAATTGTCAGCTACTTCACTGCTAATTCGTTTGACTCGGGCAGGAGCGTTACTTTGACGCTCAAACCAATAGCCTATGGGTGAAGCCAAAAGGTAGTTAATTAACTCAGGATGGTGAGAAATCAGCAATGCTTGAAGTTGCCCATCGCTACAAAGGTCATAAAGCTGAATCAGCCAGGGTTGAATTTCTGGCAATGCTAAAAAGTTTTCAGGTTCATCAATACATAAAGTATAGTCTTCGGATTTAGTGCCATAAAGAAGCGTATATAAAGCAATCAAAGTTTTTTGTCCGTCTGACAATTCTCCCAGACGGTATTCAATTGGTTTTATGCTATTGCTCGGTCTTGAAATACGGAGTTTAAGCAACAAATTTTGTTCGCTGACTCGCTCAAACTTAAAGTTTGTGAAACCATCCATAACATCTCTTAAAATATTTGCTATTTCAGCCACCTTACCTTGGTCTTCAGAAAGGTAGCGATACCAAGAAACAAAATTTTCCATCTGGCTAGTTAAACGCATTTCTTCTTGGTTACTTTCATCAACCATCAAGCTGGGAATGATTCGCACAATAATAAATCGCGCCATCCGTTCTCTAAACCAAGTTAACTTTGTATTGTCATTTCTTGGCATTAATGAAGGTATCATTGATTGTGACCATTCAAAGGAGTATTGCGGGCCTTCTGAATGGTTGTCTCGATAGAGTTGAACTTCGCCTAACTCAAATTTCAGTAAAGGCTGGTTATCATACCACAAACGCTCATACTCAACACGGCATTTATCCCGCTCGTGACCAATACCCAACTCATATTTGTAGCTGCCGCCATTACCTATAATTTCTAACTCGAAACGTTGAATTTGTGAAGTTTGCCAGCGCGTCAAATCCGCCGATTTGAAAATCCCCTCTACCTTACTGTCGCCGCTCACAAATGCCTGGATTTTCTGCAAAACTTCAAAAACAGTCGATTTACCCGCTCCGTTAGCACCTAGAAACAGATTTATCGAGTCAACAGCAAGTTCAAAATTTACCAGACAGCGAAAATTATCAATATATATCCGTTTCAGCATAAGATTTTTTTAGCAATTATTTGATATTGTACAAAAATTTAGCGATCGCATCCCCAAACCCACCAATAAGTACGCAAAGTGCCGTAAAATTATCCCACCATCCGCCATCTGCATACTGTTGACCCCATGCTTTGCGACTACTTAGTTTCCATCCTCACCGCCCGCGTCTACGATGTTGCTCAAGAATCACCCCTAGAGTACGCGCCAAATCTCTCGACGCGGCTGAATAATAAACTGCTGCTGAAGCGCGAGGACATGCAATCTGTCTTTTCCTTCAAGTTGCGGGGTGCGTACAACAAAATGGCAAACTTGCCCCCAGATTTGCTCGCACAAGGCGTTATTGCTGCCTCGGCGGGAAATCATGCCCAAGGTGTCGCCCTGGGCGCGCGTCAGCTTGGCACGCAAGCAATTATTGTTATGCCCGTAACTACTCCCCAAGTCAAAATAAATGCAGTTAAAGCACGGGGGGGAGAAGTTGTTTTGCATGGGGATACTTACGACGATGCTTATGCTTATGCACGTAAGTTGGAAGCCGAAAAAGGCTTGACTTTTATTCACCCGTTTGATGACCCCGATGTGATAGCTGGACAAGGCACAATTGGCATGGAAATTCTGCGACAATATCAGAAACCAATTCATGCAATTTTTGTGGCGATTGGCGGCGGCGGATTGATTTCTGGAATTGGGGCATACGTTAAAAGATTGCGTCCAGAAATCAAAATTATCGGTGTTGAACCTGTCGATGCCGATGCGATGTATCAATCGCTCAAAGCAGGTAAACGAGTGCGTTTATCTCAAGTTGGATTGTTTGCCGATGGGGTTGCAGTGCGAGAAGTCGGGGAAGAAACTTTCCGCTTGTGTCAGCAATATGTCGATGAAATTATTCGCGTTGATACTGACGATACTTGTGCGGCGATTAAAGATGTGTTTGAAGATACCCGCTCGATTGTAGAACCTGCGGGGGCGTTGGCGATCGCTGGTGCTAAAGCCTATGTCGAACGCGAACAAATTGAAGGACAAACATTAGTCGCCGTTGCTTGCGGTGCTAATATGAACTTCGATCGCTTGCGTTTTGTGGCAGAAAGGGCAGAATTAGGGGAACGCCGCGAAGCAATTTATGCGGTTACAATTCCCGAACAACCGGGAAGTTTGCGTCAGTTTTGCGATTGTTTGGGTAAACGCAACTTAACCGAATTTAGCTATCGGATTGCTGACGAAAAAGAGGCACATATTTTTATCGGCGTGCAAATTCAAAACCGCAACGATGCAACAAAATTAGCGCAAACTTTTGAAAGTTGCGGGTTCAAAACTCTAGATTTAACCGATGATGAATTAACAAAATTACACTTGCGGCACATGGTGGGCGGGCGATCTGCTCTCGCACATCACGAATTATTTTACCGCTTTGAATTTCCCGAACGTCCGGGTGCGTTGATGAAGTTTGTTGGTTCGATGAGTCCTAACTGGAATATTAGCGTATTTCACTATCGAAATAATGGCGCAGATTACGGGCGAATTGTGGTGGGGATACAAGTACCACCCGATGAAATGGAACAGTGGCAGGCATTTTTAGATACGTTGGGTTATCAGTATTGGGATGAGAGTAATAATCCGGCATATAAGCTGTTTTTGGCGTAGGGTTTTTGGAGTTGATAGCAATAGACTTCTTGCATAAATGCCCAGAAATAAATTTCTGGCTTAAAGCTAAAACCCGTTAAAACGGGTTGAAAATTTTTACCAGTCCGTTTCAACGGACAGTAGAGACGTTACATGTAACGTCTCTACATAGCCCGAAATTTATTTCAGGGCTGACGAGGCAAGAGATCTAACGATCGCTCTCTTCAAGATAGATGATTTGAGCGATCGCTTTTGAAAATGGTAAGTTGGTTTCAGATAGCGAGAATTAGGGATGGTGTAGGAGCGATCGCACTGAGGTTTTTGGTATAAACGACAGTCAGTTATGAACCTGGCGATCGCAATCTCCGAACTTCCTCTAAACTAAGTCCTGTAGTTTGACTAATCGTTTCATCATCGAGTCGATCTAGCAATTGTCTTGCAATCGCGATCGCTTTTGATCGCATTCCTTCTTCTCGTGCTTCTTGAGCAGCTTTGAGAATTGCTCCTTGTTGGTCGTAAATAAACATTTCTCGTCGTTCCAAATCTTCCAGTTCTTCCCTAGTTAAATTCGCTTGGTTGGCAATTTCAAACGCTCGATGAATTTCCGGAATGTTGTCTATTGTTGCTGGAACTTCAGTCAGCGATCGCGCATATTTGATAAAATAAATCCACTTATCAGTTAAGGTTTCCAGTTGATGCTCTTCTTTGGTGAATTTTGGCAATTCAACAAACACTAAGTCAATCTCGTTTTCCGGATATTTTAAGTTGGTGCTTTCTTCTTTGTAAACGAAGCGGGAAATCAGGCGATCGCTCTCTTCAAACATCTCAAAATCAGTTATGGTTAAAGCAATTACAGGTTTGAGCATTCGGTAACCTTCACCTGCTTGTAATTGAAAAGCATATGTTTTGGCTGCATTGTACAAAACCCTCTTGCCAAAAGACTGCACGTTTAACACCTGCATTTCAATGATTACCAGCGTACCATCCTTGAGTTTGGCTTTCACATCCAAATAAGTATCTTTCAACCCGATAATTCTTGGTGGCAGGTTAGGGTTAATAATTTCTAAGTCTTCGATTGTAGAATTCCCCTCATAAATCATGGCATTGAGAAAGCTAATCAGAATATCTTTGCTTTCTGAGGAACCAAAGATTTTTTTGAAGGCGTAATCGGTTTTAGGGTTAATGAACATCATATTTTACGCTCGCCTCAACGACAGGAAAGCCAATGCTTCCATTATAATACTATTCAGAAACCCGGTTTCTCAGAAGAAACCGGGTTTCTCCAAACCACTAGCAGCTCGATCTTCTCGCTCTGTAAACTTCGTACATCAGCAAGCTTCCCGCGACAGCAAGATTAAGAGAATCAGCCGTCCCTACCATCGGAATCCGCACTAAATCCTGACATAATTCTCGCTGTTGTTGCGTCAAACCTTGACGTTCTTCGCCTAAAAAAAGCAGCGTTGAATCGGGATAATTAAACTGATGCAAGTCGATATTTCCATCAGGAGAAGCACCGATGCAAGGACAGCGGTGGTGATGCAGAAAGCGCCGGAGTTCGCTTAAGTTTGTTCGCACAAATTTCTGACATAAAATTGCACTCATTGATGCTCGAATTACATCCGGATCGAAAGGATCTACCCTTCCTCCAATCAAGATAAATCCTGCACCGCCAACTGCTTCTGATGTGCGAATTAATGTGCCTAAATTTCCTGGCGATCGCACATTTTCCAACACTACCCAGCACAAACCCATTTGGGGCGAGATATCTGGTAATTTAAACCAAGGTTGATGCGCGATCGCTCCCACACCAGAAGCCCTTTCTGTGCGCGATATCCGCCGAAACTGTTCGGGTGTAAGATTGATGCAACGCACACCAGAACGACGCGCATTGCGGACTAATTTGCGTGCCAGCGGTGCTGTGAGCAACTTCTCGCTGAATAGGATTGTCGAAATATCAAACCGGTTATCGATTGCCTGTACGAAGTTTCGCACACCTTCGATATAAAACAACCCACAGGCATCGCGGTAAGCGCGGTTATTTTGAAGCCTTTCTACTTCGGCTAGTGCCGCTTCAACTTCTAGCCGAATATGGCTGGATTCCTTAACACCAGCCATCCTCCTTGCAAGCCATTTTGCTCGCTACAAACAACCTTTGAAATACCATAATTTTTGGTGGCAGTAACTTCGATCGAGTTAATGATATCAATTTAATCATAACATGGAACAGGCAAGGATTTGCATAAATACATATTTCTGTAAAAAACCCGGTTTGGCAGAGTAAAACAACGGTTTTTGGGATGCGATCGCCGATTCTAGAAACCTCCAGAAACCGGGTTTTTTAGAAAAACCCGGTTTCTTTTATTCTCTTAAAAGAACTCATCTAAATTTATAAACATTTGTTCGTATAAATCTTCGAGAATTTCTTCCTGTGTCCGGTTCAACACTGGTGGCCCTTGCATAAATTCTTGAATCGATATTTTTTGCTGTTGAAAATCTCGGACAAAGTCGCGGATTTGCGAAACTACGTGTATTTGATGCTCCATTTCATCTACTATCTGTTCTATTGGTTCAATTCCTTGTTTTTTGACTTTTTTGCAATCCGAAACCATTGCCCCTTCAGGAGTCTTTTTCACCTGTCGCAGTTCCCGTTTTAAATCTTCATATTGTTTTTTTAGTAATTCATTCTGTTGCTCGATTAAGTTACATTTTCGCGTCACCTCATCTTCACTATTGTTATCAATTGCTTCTCCCGCTTGATGTTGCTTTTCTATTTCTAACAGTCGCGCTAAATCTCCTTCTTGGTAAGCTTTGTTAATTTCTTTCATGATTTCTGTATGGCGCATCTGGGTTTCCGGATCTGTCACCATGTCGGGATGAAAGATTTCTGCTAATCGCAAAAATGTCTGGCGAATCTTTCTCGATTGATCGCTTTTGGTAGCAGAACCATTTTCTAATTCACGTTGTGCTTGTTGCTGCTGTCTGTGTTCGTGAGGAGGAGTCGAATCATCAGTTTCAAAAAGTTCGTCGAGTTCTGTATCTTCCGGTTCCTCATCCAGTTTGGGGCTGATAATTCCGCCGTACTGAAGACTTTTGTAAAGGCTTTCTACCTTTTTGCGATTTTTCTTGCTTAATTTGCTGTTGCTTAGAATATCCTGGAATAAAGCATGGATTTCTTGGTCGAGTTTGGTCATTTTTTGGAAATTGGGGGTGGCGCGATGAAAGATTTCTGTAGCCAGACTTCGCATCTGTTCCACAAAGTTCTTCAACTCGGTTCTTTTCCGCTTAATCTTTTTCAGTAAGCTTTGATGTTCTTTTTCTAAAGCTGCAAGGCGGATATGCAGATCCGACAGCGCCAGGGTTTTAGTGGGCGGCGTGGCGGGGGATGGAGTTGTAGCTTTTTTAGGCATGGTAAAGGTAAGGTTAAATTACTCAATCGAATTTTGTAACCCAAAACGGTTACAATCAAGTCCAATACCCATGAAAATATCGCTCAGGAGTATCCAACCGTGCGAACCTTACTAATATATCCCGTTTTTCCCCCAACGTTTTGGTCTTATAACAAAATTCTAGAATTAGTTGATCGCCAAGTCTTGTTACCGCCTTTAGGGTTAATTACAGTGGCGGCTATCTTACCGCAAACCTGGGAATTTAAACTCGTAGATCGCAATATTCGCCCCGCAACGGAAGCAGAATGGGAATGGGCAGATCTTGTCATTCTCTCAGCAATGATCGTCCAAAAACAAGATTTAATAGACCAAATTAAAGAAGCAAAACGACGCAATAAATTAGTAGCCGTCGGCGGCCCATATCCGACTTCTGTTCCTGAAGAAGTTGAAAGCGCAGGAGCAGATTTTCTCATTTTAGATGAAGGCGAAATTACCCTGCCTATGTTTGTCGAAGCATTAGAAAAAGGAGAAAAAAGCGGGGTTTTTCGCACTGCTGAAAAACCCGATGTGACTGAAACGCCGGTTCCTCGTTACGATTTGTTGGAATTGGATGCTTATGACTCAATGTCGGTTCAATTCTCGCGGGGTTGTCCGTTTCAATGTGAATTTTGTGACATCATTGTTCTCTATGGTCGCAAACCTAGAACTAAAGCCCCTGCCCAGCTTCTTAAAGAATTAGACTGCCTTTACGAATTAGGATGGCGGCGGGGCATTTTCATGGTTGATGACAATTTTATCGGCAATAAGCGCAATGTTAAGTTGTTGTTAAAAGAGTTAAAAATTTGGCAAGCCGAACACCGATATCCTTTCCAGTTTAATACTGAAGCATCGGTAGATCTAGCCGCAGATACCGAGTTAATGGACTTGATGGTTGCCTGTAATTTTAATGCGGTATTTTTGGGAATTGAAACTCCCGATGAAGAAAGTTTGCAACTAACCAAAAAATTCCAAAATACCCGCAGTTCCCTAGCTGAAGCTGTCGATAAAATTATTCAAGCTGGCTTGCGCCCAATGGCAGGATTTATCATTGGCTTTGATGGAGAGAAACAAGAAGCTAGTTCGCGCATTATTCGATTTGTGGAACAAGCTGCAATTCCTACAGCCATGTTTGGAATGCTGCAAGCTTTACCGAATACTGCCCTCTGGCATCGTTTAGAAAAAGAGGGAAGATTGCGAGTCAATGGCAAACAAGATATCAATCAAAGTACTTTAATGAACTTTGTACCGACTCGTCCGATTGAAGATATTGCCCAGGAATACATCGAAGCATTTTGGACATTATACGATCCCGAAATTTTCCTCGATCGGACTTATCGCTGTTTTCTCAAGTTAGGCGCACCTCAATGCAAAACTCCCTTTAAATTGCCAAGCTGGATCGATTTGCGTGCTTTAAGCATTATCATTTGGCGACAGGGCTTTAAACGCAACACCAGATGGAAATTCTGGCATCACTTGTTCGGTATTTTGCGGCATAATCCGGCGGTATGGGAACATTATTTAACTGTTTGCGCTCACAACGAACATTTTCTGGAATATCGTCAAATTGTCCGCGATGAAATCGAAAAACAATTAGCGGAATTTCAACGTCAGGAGGTTTTAGTTAGCTCAATCTAAAAAAGGCTGAGAGTCAGAGGATGAATTTTCCCTGGCTGATGTGAGACGCCCGTTATAAAATAGACAAAACTATTAACAAATATGGGGTCTAAATGCAAAAGCTCCAATTTAACCTGACTCTAGATGAAACTAAGTTAATTCTGGAAGCACTGGGTGAGATGCCATTTGTACGAGTTCACCAGTTGATTGCCAAGATGCAGCAACAGGCTGAAACCCAATCGCAAACCACACAAGACACTAACTCAGCGGATAATGTATTATTTTCTGGGATAGACACCGCTACATTTGGTAGTAGCGTTATAAGTAGCAATCTGATTGTAAATGGAGAAACTAACCTTAAGGGCAAACTTTCTGTCACAGACAATGCCACCTTTACAGCTAAAGTTGGCATCGGTACGAAAGAACCTACAGAAAAGTTGGAAGTAAATGGCAAAATAAAAGCATCAGAAATAGAAGCGTTCAAAGTAAAAGCTACTGCTATATCAACTCATCAAAGCGGTGGTAAGTTTTAGTAAAAATTTATCGACCATATCAGTATAAAAATCTCATTCAGGTATCCGAAAATGGTACGCTTAAAACTCTGGCAATGGCTGATCTTAGCACTCCCAATCGCAACTATCATCGGTTTCTTGCTGGTCGCGGCGGGAATGCAAATCCACGAATGGCGGATTAATTGGATTTGGGCAATTTTCACTCTTGTATTCGTGGGCTGGCGTTGGCTGCTGGTACGATGGACTCAACCCGCCGTAGCTCAGATAGAAGCGGTAATGGCAGAGGTGAATAAAGAACTCGAATCCACCACAAAAGATACAATACTGCCAACGGGAACCGATACCACAACTCAAGCAGAAGCGGCATTACAACAAATCCTGATAACAGCACAAAACGATCGCCCGATTTGGGAAGATTGGCAAACCTTTTGGCAGCGATGCACCGAACTTGCCAGCGCGATCGCACAGATCTATCATCCAGAACAAAAATATCCCCTCCTCAACATCTATGTCCCCCAAGCTTACGGGTTAATTCGCGGTACTGTAGATGACATGGATCGGTGGATGCAACAACTATCCCCCGCACTCAATCAAGTTACCGTTGCACAAGCTTTCCAAGCATACGAAATCTACCGCAAATTAGAACCCTCAGCGCGTAAATTTATGCGCGCCTGGGGTTTTGCACAATGGATCTTAAATCCGTTCGCGGCAGTTGCACAAAAGGCTTCTCAGCGCTTCAGTAACCAAGCAAATCAACAATTGCTGGTAAATTTGAGCCAACTCTTGCGCGAAGCAGCTTTGCGGAACTTGTGGCGTCAAGCGATCGCACTCTACGGCGGTACTACCCTCCCCGCTACCTTCTCCTCCCTCGCACCCACCCTACCCAAAGCTCAAACTCAAACGCTACAAGAAATTTTAGCCTCTGCCCAACCCGCCGAAGTAGTCGTGCAAAAACCCGTTAATATTCTCCTAGTAGGCCGCACCGGCGCTGGCAAAAGCAGCTTAATTAACACCTTGTTTCAGTCAGAACTTGCGGAAGTTGATGTATTACCTAGCACAACCTCAATTCAGTCCTATCACTGGGAAAACTCAACTGGTGAAACCCTAACGCTTTGGGATACACCAGGATACGAACAAGTCAAGCGCGAAGATTTGCGAGATTTAGTGCTGGATTATACAAGGAATGCCGATTTACTGCTGCTGGTTAATCCGGCTTTAGATCCGGCGCTGCAAATGGATGTAGACTTTCTCAAAGATATCAAAGCCGAAGTAGCGGATTTGCCCGCGATCGCAGTCGTGACGCAAGTAGATAAACTGCGTCCGATCCGCGAATGGCAACCGCCCTACGATTGGGAATGGGGCGAAAAACCAAAAGAAATATCGATTCGGGAAGCAACTGAATATCGCGCCAAATTGCTAGGTGATTATTGTGACAATGTTTTACCAGTAGTAACCCAGGATAGCAAAACGGGTCGAACAGCGTGGAATGCAGATGAATTATCTTTGGCATTGATCGAAGCGATCGCGCCCGCCGTACAGTTGAGACTGGCTCGCTTTTTGCGCGATTTAGAAACACGTAGCATCGCCGCAGCTAAAATTATCGATCGCTACAGTTTCCAGATGGCAACGACGCAAGGATTGACGGCATTGTTGAAAAGTCCCGTACTTCAGTTTATCTCCACCATCTCCACCGGATCGCCTAACCTTGCCTACGTACTAGCCCAGAAAATACCAGTCGAACAATTGCCAGTTGTGATTGGTAAACTTCAGATGGCCTACGAACTGTTTTCCCTATTTAATGCGGATGATAAACCGATTAATTTTGACTTGCTAGCGCTGTGGCCTTTCTTGCTCGATAATTCTACCTCACCAGAACGGGAAGCCAAAGCATTAGGTTATGCTCTGGTAGAATATTGGACTCGCAATTTAACCGTCGAACAGCTGCAACAACGATTTGAATATTATCTCAACCAGGTATAACAAAAAAGGCGAGGTAGGGAAAATACAGCGGATTGCAAGTGAGTGAGGAAAAGCCTTAAGGCTTTGTTTGTATAGCGGCAGCGTTAACGCTGCCCGCACACAGCTGTTGGTGTACCTCATACGACCGCAATCCGCTATATTATTTCCCAATCGTTCCTCTGGGGTGGGAGAAAAAACCCTTGCTCTGGGGTTCGTTAAAAAAATCTAGATATTGTTTAGCTCTCAACCGAATAAATCTAAAATCTAAAATCTAAAATCTCAAATTCTTTGATGTTATCCCCTCGTACAATTTCTTCCCTTTACACCGATGGCGCTTGCACCGGCAACCCTGGCCCTGGTGGGTGGGGCGTCGTGGTATATTTTATCGATGGATCGGTGTACGAAATGGGTGGCGGTGAAGCCCAAACCACCAATAACCGTATGGAAATGGTTGCAGCGATCGCCGCCTTAAAACTCCTAGCCACCACCGCGCAAAACGAGCCTGTGACACTTTATACCGATAGCGAATACCTGAAAAAAGGCATCACGCAATGGGTAAAAGGTTGGAAAAAGAAAGGCTGGAAAACCTCCACCGGAAACCCAGTCCTCAACCAAGACCTGTGGGAAACCTTGGATCAACTCAATTGCCGTAAAGTAAACTGGGAACATGTCCGGGGTCATGCTGGCAACGAAGGGAACGAAAGATGCGATGCGATCGCCCGCGCTTTCGCCTTGGGAAAAACCCCTGAACTCATACAGTCACCCATATCTAACTTATTGCCAACGGCAACAGCAGAACACCCAGATCGTCCCAAAACGATACAATCCAGTGGAGTACCCTCTAATCTGCCCAACTCGGATTTGGCTATGAACGACTCAACCAGTCTCTCACCCGCAGAAACCGCTGGGCAAATATCCGGCGAGGTAAGAGTTTCCCAACTCCGCAATCTTGTAGAAACACTCCGCATCGCCGATGAAATCTCTAATAAAGGCTACCTGATTACCAGTTCCGAATTAGCCGACTTAATGGATATTCACACCAGCGCCGTCACCAGTCGCGGCGACAATTGGGTGTGGCGCAACTGGGTAGTATCCCGCGTGCGACGCGAAGGTAACCAAATTCTCTGGCAATTGGAACGAGTAGATTAATCTAATTGCTAATTGCTAATTGCTAATTGCTAATTGCTAATGGTAAAGCCGTTAAATATTCCCATGAGCAATTAGTCATTAGCTACGACCAGTTTTAGCTACTATTTCTATCAGCCATCAGCAATTATATGATGTCCGGCAAATCACAATTAATAAAAATGGCTGAAACCATTGATTTTACAGCATTGCAATTATGGGTGATTGCGACGACATCATATTAGCCATGAGCAATTAGCAATTAGCCATTAGCCATTTTACCCACTAATCACTTTAATTAAATTTGGCAAAGGAGTCCTATATTTCAGAAAATAGAGAATCTCCCGCAAACTTTGCAAATTTTCAGGTGGGTTCAAAAGCAAGGAATCGGCGCTAATAATTTCTTGCCAATTTAACGGTTGTGGTTTTTCTGGCAATACCGGCGCCATCACTTGGAGAAACTCATGGGCGACGATACCGTAACCTGTCGTAGTGGGATGGATGGCATCGAGGCTGAAAAGTCCACCCTGATACTTTTCCTCTGGATTAGTTTTATCTGGATATAACCTCACATAGCGCGTATCCAAAATCGGTTTGCCATCAGATGTAAATCGATCTTTCGTAGCAGAATGGGATTTAAGCGCTGCCACTAATTCAGATGGAAACTCGTAACCAGGATGCCCTTTCTGACGACGGTACGCTAGTCGATTGAGGAGGTTACATATATCTACTACGTGCCAGCCGCGTTTATTTGCCTCTAGTTTAATTGCTTCATTGTACTCGTTAATTGCCGCATCGATTGTACGAGCTTGCTCGCGAGTTAAATGGGGATATTTATCGGGGGCGCTAGCAAACTCCTCATCCCAAATCCAGAAGTGAGTGTAATATTCGTAATAGCCATCCTCGCTGAGTTCTTGACCGCAAGCAGCACCCGGAGAAATGCCGCGACTTACCGGCGGAATCGTGACGTGAGGGATAGTAGCGATGAAGACATTTTTGGCAGCGATCGCATCAATTTTATCGGCAATCTGCCACAGCAGCGTTTTGAAATGGGAAGGTAACCAAAGATTGCAACTACGCTGATGGGGAAGACGTTCTAAATCCGCCGCTTCCGACCACTTAATCTTTAAATTCGTCACCGTACTCAAACAATTATTTGACCCCAACCAAAAGATCAAATTTTCAATTCCACCCTGGGTTTTAGCAATTTCTGCTGCTGCACTCAACTGGGATAAACATTCGTACTGTACATCAAAACTGGGATTCAAAGTCCGCCTCGCCGTGCGGTACATTGCAAACTCAGGGATTTGATTGACTGTATTATCTTTTGGAGCTGGAATAAATCGACGACAAGTTGCTTCAGTCAGCATCTCGCAGTCACCCAACGCAAAACCCCAAACCGCCAAATTGTGATGCAAAGCCCCAGTTTGCGTAGGTTGAGTTCCCTCGCCTCTTTCCCAATAATTTTCTACCCGATTTAAAAGTCCTTGCGTCGCCAGAAAAGCCGAAATTGAATCAGAAGCGCCGATTTTTGCGCCGAATTTTTCCGCCAGCATGTAAAACAGAGTTTCTAAGTTGACGGGTAAACCACCTTCACCTGTAAAGTCAGGAACTTTAAAGTCAGTTTCTCCCAGACACCTTGCGATCGTTGCTGGATAAGAAAGATGCGTTTGGGAAATACTCCCGCTTTTGAACCCTTGAGTCAGACTATCTCCAATTGCAACAAGTTTGGCTGGCATGGGGCTAAATCCTTTTTTACAGTACTGAAGCATCTGTTATCGGGATTTACGCATTTTCGCCTGTCAGATGCCCAACCCGTATGAGTGGTGTCACCCTGCTTTTTGCACCAAACTCAACACGAGGAAACCGGGTTTCTATCAAAACGCAGAAACTCGGTTTTTGAGATTTGAGAGAGCGATCGCACACCAGCGCGTTATCATGCAAACAGGAGATAATGGTGCGATTCAATGACACAAGTTGTCTCAAAAGAAAATCTCGATCAACGAGTGGTACTCAACGGCACCTGGGAGCAGTTTAAGTTAATTCAGAAGGCTGTAGAAGATTCGCCCGGAGTGAAGCTGTCTTTTTTTGCAGGTACGATTGAGATTCTTAAGCCGGGATTCCAGCACGAAAATTTTTCTGAAATCGTTGGCTATCTAGTAACAACTTTTCTGCTGATGCAAGGTATCAGGTTTTACCCTTCTGGTTCAATGACGCAAGAGAAAACAGGAGAAGCTTCAACCCAAGCAGATAAATGGTTTTGTTTGGGCGAACCTAAATCGATTCCCGATCTATCAATAGAGGTAGTTTATACCAGTGGCGGACTGAGCAAGTTGCCAAAATATCGGAATCTAGGCGTCCCAGAAGTGTGGTTTTGGGAAGATGGCAGGTTGCGGCTGTATCATCTGCGCGAAGATGGGTATGAAGAAGTAATTCAAAGTAAACTTTCAGGACTGGAAACGCTGAATATTGAGCTTCTCAAACGCTGCATTTTGATCGGTGAGACTAATTTTGCTGAAGCGGTGAAGGTTTTTCAGCAGGGAATCTCAACTGTTGGCGAATGAAATAAAACAGTAGTTTGTTGGATGCGTTAACCCGTTTTCTTGCCCAGAGCGAGCGCTTGGGAAAATAATCTGTTAACGGGTTTTAGTTCTGGGTGAAAGTGAGCGATCGCACCGGAGAAGCTGTGCAACAAAACAAAACTTGCCCAGCAACGCCGCTGCTGAGCAAGTCGAAAATGGCAAACAGCTACTCTAAATGCTTGTCAATTAAAGCGATCAGCTTAGCGATCGCCTCTTGCTCTTGCAACAACAGTTCCTTAAGCTGGCGCATCTGTTCGGTGTTCGGCGGACGATGCACCAAATCGTCAACAAACTCCAATATGGGCGATTTTAGCCTGCGGCTATTAGCGCTTTCGGTGTTGAGTTTATCCCAGTACTCTTTGGTAGCCTCTAACCTTACCCGCATCAGCTGGGTTTTCTCTTGTAGAAGCTGGGTTTTCTCTTGCGAGAGCCTGGTTTTCTCTTGCACCTGCAAGGTTCTTGCCAAACGCCTTTCGGTGCGCTCCTTAAGTGTTAGACATTCTTTTCCAGTCATTTTCATCCCCGTAAATATCTCTTACTTGCTGCTCTAATTCTGTTACCCGTTCGGTCAGCCTCCCGACTTGATCTTCAGTAACATCAGTCTTGTTCTCTAGAACGCTAGCTCTATCTTCCCAACTATCGGCTCTGTTCTCCAAAGAATCGGTTCTGCCCTCAAGGTTCTCGATAGACAGGTCTAAAGCTTCGACGAATTCTTCTAATTCTGTTATCCGGTCGGGTTGGGGCGTGTCGCCATTAGGCCCATTGCCGTTAGTCACGGTCATTCCCTCACTGATTTATGGAAGAAACTGGCGATCGCTGCGATATATGAAGCGATCGCCAGCGTTGCTACAAAGTTGTTACCGAGTCTTAACCCAATTAGTTAGTTCGACCCAGCGGGATTCGCTTAGTGACGATGCTCATGTATTCCCCATCTACATTGGGGACAGGCATGATGAAGCTCCACTCAGTGACCTGAGCGAAGTTGAGCGTGTACAGCCAGCGAATTGTGTAGGTAACGCCATACGGTGAGCCATAAATCACCACCTTCACAACTTCGTAGCCATCAGAGTTAGCTGGCAAGCTGTCCATACCAGGAATGATTAACGGCAAAGTGTCGCCCCCTCCAGGCACAAAACCCAGAGTTTGCGAATAGAAGAATTTTGGCGGGAAACTTAATGTCATTCCCCACCCGGTACCAAAATTTGTCATGATAGTCCGAGCCTCCTACTGTCTTTAGGGGGTTAAAGTCGCGTAGGGGATGTGTCAGATCCTCTGCGCGGCGTTATTAGTTGTGCATAGTAGCACTAAATCAAAAAAAAAGCGATCGCCACTTCGATCCCTCAACAATTTGTATATAACCGCTTGAGCCTGGGATTCCAAAGCGATCGCTTAACGCTTGGACAATTACTTCCGTCATCGTTATCCCCTGTGGCAAGCTGTCCATACCAGGAATGACCGACGGCAAAGCGTCGCCCCCTCCAGGCACAAAACCCAGAGTTTGCGAATAAGCCAATTTTGGCGGCAAACTTAATGTCGTTCCCCACCGAATACCAAAATTTGTCATGATAGTCCGAGCCTCCTACGGTGTTTAGGGGGTTAAGTCGCGTAGGGGATGAGTCAGATCCTCTGCGCGGCGTGATTAGTTGTAGACTTAACAATAGCATTATATTTGTAAAAAATACAGCAGATTTACAGGAAATGGCGAAAGTAGAGGCAACAGTACCCGATCCTTTGCGAGAGCTTTTGGAAGAACTAGCAGCAGACACAGGTCAGACGCTATCGGCTCTGATTGCAGACTGCCTAGAAATTGGCGCTAACAAGAAGGTCGAGGATCGAAATAATGTTTACGCATGGCGCAAGGCGAAGGCCGAATGGGGCGAGCGGCAGGAATAAGGAAACTGGTAAGGTATCAAGACCAGGAATAACCGAGGGCAAAGTTTCGCCACCCCCAGGCACGAAGTCCACAGTTTGTGCGTAAACCATTTGTGGCGGGAAACTTAGTACCGTTCCCCACCCGAAGCCAAAGTTTGTCATGATCAATTTGCCCTCCTAGAGGCTTGTCTGTAGGAGCGGAAGTCGTCGCGCTTGGAATCTGCGAAATCCCAAGCGCGGCGCATATTTCACCTTTATATCATACAATGGTACAAAGGTGGAACAAAATCGGACTAAAAATGGCAAAAAAAAGAGATGAGAGGCTTAGACTTGCGCCCCTTGGTGAATACTATGAAGATGCACTAAAGATCGAGGCTGCTATAAAGAACCGCACCACTGCGGCAGAGGCAGCAAGCTTGCTCTGTGCCAAGCTTCAGGAGAGAAAGGCGAATAGGGCAGAAATGGTGCAATATCTTGCCAACAAACGCGGCATATCTGAGAAAGAAATGTGGGTACAACTTCTCAACGGTGAGGGTGATATATCTGAAGAAGAATCAAGCCTTTATTCGCAGGGGATAGATCAGTAATAGTTTGTAGGGTGCGTTAACGAAGTGTAACGCACCTTTAATTGTGTAAAAGTCGCTGAAAAAAACTAAAGCCAATATCAACCCGAAAATCAAAAATTTACGCATGGTGATTTCCCATGATTTCACGGAGGAGTGGGAGCAGTTTTTGGATGGGTTCCGGCATAGTAAACAAGCACTTTTCTTCATCAGGTACATAAAATACTCGGTCAGAGCTTGTTACCTCGTATTCCCAAGCGCCCGAATAGCGTTTGCCTTTCAAAGGAAAAACTCGCTTGGGCTTTCTCACCATAGGGGCAGTAGATAAATCCTGATAGCAGCGGCGAGCATTTGCTGGAGCGCGCAACAGCAAGGCTTCCCAATCCCTGTTAACTCGTCGATTTCTTGCTACCACTAGCCAAGAAGATACAGGTAATTGTGTTGCTTGTTCTGCAAAGTTGTCCAGAGTATCAAGCGCAGCCGGTGGTGCTGTCAATTGTTCTTCTGGTGGCACTACCAGATCGGAAGAAATAGGTGCTGATATGGTTTGATCTTGGGAGCCAATAGTATCGAGTGATATCTGTTGTTCTTCTTGTTGCCCTACACTCTCATTTTCATTTTGATCTGCTCCAGACGAATAGGTCATAGTTAAGCCAATTCGGTAGTGCTTTCAGTTATTGGTTGAGTCAGTGTCAAAGACTTTTAACCATCCATAGGGATGCGATGAATCAATCTCTTCTCCCAAACGCAATCGATAGGCAACATCGATGGTTTCAAACACAACTTGACCGATCGTAGCTGCCTTGACCATATCAGTCATGCGATCGCGACGCAACAAGGCAAAGTGTTGCTCAGATCGAGTTATAGTTACAGGACGCTCCCATGCTAAATCTAAAACTCGTCCTGGTTGCCGATTTAATTCTGTCGCGGTGATTAGTTCATCACCATAAACACTACCTGACGCTCCCATAAGCATAGTCCAACTCTGATGAGGCAAATCAGTCTATATACGTATTATTATACGTATAAGCCCGATAAAAGTAATAATTAATAACTACGCCCGCGCCACTGGGTAGGCTTTTTCAGAGAAGATAGCAATATTCTGATAAATGCTAAGGGATCTGCTAGGGGAGAAAGATAAAAGGTCAAAGGTAAAGCTAAAAAGTGAGGAGACTTGTTGTTTTTTCCTTGATAAGATGGCGCGATCGCAAACAGCAACCCCACCCTAATCACCACCAAAAATAAGTTTAACGCCAATAACAGAAGCACAAAAGTAGGGGCAGTGCCCCCAAAAGTAGGGGCAGTGCCCCCGTGCCTGCCCCAGGTGCAGGTGAGCAGAGGAGAAACTAATAAAATTGGTAAGGGTAATCCTTGCACAGATAACAACAACCATAAATCGCTCCAAACTTGGGCGGGAGAAGCAGCATCTTTCAGATCTAAACTGCGCCCCCATTCTTTCCAAGTTTCGGCTGCACCTTCGTACATCCTGACTTTTAATACCTTCGCCCCATCCAAAAACCCGACTTTATAACCTGCGGCGGCAATATTCCGCGCCAAGGTGACATCGTCGCAAAACGAACTTCTGGCGCTAGTGTATCCACCTACGGCTGCCAACACCGACCGACGGCACAAAAAGCACTGACCGTTTGCCATCACACGTTCTGGCGTATCGGAATTTACCCCAGCGGAGTCGAACCTATACAACAGCGTCATCAAGAGTGCCGGTTGTAACCACCACTCGCCTCGGTATTTGAGGATAAATTGAGGCGAGAGGGAAACCAGATCGTATCCTTCCGCTTGGGCTGTTTTTACTAAAGCGGCGACTAACCCAGGACGAGGTTGAGTATCAGCGTCGATACCTAAAATCCATTCGCTGTTGTCGCTACTGTGCAAAAAACCTGTATGCAATGCCCAAGGGCGTCCTACCCATCCGGGCGGTAAAGGTTCATCTGTAATCGGGCGAAAGCGCGGATCTTTTTCTGCGGCGGCTTTCACCAAATCGAGAGTACCATCAGACGAGCGACTGTCTACAACAATAATTTCCCGTACTTCATAGCTTTGGCTGCTTAATCCTTCTAAACAAGGACGGATGCGCTTTGCTTCGTTTAAAGTCGGAACGATCGCACTGACGGTACCTAACTGATCCGGCGTGGCGGTACAAGGTTCAATCGGTGGACGGCGCGACGGCCCTTTGAGCAGTCGCGAAAGTAAAATAGCTGTTGCTGGGGCTTGTATTAATAGCAACCCCAGCGCGATCGCACCCTGTACAGTCAACCAATCCAAATTTACTTAACTCCGACTTTTACAGCAGCTATGGGGATTTCGGTGTTGATGGTAGCAGATTTTGACGCCGCTACTGGTGCTGCTGCGGGTTGCGCGATCGCATACAGCGCGATCGCTGGTAAAACGCCGGTCAACAAGCCCAACACCACGGGTAATCCAAACCCAGAAGCTAAGCTTAACACGGCTGCGTAAGCGTAGTTACTCAAATAAATAATTAACGGCAAACCGAGTTGATTTCGCGTTAAAGGTTGAGGGGTTTCTTGCTGTACCAAGACGGGCTTACGAGTCCAGACGATCGCTGCTACGGTCATAAATAGAGCGCTAGTGCCAAACCAACCGGCATAATTTTGGTAAGGCGTGCCAAAGAAAGCGCCTGCTTTATCCCAGTACCAAAACGGCACCGATGTTTGACTCATGGCGGGTTCTAGGGCAAAATCCCAAGAAGTGAAGAGGATAGCACCGATAGCGATCGCGCCTACCCAACGTACCCAAGACGGCTTTTGATCCAGCTTCAGCGCCACGCGGGCGATTAAATACGAAGCCAACCCCATATAAAACCAGGAAATCGGGATGGTAAACGGCACTAACCCGGCAATTTTATATCCCAACCCATTCAGGTAATGATAGTCACCAAAGGGGAACCCCGTACCCGTACCAAGCAATTCGCTGCTTAAAGATATGCATACCGCTGGCAGCATAAAAGTTAACCAGTGCCAAGCCCCCAAGGTACGGTAGGCAAAAATGGCTACCGCGATCGCGCCTAGAATGATATTTACCACGCCGCCCCCAGCCATACTCCACTGGAAGACGTTTTGCCCAAACGCGGGTAAATTCACTATCACTTCCGGATGGGGTAAAACCAGTAACAACCCCGCCCATCCAAAAACCATTGTGGCGATATGTCCAATCAGACAGAAGCCCTCAACCTTAATCAGTTGCTTCATACGATCTCCAAGACGTAGGTGACGCTTGCAAGGCGCTTCTTAATAGTTTACAAATGTTTAACAAAATTTATCTTAATTTGGGTAGCTGATGAACAAGATGGTATGCGATCGCGCCGCCACTCCTCCTGGCTAGCAACTAAAATTGATCCCACTCCAGAAAAAGGCACAAGCAACCCAGACATGCTAACCCTCAAAAAACTGCCTAAACAATCTTTGATACTACTGTTGGTGACTTACACTGCCTTAGGGTGGATCTTAGCCGCCTCCAAGTCGCCCTGGTATATCATACTGTTGGCAGCCGCGTTAGTATTGCTGCTAGCGGAAACCTTAGCCGCCCCTTTTTCCAATATCCGCAAGATAGTTCTCCGCACTCTCAGCTCGGATATTAATGCTTTTATTATCGTGCTAGTGGTATCTTTTCTTGCCGCTGCGATCGTGATCTGGATTGATATTGTCACCCGCGTCTTGGTTTTAGTCTCAGCCGGATTGCTAGCCAGACTAGACCTTTATCGAGCCGGACTTGGTCAATGGCAAGCTTTTTGGATTTTAACCGTTATTTCCCTAATTGGCTTCGCCTTGGGCTGGACAGTACAGAATTACCTTTATCCAGATGCCATATTATATGATGTCCGCTAGCTTAGGTTGTGTATAATTTTTGATGCTGTAGGGGCGGGTTTTACCTAAAGAAACCGGGTTTCTATCGATTAATTTTCGACTTGGAAACTATAGATATACTAAGAAACCCGGTTTCTGCCAGCGAGAAATTTTTTAAACCCGCCCCGGCTCAACTACCGATTCTACCAGGCATGATATTACCAGTGCAGTAGCCTACACCCCAAACCTATAGACACTAGATAAATCGTCACAAGAGATGTATCGAGCAACACTTAAGTCAGAGGAAACTAATAATTAGCGTTTAACTGTCCCTTTGCCCCACAGCGTTGAAGCCGTGGGGCGATTTTGTTTTAAACAAGACAAGAAACCGGGTTTTTTAGCAAAACCCGGTTTCTTGTAAAATTGATCGGTAAAGCTGCCTGTCACACTTAAAGCAACCGCCAAGGCAAGGACGGTCTTAATTCTTCAAACCCTAGCCCCTAGCCCCTAGTCCCTAGCACCTCCCTAGAAATCCTTACAGCACGCGGAAAATAAAGGGGTAGCGGTAAGCATCTTCGCTCTTGTTTAAACAGTGGAGAATCGCCAAAATTGGCAGCACTATGTTGACAACCTGCAAAATCGCCAGCAGCAGGAAACCAATTAACACCCAAGTCAGAATGCCAAAGATAATGCCGTACAGCCAAACGTTTAAGTGGAAGTTAAGCGCTTCTTTAGCATTTTCCTTTACCACTGGGTCTTCAGATACGAGCAAAATCACCAGTGGAATGCCGATAGACACCCCCAACAGGCTAAAAAAGATCGATCCGTGACACAATGCCGATAAAAGCTTCCGTTTGTCCGCGTCGTACATATAACCTCTTCCTTAATGCAGTCTGGTTTATTCTTTCGATCCGAAGCTACCACATTCGCTCGACAGCTCGGTGGAGGAGATTTCCGTACCCTCAAGGGGGGTAGGATGGATCAGTCGTTATCCTAGTATTGTGATGGCGCTCCCGTTGCTCAATTTTTCCCACTCAATTTTTGCATGACTACGGAACTTCAGACCGAAATCGAAACTGCTGTTGAACGTCGCCGCAACTTTGCGATTATCTCCCACCCCGACGCGGGTAAGACGACGCTGACCGAAAAACTGCTACTCTACGGGGGCGCGATTCACGAAGCTGGTGCAGTTAAGGCGAGGCGCGCCCAGCGCAAGGCAACTTCTGACTGGATGGAAATGGAACAACAACGGGGGATTTCGATTACCTCGACGGTATTGCAGTTTGAGTATGACGATTGTCAGATTAACTTGCTCGATACCCCCGGACACCAAGATTTTAGCGAAGACACCTATCGAACTTTAGCGGCTGCCGATAATGCGGTAATGTTGATCGATGCGGCTAAAGGGTTGGAACCCCAAACTCGCAAACTGTTTGAAGTCTGCCGGATGAGGAAACTACCCATTTTTACCTTTGTGAATAAAATGGATCGTCCGGGGCGGGAACCGTTGGAGTTACTCGACGAGATTGAGAAAGAATTGGGCTTGCAGACTTATGCGGTAAACTGGCCTGTGGGAATGGGCGATCGCTTCAAAGGCGTTTTCGATCGACACCAACGCCAAATTCACCTATTTGAACGCACAGCCCACGGTAGCCGCGAAGCCAAAGATACAACAGTAGATCTAGGAAATCCCCAGATTGAACAGCTGCTAGAGCAAGATTTATACTACCAACTGAAAGAAGATTTAGAAGTTTTGGAAGGATTGGGACCAGAACTCGATATCGAAAGAGTACACGAAGGTGAATTAACGCCAGTATTTTTCGGTAGCGCCATGACTAACTTTGGCGTCCAGTTATTTTTAGACGCTTTTCTCCAACTCGCCGCTAAACCCGGTTCTCGCAATTCATCAGCCGGGGAAATTCCGCCGACGAATCCAGATTTTTCCGGATTTGTGTTTAAATTGCAAGCGAATATGGACCCGAAACATCGGGATAGAGTTGCATTCGTTCGCGTCTGTACCGGCAAGTTTGAAAAAGATATGGTGGTCAATCACGCCCGGACTGGTAAAACGGTGCGTTTGTCAAGACCGCAGAAATTATTTGCCCAAGATCGGGAATCAATCGAAGAAGCTTATGCGGGCGATGTGATTGGATTAAATAATCCAGGGGTATTCGCGATTGGCGATACGATTTTCACGGGTCAGAAATTAGAGTACGAAGGGATTCCTTGTTTCTCTCCCGAACTATTTGCTTTTCTGAGAAATCCCAATCCTTCTAAGTTTAAGCAATTCCGTAAAGGCGTTTCAGAATTGCAAGAAGAAGGCGCAGTGCAAATTATGTATTCCGCCGATGAAGCTAAACGCGACCCAATTTTAGCCGCCGTCGGACAGTTGCAATTTGATGTCGTGCAATTCCGCTTGCAAAATGAATATGGGGTGGAAACTTTACTTGATGTATTACCTTACAGCGTCGCCAGATGGGTGACTGGCGGTTGGGAAGCGTTAAATAAAGTCGGGCGCTTGTTTAATACCGTCACGGTAAAAGATGGTTGGGGACGCCCGGTTTTACTGTTCAAGAATGAATGGAATTTGCATCAAATTCAAGGCGACCATCCAGATTTAAAATTGAGTTCTGTTGCACCTGTAGTTTCCGGTCAGCAACCGCAATCTTTATAGGTTTAATTTTGTTGTATTAGGCGCGCGATCGCCATTCCACCCGATTAAACCCGCGCTAGCGGCAGCATTAATACTGCCGCTACACAAACGAAGCATTTTGGCTCTACTCCATCGTTTTGCAATCGACTTGTATATCATAATTTGAAGTTAAAATCAACACTTCTGATTAAAACTTAATTATGTAAATTTACGTAAACTTTTTCGGAAACTACTTAGGTGGTGTTGGGGTAGCAATATCTCGATTAAATCGCATCAATCATCGAGAGTAGGAAGGTAAAGTTTATGTTAAGCGATCGCACCAAATTTTCCCTAGCTGCAACAGTCGCCGCAGCTAGTGCAGCCCTAAGTATTTCTCCCGTTGAAGCAATTTCATTCAGATTCACTAGCCTACCATCTTGCACAATTTTTGCTGCAATTCCAATAGGGGGTAACTGCTCTCCCATAGCTGGCATTTTCGTAGGTGACATCAATGGGTCTACAGTCACAGGCGGTGTTGCTCTAGGAAATACACGTCTGGGAGATGTTGGTTCGGCGGGGTTCTCCTCTGGGGGTAGTAGTGTATCGTCAATCCCATCCGGTCAGGGTTCGTTTCTATTCAGAGTAGAAGGCGATGCATTGTCTATGGGTATTCAACCACGGGCCACTAATTATATTCTTTCATTTACCTGTAACTTAGGTATAGAGAGGAGTTGCAATGGCGCTCAAGGGTTTTTTAACATCAGAACAATGGGTTCAACTACTATTTTTCGTAACATTGTAATTAGTGATTTTTCGTGGAGTAACGCTTTATCTTTGCCACCCTTTCCAGGTCAAACTGACACTCCCACTCCTACACCTACTCAGACTCCAACTCCAACAACTACTCCAACTTCTACACCAGCAACTTCAGTTCCAGAACCTTCATCGGTGGCTGGGTTATTTTTGCTAGGTGGCGCTTGGTTGTGGCATCGCAAGAGGAAACAAATCTTTCCCGCCAGCATGAGCGAATCTCTCAATTGAGATTGGCTGAATTTATCGGCAAAAAAATTGGTTGGGGCAATTTTTAATAATATAGTTAAAAGCGAGAATTAACTTGGTTAAACATGCCCCAAAACCTGAGAAAATGGCACAGCAATTTTCTCATTTAAGCTAGCAAAATTGTTTCAGCTCAAAAAACAAAAGTGAAAGTTATGATTAGGCATCGCCAAAACTTATTCTTAGCCGCCGCTACCATATTAGCTTTAGGAACGGCGAGTATGGCTCCTGCTGAAGCGCTCACCTTCAAGTTTACTTCTGCTCCCTTTGAAGACTTTCCTCCTGGTGAAAATTTGGCAAGTTTGAGAGGAATGTTGGGATTTCCCTATAACAGTATGCCCGATGAATATTTACTATCCATACTTCGCAATCAGTTAGGCGGCTTAGGATCGGGGCAGGTATCTGTTGACGATACAATCGATAGTCTACCTCAAACTCAACCAGGTTTATTTGGGACTATTGGTGGCGGAAGTATGACATCCGCCGTTTATAGTAGTTTGAGTCCTGTGTTTGTCAGCCGTTATTCAAGTAATTCATACAGCTCGTATGGTAGTAGTATTTGGCGTTTCAGAACCGTCACACCTTTTTCGTCGTTGTGGTTCTCCTGTAACTCGAACCTAATAAATTGTAGTGGTTCAAAAGGGTGGTATTTTCACAAAGGTCTTGCTGGCGCATTAATCTATTATGGGCCGATTGTTGTAAGTGATTTCTCATGGGGTAAGCCGCCAGCAAATCCAAGTATCACTCCGGCACCCACTCAAACTCCAACTCCAGTTTCTTCAATCCCAGAACCTTCATCGGTATTTGGGTTGTTGTTGGGAGGCGCTTGGTTTTTGGGTCGGAAGTTTAACAAATTTTCCTAGTTTTTCAGTAACAAGTTGAGTTAAATAACGCAAGTTGCTAGTTACAACTATTGTCGGTTCGATCCCCCCTAACCCCCCTTAAAAAGGGGGGAACCGGATTCTTAGTCCCCCTTCATAAGGGGGATTTAGGGGGATCTAAAACGCTTAACCTCATAACTAGCAACTTGAATTAAATAGTTAATTGTGACGCTGACTGATAGCTGACTGCTGAAGTAGGGGTATGTTTAATACAGCCGAGTGGAAGACTAGCCATGACCTCACTGCCTGACTCTTCTGTTGAGGCTGGACTGGCAGCTTTAAAGAAGGGAGATTACAACAGCGCGATCGCTCACCTAGAAACCGTCCTCAACGTAGAATTAGACCCAGCCACCATTGCCCGCGCTCAGATGGGGCTGATCGTTGCTTATAGTAGCAGCGGTAACTTGCAATCAGCGATCGCTCTCTGTCAGCAACTGACTGCTAGCACCAACCCCCAAGTCAAACAATGGGCAGATAATAAACTAGCAGAAATTACACATAATTCAACATCTGTCAAGAGTGCGCCCACAGAAAATCCTACCGGATTTGTGCCGTTAGACCAAACACCCCAAATCAATCAGCCATCTTCTAAACAAACTACAGAAGTTAGTGGTTTTGTGCCGCTGGAAAATCTACCGCCTCCAGAAAATAGACAAGTCATTCCCCCCCTGGGTAAAGCAGGGGAAGGGGATCGAAGGAGCGCTGTAGGGACAGATTCTAGCAATAATCTGACAACTCCGAGGGAGAATTTCATTAAATCTACCCCCGTCGGCGAACAGAAGCGCAAACAAGACACAGTCAGTAGAAATGTTTCTGCGCCAGAAGCTCAAAGCGTTCTCGCCTCAAAACCACCATCCTCTTCTGTATCTGCTTCTAGCAACTCTACAGCCATTCCCCCACAGCCGCATACTTGGCGACAAGCAGAAAGGGCGCAGCGATGGCAGCCGTTACCCGTTAACGTTGGATTTAAACCGGATCTGACTCAATTATGGGGCGTGCAAATTTTAACCGCGATCGCTCTATTCTGGATGTTGCGCTTTATCCTCCAGTTCGGTGTTTCGTTTACTAACGATTTATTCGTTAAGCTGCCTTATTTAGAACCAGTTCAAGCTTTCTACGGATTCTACTATCAACCCACTTTACCCATACTGATCGCATTGGCAGTACTGCTGCTGCTGTCTCCCTGGTTAATCGATGGATTGCTCAAGCTGTTCTATGGCAACAAACCATTATCAGCGGAAACGCTCAAAACCCACAGCCAGGAAGCCGTTAGAGTTCTGCAACGCCTTTCCCGCGATCGCCGCATCCCCGTACCCAAGTTAGGAATTTTACCTACAGATGCTCCTTTAGCACTTACCTATGGCAATCTACCCAATACGGCTCGCATTGTAGTCAGTCAAGGATTGTTAAATCAGTTGACAGATGAGGAGATTGGTGCTGTATACGCCGCCCAAATGGGTCATGTCCTGCGCTGGGATTTTGTGCTGATGTCTTTGGGCATTTTAACTGCCCAAATACCTTACACGATATATAGGTTAGTCGCTCAATGGGGAGAACAGTGGGAAGGATTTATTTTGCGGGGAACAACGGGAGCGATCGCCCAAATCGCCTACGCTATCTATTGGCTGCTGCGCTGGCCTTTGGTCTGGTTATCCAGAATCAGGATTTATTTTAGCGATCGCTTTGCCTGTGACGTTACGGGCAATCCTAACGGACTCAGTCGCGCCATTCTGAAAATTGCCATTGGTATAGCCAAAGATATCGAACAACAAGGCAAAACCTCTTGGCTGTTAGAAGGTTTTGATCTGTTGATGCCTTTGGGATATAAACAGGCGATGAGTTTGGGTAGCCTTTCTAGTTACACCGCCTTTGAACCAGTGCTGGCGTGGGATATTCTCAACCCTCATCGAAGATGGCTGGCATTGAACAATTCCCATCCTTTGACGGGCGATCGCCTCCAACTATTATCTCGCTACGCCCGTCACTGGAAACTTGAAACCGAGCTTAACTTCAGTCGCCTAACCGAAAAGCCTCGCCCTAACTCAGCCTTCCGACTACAAATCGCCCCCTACATTGGCGTCCTGATCGGTTTAATTCTGGGAGGAGTGCTTTGGCTTTTGGGTCAAGTTGGCAGCTTCAGGAAAATTAAACTGCTTTCCTGGCTTTTGGATGATTACTGGTGGTTTATGGTGGGATTTGTACTGGCTGGGTTTAGTATCGGCACTTTAATCCGGATTAATTCCTTATTTCCCGATATTACGAGTTCTACCAGAGCCGATGAAACCGCTTTGCCCGATCTGCTAGCCGATCCAGATGCCTTACCCGTCAATCCTCAGCCCGTGCGGTTTCCTGGAAAGCTCTTGGGGCGTCCCGGTATCGCCAACTGGCTGGGACAAGACCTAATTTTACAATCCCGTGCCGGATTGGTTAAACTACACCACCTTTCTTCGCTGGGTCCGATGGGGAATTTTCTATTCTGGAAAAACCGTCCCAGTCAATTAATTAGCCGTTCCGTTACCGTCACTGGCTGGTTTCGCCGGGGCGCTACTCCTTGGATCGATATTGATGCGATCGCTACCTCCGGCGGCAAAACCAGTCCCGGCGGTCATCCAGCCTGGTCTACGATTTTAGCCACCGGCTCTGCTATTTTGGCAGCTTACATCATCTTGCGCGGTGGGTTTTAGTCGTCGAGCGATCAAAACTGCTCTATGACCAAGCCCCTTCAGGGCGGGTATGGGATGAAGCGGGGAACAAAAAACTCCTCTTGTCTTGCAGAATTCCCCATACCCTACTCCCCTGGGATGAAAGTTTTGTTAAAAAATGTTGCAATCTTCAGCCATCTTTGTTACATTTATTTACATAAGAATTTGATCCAGACAGGGCGCGAGAGAGTTTTTCAGCAGAGTCTTGGTATCAGGTTTTCCTCCTCCCAACACAGCAAAAGCTCAACCAGCCACAGCGGGGGCTGGTTTTTGTTTACCTGCACTGTAGGGAAGAGCCAACAAAAGGAGACAGCAGAATATGGCGGCAAGTGTTACAACTGGGATCTACCCCCCGCTTTGGCAGACAAAGTTGAAATCTATCCTCAGAACTGGTTTCATAGCCAATGGCGTGATATTTTAATTATTAGTGTCAACATCTAAAGCCACCGAAATAAGGACAATAAACCTGACTTTTCTCTGCCTACTCACGAGTCTTATGCTTGAAAGTCAGGCAAAACATCTTAGGCTTTCAATATTAAACAGCGTTTTTTCATGCAGCGATCTGTGTGGTGGTAATTGGCAAGAGGAATACAACGAGTGGTTTGTTGCGGCAAGTGTAAATCCGGTTTGTCCTCAGCCAAAGCTGTTGTGGGCGCTGGCAACTAAGTTTTTTTCCATCCCTATCTGGAGGTATCTTCGTCATGTCCATTCGTCTTTATGTAGGCAACTTGCCTAAAGAAGAAATCGATCGCACCGAACTGCAAGCGGTTTTCGCTGAGGCGGGTAACAATATCTCGACCAAGTTGATTAAAGACCGCAAAACCGGCAAATGTAGGGGTTTCGGTTTCGTCACCGTACCAAATGACGAACAGGCAGATCAATTCATTGAAAAGTTCAACGGCTTTATGTTCAGAGACAGCGCCATCAAAATTGAAAAGGCATTGCCTCGAGCTAAAGGTCAACAAGGAGAGGAGGAAGCGAAACCAGTTAGCGATCGCCCCACCACAACCCCCAGCCCCAGCCCCAGCAGTTCTGGCGGTGGCAGTGGCAGTGGCGGCGGTAGCAGCCGTCGTAGCAATAAAAAGTCTCGCCGTCCCAGCGGTAGCACCACCTCAACCAGCACTTCTTCTGATGCGGTTCAACCCGATCCCCGTTGGGCACAAGCTTTAGAAGAGTTAAAGCAGCGTTTAGCAGCTCAAACCACCAATCCTTAGAGGTGATTTTTACACAAAATCCCGCTCCCAACCTCCTGAAAATAGAAGGCTAATCTAACCTGCAAGATCGTTTTTTGCAGGCTCAGTCTTCCTTCAGGGGTCGGAATATTTTGATAGTTTCAGTTGCTAGCGGTCAGTTGCAGAGTTATTTCTGGCAGTTGACCTCTGACAGCTGACTATTACCATTGTTTTAAACTAATGGCCTACACCTGTATGCCTCTGTTATCAGCTTTTTCCAAGCTGGAGAATTTTCTCCAGCTTTTTTAATCGTTAAAAATCTAAAATCTACAATGGTTTAAAGCCCGTGCAGTTAAAGTATGCTCTTGTCCACGAGTGGTTGACACCCAAGGCTACCGGCGGTTCAGAACTGGTAGTGCGAGAAATTTTAGATGCCATTGATGCAGATGTTTATGCCCTGATTGACTTTGAATCTAGCAACCCTTCAAGCTACCTATTCCAGCGCCAGATTGGCACCACGTTTTTGCAACAATTTCCCTTTGCCCGCAATGGCGTGCAAAAATACCTGCCCTTTTTGCCCCTAGCGATCGAACAGTTGGATTTGCGGCAATATGATGTGATTCTTTCGTCTTCTCATACGGTTGCTAAAGGAGTGCTGACGACTCCTTACCAATTGCACGTTTGTTACTGCCATGCTCCCATGCGCTTTGCCTGGGACTTGACATTTGATTACTTAGATAGCAGTCTAATGGGTCGAGGCATCCAAGGCATTCTAACCCGGTATTTGCTGCATCGGCTGCGTCAGTGGGATACCCTAACCGCTAATCGGGTGGATTATTTTATTGCCAATTCTAAACATACGGCGGCTCGCATCTGGCGCTGTTATCGCCGCGAGGCAGAAGTAATTTATCCGCCAGTCAATATTGACCGATTTCCTTTTCAGGAAAAGAAAGAAGATTTTTATCTGACAGTTTCGCGCTTGGTGAGTTACAAGCAAGTCGATTTAATTGTCAAGGCGTTTAATCAGATGGGACGCCAGCTGGTAGTGATTGGCACGGGGCCACAATTGGAGATGATTCGCCAATTGGCAAAACCGAACGTGCAGGTACTGGGAGCGCAGCCAGATGCGGTGGTGGAGCAATACATGTCTCAGGCTAAAGGGTTCATCTATGCCGCCTGCGAGGATTTTGGCATCGCTTTGGTAGAAGCACAGGCTTGCGGTACCCCTGTTATCGCTTACGGTGCTGGGGGAGCCTTAGAAACGGTACGGGATATGAGACAACACCCGGAGAAAGCAACGGGTTTGTTTTTTTCGGCGCAGACGGAAGCGGCTTTAGTCGAAGCGGTGGAAGCGTTTGAGGCGTATAGAGGCGAGTTTCAGCCGGAATGGGCGCGATCGCACGCCTCTTCATTTGCCCCTACAATCTTTAAACAACGTTACCTCGCTTTTGTCGAGAGCTGTTATCAAAAGTTTCAGTCTCGCTGGAAACAAACGAGTTAGCTTCCAAGTCCACATCTTGATATTCTCCCTACCCGCGCTTTCTCATTTAATAGCTTTTGTGGGATCTAGGGTGAATAGCCGCTCTTGGCTTTATGATCTTTCCTGTGTGTGGTGTGAAGTAGTGCAAGGAGTAAAATGACAGCCACTAGCCCGTCCGGCAAGCTGTTACAGGCAAAGAGGAAACGTGGCTTAGAGCCACTGTTGCTTGAAGGCAAAAAAACAGCTTTACCTCGTTGGGATTTGCACGGGGCTTTTGCCAAGCGACTGTTTGATATCGTGTTTTCCCTGTCGGTTCTGATCTTATTTTCCCCGGTTTATCTGGTTTTAGCCTTACTGATTGCGATTAGTTCACCCGGCCCGATTTTTTACGTCCAGGAACGGGTGGGCAGAAATTACAAGCGGTTTGGTTGTATAAAATTCAGAACCATGATCGTTAATGCCGACGAAGTTCTGCGGCAAATGATGGAAACAGACCGGGCGCTACGGCAAGAATTTGCCGATAATTTCAAGCTGAAACACGACCCTCGAATCACCTGGATTGGTCGATTTTTGCGCGTCACCAGCCTCGATGAATTCCCCCAGTTTTGGAATGTGTTAAAGGGAGACATGAGCGTCGTTGGCCCTCGGCCTTTAGTGCCTGAAGAGCTTTACATGTACGGCTCTCAGATGGATAAAGTGCTGAAGATTAAGCCAGGAATTACCGGATTGTGGCAAGTTTCTGGGCGGAATGATATTCCTTACGAGCGCCGGGTCAAAATCGACGTTTACTATGTGAATTGCCGCAATTTTTGGCTTGATTTGGGGATAATTATCAGAACCCTCGGCGTTGTCTTTTTCCCCAATAACAATGGGGCTTACTAGCAAAGACTACCAGCCATAACCCCAAAGCTTGCGCCCAAGGCATTGCCCTTTTATTTTCAGGTGCGGCGCCTTGAGCGCAACTCTATTGCTGAGGTTATCTAGCAACCGCCAAGAGATTGAGGCAGTTCTTAATTGCAATTCTGGATTCTCATCTATTGTCCCTCTAGCCCCTAGCCCCCGGTCTTTAGCGATAGTAAAAGCAATCTCTGCCTTGAGTTAGAGCAGAAATCCTGGGGATTCAGCCTGCGGCAAGGTGACAAATTAGGTTACTATGCAAAGTTTTTGCAAAGAATATATCGTTTCTTGATAATTTCCCTGGGAACTATGGGTTAACTTAGGAAAGGACTAAAGGACTGCCCTAGGATGAAATCGGGGTTTTTACGTAGGCGACCAACCCAGTTCTCACCCAGACTCGTGCCTGTCTGCTTAGCAATCAGTCGCGAGGAGAGCAGCTGCCTCCTACCTCTTTAGGTACAAGCTATAAAGGTATACGGAAAATGACACAACGGAAACGAGCGCTGATTACCGGAATTACAGGTCAAGACGGTTCTTATTTAAGCGAGCTTTTGCTCGAGCAAGGTTACGAGGTTCATGGTATTATCCGGCGGACTTCGACTTTTAATACCGACCGGATTGACCATATCTATGTAGATTCTCACGATGAAGCGGCGCGGTTGTTTCTGCACTATGGCGATTTGACGGATGGGGTAACGTTGCGCCGCATTCTAGAAGAAGTAAAACCTGTAGAAATTTATAATTTGGGCGCTCAATCTCACGTGCGCGTTAGTTTTGATTCCCCAGAATATACGGCTGATGCGGTGGGGATGGGGGTTCTGCGCCTTCTAGAAGCGATTCGGGACTACCAACAACGCACGGGAATTGAGGTGCGCTTCTATCAAGCGGGTTCTTCTGAGATGTTCGGTAAGGTACAGGAAGTTCCTCAGAAGGAAACGACGCCGTTTTATCCCCGCAGTCCCTACGCTTGCGCTAAAGTTTACGGTCACTGGCAAACGGTAAATTATCGCGAGTCTTACGGGCTGTTTGCCTGTAACGGTATCTTGTTTAACCACGAATCGCCGCGTCGGGGCGAAACCTTCGTTACGCGCAAGATTACGCGGGCGTTGGCGCGGATTGTGGCTGGGAAGCAGAAAAAACTGTACATGGGCAATCTCGATGCCAAGCGGGATTGGGGCTATGCCAAAGACTACGTCCGGGCAATGTGGTTGATGTTACAGCAAGACCAAGCAGACGATTATGTGATTGCTACGGGGGAAACGCACTCGATTAAAGAGTTTCTAGATTTGGCTTTTGGTTATGTCAATTTAAATTGGCACGAGTATGTGGAGTTTGACGAGCGCTATCTGCGTCCTGCTGAAGTAGATTTATTAATTGGCGACCCGTCTAAGGCGAAGGCGAAATTAGGTTGGGAACCTAGTGTCACATTTCCAGAATTAGTGGCCTTAATGGTGGAAGCAGACTTACAGGCTTTGGGGCTAACTTTACCGAATGGTAATGGGGCGAAATTCATTCCGGATATTGCTACCATCCGTCAAGAAGTAAGTAGCTCAATGCCTTAATAGAATAAAGCCCCAACCGGCTAGGAGCGAGATAATGACAGGACTGGACTTAAAAGATAAACGGATTTTGGTGACTGGTGGGGCTGGTTTTTTAGGCCGCCAGGTGGTGAATGAATTGCTCTTGTCTGGAGCAGATCCTAACAAGATTACGGTGCCGCGATCGCGCGATTTCGATCTGCGAAGTCTCGACGCCTGTCAGCGCGCTGCCGATCAGCAGGATATCATTATCCACCTGGCAGCTCATGTCGGCGGTATTGGTCTAAACCGGGAAAAGCCTGCCGAACTATTTTATGACAACCTGATGATGGGCGTTCAATTAATTCACTCCGCCTATCAAGCAGGTGTGCAAAAATTTGTCTGCGTCGGCACTATCTGCGCTTATCCCAAATTTACTCCGGTTCCGTTCAAAGAAGATGACCTCTGGAATGGCTATCCGGAAGAAACTAATGCCCCTTACGGCATTGCCAAAAAAGCCTTGTTAGTCCAACTTGAATCTTACCGGCTACAGTACGGTTTTAACGGCGTCTACCTTTTGCCGGTGAATTTATACGGCCCTGAAGATAATTTTGATCCCAGAAGTTCTCACGTGATTCCGGCGTTAATTCGCAAGGTTTACGAAGCACAGCAACGGGGAGACAAGCATCTACCTGTTTGGGGCGATGGCAGTCCTAGCCGCGAGTTTCTTTACTCGACTGACGCGGCGCGCGGTATTGTGATGGCTACCCAATTTTACAACGAATCTGACCCGGTTAATTTGGGCACGGGTGATGAAATTACCATCAAAGATTTGGTAGAAACTATCTGCAATTTGATGGGTTTTGAGGGCGAAATTGTCTGGGAAACCGATAAACCAAACGGGCAACCCCGTCGTTGTTTGGATACGGAACGGGCAAAGGAAAAGTTTGGTTTTGTGGCTCAAGTTGGCTTTGAGGAAGGGCTGAAGAGTACTATTGATTGGTATCGTCAGCACGCTAGTTGATTTTGAGACTGTTTGTTGGTTTGAAAAACCCGTTTTCTGCAAGGGAACGGGTTTTTAATTTATTTATAATAAACCGCTCCAGACGCAGAGACACTAGCTCAGAAACCAGGTTTCTTGGTGGATCTCTAATTTGCAAACCAACGATTTTTCATAGAAACCCGGTTTCTTAATGAACCACAGAGGAAGAGAGAAGGGAGAATTTGGTTAATAATCGATTGTTGGATAAAGTTCAATTACGCAGTAAGCTGTTGAAAACGCGGCGCGCTATGTCTGTGGAAGAGTGGCGAGGAAAAAGCGATCGCATTGCTTCCCACCTGCAATCGTCACCGCCATTTACCCAGGCAAAAACTATTTTGGCTTATTCTAGTTTTCGCCAAGAACCGGATCTGAGTCTGCTGTTTGCAGAGTCTAAACAATGGGGGTTGCCTCGTGTGGCAGGTAAATCTCTCGTCTGGCATCGCTGGAAAGCCGGAGAACCTCTGTTAACTGGTGCTTATGGCATTTTTGAACCTGATGCGAATTCACCGATTTTAGAGGCTCAGGAGGTGGATTTAATTCTGGTTCCGGCTGTGGCTTGCGATCGCTCTGGATATCGCTTAGGTTATGGTGGCGGATTCTACGATCGCTTGTTGACTGCGCCGGAGTGGTCATCTAAGTTTACTATTGGGATTGCGTTCGATTTTGCTTGTTTGCCTGAATTACCCATTGATGAATGGGATAGGCGGTTAAATGGTGTTTGTACGGAAACTGGTTTAATAATGACGCAATGAAATCTAAAGTTATTTTAATCTACGCGGTTTTGGGAGCGATCGCACTCGTAATGCTTTTCCCTTTATTCTGGCTGGTTAGTACTTCTTTCAAGTCTCCTACGGAAGATATTTTTCAGTTTCCGCCGCGATTTCTGCCGATTCAGCCAACTTTGGATAATTTTATCAAGGTTTGGCAAACTAATCCGTTTGGTACTTATTTATTCAACAGTACTCTGGTGGCTTTCCTGACTGTCGGGTTAAATTTGCTGTTCTGTTCTCTGGCGGCTTATCCTTTGGCGAGGTTGGATTTTAAAGGGAAAGATATCATTTTTACGAGTATTGTTTCTACCATCATGATTCCGTTCCAAATCGTGATGATTCCTTTGTATATTTTGACGGTGCAACTGGGGTTGAGGAATAGCTATCTGGGGATTATTTTTCCGGGGATTGCTTCGGCTTTTGGAATTTTTTTGTTGCGGCAAGCGTTTCAAGGCGTGCCGAAGGAATTAGAGGAAGCTGCTAGGATAGATGGCTGTTCGGAATTGGGGATTTGGTGGTTTGTGATGCTTCCGGCAATTCGTCCAGCGTTGGTAACTTTGGCAATTTTTGTATTTATTGGTTCTTGGAGCGATTTTCTTTGGCCTTTAATTGTGGTTGACCGTCCGGAATATTATACTTTGCCTTTGGGTGTGGCGACTTTAGCAGGAACTTTTGTTTTAGATTGGCGTTTGATTGCTGCTGGTTCGGTGATTTCGATTGCGCCGATTTTGCTGTTATTTTTAATCGTACAGCGGTACATTGTGCCGACGGAAACTGGTAGCGGGGTTAAAGGCTAACTATATAGCGGTTTGCAACTTGGTAGAATACACATTTTGCACCTTGAGGCAGAGCCTCGATTTCTCGTTCCCAGGTTCAACCTGGGAACGAGATACTAGCAATGTGGGATTGATAATTATGCCTTAAACCCGGTTTTTTGCAAAAAACCGAGTTTATAGCGGATTACACTCGAATGAGGTATACCTTCGTTTGTGTAGCGGCACCCTTAAGGGTGCCGCTACACAAACGAAGCGATAACGCTTTCCCTCACGCGGCTGCAAGCCGCTGTATTGTGGTGCTAGATTTGAGCGATCGCACACCAAACTCGAAATTCCGAGATCCAAACTCGAAATTCCGAGTTCCGAACTCGAAGTTCCAAGTTCCGAACTCGAAGTTCCGAGATCCAAACTCGAAGTTCCAAGTTCCGAACTCGAAGTTCCAAGTTCCAAACTCGAAATTCCCAGTTCCGAACTCGAAATTCCCAGTTCCGAACTCGAAGTTCCAAGCTCCGAACTCGAAGTTCCGAGATCCAAACTCGAAGTTCCGAGATCCAAACTCGAAATTTCTAGCATTTTAAGGGCGCGATCGCCTCCCCACCCCCGATCTTGAGGCTCGCACCCTACAATGACTTTTACCACAGCTAGAAACCCGATTCCTTGAAACAATCCTTCGCCAAAATCCAACACCCTTAAGGGTGCCGCTATATTCACATCTTGCACCTACCCGATAAACAGCCTCCAAATAAATTTGGGGCTGAAAGCTTAAGTTAGCTAAAGCTAACTAAAATCAACGTTTTAACCCGTTTCAACGGGTTTTAGCTTTAAGCCAGAAATTTATTTCTAGGCTTGGTGCTAATATAATCCCTAACCCCTAAGCGCAATGGCAGAAAATCCCAACCAACCCAGAGAATACGATGCCGTATTGGGAGGGCAAATCAAACCCTCGCCTTATGCAGCTGTTTTAGGCGGAATTGAGGGCGCAAGGAAACGCTTTGCCAGCACAGATGTAGATGTAAGAACTGCGGCACTTTCCAACTTGATTAACTATGGCGATCCAGGTTTAGATTTAGTACTCTCTGCTTTGAACGATGAATCGATGCAGGTGAAATATACTGCCTATTCCTTACTCAAAGATAGACAGGAAGCCAGAGTTAAACAGCAATTAGAAAAGATTCTGCCTATCTGCGCTTTTGATGTGGTGACAGTTAATCTTTATGGCGAGATCGACAGCAGTCAACGTCACTACGCCGAATATTTTACTGAAGATTTGGGTAATGGTGTTGGCTTGGAAATGGTGTTAATTCCTGGGGGAACTTGCTTAATGGGTTCGCCGCCAACCGAACCAGGAAGAGAATACAACGAAATTCCTCAGCATTTAGTTACCGTGCAACCGTTTTTTGCCAGCAAATATCCGGTTACACAAATCCAGTGGAAAGCGGTTGCTAATTTACCTCAAATTAATCTACCTTTGAATCTTTACCCATCTTATACCAAACGGGCGAATCTACCTGTAGAGCAGATATCTTGGTATGAGGCAGAAGAATTTTGCGCGCGACTGAAACAAAAAACTGGCAAGAATTATCGCTTACCTTCCGAAAGTGAATGGGAATATGCTGCCCGTGGAGGAACTACAACGCCGTTCCACTTTGGGGAGACAATTACAGCAGAATTAGCCAATTTTGACGGGCATGGCGTTTACGGTTTGGCACCAAAGGGAATAGATCGTTCTGAAACAACCATTGTGGGGAGTTTTCCTCCTAATGCCTTTGGACTATACGATATGCACGCCAATGTCTGGGAATGGTGCGCCGATTTTTGGCACGATAGTTACTACACAGCACCAAGTGATGGTAGTGTCTGGACGCAAGATGGAAACGATCGCTATCGGATCTTGCGCGGTGGCTCTTGGTACCATCATCCTCAATTCTGCCGGAGTGCCTGTCGTTTCCGGGGTTCGCCTGATACTAAGTCTAAAGTCTGCGGGTTTCGCGCGATCGCTGATTTCTAATCTTCTTTTTGCAGTAATTACTGGGTTTCTTGAGTTGGTAATTTTCTCGCTTTCCCTAACATCCTCAAGCAACAGCATAGCCAGTATGTTGCCGAATTTCTGGGGGATGAAACCCCAGCACAATTTTGTCCTTGGGAATACCGGCATCAACTAAATCAAGAGTAATGCCATCTTCGGTTCCGTCCCGTTGAATCCAAATTTTGTCATCAATAATATCGATATGAATCAGACAGCCGTGAACCCGCTTTTTCGCTTCCCATCCCTGCGTTATTATCAAGAAAGTATTAAAGTCTTTACTTACAATTACTTGGCTTTCAATTTCGCCGTATTTATAAGGAATTGCAGCGTATTCAGTTAATGCTTTTTCAATTATTTGGCGATATCTATCTAAGGTATCCATTGCAGAATCTCCTCTCTCCCCGAATCAAAAACTAGCAAACGCAGGCGAGATTTTCTGAGCAAAATTTTACCAATTGGTTCCTCAAATAAATCGTTGTAAGTTTCTTGGCGAATTGCTAGGTAAAGAACTCTATCTGGTTCTGATTCCTCTAAAATATCTGAATAAAGTGTATACTGACCCAAAGCATTTTCAAGATCTTTAACGGGAGATAAGCCTATAAAACTTTTAATCTCCACAGCTATCTTTCGCTCGCCTTTTTCGGCTGCTAAAAGTTGTTTTGCTCCCAAGTCAATGAATAAGTCTCTCACCCCCACTTTTAATTTTAACGGATCGTCTGTTATCATCCATCTGTCTTTCTCAAGGGCTTTTTTCACTACATCGTGATAGATGTCTTTAGCAGGCATTCTTCATGTTTTAGTAAATATTTACAAAAATAACCAGTTTTTTGGGCGCGGGGGTTGCGATCGCTGCCAATTTTTGTTATAATCTATCTTATAATAAAATATTTTAAAAAATAAAATAATCAAAAATATTCGATTATTACCACAGATTAATAGTATCACAAAAATAGACTATCAAATCAACCCTTCTTATTCCTTAAATAGGAATTAAATTAAAATGCCTAAGTTTTAACGCCAATCTTGGGATAAGCAATTCTCTTGTGATGAAACTGTTGCCAAACTTGGACAAAAGTTTCAGCGATCAGAGGCATTTCGTCTCGCCTTAAGCCCGATTCTACGAGTTGATTATCTTGCCAGCGGGCTTTGAGAATTTTATTCACCATGACCAAAGCATCCTCATAGGAAGCATCTTTGAGACTACGCAGCGCTGCCTCGCAAGAATCTGCCAACATGACGATACCAGTTTCGCGGGACTGGGGAATCGGGCCATCGTAGCGGAAATCATTTTCTGGGATGGGTTCGCTCGATTCTTGCTGGGCTTTGTGATGAAAATAGGCAATTAGCATCGTGCCTTGATGTTCGGGGATAAACGCTTGGATAGCTTTGGGAAGCCGATGCTTGCGCGCCATCGCCAATCCTTCGGTAACGTGCTTTTTAATGATTTCAGCACTCTTCCAAGGATCGTTAATTTCGTCGTGCTTGTTGGGGTTGCCCATTTGATTTTCAATAAATCCTTGAGGGTCGTGCAACTTGCCGATATCGTGATACAAAGTCCCCGTGCGAACCAGTTCCACATTGCACCCCACAGCTTTAGCCGCAGCTTCGGCGAGAGTGGCGACAAACAGGGTATGTTGAAAAGTTCCCGGCGCTGCTTCTGCCAAGCGCTTGAGTAAAGGTCGATTCGGGTTAGCCAATTCGCAAAGGCGAATCGAGGTGACCAAATCGAACAGGTGTTCTAAATAAGGCGACAAACCGATCGCTACAACACTCCAAGCCAAACCCGTGAGACTGTACAACCCAGCTTTGCGGAGTAAAGCATACCACAGCAAACCAGAAGCGCCGCCCAGAGTTAAATTCAGCAGCAGATAGACAGCGCCTTCAGCCAAACCGACGGCGACGCCTAAGAGGGCTAATTCTTCGCGCGATCGCATCCTGCCTGCCATTAAACCACCCAGCAGGCCGCCAACCGCATCAGCCAGCAAATATTCCCAGCTAATTGGTAAAGTAACCGGCAGAAATAACGAAATCAGCGCCACCGTTGTCACGCCCAAAGCCGAACCGTAAAAGCTACCCATCAATAAACCAATCGCAGGCAAGCTGGTATAGCGACAGCCCAAACCTACCATCAGCGGTGTCGAGAGCGTCAACAGCAGCACCATGATATAGTCGCGGCGGCGCATCACCGGATGAAATCGCTGCTGCACCAGCCAAAACACCCCAACGCCGATGCTAGTCACGCCAGCAAAGCCAATCAAACCCAGCCAATTCATCCCCCGACGGCTGAGTTTGAAATAATCCAAAAGTAAAAAGTCCGCTTGGGTAATTACCTCACCCGCCCGGACTATCACATCTCCTCGACGCACCTGGATAATTTCAGGCGGGACAGCTTGTACAGCTTGTTCTGCCAAAAATTTCGTTTGTTCGACATCTTCCTTTAAATTTGGCTTGAGGACGGATATTAACAAAGCCGTTGCCGAAGATTGTAGGTTTTGCGGCACTTGATGCCGCACCTGAATGCTAGCGATTCCTTGCAAGTGGGAAGGCGGTAAACCCGGAGGGATGCCTTGGGTGAGAATTAACTCAGCAGTTTTGTAGATACCCGCTTGGGTTTTTTGCCAATCTGACTGAGATGCTGTCAAGAATCGACTATAGCCGCAGTCGGAAGTGTCGAGGGCGCTGGCTAGAATGGCAGTGCTAACGTAAACTCCAGTTGCCTGTTGACTGACCAAAGACGGAATTGCTTCGTCTTTACACTCCTGACGCAAAAGCGATCGCGCCTTTTGATACAGCTGGCGACCTTGAGTAATTTTATCGATTAGTGCCGATAAATTGGCAGAACCTGTAGCGCGTTGGTAAGCTTGCAGTTCGCTAATAGCGCTTTGTAGTTGCGGGAAAGGGGAGGAAGGGGTAACAGCGGGAGTGGAAAATAGCTCATCGGTTGCCATTTCCGGGTTTATAGCTGCCAGCACCGTTCGCCATTGCCATTCTGGTGCATCGAGCAAATAAACTTGGCTAGAAATAGATACGTTTGAGTTATCAGTAAAGGGAAATGGCGCTAGCTGTTGCCTGAGAGAAGTAATTTTATCGATAGTTTGTTGCAGCTGTTGGTAAATTTGTCGATCTACCTCCCTATCAACCATTAAAGCTGGGACTAAATTCCTCCGGGCTGCTTTTCGTTTGGCTTCTGTGGTTTTAATATCTTCGACATTAGCGTCATCCGGTGCCCAAATTGTCTGCGGGGCAACGGTGTCAACCACCAATTTCGGTTGGTTATAGAAGCGATAGCCTAGAACGCTAGTGAGCGAGGCGACTGCAACTACAAACACAACATAGGAACGATGACCAGCGCGCGTACATTTACAGCTATAGCGCTTTGGTTGCGTTTGTGGGCAATTGGCAGTACCCAGCAGCGCAGACAATTTCTTTTGCAGCAGGTTAGTCACGGGCTGGGATAAAACCGAAGTACTAGCGATGGTTTTCTTCAAAGCGCAAGCGCTTGCAGAGCGTCGCCAGTGGTTGAGATGCTGCGTCATCGACTGGAGCATTTTCATATGCGGTAGTAGATACCCTGAACTCTATGTGAAACTAACACACAGGAAGCTTTTGGCATCATCGTTACAAAAGCCCTTAGAAAACTATACTCTGACTGCTCTAGAAGCCAATACTGCTTTTTAAAGAGATAGGATTGATTCTGGAGAAATTCATTATCTAGCACAAGTTAGAAGTTTTACCCTGGGGGATAATACCCCTCACCCCATTGATAGATAAAAGCCTAGAGCCTCGGTCATAGGATACCCAAATCATTGACCGAGGCTCTAGGCAATTTTGAGAAAGCGGTGGTTAAATTCAAACAATTAGAACTGGTTGGTTTCTGGTGCCGGAGCGCCAATAGAACCTGGTTGATTGAGGAAGCGGTTTTTCTCGGCGTCGTTTTGATATATACAATCAACTTGGGGTTGATCTCCCAAGTCACCCGTATAACCAAAAGTGTTCATGCGGTTTTTACACTCGCGCACCTGCTCGCCGTTGATCGCTTTTCTTTGTTCTAAAATTGACCAGTTATTGGTACGCAACACGCACCCAGGTTGCATTTTCGGCTGAGTTACGTAGACGTTGAAGGGATTAAGCGTCACAAACACGCGCGTATCGGTGACAATCGCACTGGCTCCATACTGGACGCACAAGTCTGCGTTGGGGGCGCTGCGGTCGATAAATTCCCGCGACGCTACGTTTGTCGGGGTCAATGTCGCAGTTGAGCTAAAGGCAATGCCTATTCCTATCCCCAAAATAAACACCCCTGCGAGAACTGCCAAAATCGTTGAATTAAAGAAGCCGGAGGATGTTGTTTTGCGTCTCATATTTGTTTTTCCTTTCGCGCCATTTTAGCAGGGAGTCGGTGACTGTAAAGACTTTGGGCGCAATGTCTCTACTGTTCCTAGTATGCCTTTAAAATTATGCAATTGTTTTTTATACATACAAGATGCATCGGTTGCTCAATTTGCTAATAACTGGGGCGCTTTTGAAGTCAATGCTGCTTGTACCCGAACCAGGGTTAGCACAACAGTGGCGTCCAGTACGCGGTGGTATACTTTTTGGCATTAGCGGCATGGCGTTGATGCAGCAGCAAAGCCATGAGATGAAGTTTCTGATCGTTCACGATAATAAAGGGAAAGATGAAGGCCGTCTAGCCGTTATTACTATCAAGGGTGAAGCACAGCCAGAATACGTTGCTTTAGCTTGGCCTGGTAATGCTGAATTGCCGAGCGATCTGGAAGCGATCGCATCGATTCCCGGTAGCATCAATGCTTTCATGGCTTTAACCAGTTCGGGCAAAGTTTACCATATCAGGTTCAACGATAACAAGACGATCTCGGTTCTCAAGGTCTTTACTTTACCGGGAATTACAGCTCAAACTAATTTAGAAGGATTTACCTTACAAGAAATCGACGGTAATTTACTAGCTGTGTGGGCGCACCGAGGCGCAGGAGCAGAAGCCGCTACAATTTACTGGGGCAAGTTAAACTTGAATACTTATCAAATTAATCAAACAAGTTCGGCTAATTTAAAAGTTCCCTTTCCTACGGGCGTTAATGTGCGCCATATTTCAGATTTAAAAGTAGATAAAGCCGGTATTCTTTTTATTGTAGCGGCGAGCGATCCTGGAAACGATGGGCCATTTGAGTCTGCTGTGTATGCTGCCGGTGCTTTTGCAGTGGGAAGGAATGCGATCGCTTTCCGTTCCAATCCCGATTTAGTTCCCCTTTATCATTACAATTATCACAAAATTGAAGCCATTGAACTCATCCCCGGTGCTGCTGGCGGCGTCATCTTTGGAACTGATGATGAAAATATGGGGTCATCTGTAAAATTTGGTAATTGGTAATTGGTAATTGGTAATTGCTAATTGCCAGTTATCAGTTGTGGCGGTGGTAATGGATACTGCTTTTGCCATTGTGACAATTACCGATTACCAGTACCAAAGCAATTTAACTAACAACCTACCTTCTTAGCCATTAGCCATTAGCCATTAGCATTCTATTTTTTGTCAAGTATTACCAGACTTTCTACATGTGGTGTATGCGGGTAAAAGTTATACGCTCTCATCCATCTAATTTTGTATTGTTCTTGCAGCGCTGCGTAGTTAGCAGCTTGTGTTTTTGGGTTGCAAGAAAGATAGATGATGTGTTTGGGAGATTCTGCGATTATTTTCTCGATTACTTTATTGTGTAAGCCGACGCGGGGGGGTCTAAAATTAGGATTTGGTTGGGAGCGATCGCACTTACACTTTCTTCTGCTAAACTCTCGATAAATTCAAAATTATCCACCCTATTTTGCTCCGCATTCCTAATCGCCATTTCTTGGGAACCCGGAGTCACTTCCACCGCCAAAACCTTTGGCACCAAAGGCGCTACCAATAATCCTAAAGTTCCAATTCCAGCATACATTTCGACCACTGGTAAGTTACTAAAATCCGGCGTAGCTTTAATTTGCTCAATCATATCTTTAGCCGCTAGTTCAAACACCGGCGGATTAATCTGAAAAAAGTTATCCCAGTTATAGGTTAACTTCACATCACAAATCGACTCTGTTAACTCCAGACATCCTACTTGATGCCTAATTTCAGTCACAACTGGAGCCGGGGATTTGTGAGTAGAATAGATAATGCTGACACCCTGTAAAACCTCATCTAAAAGAAGCTCTAACTCTTCTCGCTCAAACGACAAACTTTCATCCTTAAAAAACAGACAAGCTACAACCTTATTTTGAGCATAACAATAGCGCAAAATTACACTTTTTAATTGTCTAGCTTGAATCTTTCGGGCATTCAATAACTCTAAAAACTTTCTGCCTACTACATTAATAGGCTCAGCCATTAAAACACAACCATTATGGGGATATTTACTTCGACTATCTCTCCCAAAAAAAGCAAGATTTAATTTCTCTGTCTCATCGCTATAAAAAGAAAATTCAGCTTTATTGCGATAATTCCAAGTTTGGTCAGGCAGGCTAATTATATCAAAATCTGGCAAATCTACCTGTGCTTCCTGATAAAACTTTTTGATTGAAGATACCTTAATTTGATTCTCCGCCTCAAAATCTAAAATTTGCCACGGCGAACAACATAAAAAATGATCTTCACGAGGTGCTACGCGCAAGTTTGAAGCTTCTAAAACTGATTTAGCTACTCCTTGCAAGCCTCCTTTTTTTCTTCTAAAAATCTGCGCTTCGACTGTTTCTCCCGGCAAGGCATTGAGTACCTGTACTATCTTATTACCATGTTGAGCTATGCCGTAACCGCGCTCATCTAAATCTTCGATATTTAAAGTCAGTATGGGAAAGTTTCTTGGCATATTTAAAATTTATCCTTGGTTTATTTCATCATGAGTGGCTAATTGCTTTAAGCACTGAGCAAATTCTTCCAGAGACTCGTTTCGTTTAATTGTCTGATTGCTCATTTCTAGGCATTCTGCAATTTCAGACGATTTATCCTCAGTGTATTGACGTTCTTTTAAATTCTGCGGCTTATTTTTAAGATTTGGATTGATCTTGATTAGAATATCCCGCGAAAGTTCTTCTAGATACTCTTTTGCATTTTTACCCCCTAACTCAGCTTCTTCAATCAAATTTGTCTTGCCAGGTTGTTGACGTTTGGCAAATTTTATCCATTCTTCACGATTCCTAGTCTCAGGATTTTTTGTATAGTAACAACAGATACCAAGACAATCTACTAAAAGCCAAGCTTCAAGTTCTTGAAGCATAAGAATTAATATCGCTTTTCCCCCAGATGCATTAACTACTTCTTGAATTCTATTTAGTAAAGAATTTCTTTCCTTGCGTCGTTGAGCTTGCGATCTTGCACTATCGGCATCAATCAAAAATATGACTAGATCGTTATGCTTCAGATAAGTATCAACTGCTTTCTTTACTCCATCTGGTTTGCGTGCAGCATCATTAAAGCCCTGTTTAGTTCCATAGGAAATTTCTATGTTAACTCCATAGTATTGTACTATTTTTTTAGCCAGACAGCAAACTGCATTTCTATCATAGTCAGATTCAGGAGTCCATATCCGAATACTGGGCATACTAGATACTCAAAATTTCTTCTATTAAATGACTATGATAAATGGCACTCCCTAATCCAAAATCCTCTATCCAATCTAATAGATCGTCTCTATTTGCAGTTAGTTTATCTAGCAAGCAAGCTTTTGTTCCAGCTTCATCTTTCTTGCTCAACAGAATGACTGAAATTTCAGATGATATTTCTTCTGAGTGAAAACAATCTAGTAGCTGAGAACTATGGGTACTGAAAATTACTTGTGTTCTTTTAGACAACCTTTTTAAGATAGAAGCAACATCTTTAAGAATACCAGGATGAAGGTTTCTTTCAGGTTCTTCAATACCAATAAGAGAGGGAATCTCTGATTGATAAAGCAATATTAAATAAGCTATTAGTCTGAGTGTCCCATCTGACATACTTGATAGTGGCATCTCCTTACCATTAGCTTCCAAGATTTTGACTATTTGCTCTCGTTCTCCACCTGTAGCTAACGTAATGTTTAGGTAACTATGAAGTTCTTTGCTGACTTCGTAAAATTTTTCTGGTTCACTTTCAGCCCAATAGTTTAATACTTCCTGAACTTCGCTAGCTTTATTACCAAGGCTAGGTACAGTCTCCTTGCCCTGCATCATATTGGGGAAATTGATAATTTTTATTACTTCCCGATATTGTCTTATTGTATCAGGATCTACATCATAAAACTCCCAGCTTCGGATAAAACTAGCTAGTTTTTTTGTAAAAGGTTTATTACCAAAATTACCAGCAGTTCTTAATGCTAACCCCTCTATCGCTTCAGGATCGGACTGATATTTTTGATGATTTTCACCATTTTCATCACTGACTTCTCCTTCACCTTTGGCTATTTTAATGACTTCAATTCCGTTGATGGTAAGATTTTCACTAGCAATCAAAGTATTTCTTTGACTTGACACTAAAGATAAAGTGTATTCTGCTTGATTATTATCGTCTTCGACATTGATGATGAAAGTTATCGAATCGCTGCTATATCTTAGGAGTCTTTGCCTTCCTTCTAGTTTTGGAAGTGTGTCACTTGCCAGAAGGTATTTTAGCAAACTTAAGGCTTCTAGAGAGTTTGACTTGCCACTAGAGTTAGAACCAACTAAGATTGTTAAATTTCTGAAGTTTAGGTCAACATCACCCAAACTTTTGAAGTTTTTTATTGTCGCTGTTCTAAGTTTCATAGTGACAAGTTGATAAGCTGATATTTGAGCGATCGCTTTAAACATTAAACCGGAACAGCATCACATCTCCTTCCTGTACTACGTATTCTTTCCCTTCACTCCGAACTAAGCCTTTTTCCTTGGCAGCAGTCATCGTACCAGATTCGACTAAATCTTTGTAAGCAACTGTTTCGGCACGAATAAAGCCGCGTTCAAAATCTGTATGAATCACACCGGCTGCTTGGGGTGCTTTCATTCCGGCGGTAATTGTCCAGGCGCGGGTTTCTTCGGGACCTGTGGTTAAGTATGTCCGCAAACCTAAAAGCTCGTAGGTGGCGCGAATCAAAGATTTTAACCCGCCTTCTTCGACTCCTAAAGATGCTAAAAATTCTCCCCTTTCTTCTTCTGGTAGTTCGACTAATTCTGCCTCGACTTGAGCAGAAACAATGACGACTTGAGCATGTTCCTGTGCTGCAAGTTGTCGCACTTGTTCTACCCACTGATTCCCCGTCGCTAAATCATCTTCGGATACGTTAGCGGCGTAAATAATTGGTTTGCGTGTGAGCAAGCAGAGTTGTTGAATCAGCGGTTCTTCTTCTTCGGTTAATTCAATTTGTCGCGCTTGTTTTCCTTCATTTAAAGCGGCGCTAATTTTTTCCAAAGCTGCTAGTTCAATTTGGGCTTCTTTGCTGCCGCGCGCTTGTTTGCGGGTGCGTTCTACACGGCGTTCAATTTGGGCTAAATCTGCTAATGCTAGCTCTAAATTGATGATGTCTATATCGCGCAGAGGGTCAACCGAACCAGCGACGTGAATGATATCATCGTTCTCGAAACAGCGCACGACGTGGACAATGGCATCGACTTCGCGGATGTGGGATAAAAATTTATTCCCCAGTCCCTCGCCTTGACTTGCGCCTTTTACCAATCCCGCAATATCGACAAATTCAATCCGCGTCGGCACAATTTGCTTGGATTTGGAGATTTCCGCTAGCACGTTTAACCGTTCGTCGGGAACTGCTACGACGCCTACATTGGGTTCGATGGTGCAAAAAGGAAAGTTGGCTGCTTCGGCTTTAGCGTTCGCAACTAAGGCGTTAAACAGGGTAGATTTTCCAACGTTGGGTAGTCCGACTATTCCGGCTCTGAGCATTTGAGTGTGAAGGTTGAAAGGTGAGAAACTGGGTTAATTTTGAACCTTATCTATTTTAAATAGGTTCGGGAATTGTTTGGGGAATCGGTGCCGGAACTGTTTGAGGTATTGGTGCTGGTACGGTTTCCGGTACTGGTGCTGGTATTGGTTCTGGGGCTGGACTTGGTATTGGTTGGGGAATTGGTGCTGGTACGGGTTCGGGTATTGGTGTCTGGGGTATGGGTTCTGGGTTGGGAATTATTGGTTCTGGGATGCCGATCATAAGAGTTGTTATTTTATGGTTTAACCTTATAAAGTTAGGTAAAAACTGATAAAATAACATCCCTCTGATTAGCTACTTCTTGGGGCGTTCTTGAGATTACTCGCTTTTGGGAGAAGAATTTTTGAACGAACCACAGAGGCACAGAGGACGCGGAGAGAAGAAGAAGAGTGGGGAATGAGTGCGAGTAAAAGTTGGCAGGATTTTCAAGTGGAAACGCCTTTGTTGGATGCTCTAAGGCTGTGTGCGAATCAGCGGCACGCTGCTTTTTATACGCCTGGTCATAAGCGGGGGGCTGGTATTGCTGCTAGTTTGGCTGAGTTGGTGGGAACAAGTGTTTTTCGGGCGGATTTGACTGAATTGGCGGAGTTAGATACTTTATTTGCGCCTGATGGGGTGATTCGCACGGCGCAGGAACTGGCGGCGGCAGCGTTTGGGGCGGAAGAAACTTGGTTTTTGGTCAATGGTTCTACTTCTGGGATAATTGCGGCGATTTTGGCTTGTTGCGGGACGGGGGATAAGATTATTTTGCCGCGCAATGTGCATTCTTCTGCGATCGCTGCCCTAATTCTCTCCGGTGCTATCCCGATTTTCATCCTCCCAGAATACGACCCAGTTTTAGATATCGCTCACTCTATTACACCGGCTGCGGTAGCCGATGCTTTAAAGCAGCATCCGGATGCGAAGGCGGTGATGATGGTTTATCCAACTTATTATGGGGTTTGTGGCGATGTGGCTGCGATCGCTCGCCTCGCCCATCAATATCATATTCCTCTGCTGGTAGATGAAGCCCACGGTTCCCATTTCGCTTTTCATCCCGAATTACCGACTTCGGCGCTATCGGCAGGTGCGGATTTAACCGTACAATCTATCCACAAAACTTTGGCTGGGATGACTCAAGCATCGATGTTACACGTTCAAGGCGATCGCATCGATCGAAATCGCCTCAGCAAAGCTTTACAGTTAGTTCAATCTACCAGTCCCAGCTATATTCTTTTAGCTTCTCTCGATGCGGCGCGCCAGCAAATGGCTTTGCACGGAGAAGCTTTGATGACTAAAACTTTACAGTTAGCCGACGCAGCTAGAAAGCAAATTCACTATATTCGGGGATTGTCCGTTCTATCTTCCGTACAATTACCGAGATGCTCTACTTTAGATCGAACGCGATTAACGGTGACAGTATCTGGTTTGGGTTTAACTGGGTTTGAAGTTGATGATATTTTCCATCAAGATCTGGGCGTTACGGCTGAGTTCCCATCTCTGCAACATCTAACTTTTATTATTAGTCTGGGCAATACCGAAGCAGATATAGATCAACTGGTGCAAGCTTTCAGCACTCTCGCCACAGAATATCGACGCCCTTCCTCATCTCCCCCATCTCCCCCATCTCCCCCATCTCCCTTGTCTTCCCTCTCCCCCCGCGAAGCATTTTTTGCTCCAACGGAAATTTTACCGATAGAACAGGCTTTTGATCGCATCTGTGCCGAACTCATCTGTCCTTATCCGCCGGGAATTCCGGTTTTGCTACCCGGTGAAGCGATTACAAAAACTGCCCTCGACTATTTACAACAGGTTCAAACTAGGGGTGGAGTCATTAGCGGTTGTGCAGATGCTACACTAAAAACCCTGAAAGTTTTGACTCTGTGACTCATGGACAGTGTCAGTGCGATCGCGGAAAATTTGTCTGTTTTGTAAAGATTGTGTAAACTTTTCGGCTCTATCGACTGGTAACTTTTCTATAAGTTTAATTTATAAATTTACGTATATACGTAATTATACTGGCTGATGTTATTTAAGAAATGTAACAGTATTTATACTAATGTAAATTTTGCCGAATTTATATAGCAATTATTAGCCAATATCAGCCAAATTAACTCGTTAATCATGCAGGAAAATTAAACGTTGTGTCGCCATTGGAGTTGACACGAGCGATCGCATCAGTGCCAAGGGTGATTAAATCTACCATTGGGCATTTTAAGCAGAAATGAAGCGGCTCAATATTTAAAATTCTAATACTTTACAAATTTTAAATACGTAAAGAATTGATGAAACCAGGGCTTTCTGGAAAAAAGATTTGCATAATTCATTAGCATGGTTTAAACATAACCGCCTGAGAGAAAAGACGATTGACGCTCAAATTAACCTGAGAGGAGAAACGCATGGATGCCTTAACTTTATCTAAGCTGGCAGTCAAACATACCCAAAACGCTTTCGCCGAATCGCTTTACATCAATTACAATTATGACATGACCAAGCCGGTCACGTTTTACGGGATTGTTAACGAGCGCTGCAATGTTAAATGTCGTCAATGCGAATATTGGCGACTGAAAGAATACAAAGAAGAAATGACCATAGAAGAATGGCAGAATGCGTTATTGAGCGTTAAAGAATTTGTTGGGGATTTTTCGATAAATTTTAGCGGTGGAGAACCATACATTAAAAAAGGTTTTGTTGACTTGCTGGCATTTGGTCATCAAAATGGCATTAACTGCGGCGTGACTACAAATGGTTACTGCATGACGAAAGAAAATGCAGCAAAAACTGTAGCGGCGCATCCTTTTAATGTGAACATGTCCCTGGATGGTCATAATGCAGAACTCCACGATTACTTGCGGGGACAACCGGGATTATTTGACCGGCTTTCTAAAGGTGTTGAGTATCTGCGCCAGGAGCAAGAAAAGCAGGGCGTGCAGTTTCCTATCAATATCAAACCAACAATTAACAAACTTAATTTCCGCCATCTTCCAGATATAGTCAAGTGGGCGGAACACCTGGGAGCGACTACGGTTAATTTTCAGCCAGTCAATCGTTGGACGCAAGAAACTTACGAAGAACTGTGGATAGAAGACGAAGAACTGGCTGAATTTGAACAGATGATCGAGCTATTAATTGAAATGAAGAAGAATGGCGCTCCGATTATGAACAGCGATGAAGTTCTGCGGCTGATGATTCCCCACTTCCGGGAAGAAAAAGCACCTCCTGAATCTCGTCCTTGTCGCGTAGGCTTGCGTAATTTCTGGATTGACACGCGGGGAGATGTGAAATTATGCGACGAATATCCGGTGGTTGGTAATATCAAAGAGCAGAGCGCCCGGGAAATTTGGTATGGCGAAAAAGCTCAGGAAATCCGCCGTCAAACAGTGGCTTGCGGTAAACTCTGCCTAATTACCTGCGTGTCGCAAAAAACGCTTTTAGACAAGGTAGCAATGGGGTTGAAACTGCTGCGAAACTAACGATTAACTCAAGTTGCTAGTGATAAAGTTGGGTGTTGCTAATGGCTAATGGCTAATGGCTAATGGCTAGAGAGAAGCTTAGTAATATCCTAGTGTTGATGTTACCAGCAACTTGAGCGATCGCATGGTTTTAGTCCTGCTGAGAACAGATCTGACGGGATGGCTATCCCGTCAGTTATTGTAGGCACCCTGACAAATTTTGATTGCAGCAACTTAGATTTACACTCCCAAGGCTGTTACGATTTGAAGGATTATTCTGGTATTGTGGTGGAAGGCCGATCTTGATACTCAAAAGCTTTAGCGTAGTTCCCCATCGCGTAACAAGCAATTCTCAGGCTTCCCAAGGACTGTTGTTCGACTCGCTTGTCTTGCAGTTGGCGCGCGATCGCTAAGCGTTGTTCGTAACACTCTATCGCTTTGGTAAAATTACCAATCGATTCGCAAGCAACACCTAAACTGCCTAAAGTTTGCTCTTCGACTCGGCGATCGTTTAGACGTTTGGCGATCGCTAACCGCTGTTGGTAATATTCAATCGCTTGGGTGTAATTGCCCAAAGCATAGCAAGCACTACCTAAATTTCGCAGCACTTGTCCTTCTCCACGCCAGTCTTGCATTTGACGCGCGATCTCTAAGCGCTGTTGGTAGTACTTAACTGCTTGAGCATAGTCTTCCAACGCATAAAATGCATTACCCAAGTTTCTCAGCACCTGTGCTTCTCCCTCCCGATCTTGCAACTCCCGCATCAAGACTAAACTTTGCAATTGGTACTCGATCGCCTGTTTCAAATTGCCCAATGCTTTGTAGGCTAGCCCCATGTTATTGAGGGCTGCAACTTCGCCGCGCCGATCTTTAATTTCTCTGGAAATTACCAAACTCTGCTGCTGATACTCCAGCGCTTTGGCGTGATCTTCCAGGTGACGGTAAGCGTTTCCCAGGTGCCCTAGCGTCTGCCCTTGGTTGCGGCGATCTTGGAGTTGGTGCGCGATCGCTAAGCGCTGTTGGAAATACTCAATTGCTTTTACATAATCACCCGCAGTGTAGTAAACATTACCCAAATTTCCCAGCGCTTTGCTTTCTCCTTGAGCATGTTCCAATTCTCGGTAGATTTTCAGCGCCTCCTGCAAATACTGCAATGCTTCCTTAAACTGCAACGACGAACAATACTTTACCCCTTCCTCCATTATTTGGTTTGCCAAACTGAGGCGGGAATTACTTTCCGTTTGATCCAGGATTTTACTTTGCATATAGGCATCGAGCGAGTGCGCCATTGTCGCTCGCTCGTGTTCCCGCAGCGTTTCCTTCGGAAAATCGCGATTTTCACGCATTTGCTCCCCATTTCCTCGGTAAACCCGATTCTTCATCATCTTTCTCTCCTAAAATTCTTTGCAGTATCTCTGCTCTTAAGGGTTGTATTTGTGACATAAGTCACTTCAGAACGGTTAAGGGCATAATTTCCTTAAAAATTCTGTAAAGAACTTGTTTTATTGTTCCCAAACCTGCGAGTAATTTCACACTTGTGAAAAAAATAATACAAACTTTGCCAAACTCCTTTCAGGGTATTTACTAGGCTAAAACCGTCGGAACCGGAAGTAATAGACACTGTGGTATCAGCCATTGCCAATCCGCCAAGCAGGCGACAGCCTACAGCGGCTTGCAGCCGCGTGAGGTACAGCGTTTTCGCTTCGTTTGTGTAGCGGCACCCTTAAGGGTGCCCGCACACCGCTGTGGGTGTACCTCACTAAGAAAGCAATCCGCTGTAGACGCCGGTATCGGCACGGCGCAGATTCCAGTTTTACTCTGGTAGATACGTCCCGCATGGCAGGTGAAAGCGATTGATTTGGCAGAAAATATGCTGGGAATTAGTTCGGAAGATGTGATGCCAGCTGGCTAGCAACAAAGAATTGTGTTGGAATGCTTTGATGCCAAACAACTGCCTGACCCTGATGCTGAATTTGATGTGGTTCTTTCCAATAGCCTAGTTCACCATTTGCCAGACCCGCTACCCTTTTGTTTGTATAGCGGCACCCTTAAGGGTGCCGCTATACAAACAAAGGCTGTACCTCGCTCGCTGGCAATCTGCTTTAGAACTCAAGGGCGTGTTATAGCCAAACGGCGGCTTTCTGATCGGCGATTTGATCCCACCTGCGGATGAGGCAACGAGTAAGAGCGACATAGCAAGGCAAAACCCTCTTGGCATTGGGTATGAGGAACAACCTTCTATGCCCGATTTGCTACGTTATTTTAAAAATAAATTATAAAAATATTATCTTTTTTTAATTTTTTTAATAATTAAATTAAAAGATGTTTCATCACCGAGCTAGATAATAGAAAGTTTTTATAGAATTTTTTGTAAGTGATGGTGAATGAGTAACTAAATTCACTGCAATCAAAGAGCTTGAACTCAGTAGCAGAAGCGGAGAAAAAATTAATCCACAACTGTTATCAAATTCTCCGATTTGAGCTGGCTGTTTAATTTGCTTTTTTCGGCGTAGTTTTGGAATTGAGCGCTTTTCCTATGAACACTATTACTCAACGTCGTGCCGAACTAGATGTCACAAAATATTGGGATGGGTTGTGCGATTGGATAACCAGTACGGACAACCGGATTTATGTTGGCTGGTTTGGCGTACTGGCGATTCCTAGTCTGTGTGCGGCGGCGATTTGTTTTGCGATCGCATTTATCGCCGCCCCATCCGTCGATCTCGATGGCGTGCGGGAACCCGTCATTGGTTCTCTGCTAGGGGGTAACAACATCATTACGGCGGCTGTCGTACCGACCTCTGCTGCAATTGGCTTGCATTTTTATCCGATTTGGGCTGCTGGTTCGGTCGATGAATGGCTTTACAACGGTGGCCCCTATCAATTAATTGTGCTGCATTTCCTGATTGGAATTTGGTGCTATTTAGGCCAAATGTGGGAACTCAGCTACCGCTTAGGAATGCGCCCCTGGATTGCTGTGGCTTTCAGTGCGCCGGTTTTAGCCGCGACATCAGTATTGCTAGTTTATCCCATCGGTCAAGGTAGTTTTTCTGACGGGTTGCCTTTAGGAATTACCGGCACGTTTAACTTTATGTTAGCCGTCCAAGCCGGTCACAATATTTTGATGCATCCTTTCCATCTGTTAGGGATTATCGGCGTGTTTGGCGGTGCATTTATGAGCGCATCTTATGGTGCATTGACAACTGCAAGTTTAATTCGCCAAACAACAGAAACCGAATCGGCAAACGCGGGTTACAAGTTTGGTCAACTCGAAGAAACCTACAACTATCTGGCTGGGTTTTCTGGCTACTTAGGACGGGTGTTTATTCCATCTTTAGCCAGTCGCAATAGCCGTGCCGTACACTTTTTGATGGCAGCTTTACCGACAATAGGAATTTGGTTTGCTACCGCTGGGATTTGTTTGGTTGCATTTAACCTCAACGGTTTCAATTTCAACCACTCGATTCTAGATAGTCAAGGGCGACCAATTCTGACTCATGCGGATATTGTCAACCGGGCAACGATCGGCATTCAAGTGATGCATGAAGTCAACGTTCACCATTTCCCGCCGCTTTTGAGTGCCGGTGAAACAGTTCCCATCATTGGCTAGTTACGATAACTTTGAGAATCCCGGTTTCTTAAAGAAACCGGGATTCTGTTTATTTTGAGGTTAATTGTGTTGTAGGGGCGCGTTTTACCAGATAAATTTGATGCCAAGCGCATGATGTTGATCAACCCGCCCTCGCGTTATGCTTGAATGCGTCCCTACAGGTGTAAAATTCAAGCACCGCCGCGCAATTTGTCCAAAACGCTGCGATCTTCGAGTGTAGAGGTATCCCCCGCAACTTCTTGACCCGATGCTAGATTTCGCAGCACGCGCCGCATAATTTTACCAGATCGCGTCTTGGGTAAGGCTTCGCAAAATTGAATCGTTGCGGGGCGCGCTAGCGCACCAATTTCATTCGCAACGTGTTGCTTGAGTTCTTTCGCTAGTTGATCGCTAGGGAAATAACCTTCTTCTAAAGTTACGAAACCAACTATTTCTTCCCCTTTAATATCGCTAGGTTTTCCCACCACAGCAGCTTCCGCTACCGCCTGGTGAGATACTAAAGCTGACTCAACTTCCATCGTACCTAAACGGTGTCCAGCGACGTTAATCACATCATCTACCCTCCCCATAACCCAGAAGTATCCGTCTTTATCTTTTCTAGCTCCATCCCCAGTAAAGTAGAGGTATTGACCGTTTTTGGGTGGAATATGCTCCCAATAGGTGGTGCGGTAGCGGTTGGGGTTGCGATAAACTGTGCGAATCATGCTAGGCCAAGGATTTTTGATCGCCAAATATCCGCCTTGATTTTCACCCACGGGATTGCCATCTAAATCTACTACCTCTGCCTCAATTCCGGGGAAAGGTAAGGTTGTTGCACCTGGTTTCATCGGCGTCGCACCCGGTAGCGGTGTCAGCATGATGCCACCAGTTTCTGTTTGCCACCAAGTATCTACTATTGGACAGCGTTCACCTCCTATCACTCGGTAATACCACATCCAAGCGGCTGGGTTAATCGGTTCGCCGACGCTTCCCAATAATCGCAGCGAAGATAAATCCCGCGCTAAAGGCAAAGCTTCTCCCATTTTCATGAAGGTGCGAATGGCAGTGGGAGCGGTATAAAAGATGGTAACGCCGTATTTTTGGATGACATCCCACATACAACCGGGATTGGAATCGCGGGGCGCGCCTTCGTACATCACAGTTGTACCGCCGTTGGACAGGGGGCCGTAAACTAGGTAACTGTGACCTGTAATCCAACCGACGTCGGCGGTACACCACAAGATATCCGTATCTTTGAGATCGAAAATCCACTTAGTGGTGATGTGGGTGTAGAGGTTGTAACCGCCGGTGGTGTGGACGACGCCTTTGGGTTTTCCGGTAGTGCCAGAAGTATAAAGGATAAACAGGGGGTCTTCGCTGTCCATTGGTTCGGCGGGACATTCATCGGCGGCTGCTTTCCGCAATTCGTGCCACCAGTAGTCCCGATCTGGTTGCATATTAATAGGATGTCCCGTCCGTCGCACGACGATGACTTTTTCGACGCTGGGTACTCCGTCATCGGCAAGTGCTTTATCTACTTGATCTTTGATGTGGACGACGGCATCTTTGCGCCAACCGCCATCGGCGGTGATAATCACTTTGGCTTCGGCGTCGAGGAGTCGATCTTTTAATGCTTCGGCACTAAATCCGCCAAATACAACGGTGTGGGGTGCGCCGATTCTGGTACAGGCTAGCATGGCGATCGCTACCTCCGGTATCATCGGCATGTAGATGCCTACGCGATCGCCTTTTTGCACTCCCATACTTTTGAGGCTGTTTGCCATTTTGCAAACGAGTCGGTGCAATTCGCGGTAGGTAATTTTTAAGCCATCACCCGGTTCTCCTTCCCAGATTAAGGCAATTTTGTCGGCGCGATCGCTATTTAAATGGCGATCTAAACAGTTGTAGGAAATGTTTAACTTGCCTCCTACAAACCATTTGGCAAATGGGGGTTGCCAATCGAGTACTTTATCCCATTTTTGAAACCAGTGTAATTCTTGTTCTGCTAATTCTGCCCAAAATGTTTCGGGGTCGCTTTTTGCTTTGTCGTAGAGGCTTTGATATTCTTGTAAGCTTTTGATATGGGCTGTTTGCGAGAATTCAGCGGGGGGCTGAAATAGCCGTTCTTCTTGCAGGATGGATTCTATTGTGGCTTGCGACATATTTGTTTACACCCTTTTGAAAATCAGACTGTAATTCGGCGGCGGATGGGAATAGTTTTCCGCCTTATTTGTATTACTCGCTTCGCGTTAGAAGATTTTTTTATTGAACCGCTCCAGACGCAGAGGACGCAGAGGTAAGAGAAAATAAGAGGTTCTTTCGCCTAAGAGCGAAGGGAGTAAAGATGCGATCGATTTTGCTGGAGATTCACTACACCTCCTCGCGGTAGAAGTCGCCGATTGCTTCTGGTGTTGCTGATTCAATCGGCGTCTGATATAAATGTTTGACTATATCATAAGGGGGCGGGGCGCAACCCATGCAACTGCTACACATAATTAAACAATTGCTAATTGCTAATTGGTAATTGCTAATTGCTTCTATTACCAATTACCAATTACCCATTACCGATTACCAAATGCCATTTTCAGTTCGTAAACTTCTTCTGCCATTCTTCTTTCAATGGCAAATCCCATTTTTTCAAATAGATGCAGCATGGGTTGATTTTCTACTAGGACTTCGGCGGTAAAGCCAAGCAGTCCCTGTTTTTTGGCTAGGTAAGTTAAGTAAGTCAGTAGTTCGCTACCGATGCCTTGATTTTGATAATCGTCTCTGACGACAAAAGCAACTTCTGCGGCGTGGGTTTCTTCGTCTATGGCATATTGTCCGATGCCGATGGTTTCTGGTTTTTGTTGGTGCGATCGCTCTGCCAATATCACCATTTCTTTGGTAAAGTCAATGATGGCAAATTCCTGCAATCGTTTGTGGGGCATATCGGGACGCATGGAAATAAATCGCCGATGTATGCTTTCGTCTGATAAGGCATAAAAGAATTCTTTTAACAACGGTTCATCGCTGATTTTTACGGGGCGCAGTAATATTTCTAATCCCGATTCTGTGGTTCTATATGTTTCTAATTCTTCGGGATATTCTCCGGCTTTTCCGGGGATAAATGCTTGGTCTTGATAAATTATGTTCCGCGCTTTTGCTGCTTCTATCAGCCAATTCCTGAATTTTGGATGGGCAATTGAGATTAATTCCATTGCCCTTTCTCGGATGTTTTTACCGTGTAAATAGGCGATGCCGTATTCGGTGACGACGTAATGAATGTCGCCGCGATTGAGTGTAATTCCTGCGCCTTCTGTTAAAAACGGTACGATTCTAGAAATTGTTTCATTTTCGGCGGTAGATTGAATGGTTAAAATTGTTTTGCCGTTGCGAGACAAAACTGCCCCTCGCATAAAGTCAGCTTGTCCCCCAATGCCACTATAAAATATCTTGCCGATCGATTCTGCTGTCGCCTGTCCGGTTAAGTCTATTTCTAAGGCGCTATTAATCGCTACCATGTTATCGTGTTGGGCGATAACTAGAGGATTGTTTGTGTAATCGATGGTTTTAAATTCTATAGTTGGATTGTCGTGGATGTATTCGTATGTTTCTCTTTTCCCCATGCAGAAGGCGGCGATGGTTTTGCCGCGATTGATGGTTTTATTTTTGTTGGCGATCGCGCCTTTTTTAATTAAGTCTACGATGCCATCTGATAGCAGTTCTGTATGCACTCCCAAGTTTTTTTTATGAGCCAGATTTGCTAAAATAGCATTGGGAATGCTCCCGTATCCCACCTGAATTGTATCTCCATCTTGAATCAGTCGGGCGACGTACTTGCCTATCTTTTCGGCTATGTCTGAATCGGCTTCTGATGCGTATTCTAAAAGCGGTTCGTCGTGGGAAATAATAAAATCTACGTCTTCGATGTGAATAAATCCATCTCCATGCACGCGGGGCATGTAATCATTAATTTGAGCGATAACTAATCCAGCTTTTTCTGTAGCGGCTTTGACAATATCCACGCTCACGCCCAAACTCATATAACCGCGATTGTCTGGCGGCGAAGTTTGGATTAAGGCTACATCAATCGGCACCAGACCGCGATAGAATAAGTTCGGAAGCGCTGATAAAAATATGGGCGTATAATCCGCAAGTCCTTGATTAACTGCGTCTCTGGTATTCTTGCCGACGAAAAAAGAGTTATGGCGAAAATTGCGTTTAAATTTTTCATCGGCGTAGGGCGCAACTCCGAGAGTCCAGACGTGCAACACTTCCGCATCTAGTAAATCTTTGGGATGGGATTTAACGTAATCGATTAAAGCGCGAACGAGGTATTGAGGTTCGCCGCATCCCGTACCGATAAAGATGCGATCGCCTCGATGAATCCGACTAAATATTTTCTCTTCTGAAGCAAACTTTTTCGGATACATCTGCTTCAGTTCATCCAGCGTCACCCTCCCAGTATCCAAACTCATATCCCACCTCCACCGCGGGTTGAAAAACCCGGTTTCTGCGTTAATCTCGCACCTCTAAACGCAATATTTTGCCGAGAAACCGGGTTTTTTGCCAATTAGCAATTACAAATCGATCTCGACTTTAACTAAATCGCTGGTAGTGCGATCGCGTTTAAATCCAACTTTTTCGCAAACGCGCTGCATGGCTGTATTTTCCGTCAAAATATCGCCTCGGACTTTGGCGAGTTTCTCATCGCGCCCAACTTGCAATAGCTGTCGCAGTATCTCGGTACCCAATCCCCTACACTGATATGGATCGGCGACTAGCATGGAGAATTCCGCTTCGTTGACGCCGTGCAATTTGCTCAAACGTCCAGCTGCGAGAATTTCGCGATCGCCTGTTTTGGGATGCTTGTATTCTGCCACGAGTGCCATTTCCCGGTCGTAATCGATGAAGCAGATGCGGGTTAACCTTTCGTGGGCGATGCGCCGACTCAGCTTCATTAAGTTGAAAAAGCGGAAATAAACGCTTTGTTCGGATAGGGTTTTGTGGAATTGAACGATCAGCGGTTCGTCTTCGGGGCGAATGGGGCGGATAGTTACTGGTGTCCCGTCTGTCATCGTCCACTCGGAGATATATTGAGTCGGATAGGGACGAATCGCGGGTTTGGGCAGTTCGTCTTCTCTGGTATCGGGTGTATGAAGGACGATCCGCGCATCGAGGGCGATTAGTCGATTCGATGATGCCAGCAGGGGATTGATGTCAATTTCTTTAATCCAGCGCTGTTCGACTACTAATTGGCTAAATCTTACCAGAATCTGTTCCAGGGCGGCGAGATCGATGGGTTTGCGTCCGCGCACGCCTTGCAGCGCTTTGTAGATTTTGGTATTTTCCATCATCCGCCGCGCCAGGGTGGTGTTGAGGGGTGGGAGAGCGATCGCGCTATCTTTATACACCTCTACCAATTGTCCCCCGGAACCGAACAGCAATACGGGACCAAATTGAGGATCGATGCTGCTACCGATAATTAATTCGTAACTGCCATCAGGATTGTACATCGGTTGCACGCTGACGCCCAAGAAATGCTCTAACCCGACTTTCTCGGTCACCGATGTTTTAATCTTTTGATAAGCCCAGCGGACTGCATCGGCGTCGGTGAGGTTCAACTGTACGCCGCCAACCTCGGTTTTGTGGGTGATCGTTTTGGAGAGGAGTTTGAGAACAACTGGGTATCCGATGGATTCGGCGATCGCAACAGCTGCGTCTTCGCTATCAGCTTCCGCTGTTTTGGCAATCGGAATCCCATATGCTGCTAAAATCTCCTTCGATTCCACTTCGGTGAGAATAGTTCGTCCCGACTGGCGTACCCCTTCCAGCATCTGCGCTACCATCGCCCGATCCGGTGCGTTTTCCCCATTGATAGGCATCATCGGCGTTTCGTAGATGCCGCGCAGGTTGTAGCTGTACTTCCACATCAAGTTAAACAAGCGCGCGGCGGAATCTGGGTAGCGATAGGTGGAAACGCTGGCGCGGTTTAAGATTGTCTCGCCGGTAGTGACTTCATCGCCTCCCATCCAACTAGCCAAAACTGGTTTGTCGGCGTTTTGGGCGTGGTGTTTCAATTGTTCGGCGATTTCGGTGGGATTGGTCATCGCTTGGGGAGTTAAAATCACCAACAAACCATCGCTATTGGGATCTTTAACCGCTACTTCCAAAGCTTTAGTGTAGCGCTGCGGGTCGGCATCGCCGAGAATATCGATCGGGTTACCGTGACTCCAGTGGGCGGGTAAGAATTGGTTGAGGGATGCGATCGTTTCCGGTGCTAATTCTGCTAGTTCTCCACCCGATGCAATTAAAGCATCCGTCGCCAGTACTCCCGGCCCTCCAGCATTGGTGATAATGCTTAATCTAGGGCCTTTTGGCAGTCGCGGCTGTTTCGAGAGAACTTCTGCCATATTAAACAGTTCGGAGATGCGATTCACCCGCAATACCCCGCAGCGCCGAAATGCCGCATCGAGTACTTCATCTTTACCTGCCAAACTGCCGGTGTGGGAGGCGGATGCTTTGGCGGCGGCTTCGGTTTGTCCGGCTTTAATCACAATAATCGGCTTCGTCAGCGCCACTTCTCTGGCGGCGGAGAGGAATGACTGGGCATTTCCCACCGATTCCATGTAAATAACGATACTTTGGGTATTGGGGTCATCGCCGAGATAATAAATTAAATCGCCCCAATCCACATCGAGCATCGAACCGATGGAAATGAAAGCGCTAAAACCAACGTTTTCCGCCAAACTCCAATCGAGGACGGCAGTGCAAAGCGCCCCACTTTGACTGATGAAACCGACATTACCAGGGCGAGCGATCGTGCTGGCAAAGGTAGCATTTAATCCCGTGCGCGGATTCATCACCCCCAAACAATTGGGGCCGATTATTCGCATTTTTCCCCGCGCTTTTTCCAGGATTTGCCGCTCTAATTCTATCCCGGCGGCGCCGATTTCCTTAAATCCGGCAGAAATCACGATCGCGCCTTTCACCCCAGCCTCTACGCAGTCGCTGACGATCTGTGGTACTGTCGCTGCTGGAGTCACAATTACAGCCAAATCAACTCGTTCTGGAATCGCTTTAACGTTGGGGTATGCTTGAATCCCCAAAACGCTATGTCGCTTGGGATTGACGGGATAAACGGTTCCCCCGAAAGGATTGCTAATCAGATTCCACAGGATAGTCCGCCCTACGCTACCAGGTTTGTCAGTTGCACCGATAACGGCGACAGTTTCTGGTGTGAAAATTGAACTGAGGGGTTGGCTTTCGGCACGCAGAATGTCATAAGCCGGATCGGTGGTGGGTTTGATCGATTTTACAGTTACCATTTTGACGATTGCTCCCATCGGATGGACTTTCTGTGGTTGGTTTTGACTGGCTATTTGATGCTTTTACCTTATGCCACAGAATGGTTTTCAAGCGAATTGCTGCTAAAACTTTTTATCTGTCTCGAACCTTAAGAACTTTTTAACAACTTGCTTTGCCTAAGTTTCACGCTTCTCTACTTAATTACACCTTAGCGGAATTGGTGGGTGAGTGTCAGTTAGCTAGATCACTATTTAAGTGAAAAAGCGATCGCATCACTAACACTTGGGGGATGCGATCGCCTGTATAATTAATAAATAATCAAGTTTTTTTGCAATTGCGATAATTATTGTGCTTTCTGCGTTCAGTTTTGCCGGACTAGATCGCATTTGGCATAACTTTCATAGCCCCGGTTAAAAGTGGGAGCGCTTAGCTGGCAAGCCTTCCAACCTGCTTGCACCGATACGTTAAGCATTTCGCAAGCACCGCCGCGCCGTCCCATTGGTTTGTAATGCTGACAGTACCGACAGGCTGAAACTGGGGGATTGAAAGCTGGGATCATAAAGTTTCCTTTGATGTACCCTGTTGCGGGCAAGATGTGTATCTTGTCAAAGTATGCATGAATTTATTTACAACTGTCTGCAATTTTTATAATTTTCAATTAAAACATTGTATTTTTTCACAAAAGTTCATTAAGGGATCTCAGCTCAATTCAAAAGTAAAGAAATGTATCAAAGACTACTTTATGTCATCTAAGTTAACTCAAAAGCACGAGGACGCTTGACTAAACTTCTAAAACCTTTCTTAAACTCAGCTGTTTTGCCCAGGGGTTTGGAATTGCCCGCGTGCCTTAATATAGAGCGATCGCGCCCGCTCTAGAGGCTGCTGGTGAGAGGCTTAATATGCTAAGTGCAACAGAACTGAGAAAGAGCAGTTTGAAGATCGCCCGATGCACAATGCTTGATCGAGGCGATCGCATTTGAAAAGGAGGGTTTAATTGTGTCTCCATTAAAAGTTGGTATCAATGGATTTGGTCGCATCGGACGCCTAGTGATGCGAAGCGCCATGAAAAATCCCCAAATCGAGTTTGTCGGCATCAACGACCTCGTGCCGCCGGATAATCTGGCATATTTGTTCAAATACGACTCAACCCACGGCACTTACGACGGCACAGTCGAAGCCAAAGAAGACGGTATCGTAATCGACGGACGCTTTATCCCCTGTTTTTCCATGAGAAATCCGGCAGAATTGCCCTGGGGAAATCTGGGAACCGATTACGTAGTCGAATCTACAGGATTATTTACCACCCAGGACGGCGCTACCAATCACTTAAAAGCAGGCGCGAAAAGGGTAGTAATTTCCGCCCCAACGAAAGATCCGGATAAAGTCCCTACCCTGCTGGTAGGCGTCAATCATCAAACATTTGACCCCAGCAAGGATACCATCGTCTCCAACGCCAGCTGCACAACCAATTGTTTAGCACCTGTCGCCAAAGTGATCGATGATAACTTTGGGCTAACCGAAGGTTTGATGACCACAGTTCACGCCATGACAGCCACCCAGCCAACGGTAGATGGTCCGAGTAAGAAAGACTGGCGCGGCGGAAGAGGTGCGTCGCAAAATATCATTCCCTCCTCTACAGGTGCTGCAAAAGCCGTGGCGCTGGTTCTGCCACAATTGAAAGGCAAACTTACAGGGATGGCATTCCGAGTTCCTACCCCCGATGTTTCGGTAGTGGATTTGACCTTTAAGACGGAAAAAGCCACCAGTTACAAAGATATCTGCGCTGCAATGAAAGCCGCTAGTGAAGGCGAACTGAAAGGCATTTTAGGTTACACCGAACAAGAAGTAGTTTCGATGGATTTTCGCGGCGATGCCCATTCCAGCATCTTCGATGCCGGTGCGGGAATTGAATTAAATGCCAACTTCTTTAAAGTTGTTTCTTGGTATGACAACGAGTGGGGCTACTCTTGCCGCGTGATTGATTTAATGCTGTACATGGCGCAAAAAGACGGTATTTTGAGCTAATAGATGTAGGGGCAACCACTAATAGATCTAGGGGCAACCACTAATAGATCTAGGGGCAACCACTAATAGATCTAGGGGCAACC
>ERZ1066127.13-NODE-13-length-158752-cov-16.655980_pt1 | contig 158752 bp, 97 predicted proteins | sample MGYA00382774_ERZ1066127 | MGnify/ENA primary metagenome ERZ1066127 (study PRJEB33369, sample SAMEA5778357) | biofilm metagenome | biome: Industrial cooling water; feature: Water cooling tower basin; material: Biofilm | place: United Arab Emirates | collected...
CACCGGAGACGACATCTTTGGGGCGGAAGAAGATAAAGTGTTCCGGGAGAAGGCGGTTGAGTGTTTCGGTCGAAGGCAGCATCGCGTCTTGGATGCGTTTGGCGTAGCGGATGGAGTCTTGAACATTCGTGAGCAGACGCTGTGTTTCTCCGTGTGCCTCGGTAATTTCGATGTTTTTTTGTTGGAGTTCTGCGTTTGCAAGTTGAATTTGTGCGGCTTGTTCTTGAACTTCAAATGTTCGCTGTTCCACCAAATTTGCCAATTCTTCACTCCGACGTTCTAATCGGCGTGTGTTTAGGCGCGTTGCTCCCCACACTGTCAGAAAAAATACGGCAATTGCAGTAACTATATTATACCACCGCAAAAACCATGGCATATCAATGATGATAGGAACGGAAAGAGCTTCACTCCATTCGTAGCCTCCGGGGCGGAGAGCGCGAACTTCAACGATATACGAACCGTAAGGCAGCTGAAAAAATGACGCACTGTTGGCAAGCGTTGGCACTGACCACTCATTCTGTAAGCCCGACAGCCGATATTGGTACACTGTTTTATCACCCGGGTAATTCAGCGAGACATACTCTACTTCAATTGCCGAATGATAGGGCAATGCAGCAGAAAGCGCGACAAAGGGAATGCGAACACCGTCCAATTGTACTTGTACTTGCAGAGGCGTGGGCGTCGCACGCGATACAAACGAAGCGGAGGATTGCGCTAATCCCGCAGATGTTCCCACCCATAGAGCATTCTTGCTGTCTGTGTGCATTGTGCGGAGTGCGCACGAAGCCCCCGGTAATCCGGCATCGAGATTAAAATGAATAGTTGTTTTATTTAAGAACCGAATCACGCCAATGTCTGTTCCAAGCCATGCCGCGCCGTCATCTGTCGTTGCCACCGATTTAATGATATTCACTGTATCCAAAGTGGCAGGGTGAATCACAGGAATATGGCGTGCGGTTAAGGGCTTACCATTTTCTGCACACTGTATTTCAATCATGCCATGATCCGTAGCTAAAAAGAGCCTTGAGCCGTCGCGGGATGAAGCTAGGTCATTGACGGCAAATTCCTTACTCGGTGAAATACCGTCGCACAAAAGACTTACATTTTCAAAAGCATCGTTAGCACGATTATACCAATACAAGTATGAATCTTTACCCCTTGCCCCGACATAGAATCCTCGAGGAAGGTCTTTACAAACGACAGGTTTCGAGTGTATGCCCTCATTTTGACCGTATATGCGCAGTTTGGGACTTGTACCAGCAATACAAAAGATTCGATGCGATTCATCACCTCGGCACAACCAAACATTGTCGTTACGGTCGGAGGTCATAAAATAGATACCGTGCATATCAGTTACCGAAAAGGGCAAAGAGAACGGCTGATAGTCTTGCTTGTTCAAATCCATATACATGACCTGACCATTTTGCATTCCTAACCAAATACGCTCTTTGGTGAGCGCAAGAGCTAAAATGGAGGAATTCTGAACATCTGCTTTTGTCAAAGCGCGAAGTCGAAACCCATTTGTAGCGGTGCGACTTATCTCGGTAATACCCGAACCTTCGGAAGCATAAATTTTCGAGCCATCGGGAGAACTGACGATTGCTTGAATATACGACCGTTTGTAAGGCAAGGCAATAGATTGAAAGTACAGTCGTTGGACAATCGCAAAACCATCATCTGCACCGAGAAATATTGCACCTTGAGCATTAGCATGCAAATTATTGATAACGTTTGATTGCAAGGAACGAATTTTGACAGGCTCAATCGGCGTGTTTGGGCGTTTAACGCGGTATAATCCGCTATTCCATGTGCCAATATACAGCGAACTATCAGAAGCGATAAGCAACGACGAAACATCGGGTAAGTCAATTATACGGCGTATCTTGGCTTTTTGCTGCGACGTGTGTTCTATCGTTAATTCAACTACTCCTCGATACGTACCAAGCAGAAAACGCCCCATACCCAACGAACAAAACGCAGAAGTGGTCAAAAGACGCTCAGTCGTCTCAATTTCTTGAAATTCATCTTTTTCCGGCACAAAACGGAAGAGATATCCCGTTTGGGAAAGAGTCAACAGTCCCGATTGAGGGGTTTGCGTCATCAAAAATGAACGACCAAAACTTTGCGCGATAGTTTTTGCGGGAAAGTAATAGCGCTGAAAGGTTTTTCCCTTGCGTACGCGGACAAGTGACGAACTTTCACTAATCCACCAATCGCCCTCGGTATCTTCAAAGAATGATTTCGGATAATTCCAAAGAGTATCATGGATGTCTTTAGAAGGAATCCTCAGCGGTCGAAACACAAGGCTATCATTAAAGCGAATAATTTCATGTACTCCGGCGTCGTGAACGACAAACAAACGCCGGTCGCGGGTTTCGTAAAAAGCCTTGATGTAAGGGCTTGGTAATCTATTCTGATATCCGATAAAATGTTTTCCGTCGAATCGAATAACACCATTATCCGTTCCCAACCAAACAAATCCTTGCCAGTCACAGAAGGTTGTTTTCACTAGTGTATTAGGCAAACCTTGTTCCATTTGGTAAAAATGTGTTGTCGGCTCTTCCTGCGCAAACAGAGTGGTAAGCGGTATCATTACAAGCGCATACAACAAGTACCAAAAATTTCGTGTTCTGCAAACCATTGTTCGTCTTGAAAAAGATGGTCAAGAAAAAATCACTCAAAATGCCTGTCAACAAAGGTAAGGAAGTCGAAGGTGCACCAAAAGATTTTTTGGGTAAACGGTCAAGAAATTGGGTAAACGGTCATAAATAAAGTATGAAAAAAATTGCGGGCTGTCCGAAACCAGTCAGACAGCCCGCTATGAAGTTCTTTTGACCGAACGATTTAGTTCTTTTTGCCGGCAGCACGCTCCACTGCTCGCCATACGCGGAACGTGTTTTTATAGCATATTTTTGCAATATCGTCTTCCGAATACCCACGCTTCAAAAGAGCGTATATCAAATTTGGATATTGTGATACGTCCTTCAAACCCGTCGGAAGAGAATTTCCCACCCCATCAAAATCCGAACCAAAGCCGACATACTCTATACCCACCATTTTGACAACATGGTCAATGTGATTGACAACTTCTTCCAAGTCGGAAAAGACGAGCGGATGCGTTTTTTCATATTCTGCAATAACAGCTTTTGCTTCATTATCACCCTCTTTGATGCCCTTTTCTTTCAGTATTTTGGCGAGCTCCGAGCCGTGTTGTTCCATTGCTTTCCGTTTTGCATCATCAAGAAAATACGTCGAAAAATTGATATGGATCACGCCCCCATTTTTTGCTAGAGCCCGAATCATCTCATCCGACATATTCCGCGCAAAACTTGGCGTAAAGCGACGACAGGAAGAATGAGATGCTATAACGGGCGCTTTGCTCACACGCAGAACCTGATAAAAAGCGCTGTCGGAAACGTGCGACACATCCACCATAATTCCCACGCGGTTCATCTCCCGCACAACATCGCGTCCGAAAGGGCTCAGACCATTCCATGTATGCGTTGTGTCATAGGAAGCATCGCAAATAAGGTTATCGGTTGCATGCGTGAGAGTGATATACCGTATGCCGCGGCTATGAAAATATGCGACGTTCTTGATGTCATTTTCAATTGGAGCACCATTTTCCATTCCTAAAGGCAGTGAAATCAAACCACGTCGAAAATTTCGCTCAATTTCTGACGGAGATGTTGCCAATGCGTATTTGTCAGGATAATTTTTGGGAATGCCCATTACCAAATCTATTACAGAATCTGCGTACTGCTTTGCCCCGCCCTTTTTTTGATATTCCGATGGCGTGTAAATAGACATAAACGGAGCGGAAAGACCTCCTTTTTTTGCCCGCACATAATCAAAGTCACCGTCCGGTGCTTTGATGGGAATACCAATAAATTCCCGTACAAATTTGAAATTTTTCACACGCAAACGGTATGGCAAATCCACGTGTCCGTCCACAATAATAAATTTGTGCGCTAATTTATCCGCCAAAGCTCGTAGTTGCTCATCGGAGTGCATTGTAGGGAATGTTTTGCGAGAACTGTTTCCTTCTGAAGGCTGAGTACCATGGGCTAGGACGTATGCAGAGGAATACATCACCAGCATAAAAACAGCAAGAGTACGTGCGTAGAACATAGTGAAAGAGAAAAATGATACAAACGTCTTGAATAATAGAGGAAACAATATAGCAAATGCGAAACTGAACGATAGAAAAAAGATGAGGAACGACAAGAAAATCGCGTGAAAAGTGTGAAAAACAGCACCATTGCCCTCACGGACAATTACCATAAGAGCAAAATTTCTCACCGATTTATTTGCCTAATCATCGTATATTTGCGGGGCGTTTTGCTGTTTTACAAAAAAATTTCGATTGTTTACGGTTATCTTAAACTTTTTGTAACCGTTTCGTTTCAAAACTTTCAAGAAGACCGCAGATCATACCTGTAAAGCAAGTGGCGCTCGGCGCATCTTCTTGTTTTTTGGTATCAACTTTGTCAATTACTATCATCTGTTTTTCTATTTTTGGGATACGTATTTTATGAAACGACGCATTGCTCTTTGCCTTGCCTTTTGTAGCATCATTGCCGGCAGCCTTGTTGCGCTTAGCAGCGTTCCGGCGTTGGCACAGCAAGAAAAAGTCTTTGTTCCATCGGCACGATTAGTATTTCGAGCACTGGATTCCCTCTCCAAATCGAAAGTTACATGGAAAGGATTGTCATCGTACAGCCGTACTAGCACCTACAACAGCCGCTTTACCATTGCTCTGAATCTTGGTTCGCGGGTCAGCGATGCGTTCGTAGCTTCGCAAGCAAAAGACGACGAGAAATTTGTTCAGATGGCTCTTACTATGAGTGAACTTGCCACAAAGCTCGGTGCGGAAATTGATGCTTCGACGAATCAAAAAATGCTTGATCTTGTGAAAGCAGGTAATTGGAATGAAGTGCGCACGATGCTCGACAAACAGCAAGAAGAAACCAAACGGAAATTGAACCGTCTTGACAAAGATGCTTCGGTGCTTGTTGTCGTTGGTGGCTGGCTTGAAGGTTTGCACATTACTACCAAAGCTCTTTCGACCAATTACAATGAAAATGCCAGTTCTATCATTGCCAGTCCCAAACTTCTGGAATACCTTATCGGCGAAATTGGAAACGTCAGCACCGGAGCACGTAATCATCAGATCGTACGCAAACTCGCTCCGGCGCTGACACAAATCAAAGATCTTGTCAATGTGGAAAAAGGCAAGCCAATTTCTCAAGAGAATATCAAAAAAATCTTTACTATCAGTTCCGGACTTATCAAAGAAATCGAAGGCTCAAAAGATTAACATACGTGTTGACCAAAACATCAGCAAAACAGTTGATACTCAGAAAAACACCATACGAAAAAGCCTGTACATGGTTATGTACAGGCTTTTTCGTCCTCTCCTTTTTCCTCCCACTCTATTCTTGATATGCCGGAAGTACGACAATAAACGTAGCACCGTTGCCAAATTTTGATTCGCACCATACACGCCCATTCATCGCTTCCACCATTTTTTTGACAATGCTCAACCCAAGACCTGTACTATGCTCGCCGCCTGTGGGCTGTGCAGACAGGCGGGCAAATTTACCGAAAAGTTTTGTTTGGTCTTCGTCCGTCAGCCCCGGACCCTCATCACGGACAGCCAACCGTACCTGACCTGCTTCAGCACCAACCTGAATACAAACACTGGTCTCATGCGGGGAGTATTTAACAGCATTAGAAATCAAATTATCAATCACTTGCATAATCAACCGTTCATCCGCCAAAGCAATTGTTGGCACAGTAAATTCTTTTTTTAGTGCGATACGCTTTTGTGATGCCCGTTCTTCGTAACTACCAACAGCGTAATCAAGCATAGATGAAATTTCAATCGGTTCGAGATACACACGCAGTCCGCCTCGTTCTAACATATTAATTTCAAGCAAATTCCGAATGATATCAAACATTCGCTCTGAAGATTCAATAATATGCCCGACAAATTCCATGCGCTGTTCCTTGGTTAAAGAACCGTCGTCATATTTGAGGATATTCGCAAAACTTGCTATTCCGGCAAGAGGATTTTTTAAGTCGTGAGCAACAATTCCCAAAAATTCGTCTTTTTCTTTATGCAGTTCTTTAAGCTGAATATTCTGCTCGCCTAATTGCCGATTATTTTCCTGCAATGCCAAATTCATCCCTTCAATCTGTTTACGCTGTTCGGTAAGTAATTCTTGTTGGGTAAGTATTTCGGTATTGGCACGGCGCAAAGCATCATTACGACGATGTTCGGCAATAGCTTCTTGCTCAACGTTATTTCGTTCCAAAGCTACTGTTTGAAGTCGTGTATATTGTTCTTGAACTTGCAAGAGTAGCGCCAGAAAAAACAATACACAGTCCGCGGCAATCAGCATTTGAACAAGAAATTGCGCCCACAGTTCGCCGATAAAAACCTGAAATACTATTCTGAGCATCATCGCGCCCGGCATGAACAGAATAAAACCCAAAGCAGCAGCAAATTGCAATCGAGACAAACGCAAAACTGTAACACGCGCACTCCATGCAGCACTCCAAACCAGAATACATAATACGACAAGAAGAACATTCACCAACGGTATAAGTTGCTTCATCCAAAACTGTGCAAACGGAGTAAAAACAGCACCAATACTCAAACAATATATTGGTATAAGTAACACAATCACCATGTCAAGATGCTTAGTATTGAATCTTGTATTGAGAAACTCACGGAGGAACATAATACCTGCTATCATCGCCAGCATTTCCAAAATAAATCGAACAGGATGATAAGGCGCTTCCAATGACACATTGTCCAATCCCCGAGCAAGCATAAAAACCATTTGCAAAGCAACCACCGCTATCACAATCGGTAGAAATCCGTAATGTTTTTTTTCTTTACTCAGAACGAGTATCAACCAAAGAATACCGATACCGGCAGTAATGAGCACACCAAGTGCAATCGCCAAAGCGAGAAAAACAAGAGTATGAGTGTCAAAGAGATATTCTGTCAAAACAAGGAATAATAGCAGAAATGTGTGAGATATGTGCGCCCCAAAGGCAATAAAGCAACCGTACATCGCATCCCCGCAATCAAAGAAAAATGAGGAAACATGGACTATGGGTGAGAACGAAGTAGAAATATACAAAAATTGTTTCCTTTTTCTGTATAAAACTCCTCTAACCGAGAAAGCGAAATTTTCTCGTTTTAGCGTCGAACCATTTGTCCACAAATCACATGAACACTCGGAAATACCAGCGATATTTTCTCAATGTTACCTTGAATATCCATGGTACGATTGCTTCTCTGGAAGATTGACCTTCTGGAGGATTGATTTTCTGTTTTCCCTTTGAAAGTGCATTAGTTCTGTTCACCGAAATGGACATCAGATACTTTTTGCACAGGTAGTATCACACGAAATGCCGTGCCCTTCCCTTCGGTACTTTGCACACTAATTGTCCCTTTCATTACATCCACAAACGATTTACAAATTGCTAACCCCAAGCCTAAACCACCATATCTTCTGTGTATTTCAAGGTCAGTATGCTGGAAAGAATCAAAAATATACGGTAATGCATCCGCAGGAATGCCAATACCGGTATCTTCTACGATAAAAGCAATAGTGTCGATGGCATACTGATTTTCTTCTCGTGTTTCATGTGATTCTGCCGGAGCGATGAGGAGCTTAACTGCACCTTGGTTAGTAAATTTGACAGCATTACCAAGCAGATTAACCAAAATAAGCCGAATTTTAGCTTCATCGAGAAGTAAGTGTTGTACGATACTTGGACTAACATCAAAACTCAGGTCAATACCTTTTTCTAGGGCTTGCGCTTCATACATGGCACAAACTTGACGACATAAATCCCGCAACGAAACCGGATGTACATCAATCTCAATTTGATTGGTCTGCATTTTTGCCAAATGAAGCATATCCTCAAAAAGCAATAAAAGATGCCGTACGGCATTACCAATACGTTCTACATACTCTCGCTGCTGTAAGTTCTGCATATCCCACATAAGAATTTCGGCATACCCCTGCACAGTAGTAAGCGGAGTGCGAATTTCATGAGAAAGAGTCTCAATAAAGGCACGTTTCATTTCAGAAACTTCTTCGGCACGCTTTTGAGCAAACAATAGTTCTTCATTCACACGATTCAGCAGAGTATTTGCTTGAACAAGCTGTGCATTGGTTGTTTGCAACTCTATATTCATGGATTCAACGAGCGATTCGGAGCGCTTCTTTATCCGAAAACGATTCCATAGCACGACAACAAAAGCAATCAGAACAATTGCCATGAGCATCAATATATATTGCAACCGTCGTTGCTCAGTGTTTACCAAGCGCAGGCGTTCAATTTCTTTTTCTTTTTTATTTTGCTTCAAACGCTCCTCGACAGAGGCAATATGACCTTCGAGCCCGATACGGAAAAGCGAATCACGCAGTTGAATATATTCTCGCTGTACTATAAAAGCAATTTCATACTCACCCAATGAAAAATACGCCTCCGCAAGAATACTCCTCAAAACGAGACGGTGCAACCGAACAACACTACGATTACCTAACGCAGGTTCGGCATAATTGACCGCAGCACGGTACAAAGCCTTTTTTCGCGTTGGCTCATGTTCTTGTTCTGCTCTAATCGTCATTATTCTTGCCGCCTCCACGCTGAGGCGGATATTATCATGATGAAACGATAGTAGCGCTTGGAGCGCCAGAGCAGAATCTAACATTTGCTGCGCTGCAATCGAATTGCCACGCTTTTGCTCAATTTGTGCTTTATCCGCATACAAAAAAGCAATTACCAATGAATCTCTATATTCCGCTTGCCAAGCCAAGTGAATGGCTTTTTGTACTATTATCATCGCTGAATCCAAAACGCCGCGTTGTAACAACGCCTCTGCGGTATACTGATGCATAGCTACTTTTCTCTGTATAGCAGTATTTGTCGGCATGATTGATTCAGCATGGCGTAATAAAACAAGCGCCCGTTCGGGCTTTCCCAGTACGATGAGAAGATGTGCTACATTCACTTCTTGACGAAAAACAATGTCTGTATAACCAATTTCTCGCGCCAATTCCAACGCGCTCACATGGTATTCAATTGCTAATTCATATACCCCTAATTGATGATACAACAACCCCAAACGCGAATACGCATGAGCTGTTTTCATTCTGTTTCCCAAAGCGATGTAACGATCAATCGCTATACGCAATGTGTCAATTGCCGCATCAAATCGTCTTTCGTCCCGTGCTTGTAGCCCTGATACAAGCAACAAATCAGCCCATAACAAAGGAGAATATCTATTCTGCAGAAGTTTGCGGGCTTCAGCAATAAAAATAGGCGCTTTATCGCGATGGTTCAAATCTTCTGCCGCAATCAACAATGCTTGAATATATGCCGAATCCTCACGCCCCTGAGAACGCATTTGTGCTATTTCTGCCAAAATATTTGATGAAGCAGATGATGAAAATACGGGACGCGGAGAGGATTGTTGGGATGGGGATAGAAAAGATTGCTGAGCATTGGCAAAATTGAAAAACAATACCATATTCATCACTCCGGCACAGTAGGCAAGCAAACGCCGAAAACGATACCGTTGACAATTCGGTATGTAACGGATGGTTCGCACCAACATTCGTAATAATGTCGACTTCCTCTTCATAATCTTTTCTATCAAATCTTATACGGTACTCTTCTATATCTAAATACCGCAGGGTATCATGGTAATCCGATTATCTTATCGTTATTCTCGGCAATCGTAATCCTAAAGGTAATTCTCCTTGGTGCACTTATTCTCTGGTTAAATCACCGACAAGACGCATGATTTCTATTTCGGCACGTTTTGCATCAGCAAGCGCTGTAATAAGACGGCTTTCAGCGCGAACATAATTTTGCTGCACCTGCCGTAAATCTAACGAACTCATCGTTCCCAACCGAAATTTTTCTAATGCCACAGCGGCGGCGGCGGCGGCAATGCCAGTGTTATCTCGCTCTAACTGCACGAGCGTACGACTGTTATTATAGATGCGAAGAGTTTGTTGCAGACTTGATTTCAAACGGTTTTCGAGGTCTTGATACTGCAACTCTGCCGTTAATGCACTCACCCGTGCATTTTCAATTTGACGTTGGATATTAAACCCATTAAATATATTGACCTGCGCCGTAACTCCAAAATTTAATCCATTCGATTGTGCAGTTTGAATGACACCAGCCTCTGCATCCAACACCGTAAAATTGTAATTCACATTCGCGTTCAGCGTCGGCAAATGAAAAGCTTCTGCCTGCCGAACGGCAATTTGCGCTAGGGAATTATCAACACTCGCAATACGCAAGGCGGCATTACGTTTGGCAAGACGTTCAAATACATCTGTCAAACGCGGAGCATTCCCAATACTGAGAGAATCCGCTACTCGAAAATTTGTCCCCTGATACTGATTGACATTCCCCAGGACCTGTAACAGTGCTGTTTTTGTATTACTCACAATAGCTTCTTGACGCAAATATGCTGCACTGTCTGCGTTGTAATCCACACGCGCATTTTGCGCATCTAACTCCGATGCACTTCCAATGCGGGCTTTTGCCTCGGCAATAACAAGTCGCTGTCGGGACAACTCCAATGCTTTGCCCTGCGCCGAGAGCAAGACATACTGTTCGACAACACTGGCATAGCTCGTCATTACTTGTGCGATAGTATTTTCGATTGCTTGCCTGAGAGCTAAGTCGCTTTGTTGTTGAAGTTCATGCAAGCGGTCCTGTTGAGCAAACATTTGCAAGCCATCGAAGAGCGTCCAGTTAAGTTGAACTGAAGCATTCGCGCGGTCCGTCCGCGCACCAGCTCGTTCTTGCAAGTTTCCGTTAAAAAACTGCTGACGTACATTATCACGGCTTTCGTTCCACCCACCGTTCAAATTTATATTAGGCAACATCCCTGCTGCTCCCAAGCCCTTTATTCCTTGTGCATTATTATCAGCAATCATGGTTGCGTTGCGGGCAATCCGCACACCGTAATTTTGCTCTAACGCAATTGTAAGGGCTTCCTCTAAGGATAATAAAGGTAACTCGGGACGCTGTGTCCTACCGGAAGCAGAAATGAAAGAAGCTTGGGGTGATGTGCGATGAACGGCAGACTCTACCGGTTGGTCAAAGGCTGATTGCTGTGCAATCACACCTGTGGTCATGCCGACTGTGACCACACCGCAAAGTGCAACAGCAAAGAATACTGTGCTAAAATGAGCAAAGAAGTATGAATGGAAGGCGCTTTTCATACACACACGGTACGAAAAAGGAAAAAGGCGGTAGAAGCCGCCTTGACGAGACAACGTTTTCATCGAGTTTTGTATAGCGTTAATTGCATGAGCGGTAATTTCCCACACTTGACCAAAAGCGAAACCAAAAGTGAACCAGAGGTAGAAATCAAACAATAGTACAATGCTGTCATAGAGAAAACAGCCGATAATACCCGAAAAGATTGCCAAGAATCACAATATTCTTACTCTTGAGATTATTAAGACAACCTCGTATCTGTCTATACATTAATCTATAGACTTAATCTACACGATTTCAATCGCTGTTGTATAAGAGACTTTACGATCTTTTGCAAGGTCATAGATTTGCTCAATAATGCTTTCTGCTTGAGCATTTTCAGTGTCATCTGCTGCTTCAAATGCTTCTTTCGTAGGATAAACATAGACCTCTTGAAAGTGGTTACGCTTATTATCTAATTCGCAAACACTGTATGATGTGCCGTTGGTATTTAAAAGCGGCTTCAAATGGCGAACAAGTTCTAAGTATTGCGCGCGGTGGGATTCCGGTATTTCGTAGCCGACGGTGAAAATGACTTTAGCCACAGTTTCTCTCCGTAATGAGTGAAAATAGTTAAATAGTGGTCGTTTAGTTGAAAAAATCTGTTTGAAATCAGATGAATCTTATGCAATTTACAATCTAAAATACGAGTTACCTAAAGGAAAATTGCACCAAGCATAACTTATTTTTTCCGTTTTCGGAAACTTTTTGAGCCTGTTGTAATGTTAAACCTGTGTAAAGGAAATAGTCTCTAATTTTTACCAACACGTCATCTCCGTTTAACCAATCGGGAGAAATGCTATGAAAACCCCTATGTTCACACCGAATGTGCGCTCAACCATGCGCGGTTCATATTCTCGGCTGCCTGCTATGGCAACAGTGCTTACTGTACTATTTGCCTCCGTGTTTTTGACAAATTGTGCTTCGATGCAAGGCACAAAAGCAGATTATTTCGGTTTCCGTAACAATATTCCCGCTCCGGCACCAGAAGTCGAGCAGGAAGTCAGCCAACAAGCCTGGACCAATCCCATGCGCAGCGGCGTTACCAGTTCTGTTGCTTTTGTTCCTGTCGTTACGCCTTGGTACGACAGTTGGAGTATGTTTGCTCGTCCTTCTGCCCGTTTTTGGGGAATGTATGACCGATTCGGTTGGAATTCTCCTTTCGGTTTCGGCGGTGACCCGTTCTGGGGTGGCGGCTTTGGTATGGGCTTCGGCGGCTGGGGTAATCCTTGGGCAATGAACAGTTTTTATGACCCGTTCTGGGGTTGTAATTCCTCGTTCATGTTCTACTCTTCCCCATGGCAGCGCTTTAATCCCTACTTTGGGAGCTATACGCCCTTTGGCTTTTACCGTCCGCTCGGATTTTGGAGCAGCCAAAATTTTGGGAATCACATCAGCGCAGTTCCGGGCTTAGGCAACAATGCACCTATTTATACTCCTCCGCAAATGCGTGATTTTGGTACTCAACGTGCTTACGGCAATAATGCCGCTCAGTACACGGGAGCAAATTCCTACGGCAACGTTCAGTATTTGGGCAACTATTCTGCAACAGGCAATGGCGGTGCACTCTCGCGCGGTCAAACACCAAGCAGCAATGAATATAAACAATTCAACCCAAGCAATCGCGCTTCGCAAGAAATCTACAATGCCCGTGCTAATGCTGCCGGAAATTACGCGAACTATTACAGCGGTACAACAAACGGCAGCAGCAATACGAAATACAACTCATATAACTCGTCGCAAGCTACACGGTATTATAGTACACCTCCAAGCACCGGTGGTCGAGCCGGTTATAGTGATTACGGTCGTGCTTACAATAGCGGATATGGCAGCGGCTCGTATAATTCTTCGTCTTCCGGCTCTTGGGGCAGATCGTCTTCCGGCGGTAGTTACGGCGGTTCGTCGTCAGGTGGCAGCTATGGCGGTTCGTCGTCATCGTCAGGCGGTAACTACGGCAGTTCCTCCGGCGGCGGCGCACGTAGTCGCGGTGGCAACTAAACGACTTCAGTGCGATCAATTTATCTTCGCATAGCTTTCAATTTTTTTCATGTTTGAGCCGTTGTTTGTGAATACAAGGCAAGGATTAAAAGGGTTATTCCTTTGTCCTTGCCTTTTTTGATAATGAGAATCGGTTATGATCGCCTCTACTATAATTATCTATAAACGTCACAAACGATTTCACACTGTACTTGTTTATTGTTTTTTTTCTTTTGGGTACGAACATTATTTGGAGCAATTTCTATGAAAACGGATATTTCACACCGACACGAACAGAACACATATATTCTGCATAGACCACGCCGATTCCGTCTTTACCGCTTGCTGTGTATGCTTGCTTTTACTTGCACCTCGTTTCCGGCAACCTATTTTTCCGCACGGGCACAAGCCGTCTATCTCGAAGATGCCCTTCGATACGCCCGACCGAACGGAATGACAGCCCCGCGCGCCGGAGCGCTCGGTATAGCGTACTCCGGCATTGCGGATGATTTTGCGGCGCTGTATGTCAATCCCGCGGGGCTGACAATGCTCCCTTTGGCAGAATTTTCCGCCAGCGGGCAATTTAATAGCTATAATGGTACAGTAACGCACTTTGGGACAACAATGAGTTCCAACCGAACGTCGGGTTTCCTTGGTCATATTGGCATTGTTCTTCCTGTACGCCTTGGCGATGCCGGAAATTATTCCATCGCCATAGGTTATACACGAGAATCAGACTTTACTGGCGGCGATACCATTTCCGGCTTCAACACCGCTTCCAGTCTTATCAATACGTGGGTAACACGGCAGCAAGCCGGCAATTTGAACGGTAACCCGGCATGGGAGCTTGCCCTAGCCGATGTCGTTAATAACCGCTTCATTACCCCTTTACGAAGTAATCTCCAGCAGGAAGTAGGTATTCGTGAACGCGGAGCCCTCAACACATTAAGCATTGGCTTGGGAGTGGATATTATCCGCAATCTCTCCCTTGGCATTGCTTTTATCGGCACGTTTGGCGAATACAATTATCGCCGCATTTTTCGGGAACTTGATGCTCAAAACCGCTATACACGGCTTGACACGAGGAATTTAACCGATATAGACTTTCGGGATATGCGGATGGTAGAGTTTATTGACCAAGGACTGTCTGGTAGTCGTTTAGTGTTTGGTGCGCAAGGACGCTTTGGTGATAATATTCGCGCCGGAGCGAGTTTCACCCTGCCACTGGGATTTCAAGCAACGGAGCAATTCAGCACAAGCTACAACGCCAGTTTTGACAACAACGAAACGCGCTTTTTCAACCCCAATGACCCAAGCCCGATGCCCATCGCCTTTACTATGCCTTGGGTTCTGAATGTAGGTGCTTCAGCGCATTTTTCAGGGCTTACGGTAGCTGGTAGCGCGGAAATCTCGGATATGCGTCTTATTCGCGCTCGTGGTTCTGCGATTGATGCGACGGGTGTTGAACAAGCCGCTAATGCCCTTTTGACGACACAGCTCCGTGCGGGTGTAGGGATTGAATATGATATTCCGAATCGCCCGTTTGTGCTTCGCGGCAGCTATTCATATTTCAGTTCGCCGTATTTGCAGTCTGCAACAGGCGGTGCGCTCTCTATCTTTGGTTTAGGCGGCGGATATTATCTTGGTGCTAATTCCCGTCTGGATTTGACCTATCGTGCAAATCTGACAAATGTCAATAATCTTTTATACAGTGGAACAGGATACACGAGCGAACAGGTTTTGCATCAATTACAAGCACAATACGTTATACGCTTTTAAGCACAAGCGAGGCGTTAAAACCCTTGCCCAATAAAAAGTCTTGGTGCTTTTTGTCGGTATTTTTTGGCACACCCGCGCCTTCGCCTTTTCTTACATTTTTGTGATCACATCAAAAAGAAATTGAGAAAAAAAATTGAGAAGAAATAAAAAAAAATTTGCATCAGGAACAAAAAAGTTATAAGTTTGTAATCTGTTTTAACTACAAACTCTCGCAGTTCATAAAGAGCATTTAGAAAAATTATGCCTAATCACATTTCATCAGAAAAACGCGTACGCCAAGACAAAAAGCGCCAAGCATATAATCGCTTCTACAAAGTCATGGCAAAGCGTGCTATCAAAGATGTTGTCTCAGCAACAAGCGCGTCCGATGCAGAGCAAAAGCTCCGCCGTGCGGCTCAAGTTCTTGACCGTATCGCTGACCGCGGTATTGTACACAAGAATTATGCAGCTAATCACAAATCGAAACTTGCTGCACACGTGAATAAACTTAAGAAAGCAGCGTAACACTTTACGCCACAAGGTCGCACCCGTAGCTCAATTGGATAGAGCATCTGACTACGGATCAGAAGGTTTGGAGTTCGAATCTCTACGGGTGCACTCAGAAAAGCCGCTTAAAACCTATGTTTTGAGCGGCTTTTCCTGTATCCTGTAATCCGTATCCGGTAGAATCCTTGGGACTGAGCGCAAAGTCAAGACTCCTACAGTTCCAAATGTGATGAGAAAACTTACCGCAAAAACCCGCGTATTTCCTCATTCACCGTTTCCGATTGGTCGAACTGCACAAAATGTCCGCAGCGCGGCACCATCACGAGTTTATTCGTCGGGATTTTTGATGCGCCGACTTTCGCAACACTTTCCGTTTTTCCGCCGTGCAAAAAGGGATTCGGAATGAGATTATCATTCTCGCCGTAAAGAATCAGCGTCGGCTGCTGAATTTGCTGTAAACGCTCAACAACAGGCTCGTTCACCATTGCTTGCACAGACTTCACAATCGTCCAGCAATACCAATCAAACTGCTTCATACCGCGCATGAGTACACGGTCGGTTATCATAAACTCTGCATCTGGCGGCATCGTGTAAAAATTGCCCATCAGATTCGTCCGAATCTGTGCCGGAGGCGTAAGGCGAACACCTTGCGCTGTTACCACCTCACGGAACCACTGTTTTTCCCCTTCCGAAAATGCCTCGAATCCCGCCGGAGCGCAGAGAATCAGCTTTTTCACTTTTTGCGGATGCCGGAGCGCAACGGTCATCGAAATTTGTCCGCCCATCGAATGACCGCATAAAATCGCGTTTTGCAACCCAAGTTTCCCGATAAATTCCGCAACCACATCCGCATAAAAACTCATTGAAATCGGATATTCGCCTTTCGAGGATTTTCCATAGCCGGGCAAATCAATCGCAATGCAGCGATACTCCGAGCGCAATGCCTCTACATTCCGCTTCCACGCCGGAAGATACGACCCCAAACCGTGAATGAAAATAATCGTCTCACGCGCCGTACTTGCGCCTTCATCCGTGTATGCCAATTTTACACCGCCTGAAAGTTCCATCGTTTTCGTTGGAAAAGGATAGTCCAAATCCTGAAATTCCCTTTTTTCGCGCATAGTCTCTTGTGCGGCGGCGCGTTCCGGCGAAAACAATAACTTTACCCAAAATCCTATTCCAAAAAGCATACAAAAAACAACAAGTGAGTGTGATAAGCGGTTCATTGAGGATTCTCCAAAATACGATTGCGAAAAAGAGCGTGAAAGAAGGGTCATCAAAACATCAACCAGCGAAAAGCAAGAAAGGTCGTCCAAGGATTCACGGGCTTTGTAGGCGAATCGCCATTCACACGCGGGCTATTGTAGTAGTTGCCAAGCCACATATACGCCGCGTGAAACTCAAGGCTCATAAACACGCCCAGTTGATACACCAACCGCGCATTGGTTTCCCAGCCGATAAAATTATCAATCGGCGCTGTTGCTGTGCCGCGTGGCGGAATGACATTGGAAAACGCCGCAGCCGCGCCGAGTCTTGCCGAAAGTTTGTGCGGAATAATATCGTTGCTGACGTTGAAAATACCGCCCGTTACGCCGTAGCCTAAATTCGACAAATCGCTCACTGCGCCGATAAAACGATTCACCACGTTGCCATGCGGAAAGACCAAATACGCGCCGTGTCCGACGAAAATCGAACCCGGAAAACCCCATGTATTGCCCGTAATCACGCCCGAATACTGCTTGTCGTTCAGCCCGTTTGCATCGCCGGAACTGTACAGCACATCAAGCTGCACAAGGTCGTCCGGCGTTTGTCCGTAGCGGTAGCCCACGCGCCCGTTGAGTGCATACCCGAAAATATCCGCGCCTTTTTGCCATGCGCCTTGGTCGAACATATACGCCGTGCCGAGATTCACAATTGCAAACATCGAACCGCCCAAACGCCCGTTTTGAAATTCAGGATTGTAGCTGCCGTAGGTGCCGAGCCAGAAAATATCGGCTTCATAGCGATTATTCAAATCAGCAGAATTGGTAAACGGAAAGCGAAAGCGAAACGTACCGTTCCATTCCGTGAGCGGACTGGACAAACCTTCGTTAATCGTCGGGATGCCCGCTTGCCCGTTTGCCTTGTCCATCAAATACCACGCCGAGAAGCCTTGTCGCCATTCCGAAGTGAGGTCAAATTCTGCATTTGCTTCAAAGAGCGACACACCGTTGCGCTGTTCGGGTTCGCGGGCGTACAGCACGTAATACCCTGTTTTCAAGCGCCAGTAATCTTCATCTTTTCTCACCGTAATTCCCGTTGCATGGCTTCCCCAAAACGCAAGGCGGTATCCCGTTTGGAGCATGGTATTGGCAAAGGTGCGGTAGGGATTGTACTGCGTGTCGAAAAGGCGTTGCAGCCCGATATTGATTGTCCAATTATCGCCCGGAAGCAGCTCCAATTCGATATTCTGCGTTTGGATATTCACCCGCCCGCCGTTAAAAGCCCCGCCGCGATTGCCGCCCACGAGATACGATTCATCGCCCCATGTCCAGTCAATCTCGAAAGCAGCCCGTAAAATAGCGCGTCCGTCGAAAAGTTTCGGTTGGTAAATAAAAAACGGGAGAATACGCTGCTCAACATACAATGCAGAGCCGGGCGTGGTTTTCGATTGGTTCTCCCCGAAAAGCCGCCCCAGCACTTCACCCGTGAAGGGATTCGCGCTGTACACACTGGAAGCAACAGCTTGTGTGTAGTAAAACGCCAAAAACTGAAACTCGCGTGGATGCTCTTTCGGTGCGGCTTTGGTCAAAGAAAACTGCGCCAGCAAAGAATCCCCACTCACAAGCGCAGAATTGACTATCTGCTTTTGCTCCACGTCGGTCAAAGGAAAAAACTGCTCTGACTGAGGACGCATCGCGGGAGGAATAAGCGTTGTTTCGGGAGAAAGTCGCATCCCCCGCCCCGTTCCCAAACCTTCCGCAATTGCTTGCGCGTGGCTTGCAATCGGGCTTATGAGCAAATGAGAAAGAATGACAACACTCAATAACAAAGGGTAGAAAAAACGACGCATTACGCCTCCGAAAAAATGCTTCAAAAAAATTGACCTAAAAAAACAAAAGCCCGCAAGCGTTGAAAAGCGGTTGTTTCTTGCGGGCTTGAAGGAGAGTAAGGTTAGCGTTTGCGGAAAACCTGAATATTAGAGAATGCGCCAACAAGCGGCACACCCATCACATTTCGACTTGAACCAAAACCACCCGCAACTGTTGGAGCTATACCGGCAGGTGTTTCGGTTTGAACTACTTCATAGAGCATACGTGCAGGTGAAACCGATGTTTGCACGTGATAAATGCCTTGTGAGCGAACAACCGACGGAGTTGCTTGGCGTAAATCAATCGTGTAAATCGGCGAACCGAGCGTGTCTTTGGTACTGCGAACAACCGTGTAGGTTCCTGTAAAACTTGCTTGACCGTTTCGTGCGGAATACGAGGTAACACTATAACCACCCTGAGCATTAAAGTTTGCCACAATCGAATCCACTGCAAGCAGCGTTCTCAAAAGCGGCGCGACATTTTCGGTGGACGATACCCACGTACCGACCAGCCCGCCTGTTGCGTCATTTTGTTGATTGTTGTTGTTACCCGTGTCCGTACCTGCCGCACAGGACACCATCCACACTGCAACACAAGCAGTTACAGCAAGAGAAAGAAAACGTTTCATAGAAATATCTCCAAAAGTATTAGAACTTTCGCAAACGAGCCTTTTGGAGTGCGGAATTTATTCCGCAATGCACCGAAGAGCCAAGAAATATGCGGAATAAATTCCGCACTCCACATATTTTGCAAAAGTCCTAAGTGTAAAAAAATGGTAAAAAGAAATGATCTGAAAATTCGTTATTTCTGCGTTCTGAGCAAATGTGCATGAAAAACCTCGTTAAATTCTTTGGGTTTTTCGATATAGGGCGTGTGTCCGCAATTTTCCAATGTACGTTCCTCGTACGCACCGCCGGAACGCTTGTACCGCTCAAGCACGGTACGGGTTTGGTCGAGCATTGGTTGAGGCGGAAACACGTCTTTGCCGGGATAATTCGGGATAAACCCTCGTGCGCCAAGCGTTCCGACATCGGATGCCGCATTATTATTGACGGCAATGTCATCTTTACCGCGAATCCACAAAACCGCCACTTTCGCTTTTGCTTGCACGAGCCTGTCCGCCATGCCGCCCGCATATTTGGGTGAAAGTGCATTGACAGCACCCCATTCGCCGGGCGCAAAGCCTGTCCAGTTCCTGCTTGATGCCGCATCGCCCGGAAGTGCTTTCTCGCCCAGATGAACACTCATCATCGCCGAAAGGAGTTCTTCTTCGCGCTTCGGTACAAACGGTGCTTTCAAAACAACATTCCGCAAGGCTGAACGCGGCGTAAAAAGGGAGTTCGTCGTTCGGTCGCCGTCTTTGATTGCTTTGATGAGCAGTTTATTCGCCAGACCGCTTCCCGTTCCCGCAAAATCGCTGTAACACGGCGTTCCGAGCGTGTCTTTTGTTCCACCGAAACCAAACGGCGACCCCGGCGAAACAAGCGTTACCGAAAGCAAACGCTCAGGATAATCCGCCATCATACGCCAAACCACGTACCCGCCGAGCGAATGCCCGACAATATGCGCTTTGGCAATGCCGAGTTTATCCAAAAGCGCAATGAGGTCATCCGCCCAATCACCCGCACCGCGCCGTGCATCGACATATTTGCTTGTGTCCGCGTTACCAAAACCGCGTAAATCAGGCGCAATACCACGAAAACCTTTCGGAAGAGCCAGCATCGTCTCTTCCCACCACGTAGCAGACGAAAGATTCCCGTGTAAGAACACCACAGGAATCCCGCTCGTTTCGCCGGAGAGAAGAACCCGTGTCGTGATGCGGCTTGTGGTAATGCGCTCCGCTCGAATACCCTGCATCACAGGTATTTCCTGCTTCTGAGGTACTCCCTGCTTTTGAGGTACTTCCTGAGCGTGAAGAGTGTGCGGCTGTATCACGATTTTTTGGAGCATCGGAATTGCCATAGCAACGATAAACAGAATTTTTGATGCGGCTTTCATGGGTTTGCTTAGATTTCTAATGTTTGCTTATTACCCCTCATCCCAACCTTCTCCCAGAGGGAGAAGAAGAAAGAGAGCACCCTATCTTAATATTTTTTTCTTGCTCCTCTCCCTTCGGGAGAGGAAGCCATCGTTACGATGGCAGGTGAGGGCTATTTTTAGCAACCTTTACGACCAAAATTCCTTCATGGCAGCGAGAAAGTCTGTAGCTTTTTCGATATGCGGCGAATGTCCGCACTCCGACCAAACGAGTTCTTTGTACGAGCCGCCATTACCTGTGTATGCGTCCAGAACCGCTCGAAGCTGGCTTACCATCGGCTGCGCAGGATAGATTTCCGCTCCCGGATACCCCGGAACAAAGCCTAATTGCCCCAAATACCCAAAATCAAACAGCGAGGTATCGGAAACTATTTGGTCGTCTGCGCCGCGAATCCAGAGTACACGCGGCTTATGGGCAATGTTTGCAAACGTTTTCAGGTTGCAGTATTTCGGCGAAATCGTGTTATTGATGCCTTTGGTGCCGGGAGCAAGCGTGGGCCAATTCTCAGAAGCGGTCAAATCGCCCGGATAAAAGCCTTCGCCTGTTTTGGTGGAAAGCATACCGCCGACATACGCATCTTCGCGGTCTTTCGTCGCACGAAACGGCGGCTTGAAGTAAAACGTGTTCATCACATTGCGCGGACTATTGGGATCTTCTTCGCTTGTGTCGCCCGAAGCCAGACGTTTGGTAAATTCAGGATTTGCCGTGCCTCCGCCCGAACCTGCGAAATCCGCAAATGTCGGCGTACCGTCGGCATCTTTCGTTCCACCGAAACCATACGGCGACATCGCGCTTTCCAGCGTCAAGCTGAGAAGGCGGTCGCTGTGGTCAATCGCGTATTGCATTGCAACGCCCGCCCCCAGCGACCATCCCAGCAAATGGAATTTCTGCCAACCGAGCGATTCCACCAACGCATGAATGTCATCCGCCCAATCGCCCAAACCCCGCGTTACATCAAGTGCCAAAGCCTCTGTCTCGCCATAGCCGCGTAAATCCGGTGCAATCACGTAGAGCGACGGCGGCAAAGCATCAATCAACTCTTCAAAAAAGACCGACGAAGAAACGTTGCCGTGAATAAGCAGTACGGGAGTGCCTGTTGTAGAGCCGTTTGTACGGTAATGCACCCGAAGGCGCGAGGTTTGGAGCGTGTGTTCCTGCATGATGTTACCGAAAAATAGTAGAAGAAAATCGTTTAGAATACGTGATACTCTCATATCACGGGCGAAAGTCTCACGTTTTCAAGCCCAACAAATTATCAATAAAACGCCGGAAGCGTGTAGCGAACTTCCGTCAAAAGGAAGAACGGAATTGCCGGTGAGCCAACCATTTCACGCTGAACGGTATTGGTGATATTGTTCGCTGCAACCGAAATCATCAGGTTCGGCAAGATATTCGCGCCGATGCTTGCATCCAATGAGAAAAATCCGCCGAGTTGTCCGCGATTGAAGAGGAACGTTGCCGCAGCAGGATTCGTCGCACTAAGCGGCAAACTTGGGTTGCGAGGAACAATCGTGCGTGTGCCTGCGCCAAATGCTCCTGCGAAGTGTACGCCCGAAACGAAATCGTATGCTGCTACATAACGACCGCTCACCGAACCAAACAGTACGCCGTTGAAGAGATTGAAGAAGTTCAATGTAGCCGAGAGTTTATGCGGCGGCGTATTGATGCTGATTTCATTCGGCGTTACGACACCATCACGGTTTACATCAAACACAAGGCGGTTATTCGCGTCGCGGCGCGTAGAATCGTAGTTCGGGTTGAAGTATGAATAATTCACACCGAGCGAGAAGTTTTCCGTCAAATTGTAGGTAACGCCCGCATCAATACCAAATGCCTGCACTTCACCAAAATTCACGTAGGATTGAATAAACTGTGGTTGAACAGGTGTAGTGCCGATACGAGTTACGGCATTAGAATCGTTGAAGCGGCCATATAACGGTATTGCAGGGCTGATAAAATCGACAGAATTTTGCAAATATGCACTGACATCAATGAAGAGTTTGTCCACCGGAGCGCCTTTGTAGCCGATTTCGTAGGTATCAACGCGCTCAGGGCGGAGACGGTCAAACGTTGTGCCGTTGGCAAGCGTAAAGCCTTCGGAATTACCCACAATACTGAGAACGTTTTGACCAACTTGCGCCGCCGGAACAAAAATAAACATATTCAAAACCGTCGGTGCAACAAAGCCGCGTCCGTAGGTTGCACGAACAGCACCATTTGCCACTTTGTAAATCAAACCTGCTTTCGGGGCGAACATACCACCGAAAATCGCGTGTTGGTCGTAGCGGGCAGCACCGACAAGGCGCAAATCGCTGGTAATATCCCAATCAAACTGCGCAGCACCACCGATTTGCCAAATGCTCGGAATCGTGATAAAACCATCCGAAAGCAAACGACCTGTGCCAAGATTCGCCGTGCCGTCACCGCGAAAAGCGACGTTATCACCCAAGTATGTGCCTTCGCTACGTGGATTGTCTGCTTGATAGGTAAGTCCGATAACGAAATTGAAGTTGTCGCCGATTTTGTTGTTGTACTGAATTTCAGCATTCAGGCGAGAGGAAAGCTCAACAAACCGCGCCGCCTGAATTGCTTCGTCGGCGGTAATTGTTCCGTTCAGCACACGTCCCACGCGAGCCGCATCACGAAGCGGTCCGAAGAGCGTTGGTACTGGGACGATATTCCCGTTCATGATGTTGGTAACGTTTTGAATCGGAAAGGTATTGCCGGAATTATTCCATGTGTTATAGACTTGCGCAAAAAGGCGCGGCGACACGAATTTTGCTTGCCAAGTACCGAAGAGCCAATCGTTGATGTAATTCCGCCCTGCATTGGTCGGACCTGCGCCCCAGTTGTTGCTTTGTCCGTAGGTCAAAATCAAATCGGGGCGACCGCCCAAAAATTCTGATTCTATCGGCATATTCCAATAGAGCGAACCTTCAGCACGAATGTGCTTTACGTTCAACACATCAACATTTGTGTTGCCGCGATTTGCACCGTTTTTGTTTTCGGTAATGAAGTTCGGACGACGAATGCCGACGGTCGGATTTGCGGGATTGAAGTGCGGGATATTACCGCCGTTCACGCCTGTTTGATAGACGGTATCCGTGAAATCCCAATCACGCGCTTGCATATACTCAAACGTCGCTTTCCAAGCGAAATCGCCTGCTGCTCCCGCGTGGCGGAAACGACCGGAAAGATAGTTTTGCATACCAAAATTGCCAGCAAAGGTTGTTCCTTGCGAGGTGCGCGGGTCTTTGCTGACGATGTTTACGATACCGTTGTGCGCATTCGGACCATAGAGCGCCGAAGCGGGTCCCAGAATCATTTCCACGCTTTGAATATCCTCTTTGATGTTGGTGTTCAAATTGCCCACCGGCAGACCGTTTCCGGGCAAAATGGAGAAACGCCCGTCCGTAATAACCATCATACGGGTATTAAATGCGCTATTGAAACCACGAGCATTGATGCCTACGCCGTCAATACCGGAGCGCACAAAATCTACGCCTTTGAGTGTAGCGAGTGCTTGCCCGTAGCCGCCCGCAAGCGGTACGCGGTCGAGTTCCTGAGCGCTGACGGTCTGAATCGAAGCAGGAGCATCAGTTACTTTTTCCGCCTTCCGCGAAACGCCAAGTACGATAATATCTTGCGTGGAGACGTTGCCGACTTCCATTTCCACATTCACTTGCGCATCACCGCCCGAAACAGTTTTTTCTACTGCTTTGAAGCCAATGTAAGAAAAAACCAGCGTGTAATTACCCGCCGGAACACCTTTAATCGTATAATTACCCTGAACGTCCGTCTGTGCGCCGAATTTCGTGTCTTTCACCGATACGCGCACACCGGGCATCGGTTTTTTCGTGTCTTTGTCGGTAACTTTACCGCTCATTTGTGCAAAAACTGCCGAGAAACTCAGCATGGAAGCCAAGCAAAATAGTATCAATACCCGAACCATACTCCACCATCCTGAAAAAAATTTTGACAAAAAATGAATGAATTGAACGTCTCTGAAATTCATTTTTCCCTCACCCAACCCTCTCCCACGCGAAGCGCGAGGAGAGGGCTTTTGTTGAAATTTCACATTATTTTCCTTAGCTCCTTCTCCCTTTGGGAGAAGGCTGGGGATGAGGGACTTAAAGACCAGCTATCGTAAAATTTTCTTGTTGATTTTCCCTGCGTCGTTTTTGGGCAATTCCTCCAGAAACTCCACGCATTTCGGGACTTTGTAGGCAGCCAGTCGCTCTCGGCAAAATCGCCTGACGGCTTCAGCATCAAGATTTGAAGCGTTTTGCGGGCTTTTCAGCACAACGAAGGCTTTGCCAACCTCGCCCCACTGTGCGTCAGGAACACCGATAACGGCTGCTTCCGCGACTGCCTCATGCGTGTACAACACGCGCTCTACTTCTGCCGGATAGACATTTTCGCCGCCGGAGATGTACATATTTTTCTTGCGGTCGGTGATGTAGTAGTAGCCTTCATCGTCGCGCCGCGCTATATCTCCCGTGCAAAACCATCCGCCCTCGCGGAAGGCATCACGGGTAGCTTCGGGCTTTTGCCAATATCCGGGCGTTACCATCGGACCCCGTACAATCAGCTCTCCTGCTTCATTTGTGCCGACATCGTTGCCATTATCATCCACCAAACGCGCTTGCACATAAAAATTCGGTCGCCCGATAGAGCCGATTTTCCGCATTGCGTCTGCCTGATGCAGCGAAAAGATATTCGGACCCACTTCCGTCAAGCCGTAGCCTTGACGCACGGCTATTCCGCGCTGTTGCCATGTTTCGATAAGCGGAAGCGGCATCGGTTCACCGCCCGCGACCACATAGCGCATTGCCGATAAATCTGTTTTCGGAAATTCCGGTGAGGAAGCCAGCATTTGCAATACCGTCGGAACGCCCATAAACAATGTACAACGCTCTTCTTCGAGCAATCGCAAGACAACATTTGCATCGAATTTTTTCATCAGAATTGTTGTTCCGCCTCGGTGCAAAAGCGGCGTGAGAAGAACATTCCAACCGCCCGTGTGAAAAAGCGGCAAACAATCCACTGTGCGGTCTTCAGAGGTTAAATCCCAGCTCATGCCTGTATTCATGCTATTCCAAAAGAGCATTTGGTGTGAGTAGATTGCACCTTTGGGAACACCCGTTGTGCCGGAAGTGTACAAGAGCAAGAGCGGCAAATCGGGCGTGATATGTGCTTCCGTACCTGATGCTTGCTGTGGTTGAGAAAGAATCTGAAAATTCATTTGAGATCCCTCACCCTGCCCTCTCCCAAAGGGAGAGGATTCCGAAGACGGCTCAATGTCTTGCCCTTCTACCTCTGGGAGAAGGGTTGGGATGAGGGAGAAGAAATGCTCAGGTACTCTCTGAACAGCTTCTGCAAACCATTCCGTTAAAGAAAGAATCTTGCTTACAGACCGCACCGATGCGACGTTTTCAAGTACGTGGCGATATTTTTCTTCGACCAACACCACACGCGGTGCGGAATCACTCAAAACAACATCCAATTCCGCAGCCGTCAGGCGAAAATTGAGCGGAACAAGCGTGAAGCCCAGTTTTTGTGCGGCTCCCAGAAGAATAATGTGTTCAAGAGAATTTTCCGCAAGAATCGCTACGCGGTCGCCTAATTTCACACTACACTCGCTTTGAAGGCGCATTGCGGCTGCATTGGCGGCATCATTCAGCGCAGAATACGTGAGTGCCCGACCGCTCTCCGCTTCTTTGAGAGCGATTGTCAAGGGCGAATACACAGCCCGCCGCGCAAACCAATCGTATTCTATTGCTGATTGCATCATCATTCTTATTCTAACTCAAACGTTTGAAATTTTGCAAAACCTAAAAACAAAAAAATATCACACCATCGTTTTCAGGCTCTTACGGTCAATTTTTCCCGTGTCGCTTTTCGGTAATTCCGGCAAAAACTCGACGTATTTCGGGATTTTGTACTTCGCTAAATTTCCCGTGCAGTAACTGACAACATCCTCCGCACGAAGGTTTGAAGCGGGCTTCAGCACAACAAACGCTTTGCCGACTTCGCCCCATTTTTCGTCGGGAACACCGATAATTGCGACTTCCTGTACGTCTTCGTGCGTACCGATAAACTTCTCCACTTCCGCCGGATAGACATTTTCGCCGCCGGAGATGTACATATTTTTCTTTCTGTCCATCACGTAGAAAAAGCCCTCGCTGTCTTGCCGCACAATATCGCCCGTGTAGAACCAGCCGTCTTTAATGGTGTCCGCAGTCGCTTTCGGATTATTGCGGTAGCCGGGCGTTACGACCTTTCCGCGCACAATAAATTCGCCCTCCTGCCCTTGCGGAACATCGTTGCCGTTGTCATCCACCACGCGGGCTTCGAGGTAAAAATTGAGCGTTCCGATTGAGCCGATTTTCCGTGCCGAATCGTTTTGATGGAGCGACGTAACGCTGGGACCAACTTCCGTCATACCAAAGCCTTGGCGAATCGGAATACCGCGCTTTTGCCATTCCTCAATCACCGGAAGCGGGAGCGGCTCACCACCGATGATAAAATATCGCACTGACGACAAATCCGCATTAGCAAAGGACGGTGCTTCTTTCATCATCTGAATCATCGTCGGAACAGCCATAAACATCGTTATGCGCTCTTCGTCCAAAAGCCGCACAACTGCATCCGCATCAAACTTTTTCATCACCGTAAAACTTGCCCCGTGATGAAAAAACGGCGTTGGGATAATGTTCCAACCGCCCGTGTGAAATGGCGGTGTGCAGACAATCGAAACATCATCGGAGGTAATATCCAAGCGCAAATGCGTATTGACGGAGTTCCAGAAGAGCATTCCGTGTGTGTAGAGCGCACCTTTCGGGAAGCCCGTCGTTCCTGAGGTGTAGAGAATAAATATCGGGTCGTCGTCGGAAATATCGGTCATGGCAGGAAACGCATACACGCTTTCACGGCGGCTGTACGTGTCCTCAGCAAAAGCCTCCATGCTGATTTTGTGCGCTACGTGCTGATAATGTCCGCAGGCTTCCAAAAGCGGCTGAAACTGCGCTTGGGCAATAACCAACTTCGGTTCGCAATCCGCCAGCAAATAATCAATTTCCCGTGCCGAAAGGCGATAGTTCATCGGAACAAGCACCGCACCTGTTTTTTGCGCTGCCGCAAAGAGAACATAGTATTCCAAGCATGATTCCGCAAGCACAGCAACCGTATCGCCCTTCACCAAACCTTTATCGGTGAAAAGTTGCGCTACGTGATTGCCAAGCGTGTTCAGTTCGCGGTACGTGATTTCACGCCCCGTTTCATACTCTTTGACGGCAATTTTTGTGGCTGCATACACAGCCCATTTGCCAATCCAGTCGCGCTCAGAAGGTGATGTAGTCATTGTTGTTTACTTGCTTGTTGGTTAGTCCTTTTTCCCTCACCCTGCCCTCTCCCAAAGGGAGAGGATTCCAGAAGTCGTATGAAATCTGACTTCCTCTCCCTGCGCTCCGCGTGGAGAGGATTGAGGTGAGGGCAACGTAAAGTTTAGCTAAACTTCATTCGTCAAGCGGCAACATTTCGAGGAGAAAAGCTCCCTACCGAAAGTTCTTTCAAACGCTGCTCCGTAGCTAATGCGCGTCCTTTTGCCGTATGTTCACTCAGTTGTTGTTCGCTGTATTCGCTCAGTTTTTCGAGCGAGCGCATATCTACTTTGAACATCGAAACGAGTTTTTGCAAACTTGCCGTTAAACTGTTGAGCTCGCCCGTCGCAGCAGCAATATCGCTGGTTTCCATTGCTGTTTTATCAGTGATTTTACTGATACCGTGAACGCTTTCCGCAATCACATTCCCTGCTTCCGAAAGCTGTTCACCCGAAAGCGCAACACCGGAAATAAGCCGCTCTACATCATCCATCTGGCGGATAATCGTGCTGAGGGCGACTTCCGCTTCCGCAGCCAACGCCTTTTCGCGCTCAACTTCTTGTGTGCCGCGCTCAATAGATTTCACGGCGCGAATGGTATCATTCTGAATTTGCTGCACCATTTGAGCAATGTCTTTGGTGGATTTCACGGTCTTTTCGGCGAGTTTGCGTACTTCATCGGCAACAACCGCAAAGCCGCGTCCCTGCTCGCCTGCGCGGGCTGCTTCGATAGCGGCGTTCAGCGCAAGAAGGTTCGTTTGCGCGGCGATATCGTTGATAATTTCCAGAATCTCGCGCACCTGTTCGTTACTTTTGCGAAGTTCTTCAATCATCGAAGCTGATTCCATCACGGCATCGGTTACTTTGCCGATACCCGTGATAGTTTCTTGCATCACACGCCCGCCTTCGTGTGCCTTTTTACCGGCGTTGCGGGCTGTTTCGGCTGCATGGTGCGCATTATCGCGGTTTGCGGAAATTGTTCGCGTCATTTCCTCAATCGCGCTTAAAATCTGATGCGTCTGCTGTTTTTGTTCTTCCGTTCCGGCAGCAATGCGCTCCGAACCGGCGCAGATTTCTTCGGACGAAGATGCGGCTTGATGCGAGAGTTTCAGCACTTCCGCTAAAACCAAGCGCATTTTGTGAACTGCTTCATTGAAACCGTCGTAGAGTTGCTTAATCGTGTCGTCGTTCCGAGCGTGAAGATTAACGGTCAAATCGCCGTCGGCAAACTTATTCATTTCGCGTAACATCCCTTGAATACTGGTATCAAGATACTCTTTCTGCTCGAAGATAACGCCCTTCGCCGTTTGTGCCTCAAGTGCCGCAGCTTCCGCTTCGTTGCTCTTGTTGCGAACTTCCTCAATGAAACGGTTGATGCTACTAATCATCGAATTAAATGCTCGCCCCAAATCCCCGATTTCATCCTGAGAAGCAATGTCCACCGAAACATTTTCCTCACCGTTACTGACCTTTTGCGCAGCACGGCTGAGGCGGCGAATCGAACGCGCAAGCTGCCACGCCATAAGCAAGCCAAAGGCAATGCCGACCGATGCACCAACGCTGATGGCGAGCAAATTTTCCACCCACAAACGGCTTACCTGTGCTTCGACTTCATCCACGTAAATTCCGCTTCCGACCACCCAGCCCCATGCCGGAAGAAGTTTCACAAACGAAACTTTCGGGTAGAGTTTGCCGCTTGTGTCGCCGGGTTTTCCGGCATCGTATTCAACAAAACCTTCTTGAGAAGCCTGATTGCAGACTTTGACGATGCTTGTCATAATCGGCTCTAAACGCTTGAAACGGGGATGTTCCAGCATTTGTGCTTTCGACATCGTTTCCAATTCTTTCACAAACGGGTTCATGACAAATTCGCCGTTCATGTTGTTAATCCACACGTATTCTTGCCCTTTGTAGCGGATTTGACGGAGACGTTCTTTTGCTTGAGTTTTTGCTTCTTCGAGGCTCATTTCGCCTGCTTGCGAACGCTTTTCGTAATCTTGGACAATCGTAAAAGCAGCCTGTACAACGTGTTGAACGGCTTCGCGCTTTTCTGTCATCAATCGCTGCTCAATAAACGGCAGGAAATAAAGGAGCGTTACGGCAGTCGGTGGGATGCCTGTAAGCAGAATCACCACAACAACTTTCGTAAAGAGCTTCCAATCTCGAAATGGTTTGATAATCATTCCTCACGCTCCACACACAAAAAAGCGTTTCAAACTTCGTTTATTCTTGTTCGATTACTCTTGTTTCTCCAAACTCCGCGAACCGAAGTACAAAAAGACCGCCGAAACTGCACACGCAAGAGGACAAATCAGCAAGCCGTAGTGCATATTCCAAGGGTTTGCCCCGACACCAAGCATATCGTTCACTTTGCCGATAATCGGCGGACCAAAACCGTAACCGATGATATTCACCGTGAAAAAGTATACGCCAACGCCCAAACCACGCAAATTCGGACCGACAATATCGTGAACGTCAGCCGCGCCGGGTCCCAGCCAAATAAGACCGAATCCCGTGAGAAGGACGTAACACGCAATCATCACGGTCATATTTCCCGACAACAAAAACGTCAGCCAAAGCGGTGCGCAAAGAGCAGCCGCCATCGCCGTAAATTTCATACGACCGCCTTTGGAACGCTCTTTGAACCAATCGGCAATATACCCGCCAAACGCCGTTCCCAAGCCGCCTGCAATGAGCATGGACATTCCCGCCATTGTTCCCACAGCCACAAGCGTCATCCCATGCGCACGGCTCAGAAGCGTCGGAACCCAGATACTCAGGCTGTTGGTAGCAACGGCAAAAAACGCATAGCCGATGTGATGAAACACAAGCGTTTTGTTTTTTGCTAAGACCGCAAGCCTCGATTCTGCCTTATTTTCTGCTTGAGTAGCGTTAAGTTCGGCAACGCCGCGCGGTGGCTCTTTGATGAATAACACCATCAGCGCAAGCAAAACGCCCGGAAAGCCCAGTAAATAGAACGCCCATCGCCAGCTTAATACCTCAGCAATAGAGCCGCCTAAGAAAAACGCAGCCGCCGCTCCGAGTGGTATTCCGGCGGAATAAATTGACTGCACCGTAGCTCTCATGCGCTTTGGGAAGAAATCCGACAAAAGCGACATTGCAGCCGGACCAAGCGTTGCCTCGCCTACACCGACCATCACACGGCAAGCAAATATCGTCCAAAAGTCCGTTGCAAAGCCCGTTAGACCCGAAAACAAACTCCAAATCGCAAGCCCAACGGCAATCATCTTTTTCCGTACAACCTTGTCTGCAAGCCGTCCGAAGGGTATTCCAAGCGCAGTGTAAAAAATGACAAACGATGTCGTTCCGAGCAAAGCAAGCTGCAAATCGGACAACACCATTTCTTTTTTGATGGGCGGAAAAAGGATGTAGATAAGCGTCCTGTCGAGGAAGTTCATCAAATACACCACGCACAACAGCGCAAGAACATACCACGAATACGGCGGTATTTTCTCTTGCACCTCTCCGGTCGAAGATGCTTTTTTGTCGAGAAGTATTGTTGCCATAACGACAATGCAAAAGGAAGGATTTTGAACACACAAAAACTATCAGATGACTAAGAGGCTTCTTAAAAACTTGCATTGTTGGGAGTTTTACCCTCATCCCAACCTTCTCCCGGAGGGAGAAGGAGAAAGAAACCTCTTCCGAATCTTACCTCCTCTCCCTTTGGGAGAGGATTGAGGTGAGGGGAACAGAAGTTTTCTGACAGCCTCAATACCGCAACGCCAAACTCGCAAATGCCAAACCGCCGCCCGAACCCATAAACATCAGCGTATCGCCGGATTTGATTTTTCCTTGCTGCATGGCATCATCCAACGCCATGCCGATACACGCCGACCCCGTGTAGCCGAATTTGTCCATGATATTATGCGACCGCTCAACAGGAACGCCGAGGCGCTCCATCGTATCCCGAATCGAATTGATATTGATTTGCGTAAAAAAGTAGTGCTGTGCTTCTTCAGGCAGGATTCCGGCACGTTTGCTGACGGTTTGAATCATATCCGTCCACATATCGGGATTGAGTTCGCGGGGAAATTTTTTCACAAATTTCAGCAAATGGTCTTTGTGGTCATAGACCTCTTGCGTCGTGGGTTGGTGCGCTGCCCCGCCGTAAATCCCCATCCAATCGTAGAACTGCCCTTGTGTACGGAGTTCGCTGGCAAGGTAGCCTTTTTGCTCTTTGGGCGAAGCGCCGTTCACGCGCTCTGCACCTAAAATAGCAGCCGCAGCACCGTCAGCGAAGAGCGTAACGGTCTTTTTATCGGTTTTGTTGAGATATTTGCTCATTGCATACGCACCAATGACCATCACATTTTTGTAGCGTTCATCAGCACGGATAAATTTTGTAGCAATATCCATCCCCGTTACAAAACCAGCGCAAGCCGTGTTAATATCGAATGTTCCGGCATTTTTTGCTCCGATGCGGTGCTGCACAACCGATGCCGTCGAAGGCGAGACGTATTCCGGTGTGTCGGTGGCAATGACGAGCAAATCAAGTTCTTCTCCGCGCAAATCGGCATTGTGCAAAGCACGGTTTGCGGCGTGTTCGCACAAATCCGCCGTAGATTCATTTTCGGCACACCAACGGCGCTCACGAATAGTGAGGTTCTCCACGAGCCACGTATCTACGTCCTCGCCGAGCAATTCATTAAAATAGCTATTGGGAATGACATTTTCAGGAGCATACGAGCCTGTCGCCCGTAGTAAGGCATTATTCATAGTTGTTGAACCTCCGGACACCACACACGTTTGATGTCGTAATTTTCAATGGTAAAAACTTCACACACATTGTTGAATACTCTCAGAGACTGTTGAGAAGGTCTGTATTCTACACCTTTGCCCTCATCCCAGCCTTCTCCCAAAGGGAGAAGGAGCCCGAAAATCTTTCAAATCTTGCCTCCTCTCCCTTTGGAAGAGGATTGAGGTGAGGGATACAATACTTTACTTTTCAACCAGACTCATACAACCGCGCCGATGCGCAAACATTACAGCGTAACGCCGCCATCCACACTCAGCACCGTTCCGGTGACGAAACTTGCTTCGTCGGAAGCGAGGAACAAATAGGCATTGGCAATATCTTCCGGCGTACCCAAGCGTTGAAGCGGAGTTTTGTCGCGCATACCTTGAAGCACTTTTTCCGGCATCGTCAGCAGCATATCCGTTCCGATAAAGCCCGGAGCAACAGCATTGACGGTAATTCCTTTGCGACCGAGTTCTTTCGCCCAAACTTTGGTCATGCCGATAACGCCTGCTTTGGTGGCAACGTAATTCGACTGACCGAAATTGCCGTACAACCCCACCACCGACGAAGCATTGATGATGCGTCCGTAGCCTTTTTCGACCATGTACGGCGCAATCGTGTGAGCGCAGTTGAAAACGCCCGTGAGGTTAATATCAATTACCTGCTGCCACTGTTCGGTCGTGATTTTGAGCAAGGTCGCGTCGCGGGTAATTCCGGCGTTATTCACGAGAATATCAATCCGTCCGTAAGCGTCAATCGCAGCTTTGGCGGCGGCTTGCACTTCTTCGATTTTCGCTACATTCACTTTTGCGAAGGCTGCTTTTTCGCCGCGTGCGGTAAATTCGGTTACAACGGTATTTCCTTTTTCTTCGTTGATGTCCCAAAGAATGACGGTTGCGCCGTGCTTTGCGAAGAGTTCTGCGGTTTTGAGTCCGATTCCTTGAATACCACCGGTGATAAGAGCTATTTTATTGTCGAGTCGTTTCATGCGTTTTTTGAGGTAAAAAGTAGTTTTCTTGGAAGTTTTTGTTTGTTTAGTGCATTTAGTTTGTTTGAAATTTTTCAAACGATACTCTGCTAAAAAAAGCCGAAACTCGGCAAATGCTTGATTTTGTTATTGTTGAAAAAGTGCTTTTTTGAATCTGTGATGCTAAATTACACGAGTTTTGAAATTATGCAACAAGAATTTTGTTATGAGAAAAATATTTTTTGCGGGGGTAATTTCATACAACCCACCCACCTGCAACAGGAAAAACCTGCCCGACAAAACAATTCGCCGCATCCGAACACAAATACGCTACCATCGCGGCATCTTCTTCGGCAGCAACCAGTCTTCCCAACGGCACTTCACGCTTCAAACGCTCCTGAAAGCGAGGATTTGCCTCCACTTCCGACGGGAAGTATGTCGGATTATCCACAAAATTTTGCGCAATGGCGTTCACTTGGATATTGTGCGGAGCGAGTTCCACACCGATTGCCTGAGTGTATGATAACTGTGCACCTCTAGCGGCACTGTACGTGGAGGCTCTATTTATCCCGCGCAGTGCCGATGCGCTGCCCACAACAATAATTTTCCCCGATTTCCGCGCCATCATTTGCGGCAAAACAGCACGAACCAAGCGCGGAAGCGGATGCACAAGCACGTTAAAGACCTCTTGCCATTCCTCTTCGCTTACTTCGTGCGCACGGGTAGTCGGAGCAGGCAACGCCAAATTTGCGATGAGAATATCAACGTCGCCGGCATCACCGATAAGCTGTTCCGATGCCTGTACATCAACAAGAGAGCCAAAATGCTTACGGATAACAGCACCTTGTCGTTCCAGCATAGTACAAATTGCCGGACCCATAAACTCGTCGGCTTGCGTTACCACGATTCGTTTGTCTTGCAGTGCGAAATTCATCTCCATAGAAAATTCACCTTCATAAAGTATTCATCTTCAGAGTATTCAGCTTCGGGAACTAAGAATTGACAATAATCCGATGCCCTAACCAATCATTTTCCGAGGTATTCTGCTCGCTTGGTGTTTCCTGCGGCGCGGCGTAGAGCGCCGGACGTGCGACTGCCCACTCCTCCAGAAAATTGCTGAAGTGCTTTTCCATCAGCGTATAGAACGTTTCCATTTCTTTGAGGCGCTTCAAAAGTAAGTCTTTATCAGGCACGACGTTGATTTCTGCATCGGTAACTTTTTTGCTTAAATCCTGCGCGATTTCAGTATTGTGATGAATCAAATGCGCAAAATTCCGAAACGCATTAGCAAACACTTCCTGCTGAATTTCGTAATAATCCTTGCGACTGCCCGGATTCCAGACTTTACGAATGATATTGCGTTCATTCAAGCGGCGCGTAACTTGGCTAATCGGACCTTTGCTCATGCCAAGTTGCTCGGTGATTTCATCCAGCGACAAAGGCTGCGGCGAATACAGCAAAAGCGCGACAATATGCCCCATCTGCTTACTCAGACCAAAGCCACGATACGCCTCGCCGAATGCCTGAAGCATTTCGCGTTTGGTTTCGTCCATTTGAAGCGGTGTTTCGGGTGAGGAGACGGGCGCAGCATCGCTTTCTGCTGAAGAATTATTGACAGTACCATTTGCCTCAAGACGCGGTTCTTTTTCCATTGGTATAGTGCTTGTATTTTCGGTTGCGACGTTCATAAAGTGCTAAAAATGCTGAAGCGGAAACGTTTGGAACGATTTTAACCAGCAAATCTAGCGAAAAAAAATAGCATTTGTGCTACGGATTTCGAGAAAACAACCATTTTTCTCGAAAAATTATTGTTTCCTGCAATGATGATACTATTCTCCATCCCGCTCCTGAAGCCATTCCGCGATTTTCGGAGCAAGTTCTTTTTGCGCTTTCGAGCCGACAAAAATCCCGATGTGTCCGCCCGGAACTTCGTACAATTCTTTGTCCTCAGAACCAACATAGCGGTTGAGAGCTTTTGTGCTGCTATGCGGAACAATATGGTCATTTGTGGCATAGATATTCAACAGCGGCATGGTGATATTCCCAAGATTCACGGTTTTGCGACCTACCTGCAACTTACCTTTGATAAGACGATTTTGCTGGTACAAATCCGTGATAAATTGCCTGTAACACTCCCCGGGCTGCCCCGGACTGTCGAATATCCACTGTTCCATGCGCAGAAAATTCATCAACTTGGTTTCGTCGTTCATTGCCTCAAATGCTCCCATGTATTTTTGCAAACGGGCAAAGGGCTTCAGCATAACAAACCCAGCATTCAAGACCTCCGCAGGCACAACGCCAAAAGAATCTACCATTGCGTCCACGTCCATTTCTTTCGCCCATTCAAAGAGCAAACCGTCTTTGACCGAAAAATCTATCGGCGTGGCAATCGTAATCAAATTCCGAACTTTTTTGGGGAAGAGTGCGGCATAGATTGTTGAAAACGTCCCGCCTTGACACACGCCCACGACATTGACACTTTTCACATTAGCGTTTTTTCTCACGGCATTAACGGCATCATCCACAAAGCCCGAAATGTAGTCGTCCAGCGTCAAATGATGCTCAAAGCGCGTCGGATAGCCCCAATCCAGCATATACACGTCCACACCGTTCAGCAAAAGTTGCTGTACAAAGCTCCTGTCCGGCTGCAAATCCAGCATATACGGGCGATTCACGAGCGCATAAACAATCAGTATCGGAGTACGAACAAGAGGAGCGCGGACACGCTGTTGCTGTTTTCCAGCCTTGTGCCGGAAATGATAGAGCCGGACGTGTCCGTCTTCCCAAACGCAGTCTTTTTCTGATACGCCAACCTCGACAGATTTCACTTCTTGCAACGCGCTCAAACTCTGCAACAGCCGCTCGTACACGCCCGTCATGGTTTGAATCACCGTTGCAGAACGCGCATTCAAGCCGTGTGCTTGTTCGCGGTCATTCTCCTCGTGTTCCGTTTTTGTGTTCATTGCATCGTCGAAAAAGAATGTGAAAATGAATTGGTAAAAAACCCAAAAAGATTTCTAAAACGCCTATTTTACGCGCTTTTCATACACCTTTTGTTATTTTTTGCCTGTACTCCTTACTACACCTAGCGTTCAGAGTTTTGTAGCGCAAAGCGCAATTCACGAAAAATCTTCTGTACACAAGATGTAGTCTTAATTTGAAGCATAGTGAGCAATCTTATTTTTTCTTCACGGCGGCTTTTGCGTTTGAGGCACCTTTTGAAGCGGTTTTTTGAGCAGAAGTTTTCGCCTTTGATGTGGCAATTTCCCCGCCGTCGTCATCGTCAAGGCTCTCGTCTTGTTTTTCCAAATCGCGGACTTTGCGCTTAAGTTCAAAGACAGTTTTTGCGAGTTCATCCACGTGCGAGCGCGTAACAACGGGAAAATCTTTCAGCATGACCTCAAACATTTGCTCAAAATCCTTATAGAGATGAGAGCTAATTTGCCCAAGTTTGCTTTGCGCGGCGGCATATTCTTTGGTTTCAAAAAGGTCATGGAACACAGATTCATTCGTTTCCACCCACGTTTTGAAGAGTTCATCGAAATTCGTCAGTGTTTTTTTGTTGCGCCCTGTTGCAAAAGCAGATTCTGTCAGTTGTTCCAAGGCTTTTTGACCGTTAGAATAGAGCAAATGCTGGAATTTCGTTACAGTTTGCGCGTATTCGCCTATGCGCTCCATGATATGCTGCGAGATTTCGGCAAGTTCGCTTTGGCGCTGATTCATCGGGAGTGCATTCATCGAAGAGATAGCTTGTTGATACGTGGACATGAGCGTATTATAGACATTCAACGCCGCTTCAGGGTTATGCGCCATCATACCGAAAATCATTTTTGCATTTTGCTCCATTTGCGCCATCATCATTCTTGATGCTTGATTGCCCGAAAGATTGAGCGACTGCGTAAAGGAGTTCAGTTGTGCAAAGAGCGTTTGCATCTGCTCCGGAATCATGAACTCGAACACCGCATCAATAACTTCCTTGTATTTTTCGGGAGAAAGGACGTGTTGAATTTCCTCGCTTGTAGGCATTTTTCCTGCTTTCATTGTGTCCAAAAGCGGCATCCAAAGTTCAAACAATTTCATATAGACCGTCGCGCCGGAGAGCATATTGCGAAACGTGTCCTTCGCAACACCTGAGGGCATTGTTTCAGCCATAGAGCTGTACATTTTTTGCACAGAAACGCCCCACGATTGCGATAAATGCTGCCATTGCTCGTACATCTTTGCAACGTGTGAAAGCATAAAGAACGAGGAATTGCCCACTTCGGCGAAGCGCGTCCACTGATCGAAGAAGTTCGGACTTCCCTGCGGAGTAAATTGCGCGAACATCTGTCCCCAAGGCTGCGTCATTGCTTTTTGCATGGATTGTTGCCACGCAGCCCACTCTTGCATCATTGGCGAAGGATTTGAAAATGGCGTATTTCCTGAGAACATCGCAGTAAATGGCATTGCACTAAATGGCGTTGCATTAAAGGGCGCACCGAAAAATGGCGAATTTGCAAATGGTGCAGTGAATTGTTGCGTTGTTGATTCTACCTCGCCCATCATGCGTTTGGACATTGCCGTTTGCTGCTCTACGACTGAAGAATACGCATTTGACAAACCTTCAGCGCTGGTCTTCAGCGCCTCATTCACATTTCCTTTCAAGAAAGCATCAGTAGCTTTTTGCGCAGTTTCTGACCACGATGCAATCATCGCATTTTGCTTTTGCATCCATTCTGTATAGAAATCTGCTTGTGTAGATTGCTTTTTCATAATCAACTTCAAAGAGAAAGTAGGTGAAAAAAATGTGCTTTAAAATTTTATTTGTTTGATTTATTTCAAACGTAGCAAAATTTTCAATCAATGTCAATTTTTTCTCTGCATGAGGCAAATACCCCCATGTCTGCTAAGGTCACACATAACTCCGCATAAAGCAATATCATTTCAAAGGATAATCAATGAAGAAATTCTTGACTTTATCGAAAAAAAAATGTATTTTATCAGCATTAACGTTTGAAACAAATCAAACGATAAATATTTTATTTTGTGTGTTCACAATCATTCTTCAGGAGCGTGGGATATGAAATCATTTGCGAAAGCATCCGTTCACCGTTTCGGGCTATTTTCTTTGCTGGGCTTGTCAGCATACGTTGTTGTTTCGTGTAGCATGGCACAAGAACCTGTGAGGGTTAGCAGTCATATTCCCGAAGAAGCATCGCAAACAGTTGCTCAAGCCCCCACTGATACCAAAGAATCAGGCGCAGAATTACAATCCGTTCCTTCGGGTTTTACATCGCACTTCGCTACATGGCTTCAAAACAACGGCTACGGCGCAGATAATTTTAGCAATATCGCTTGTTACGGTGGACGCACAAGTTCTTCTGATACCCCCGTCAATCAGCCCGTCATCTTCATTCATGGAAACTCAGACCGTGCCGTAGGAACGACGTTTGGGCAGAACGGATGGACAAATTCTATTTCGCATTTTCAATCGCAAGGCTATAAATCATCAGAAATGTACGCCATGACGTGGGGTCCGGCAAATGCGGCATTTTCCGCACAGCAGTATCATTCCCGGCCGTATTTAACACGTGTTCGGCGATTTATCGAAGCGGTATTGGCTTATACCGGAGCGCAGAAGGTAGATATTATCGGTCATTCGATGGGCGTAACGCTGGCTCGGAAAGCTATCAAAGGCGGCTCGGCAAGTGATTTGCTGAACGGAGGCACATACAATTTGGGTTCACCGCTTACTTCCCGCGTGGATGCGTTTGTAGGTATTGCCGGAGCAAATTGGGGATTGGTTTCATGTTATCAGACAGGTGGTTCTAGCCCTACTTGTGCTTCAACAAACGGCTTGTATCCGGGCTATGCAATCGGACCGCTCGGACTATCAAACATTTTGCAAGATTTGAATGCGAGTTCCGGTTACGAAGGTGCGTACCGTTATTCGATTTGGTCCACTGTGGATGAAATCATCGGTTACGCAAATCTTGTCTATGGTCGTTACACATCACGTATTCCCGGGCAAACGGGTGAAAAAGTGTATTCTGCCGTTCCTTACGGACATTTTAACTGTAAAGATTTGACGACACAGGTTCAACTGAATATGGTAAAATTTCATACAACGAATTGATACAACCAATTCGCGCTCGTCAGCGTATTTTCCTCTATCAGAACACAACACAGCAAGCAAGGAAAACCTGTGCATAGGCACAATGGGGGAATTCCTTGCTTTTTTTATTGTCGGGCATGAGCATAAATACAACGCAGATTTAGAATCTCATTTTTTTATCTTATCAGCAAATCATAAGAAACGACGAATGGCAACATCTTACAAACCATAATGAAAAAAAAATTTTGTGTCTCAAAAAAAATCGTTGTAGGTTTGTATGCCTTCATGAGCAACTGCCTCAATAGTCTTCCTACAACAATCGATTTATGCTTATTGCCTACGGTACAATTTCTTCTTTATTGTAATCTTTGTGCTGGTATTCTCCAGTGACGGTGTCCGAATTCAGAATTCGGAGTTCAAATTGTCTCTTTCCGTTTTATTTTTTTAACTATTTTTCTCCTCTCATGTCTACATTTTTTATGCTACGCCGTTTGCGCGGTGCTGGTGTGCGGTGTTTTGTGGTCTTTTTTGTATGGTTTTGGTTTGTCGGTCAATTTGTTCCTTCTCCTTCTTGCGCTCAAGTCGCCGGAGCGCCTTCTGGACAAAGTACAACGGCGATTTCTGGTACGGTTTCCGGTATTGTCAGCGAAGCAGCTTCGGGCGAAGCAGTGATTGGAATCACCGTTATGGTTGTGCGCGACACCACTCAATCTTCTACGGGTATTTTACCGAAACCAATAAGCGGCACACGCACCAACAAATTTGGTTTTTATTCTATTCCCAATCTACCGGACGGCTCGTATTTCCTTGTTGTGCGAGGAATCGGTTATAAAAGTTTTGCGCAAAAAATTCTTGTCCAAAGCGAAAACGTACGCCTAAACGTACCGCTTCAAACACAAGATATTCGAGGGAAGCAAGTGACGGTTGAAAGTGCCCGCGAAGCTGCCGCCACGCGAAGCATCAGCACCGTAGCACTCAATACAGAATTTGCCAAGAAGATGCCTGTGCTTGGCGGCGAGTCCGATATTTTCCGCGTCTTACAGCTTATGCCCGGTATCAAAAGCGGCAGTGAACTTTCCAGTGGTCTTTATATTCGTGGTGGTTCGCCGGACCAAAATTTGATTTTGCTTGATGGCGTTACGGTCTATAATCCCTCGCATTTGGGCGGCTTTCTCAGTACGTTTAATAGTGATGCTATCCGGGATGTGCGTGTTATCAAAGGTGCATTTCCCGCTGAGTACGGCGGACGGCTCTCCGGCATTGTGGATATGACGATGAAAGAGGGTTCAAAAGAAAAGTTCAGCGGTACGGGTAATATCAGTCTGATCGCCTCACGCCTGACATTGGAAGGTCCGATTACCGAAGACATAACCTTCATGGTTTCGGGACGACGTACATACCTTGATTTGCTCGTGCGGGCAGTCGTGCCGGACATTCCGGCGGAGTATTATTTTTACGACCTGAATGCAAAAGTGAATTGGAAACTCTCCGACAACGACCGCATTTATCTTTCGGGTTATTTTGGGCGTGATGTCGCCGGAGCGCTCAATACACAAGCCGGAAGCTCTTCCAATGGTCAGCCGCTTTTCGCCTTGGGTTGGGGTAATGCAACCGCCAATCTACGCTGGATGCACGTTGTTTCGCCGTCGCTCTTTACAAATTTTTCCGCTATTTTCACCGACTACGAATTTTCTCTCGGTATTCCCGACACGCTTTCGGGCTTCTTTACCCTGTCGCGGATTCGTGATTTTACCGTGCGTGGCGATGCACAGTATTTCCCCTCCAAAGAGCACGTCGTCAAAATTGGCTTCGATGCGACGTACCACAATTTTACTTCGATTGTAACGGCACAAAACAAGCAAGTAGAGCGGTTTTTGCAGCAACTTGGGTTAGACAGTTCGCAAGTAATTCCCGCCGTGGAAGCCTCTGTATATGCACAAGACGAGTGGGAAGACGCTTTCGGACTTGACGGTTTATCGCTCAATGCGGGGCTTCGTTTGGCATATTTTCAACAAGGCAATCGTTTTCTGCCGGAGCCGCGCTTGTCGTTTGCCTATAATTTGGGACAAAACGTTGTCGGTAATAACTTTACCTTCAAAGGTGCATTTGCTGTTGCCAATCAATTTTTGCACTTAGTTGTACGCAACGACATCACACTGCCGACCGATACGTGGTTTCCTTCCACACAAACAATTCAGCCCGGTAATTCGACGCAATTCGTCTTGGGTGCAGAAACGACGCTTTTCGATAACGACGTGCTGGTGAGCGTAGAAGGCTATTACAAATCCATGCGCAATTTGCTGGAATTTAAGGACAACTCCACCTTCACCAATATCTTCGGCACACGCGAATCTGATTTGACCGTTGGCACGGGCGAAAGCTATGGTATGGAGGTTTTCATCAACAAACGCATCGGTGATTTTACGGGCTGGATTGGCTACACGCTCTCGTGGACAACGCGCACCTTCCCCGAACTTAACGGCGGAAAAACGTTCTTCCCGCGCTACGATTCGCGCCACGATGTTGCTATTACGCTCAATTACAAACTCAGCGAAGGCTGGGAACTTGGTGCTTCGTGGGTGTTTCAATCCGGACAGGCTTACACTATGCCAAGCGGAACATACTTCAGCAATCTTTCTTCCACGATGATTAGCGGCGGAACAATGATGCCACCGATTTTTGGCGATACGAGGTTCGGCTTTCCTCAAGTCGGAACGCTCACTACTGAGCGCAATGGTGGGCGCTTGCCGGCGTATCACCGCTTGGATGTGAACTTCTCCCACTATTTCACGTGGTTCGATCTGCCGTTTACCCTTTCACTCAATGTCTTCAATGCATACAATCGCTGGAATCCTTTTGCATGGGGATTCGGCTTCAACCGCACAACCGGTGAACGAGAATTGCAGCAAATCACCATTTTCCCGATTATTCCGACCGTTGGCATCGGGTTTAAGTTTTGATACGCCAGATGGCTCCATACCTCGGCTATAACACAAAATCTCCATCATTATTTTGAGCATTATGAATTTCCTTTTTGAATATCACAAAGCCCTGATTTCACGCCGTGCGCTGCGCCTACACTCGCTGTGCTTGATTGCGTGTGCAGTATTTCTCGTGAATGTTCTTTCAAGCTGCACACAAGCCGTTACGAATATCGAATTGCCTTTTGATGAAAAAATTCTTATTGAAGGTGTTTTGGTAGCCGGAAAGCCGCTTGAAAATATCTCTATCACGAAGACCTATCCAGCTTTGACCACGCTTGGCTCTATTTCAACACTCTATTTGCCGGATGCAGATGTGACGTTGCGCGTTGACGGACAGAGCTACAAACCGCAAGTTCGCTTGGATTCATTGCGGTACCTCCCACCAGGCTCTTATTCCGGGCAGCCGCCATACAGGTATATCGCAACACCAAAGTACAGCTTTCCACAACTGACTGCAACAGCAGGAAAAACCTACGAATTGACGGTAACGTGGAAGGGAAAAACAGCCGTTGGCAAAGCAACCGTACCATTGGCTACTAATCTGGGAATGCCGACTGTCTCCTCAACAAGCCTCGCACTTGATTCTGTACCATATGGCGGGCAATTTGTTAATGGGCGGTTTGTTCCCATATATCAACAAGCGGCGCGGCTCAACGTTTCATTAGATGCGACGATGCAGAGTGGGTTTACATACCGTTTGAGTTTTTATTCGCCTGACACAGCAAGTTTTTTCCGCAATGTAGGCGACCGTTTTCAATCGTTCACGCCTAATTTTGTCTATGCTGAAAGTAACTGGCGCGCACTTCCGGACGGCATTACCGAAGACAGAGCCGGTATTACGCTTTCTTCTAGGGTACTTCCTTCTCAAACAATGATTTTTCCGTCATCCGGTCCGCCCACTTCGACCGTCCAATCCATAAGCGAGCTATTTACGCACCTCAAAAAACTGCGGTTTTTTGCCGTTTTGACCGCCACTGAAGCCGCTTACGGCAAATGGAACGAGACTAGGTTTTTGGGCTTTTCCTACGGAAGTGGTTTTCCATTTTCGGGTTCGGGTTCGCAAAACCCAACGTGGAATATTACGGGTGATGGCATGGGAATTTTTGTCGGTGCGCAAAGCCGCGAAATTCCTTTTGTCCTGCAATGATGCTTTTTGGTAATGTGATTGTCGGTACAATTTACTCAATTCACTCCGGCAATTCGACAATTCATTCCCATTTTCTCCACACAGAACCTTTTCCCGCGTAATTTCGAGTAAGTATCATCTTGAAATTCTCTTTCAAGACCTTTCATTACTCATTGCATTGGAAAAGGACTATGGAAACATCGCCTTCAACTCGACGTTCAGAACGCCTCTACGCGCTTGATTGGCTGCGCGTAGGGGCGTTTTTATTACTTGTTCCCTACCACACGGGAATGTTTTTTGTAACGTGGGATTTTCATTTCAAAAATCCCGAAACTTCGCATGGTATTGAGTTTCCGATGCTCTTTGTGAACGGATGGCGTTTGTCGTTGCTGTTTCTCATAGCCGGTATCGCTGCCGGGCAAGTTCTTTTGCGCCGTTCAAGAAGGGAATTTGCTAAAGAACGATTCAAACGGTTGTTTATCCCAATTCTTTTTGGAATGCTCGTTATTATCCCACCACAAATTTACTACGAACACCTCTTCAATCACACCCGTGAATACACATCATACCTTGATTTTTGGCGAACGGTTTTTCAATTCCAGCCTTATCCGAAAGGCTCTTTTTCATGGCATCATTTGTGGTTTGTGGTGTATATTTTTGTGTACTCGCTGTTATTACTCCCTTTGCATAAATACTTTCAAAGCCCCAACGGAACAAGGCTTCTCGACCGCTTTACCGTATATTTCACTGAAGGGCATCGGATGTATTGGATTATTCTGCCCTTTTTATTGCTGACTCACACACTTGGGCGGATATTCCCCACAACGCATGATTTAATCAACGATTGGAATAATCTTTCGCAAACATTTCTCGTGTTTCTCTGGGGCTATACGATTGGCTCGCGCTCAGAGGCTTGGATGCGAGCATTTATGCGCCTTCGGAAAAATGCCCTTGTTCTCGGAATCATAACCATTAGCGCATATTTGTTCTATTTTACATGGTATGATATTTGGTTTCCGAACACAAACCCCGAATGGTATGTGTATATTCCCATGCGTTCCGTGCGCAGTTTTAACGGATTACTCTGGATAGTAGTATTGGTAGGCTTTGCGTCGGTGTATCTCAATTTCACGAATCGCTTTTTGCGCTATGCCAATGAACTTGTCTATCCCTTCTACATCGTGCATCAAAGCGTGATGATGGTCATTGGGTATTACATCCTGCTTCAGCCTTGGGAAATTGCCGCAAAGTTTGGACTAATCACGCTGGGAACGTATTTTGCTTCGTGGATTATCGTTGAAACAGTTCGTCGCGTGAATGTTTTGCGTCCGCTTTTCGGATTAAAACCGCTGCAAAAGCGTATAGAACCTCCTGCGGAATGGGTGCAAGATTCCCAAACGGCAAAGACTGTTTGACGGCGATTTTTGACACGGATTACACGGATTTTTCCGGACGATTTCATACTTGCTCCATACTCAAAGCACAATGACAACACCTGCACACATCCTTTACCCGCAGCCACCAAGTGTAGCTATGCGACTTGGCTTGCCGCCGATTGCAGGTGTTGTCATTTACACGGTCATTCGCATTGTGGCAGACAGTAACAATTACGGGTTCATAGATTTTACGCGACCTTTGTGGCTGTTTGCCTTAGAATGTGGCTGGACAATAAGCAGCGTCTTTATTATCCATGAAATGACAATCTGGCTTCGTCTGTGGCTCTACAAGCGCGAATTTGAGAGCTCTACGGCAACAGTAACCATTTCGCAAAGCGCATATCTATGGAAAGAAATACGATGGATTTTCATAGGCACTCTTGTAATAGGCAATGCTTTAGGTCTGCCTTTTACGGCAATGACCGATGACGGGTTATCATTTTTTGATGGTTTTGTGAATAATCTTGTAACGATAGTATTTTTGACGGCATATCTTCTCGCTACACGCGGACGAGATTATGTGCGGCTTTTGAATCAATCGGAGCTTGAATTGGAGCGCTACAAACATGATATTACCTCCGCACGGTTGCAAGCACTCCGCAACCAAATTAACCCTCATTTTCTTTTTAACAGTCTTAATACTTTGTCGTCGCTTGTTCACCGCGATGCAAACGCGGCGGACGATTTTATACAAGAACTTGCGAAAGTATATCGGTACGTGCTGGAACACGCCGAGCGCGATCTCGTGCCGCTTCGCACAGAACTCACGTTTGCGGAATCATATATTTTTCTTCTACATATGCGTTTCAAAGAAGGCTTGCGCATAACCATCAACATTGATGAGGCTCTGGAAGATTTTTTCGTACCGCCGATGACGTTGCAAATTCTCATCGAGAATGCTGTTAAACACAATATCGTTTCTCCCAAAGAGCCGCTCACGATTGAGATTTCAAGCGATGTTCAGGGCTTTTTACTTGTAGAAAACAATCTGCAAGAGCGCTCTGAAAAAGATACATCGTCGTCGGTGGGATTGGCGAATATTACGGCACGGTATGAATTTCTTGCCCAAAAACCGCTTGAAATCGTGCGTTCAGCCGATTCGTTTCTGGTCAAAATTCCCCTGCTGGGAGAGGAACTATGAACATTCTTATTGTCGAAGACGAGCAAGAGGCTGTTGAACGATTGAAGATGTTTCTTTCGCGCATAGAAGCCGAGAAATCATCCCCAATGAGCGTTGTAGGCGTTTTGAACTCTGTCAAAGAGGCGATTGCATATTTCTCCGCCAATGCCGCACCGGATTTGGTACTGATGGATATTCATTTGTCGGACGGTCTCAGTTTCGAGATTTTTCGCCATATTGAGGTGAATGCGCCGATTATCTTCACCACCGCCTACAACGAATATGCTCTTCATGCTTTTAACGTACACAGTATTGCCTATTTGCTCAAACCTTTTAGCTATGCGGAGTTTGAGGCAGCCTTTGCAAAATTGGAGCGCCACAAAACATTATTCTCCTCGTTTCCCACAGCCCACGATACCCATCACTCACGCACTGTACAAGAATTGATGCGGGAAATCGGCTCCAGCATTACAGAACAAAAAAAGCGCTTCAAAACACGTTTTTTACTACATATCGGTGACACAATGACAATTGTTCCGACACGGGATATTCACTACTTTTACGCCGAAGGAAAAATCGTGAGTATGACGCTCGAAAACGGTCGTAAATACATCGCGGAAGAAACACTGGAAGAGATAGAATCGGTGCTGAATCCCGAAGAATTTTTCCGTATTTCGCGGAAGATTCTTCTCCGTGCGGAAAGTATTGCGGGAGTAGAGCCGTATTTCAACGGGAGACTGGCTCTGAAGCTGCTTCCGTCTTTTCAGGGAGAAGTTATTGTCAGCCGTGAGCGCGTGAAGGATTTCCGTGCGTGGTTAGAGGGTGCGTAATTTTCGTTCACCCCTCCCGAATGTCATTTCGCCCCAAACTCCTTGCCTTCCTCTGTGCTGTGCCGTATTTTCAACCCTCGTAAATGTGTCTTTGTTCATTTTCGGAGATGTTCCAATGAAATTCCTCCTTCTCATGCTTTGTGCGATATGGTTTGGTGCGCTTTCCCAAGGACAATTATGTGCGCAATCAGCAACCAATCCAGCACAACCCGAATATACGCTCACCGGAATAGGCGTGTACGGCGGTGCGGATTACCGCACTTTCAGTGTAAATGCGCCAAGTTTGGGTTTTCCTGCCTGCTGCACACAAAATTTCGGCTCTGTAACCACGTTAAATTGGCTTGCAGGTCTAAGTTTTGACCATACGCTTACAAACTGGCTGACGGTTGATGTCAGGGCGCACATATTTTCCTCATCACCGCAATTTAATCAACAGGAGCAAGTCTTGGTCGGTGTTCAGGGAATTGGAAGACAAATTGTTATCAATCACGAGATGAACCTTCGACTCTTACAGCTTGGCGTAGAGCCGTCACTCAAAATGCGTATTGTACCGATTCCGATTACTACAACCTTTGCCCCATCGGTCTTTCTTCAACTGGGCATCAATGCTGCGTTTGATATGGGTAGCACCGTTCAATACTCCGAGCAACTTCCGCCTGATTCTCCTGTGCGTTTTTTAGATGCAGGCAATGTTTCAGGAACAGTACGCAATCAGTATTCGGGTTATATTCCGAATCTTCGCACGCTGCAATTATCAGCCTTCGCCGGGATTGAATCGGAAATTTATTTGGAGCGTAAGTTCCCTGCAAATTGGATACTTGCACCTTACGCACGGTATTACTTTCCTTTGACGGGTGTTACGGCATCCGATGAACTCTCTTGGAATCAAGGATTACAAGCGGGTTTGGCTGTACGGTATCGTTTTATTTCACCTAAAAATTGAGGAGAAATCTATGAATATCCTGAAACTCTTTATTCCAGTACTTCCTGTCATCCTGCTCATGGCAAACGCAGTTTGCAAGACCTCTGCTCAATCGTTAGTTATTGTCCCTCCACAGATTGACACGGTCATTGTTGGCGAAACAAGGTCGGAAAATATCAAAATTATCAATCGAGGCACTTCCCCCATACAAATACAGCAAATTTCTTTGCTGGAAACATCAGGCTCTGTGAGGCTTTCCGGTAGTTCCTTTGCATTCATGCTCAACGGTAGAGATAGCATCTCTTTTACAATGCAAATAACTCCAAGAACGAGGGGAATTTTTAGATGTAATTTTATGGTACAAGGCTCAGAGAGTGCAAGCGCAGAATTTAGTATTGTGGCACGCTTTCGCAACAATTCGGAGTTTGCGGCTGAGATTCGTCCTTCATTGCGTGTGAGCGCTGACACCGTTTCCCCAGGAGATTATGTATGGATAGAATTGTATCTTGCAGGCGCGGACAATAATACTCTTCGGGATTTGCTAAGGGTTACTCAGTCCCCATCTTTTACGGCAGTATTTTCATGTAACGGAAACTTGCTTCAAACGAAGGATGACCGTGTAGTGCCTATCGAACCCACTCCGTTTTCCAGCTATACTTCAGGAACTCGCGCATTTCGTATTATCACTTTACCCGGGAGCGCTTCTCCGCTCTTTACATTCATAATGCAAGCAATGGCTGGGGACGCAGAACAAACAGAAATTGTTCTCAATAGCTTTCAATGGGGTAGCACACAAGCATTACATCCGGTTCCTGTGAATATATTACCACCAATCAATAGCCGAGTATTTGTGAAGAATTGCACAGCAGGCGGAAAGCGCCTTTTTACAGCAGCACCAGCCACAAGGATCGCTTTGCATAACACCTTCCCCAATCCAGCATCAACACACGTTGATATTGCCTACTCCCTCCAAGAAGCGCAGCCTGTAACGCTTGCGCTCTATAATGCGCAAGGAAATTTCATCCGCGCAATCAAGTCGGAATACCACGAAGCAGGAGAATACACCGAGCGCGTAGCTATCAGCGATTTGGCGACGGGAACATATTTCGTCAGACTGCAAGGTACAAACGGTGTACAACAAAAGGCGGTAAGTGTTGTGCGATAGATGAGAGATTGCTTCAAAAAGCCATAGTACACGTTTCCCCAAAGGTACTATGGCTTTTCTCTTGCGGTTGGTTATGAACAAAACTTCCGCTATATTTGCCCCGCATATAATCAACGTTTCACAGTTTCGGGGCGGCTCAAGACCGCATACAATCAATGCTCACAGTCTCTTCCCTTTCTATTCACTTCGGCGGTAACTACCTTTTTGACGATGTTTCCTTTATGATTGCTCCGCGCGACCGCGTTGGTCTAGTCGGTAAAAACGGCGCGGGAAAATCCACACTGCTCAAGATTCTTGCGGGATTGCAAGAAGAAGAGCGCGGGAGCGTCCACAAATCAAGCGGTTTAACCATTGGCTATCTCCCGCAAGATGTTATCAGCACCGGCGGGCGCACCGTCTATGACGAAACCGCAACAGCGTTTTCCGAAACGCTGGCGTTGGAAGAGCGCATTCATGCTATTTCCGATGAATTAGAGCGCCGAGAAGACCATAATTCTGACGAATATCACGCACTTTTACATGAACTTTCCGATGCCAATGAACGCCTTGCCCGTGCAGGTGTGGGCAGTATGCGCGGGCAGATTGAGCGCATACTCACGGGGCTTGGATTTGAACAGCGCGACATGAACAAAATGACCGAAGAACTGAGCGGTGGCTGGCAGATGCGTATTGAACTTGCGAAAATTCTCCTTCGCAAGCCTGATTATATCTTGCTCGACGAGCCGACCAATCACCTTGATATTGAATCGCTGACGTGGTTGGAAGATTTTCTCAAAAACTACGATGGCGCAATCGTGATGATTTCCCACGACCGCTCGTTTTTGGACAGCATCACCACCAGAACGCTTGAAATCTCACTCGGCAAAATTCACGATTACCCTGCTGCATACTCTAAATACGTGCAAATGCGTCAAGAACGACGCGAACAACAGCTTGCAGCCTACGCAAACCAACAAAAACAAATCGCCGATACCGAAAAATTTATTGAACGCTTCCGCTACAAAGCTACGAAAGCCGTGCAGGTGCAATCGCGCATCAAACAACTTGATAAAATAGACCGCATCGAAATCGAAGAAGAAGATACCGCATCGGTGCATTTCCGTTTTCCCGAAGCACCGCGCTCAGGACGTGTTGTTTTCGAGGCGCAAGGAATTGTCAAGCGTTTCGGGCAAAAGTCGGTGCTCAACGGCATTGATTTTGCGATTGAACGCGGTGAAAAAGTTGCTTTTGTTGGTAAAAACGGCGAAGGAAAAACGACATTTGCGAAAATGCTCGTGGGTCAAGAAGACACGAGCGGCGGGGTGATTACCATTGGTCATAATGTTTCTATCGGCTATTACGCCCAACACCAGGCAGAAATGCTCGACCCGAATGCGACGGTACTGGACATCATTGACCGCGCCGCTACGGGCGAGATGCGCACAAAGATTCGTGATTTGCTGGGTGCTTTTTTGTTTAGCGGCGACACGGTGTATAAAAAAGTCAAAGTGCTGTCGGGCGGCGAAAAATCACGCCTCGCAATGGCAAAACTGCTCTTAGAGCCAATCAACGCGCTTATTTTGGACGAACCGACAAATCACCTTGATATGCGCTCGAAAGACGTATTAAAGCAAGCGCTTATGGATTATGACGGCGCGCTGATTGTCGTTTCGCACGACCGCGATTTTCTGCAAGGTCTGACGGGAAAAGTCGTGGAATTTCGCGGCGGCGCAATTAAAGAGTTTGCCGGCGACATCTATGAATTTTTGCGCTTGAAAAATATCGAATCACTGCGGCATTTGGAAAAAACAACTCCGGAAAAAAATTCGGCAGAATCCGCTAAACCGGAACCCTCCGCACCAAGTAACACCGGCAGTTCACCGAATCCGCCATCTACCGCACCCGCACTCGACCGCGAAGAGCGCAAGCGCCTTCAAAAGGAAGAACGCCGATTAGCACGGCAAATTGAGGAATGTGAAAAAGCGATTGCTGATTTAGAAACAAGTATTAGTGCTATTGAACAGCAAATGGCAGACGCAGAATTTTATACCAAACCAAATTTCAAGGATATTATCGCGGAAGTAGAATCACAGCGAAAGGCTCTTGATTCCAAAATGGAAGAATGGGCAAGCCTTTCGGCAGAGCGCGAGGAAATTACCGCACTAGGCATCTAAACGTGTCAGCTTAATATGCGTTCAGGTAGGAAAAAGTAGTATATTGCTTTCATTCATACCCATGACAACAGACCAAATTTCCTAAGCTCTATGCAATCAATGACCAACCTTTTCGGCGAAAGCAAAGCAATCCAAGCACGGGCGCTCTATCTTGGAGAACGCATAGATACTCGCTCTTTGGAACAAACAAACCGTTTGGCACTTTTTCCTTTGGTTATTCCCGCAGGCGAAAACGGCTACATGGCTATTTTTCGCTATGGCGTTGTCATTACCTTCAATGTCTTGCCCTTGCAAGAAGCCACCTTGCTGAAATACCTTGCACCCTTTGTTCATGAGCCACATGCAAAAGTAGAAAGCGAGAACCTTGAACTCCGCATCGGAGAACGTGAACAAGTCGAAAATGGCATTGCGACGCTCTTGGATTTTTCGGTGGAACGCCTGCAAATTATCGCGGACATTTTGGCGAAAACCGTCGTTTTAGCACATTACGAAAGTACGATTTCATCAGCGTTTGACGCTATAGAACCGATGGCACACAGCTTAAAAAAAACCCAGCGTCTCCGCGCAAACAGCGATGCGACGCTGATGCAGTTTGTCGGGGATATGCTCCTAATACAGCATGAAATGGTCGGTCGTGTGGAAATCAGCGAAAAGCCGGAACTGCTCTGGGAAATGCCTGAACTGACGCGCCTCTACGGAAAATTGGAAGATGAATTTGAACTCGTAGAACGGCACAACGGGATTGAACGCAAGTTGAATCTGATAGCTCGCACAGTTGAAACAGAAATGGATATGCTTCAAAACCAGCGCACACTTCGCATGGAATGGTATGTCGTGATACTGATTGCCGTTGAAATTCTCCTTTCCGCCTACGATATTTTTATTCGGCGATGAAGAAGAAACTGTCTTATTTTTTTGCATGGTTTTCTTGCCAAAAGACTGCAAAGACAAAAATGTCTGTGCTACGATTTTGTGCGCTGTTTTTGTGTTTGCAAGGCTGTATCTTCGTTACACGCACCCCCGAACCGCCCGACACTCGCCGTTCCTCATTCCAACCACCGACATCAGCACAAATTGTCGTGACGAATTTTCAAGCTGCCATACGAGAAAAAAATCCGGAAAACTATATTCAATGCCTTGTTTCAGGTGATTCAGGTGCTACTGCTCTTGCCTCAAGACGGTATTCCTTCGAGCCTTCGGCAGAAGCATCGGCACGCTTTGCTGGAGTTTTTGCCACATGGAACGTTGTCCGTGAAAGACAAGCGTTTATCGCACTTACCGCAAAAATTTCGGCTCAATCTTCACCAGACCTTACGTTGAGTAATGACCGCTTTGAGTTTCTATCACCGGACTCTGCCGTGTTTGTGAGTGATTACCGTCTTCGCCCGAATTATACACTGTCCGGCGCACCAACGGAGTTTGGTGGAACGCTTCGTTTTACCATTTCTTCTTTTCCGAACGGCTTTTGGGCTATCAGTCGGTGGAGCGACCAAGCCAGTGCGCAGGCTAATTCGCAAACACTGCCGTCATGGAGTACATTAAAAGCGCAGTTTGCAAATTAAATCTTGTGTTGTTGTTCTGCCTGTCGTTATGATTTGCTCGATGTCTCCTTGCGATTCTTCTTTGTTAGAGGCGAGATATTCCGTAATTTTGTACGTGCAATACTCACAAAGCAAGTATTTATGCTAGGGAAAAGCAATCATACCTTTACTCACTTTTCATTTTGGAGGCTCTAATGACTTTAGAACAATTTGTCCCAAACCCAGAAACTTGCATAAAACTCAAAGATGCCGGTTACCCCAAGCGTACCTATTTTACGTGGTGGCACGGTGTAAAAGTCGAAGAATGGTGGCTTGATCCTTTGAAAGAACTTCCGAAAGAATCGAATATAATTACGGCTCCGGCTCCGTCACTGCAAGAATTACTCAATGAATTACACAATGACCTTTTTGCTGTTGATGATACTCCGAAGTCCGTTGATGAGAAAACAAAACAACTCTTATCTCGGATTATCTTAGCCCACAATCCGGCAGAAGAAGCGGCACAAGTGTGGCTCGAAATCAAGACAAAATAAGTTCGGTATCGGATAACACATTCCCTCTATACTTTTTTATGCCTGCATACGCGAATCCAGTAAATAACGAGACGTATCAAATTTCCTGCATCGCACAACTTCGCTAACGATTGAACGGATAATCAACATATAAGCAGACTCTCTACGCCGCCTTGTTCTTCTGTGAGCAAGGCGGCTTCTTTTTTGCCGGATTATTGCAACATAATTTTTTCTCCTGTGTTATTGCTCTATAGAACGACAATTCACTTTTTATGGTCAATTTTTTATGACTGAATTTTCACGACTTTCTGACGACGTATTGTATAGCTTCTTACAGAATACCCCTCAGCGTGAAGCTGCATTTCGGGAACTCTACGGACGGCATAAACAGCGTATCTATGCATACTGCCTACGTGTGATTGGAGACGCGGCTGCGGCTGATGATATTTTTCAAGAAACGTTTGTTCGTTTTTATCACGCAGCTCAGCAAGAACGCGCAATGACTAATTTGCCGGCATTTCTTCTTCGTATTGCACGAAACCTTTGCCTGAATTACAAACGCGATAATAAATCAACGCTACCACTTCAAGAATATGATCTCTTCCAAACACCCCACGAATACGGCAGTTCCGAGCTACTCACCTTGATAACAACGGCATTAGAATTGCTCGACCACGACCACCGCGAAGCATTTGTCTTACGAAAATATGACGGACTGTCGTTTCAAGAAATTGCAGAATTAACCAATACGAGCGAAACCAATGCCAGAAGCCGCGTTCACCGCGCTCAGGCAAAAATTCGCTCTGTACTTGCCCCGTACTTGGCTGATATTGATCAACACTTATAATCATCACGCTTACTTCAAGAAAGTATAATGAATACCTTCAACAATCATACTGAGCTTCTCTACTCGTTTTTAGATGGTGATTTGCCAGAGGAGCAGGAATTACAGCTCTTTACAGCACTTGCATCGGACGACAATTTGCGGAATGAACTCAAAGATGCACTACTGATAAACCGTACTATTGAGAATGATAAGCAAATACTCACGCCGCCCGCAGCAAGTGAGCATAGTCTTTTTGCTCGACTCGGCTTTGCTGCGGACGAATCCCTTGCAATTCCAATCCCGCCCGGGCAAAGCCTACAAAGTGTATCAAAAATTACATCTTCGGCAGGACAGCAAACAACAGTCGGTACAAAGTTGTGGAGCGCGACCAAACGTGGAGGCTCATTAATGTTGATTGCATTACTTTCATCACTTTTGACGGCATGGTTACTCCGATTCGGTAACGGTATCCGTGATGAACACAGCAACACTTGGTTGAATGAAATGCCCTCTCAATCCATCATTCCCCCCACACATCAAAGTGGTTTTGTCGGCAACAGCATCGGAATATCCCCCCGTCCATTCGTGATAACTGACACTGTTTTTCGCACAATTATTACGCAAAACATTATTCGTCCTTCAGAAGAACAACCACGCTACGCCACCAATACTACAACGGATCTAACATCGCCTATCCACCCTCATTCCGAGGCACTGACGGCAACAAATACAATATCTTTAGAAATGCCAAGCAGTTCAGCAATCTCCAGACCATCCGCCAACCAACAAATCAATCAAGATACCAACCAACAACATAATCTCTTGGGATTAAGTATTGGCGCACGGGGTATTGTCGGGCGTTCAATAGTGTGGGCAACTCTTCCGTCAAAAGAACAATTCCCCTCAAACATTGCCGTAAACGCCATGTATGCGCTTTCCCCACACCACAGTATAGGCTTAGAAGCAGGTCAAGAAGCGTATTTCCAGCGTTTTTTTACTCGTGATGCTCATGGTGTAGAATATCGCATCGAACAACATCCTGCATTTATTTGGGCAGGTCTGGCATATCGTTTTACCCTCCTTCCAGAAAGCACGTTTTCACCATTTGCACACGTAGTTGCAGGAGCAACAGAAGTTGGCGGTATGGGACGAGGAATGATTGGAATGACGTATATGCACGATTCCCGGACGACCTTTTTGCTCGGCGCAGAACTCAGTAATTTGTTTTATCAATCAGAAAATGTATGGTACATGAGTCCGAAATTTGGTGTGAGTTATGGTGTTACTGTCAGATTTTAGATTTAATTTTTCAACAATATTTATCTTTCAACTATGAACAAAGCTAGATTTTTCCACGCAATGAAGAGCATAATTTTCGTTATTTCAGTAATTATTGTCTTAACATCGTGCCGTCAGCCACTTGATATTGATGCGAACCGTACCATTACTCCAACAAACTTACCAGAAATTATTGATGTTACGCCACGTGTGACTCAACTCGGAGACCGCATCACTATTGTTGGTAATAATTTCGTTAATGTTCGCAACGTTTTTTGGGATACAATTCCTTTAGACTCGCTGACTGTTAGTAGCCCCAATAGAATAATTGCGAGAGTACCGAGTAGATTTGATCCGGCACAAATAGGAAGATTTTATAATCAAGCATATAACGTATCGGTTGTTACCCGCGTGGGAACGGCACAATCAAAACAATTTCTTGGTATGTCTTTTGGGAGTATTGCAGGCTATATTAGCATTGACAATACGCCGCTTGATAGCGTTATTGTGGTAGCGGTACATGAGGCAAAAAACTGGGTAACGCAAACAATAACGAGCAATGGCTTACAATTGCGTTCTCCCGGCTTTTATTCAATGCCATTATCCAATATCAATACAGGTTCAGGCTATTCGACTATATTAGCAGGAGCAGATTTCAAAGTTCGTCCATTTTTACATGGATATTCATTTGTACCTGTCGAAAGAACTGTTATAGTAGATAGATTTGGTAATAAAATAAATGGAGAGACAGAGTTTACGGCAAAACGTCTGCCCATCACATCAATGCCAGAAGTCCATTCCATCAGCCCTATAAACGGCTCTTCTTTTAGCGGAAGTCCTGAGACTGGTACAATCATTACGCTTCGGGGCAAAAATATGAATGCCGTCAAGCAAATTATGGTTGGTGTACCTTATCCAGTATCATTTGGTAGCTCCGTTACTACAATACGATATGTCGAAACAATAAATATCCGTCGCGAGAGTGATGAAATAGTACAATTTCGTATACCTCGCCTAGATAGAACAATCACGGTATCCGGTAGGACATACACGAATTGCCAAATTTATCTGCTACTTGAAAATGGCTCGTATCTTGCCCCCCAACGTATTTCTGTCACGTACATTTAGCATCGATAATTTATGTGATGAGAGCTGTAATCACACAACATAATATAAAAGCCGTCTTGAACATTATTCAAGACGGCTTTTTTCATTCATCATTAATGTTGGAATCATTTCTTTTCCACAAATTCCAGCGAAGCAGAATTCATGCAGTAGCGCATACCTGTTGGTTTCGGACCATCATCAAACACATGACCTAAATGAGCATCACAGCGTGCGCATACAGATTCTGTACGAACCATGCCGTATGAGCGGTCAATCACATCTTTGACTACATCGGGTGAAATCGGCTGCCAAAAACTGGGCCAGCCTGTACCGGAATCGAATTTTGTGTCAGAAGAAAACAACTCTAACCCACAATTCGAGCATTTGTACACACCTTTTTTATGGTTATCCCAGTATTTACCTGTAAACGCACGTTCTGTGCCTTTCTCACGGGTTATATGATACTGTTCGGGAGTAAGAATTTTACGCCATTCAGCTTCGGATTTAACAATTTTTTCCATCTTTTTCTTTGGTTGTGGTGAAGAAAGCTGTGATGTCTGAGCTGCAGAAGTTTGCTTAATATTTTTCTCATCGGCATTGCTTGTACAAGCCAATAAAAGCAATAGTACAGCACTATACACAACAGATGAGCGAAAAAACACTTTGCCGGAAGAACGCATATACAAAAAAATTATTGTCGGTGAACAAATGATGCGAAGAAAAATGTGGTGAGTTATTTTTTTTCAGGATTTTCTGCTTCTGCTTTTTTCTTCTTTTCGCCTTCTTCTTGAGAACGCTTATCACTAATAATAATAAAACGATTAAACTCATTGGGAATTTTTTTCGGGTCTTCACTAAAGATATTACGTCCGGCACTTTCTACTAATGCACAATGAATTTTATTCGTAAAAAGCCCGATACCCACAATAACTTTGGGATTACCCGGTGTAAATGGCTTTTCACCGCGCAAAATCAATACATCTCCAAACATTTCGATTGGAACACCATGAGCAAATCGTTCTTGCAAACGCTCGTAATCTTTCCCCAATAATTTTTGTAAGCGCTCTTGGATTTTGGGCTCTTGCTTGAGCAATTCACTCGGCATTTGACCAATATATTGTTTCAATGAGGAAACAGAAGCAGACTCTTGAGCTTCAAGAAGGAATGCCGAACACGTCAGAAATAAAGTAACGCATAATCCAAAAATGGAACGAAGCGCCATAACTGCTCTCACAAACAAGATGAATAAAACAAATCTAATTTTTCGTAAGATACGATACCTGTAAGATACGATAAATACAGGAAAAGTTTAACGAAAATGACAAAGACAACTCAAAAAACTGTCTTCTAATTCCCCATGCTTTATTGATAACCATAGGTCGAATAAAAAAGGAGCAGACACAATGTTGCTCCTTTTGATTCTTATCTTGTCTCGATAGTCTTTTTTGAATTATTCGATGCCAAGTTTCTCATTAGTCTTCTATCGGTGTTTCCACGCGCAATTCAACTGTTCGACTCAGAAAACGCCCTTCAGGAATTTCATTGGGATAAATAATCATTTTTGCACCAATGCCCTTTGCTCCGGTTTGTTTTGTGGGTACAAGATTTGCTACGCTACGTGCACGACCTTCCGACAACCGCTGATTTACTTCCGCACTACCAAGTTTATCGGTAAAACCGGTTACTTGGACGGTAGATTGAGGCTTCACATTTGGCAAAACCAAATCTTTAATAATACGAGCATTTTCCGGACCAACTTCAGGGCTATCAAAATCAAATAAAATCAAACGATAGGTATCAATTTCCTTGTCTTTGATTCTTAAACTCCGTTTTTTACGAATAGTAATTTGTTCTACCGGAATTCCTCCTGTCGGCATGGCAGTCCGCCCTTCGGAGTCAATGACCTCATAGCTAAATTGCATTTTGTCTTCGGTTCGAGGAATTGTGGATTGTTCACGAGCCGTGTTCCATTCGACAAGTGGGTCAAGCGCATTCAACGCGGTATATTGCTTCAGTGTTCGGTCTCCTTGGAATGCTCTTAGTGTAGATTTTGCGACACCGGCTTCAGCCTGAACCGTTGTTTTGAAACGAATGACCGGCGCTGACGGCACAAGAAGCGTATCATAGACAAGCGTAGGCTGCATAATTTCCCACGAAGCAGAGGAAATTTCTACACGACGATTTTCTTCAATACCAATCGAATCTTTCGAGTTTGTTGGTTTTTCCGGTAAATTTCTCTCACGAAGTTCAATGCGAGACGAATCGATATTAAAAGTACGACGAAGATATTGACGTACTTCCTCGGCTCTACTACGTGATAAATTCATATTACCGAGTTCGCCCGGACTGGTATTGTCATTACATCCGGTGAGGGTAATTTTTGTTTGGGGATACTGCTGCAAACGTTTCCCGACGATATTAAGCATATCATAGTATACTCGCATTGCGTCGGCATTAAAAAATTTGCTCTCGGTAAAAGCAGCAGCTTCATCTGCTGTTAAACGATGATAGCGAGCCGGCATTACGCTGGAATTGTAATCAAAGAAAATATAGGGCAAAAGCGGATACATTTGCCGCGAGACAAACTCCTCCACCTTAATCTGTACCAATGGAACTTCTGCACCGGAAGTATCAGTGGTAAAAGCAGCAATTGTAGCATCAACAGCAACAATCGGTTTCGGTGGCGGAGGCGGTGGGGGCGGCGGTAATGGTGGTAGCGTATATCGCAGACTCACTGCTGCCCGCACCTGATTGAGATTCCATTCCGTGTTAGCAACAATCGGCGTTAAACCAAGAGTGTAAAATACTTCAGGAGAAATAGCAAGCGAACCAACCTGAATGTCGTAACCAACTCCTGCAGTAATGCCCACATTAAGGAATTGCGATTGAGGAATTTCTTGAAGAGGAATTTCATTACGAACACGCTGAAGATTATTAAATGTTACACTATTTGCAGAAGCATCAACAGGTGTCAAACTCAAGATGGTCTCTTTTTGTGTAAAGTTTCGTTGCAACAGAAGACCCAAACGAAGTCCGGCATAAAATCTCAGCCCCTTAATTCCTTCGCCCGAAAACGGATGAATAACAGCAAGTGGCTCGATGCCAAGAGAGGACAAACTCGCTTGAATCTCTCGACCAAAAACGGCATCGTAAAAGTTAACCGTCGAACCATCCGTGCTTAAAAAACCAATTCGCTGATGTTCTTGTGCTTGGAGGATCCCGCTATTATCAGCATAACTCAGGCGAAGTCCCATACTGAGAAAATCCGATAACGGATATTCCAAAAGCGCACCGGCTGTTAGACCGATATTCGTACCACCACCAAAACGTACCCCATCTCCTGGTCGTCCGGTGGGAATACCCGGAAGTGCTTCAAAGTTTGCGAGGTGTTGATTCAAAATTCCACCTACAAACCCGCCAATACGAAGCGTTTTGGCAGAATCTACCTGCGCATACGCACGAACTGACATCGTTCCAATTAAACAATAAACAGCAAAGATGACAAAATTCTTCATGCGACTGTATTCCTTTGGTTCCTTTATGCTATCGAGACAAGTTATGTTTACACAAATATGCTCAAACAATACGGCATTGATCATTATTCCCGTCGGAAATTACTTGATCATGACGGGCGTTTCAACACGAATTTCCACAGAACGGTTGTATAACCGCCCTTCTGGTGTTTCATTTGTGTATTGAGGACGAGTTCCTCCGACTCCCCGAAATTGGGTATCGCGCCACTTTAAATAATCGGCAACAGACTTCGCACGACCGGAGGAAAGTTTCATATTCACATCGGGATTGCCAAGTTTATCAGTGAAGCCCGTAATATCCACTTTCGAGCCATCTTTCAAATTATCCAAGATGAACGAATTAATTATCCGCGAGTTATTTGTTCCAACAGATGGGCTGTTAAAATCGAACAAAATTAGACGATAAATTGCAAGTTGTTTATCCATTTGTCCTGCTTCTTGTTTCTTTTTCACCGTTACCAATTCCACAGGAATTGAGCCATTCGGATGAGCTTCTTCGCCTTTTTTGTCCGTAACATCTAAGCCAAACTTCAAAGCATCCGGTGTACTCGGCGCAGAACCTTGGTCGGCAATGGTGTTCCAATCAATAATCGGATTCCAATCCAATGTAGAATCAGGCTTACCGGACATAGAGAAGAGCTTCAGTGAGCGTTCACCTTGCTTTACATTAAGTGTTGATTTTGCAACGCCGTCATCCGCTTTAATGTTCATACGAAAGCGAATTGTCGGCGGTTCAGGGATGTTAATCGTATCATTCACCAAAACGGGTTTCAGGACATCCCACACATCCGAATAAATTTCCACACGACGATTTTCTTCTATGCCCAAAGAATCACGAGATTTTGTCGGCTTTTCCGGTAAGTTTCTTGCCTGTAAAACGATACGGGAAGAATCAACCCCCCATGTATCAATCAAATACCGCCGAATTTCATCAGCGCGGCGATACGAAAGTTGAATGTTGCCCGCTTCCAAACCGACGTTATTGTTACAGCCAACAAGCTGAATTTTCGCATTCGGTAAATTTTTCATCCGACTACCAATGATGTTCAACACATCATAGTACACCTTGAGCATATTAACGTTATGGAAATCCTGCTCAGAAAAATCTTTTGTTTCCTCGCGTGATTTGAGCAACCGATAACGGTTGGGCAATTCAGGTGAGTTTTGGTCAAAGAAAATATAATTCATCAAAGGATACATCTGCCATGCAAAAAACTGCTCAACTTTCAAGCGCACAAGCGGAACTTCCGTGCCAGTACTATCAACCATGAACGCTGAAATGGACGCATTCAAACTTCCTTTGGGATTTTCGTCAGCGTGTTTGAATACGGGCTGTTTTTTGAACTCCTTTGGCGGCTCCGGTGGCGGTTCTTCTTTTTTAGGTTCTTGTGGAGGTGTTACTGTTGTATCTGGTGATGTATTTTGCGCTATTGGCTCAGGGTCTTTTTTCGGGGGATTTTCCTCTTTTGGTGCAGGCGGTGGGTCAGGTGAATACCTCAATGAAAATCCTGCACGAATACTATTCGCCGACCACGGTAATCCGTTCACAAAAGGAGTCAAAGCGTAGGAATAAAATGCCTCCGGTGCAAGAATAAGTTTCCCAAGCGCAATATCATATCCCAATCCACCAGTCAACACAAGATTCAAAGGCTGCAACTCAGGAATACTACTACCCGGAATATTATTCCGCTCAATGCTGTTATTATTCCAAACTGCCCCACTGACCGGATCAAGTAATTGCTCGGACTGAGAAAATGAACTTTGAATCATAAACCCAATTCGTCCGCCGGCGAAAATACGAAAATTCGGCAGAGAAGAAATCGGCGACCATGCCAACAGTGGCTCGATACCAACAGAGCCCAAACTGGGCGTTAAGGTAAAACGAGAAGAACCGGAGAAAAATGCAACGGAATCACCTCTGCTATTCAAAAATCCTACTCTGCGTAAATCCTCGGTTGCTTGTAACTGTGCATTATGCGTAGCATAACTCACACGCAGCGATAATGCTAGTGCGTCGGCAAGCGGTATATCAGCCAGCCCACCTATCGTAAAGCCCAATCCTGTCGCATCACCAAAACGTACTTGATTTTTGAGTTCTAATGCTTGCTGTGATGTTACACCATTAAACAATACAATCGGTACGCCCGGCAAACTGTTGAATGAAGCAGTATGCTGATTCAGATTCAACGCAGCAAATCCCCCGAAACTTATAGCCTTCGGTGGTGAAGAGGATTGAGCATTTGTCATTTGTGGTGTAAAAAGCGAACTTACACCCAGGATGATCAAGATACTATGGAGAAACATTGTTCGTAGCTGCTGCATACACAACTGCTTTCTCGTTGTAAAAAGAAGATTATCTCTACGTCGGCACATACTTCCTTGTATCGCGGTTCTTTGTATCGCGGCAGGGTCTGTATCGGCTTTATCTATCTCAAGCCGATTGCCGTCGTTGTTCCAATGTTGTAAGTGTACAAGCATAATGAAAAAAAATACCAACAAAGAAAGCGTGAACCTAAAAAGTCCTCTTACGAGAAACTTCTAACAGTCAATTAACCGTTGATGTATTGGTTTTTCGGACACTTCGCAAGCAAGATACAAAAGAAATATTATCGTGCAAGCCTTCGGGAGAAAAGTTTATCGTTTTTTCTTGCTCCGACTGGTGTCGCTATGAACGCTCACCATAAGCCGGAGCAAGAATAGACGAATGTTATTTTTCCAGCATTTATCGAATCATCATTTCCGAATCAGCGTTTCCGCAATTCGATGATTATCGAACGACGTGAACTTTTTGCACCTGTACCATACCGCGTTCGGTGCGGACAGTGACAAAGTACACGCCCGGAGCAAGGTCGGTTGTAGTAAACGGAATATCACCGCTTCTACCAATAAGTTTCGTAACAGGCAGCGTCTTGACAACACGCCCATACACATCACTCATTGTTACCGTTACCTGCTCTACGGCATACTCACTTTCAGGATTTTCAATCTGATATGTGATCGAACCTTCGCCACTCACAGGATTCGGGCGCGATGGTGTAAGACGCATACGCGGTGGCGGACCGATAAGACGAGCGCCGCCGGCATACGAGATTGTGGTCAAGCGGAAGTAGCTTGCTGAAACTGGTAATGGCGCACCACCCGGGGAGAGGCGAGACGTAATAACCAAGGCAGTAACACTATCATTACCAAGCGCGGCTCTAAATGGTAAAGTAAAGAGCGATGCTGTTGTATCAACAGGTATTGTCAGTGTCAAAGGAATACAACGAACACCTGCTGTAATTGTTCCGGCGGCAAGAGGCGGTAAAGGCTCTAAAAGCGTTGCATTGAAGCAAACTGTTGCATCAATTCTTGCTCCCGGACGAAGTGTCCCTAATGAATTCAAGCGAATACTGTAAATAACGGTGTCACCTGGCGCAGCAAAAGCAGAATCGCCTCGAATCACAGGTCTTGTTGTAGGAGTGTTGGGACCACAATTTCCCACAACGCAAACACTATCGTCCACTACTGGCGGACGGAAGGGCTGAATTGCAGAAGTCTGAACACAACCGTTAATATCCGTTACACGAACACTATACGAGCCTGACGACTGAGGAGCAAAGAGAGAATCTGTTGCACCAGGTACATTCATACCGTTCAGCAACCATTGGAACAGTCTCGCACGTGGTGTCGAAGAAGCGCGGAAGCGTACTCCGGCATCAATCGTGTCAATCCGCACAATCACTTGTGTTTGATTCACCGTAATGGTACTGGATGTATTCACGCAACCAAGTGAATCGGTAACTTGCAAACTATAAACACCAGCAGAGGAAATACGAATTTGGCGTGTAGTAGAAACTGTTTGGGCCATTGTTCCCGTACCTCTGAACCATGTATAACCAATAAAACCTGTCGGCGCGGTTATAGTTGTATCAGCATTGGGGCAGATAGTAATGTTTGCCGGGAACGACGGCGGGGTCGGCAATGTACCGCGTGTAACATTTGCGGGAGCATTCGGTCGAGACGTACAACCATTGCTGCTGCGTGCTTCCACCGTATAAGATCCAATATCAATAACAACAAATGATGTACCCGTTGCGCCTGTAATTGCCTGATTATCTCTGAACCATTGATACGTCAAAGAAGCATCAGCATTTTGAACAAAAAGTTCCAGCGAGCCATTCGGGCAAAGTGTCAAACGACCATTGCGCGAGCCGATAATCGGCGTAGTCGGTACGGGAAGTTCCGTTACCGTAAAAGGTGCAGATGTACCGGAGCATCCGCCAGTAGCCGTTACCCGAACACTGTATGAACCCGGCATCCGCACAACAAGTGTACGCATTGTCGCGCCGTTAATGGGCGTAGAAACGCCACCGCTTACCGTAAACCACTGATACGACGCAAAGTCTCCTGCATCAAGCGTTAATGAACCGCCTTGGCAATAAGTATTGCCGCCTGTCGGCGTTACCACAACTGGCATCGGATTATCCACAACAGCGACAGTAACTGTTGAAGAGGTTGGGCAAGGCTGTCCGCCCGAAAATTGAATGGCAACCTTATAATCACCTGCATCTGAAACCGTAATGACTGTATCAGTTCCAATGCTTCCTGTTCGACCAACTCGTGTCCACTCAATTGTAGCACGGTTACGAAGTGAATCGGGAATAGTAACACTAAGACGCAGTGAATTTCCACGACAGGTTGTAAAACTACCACTATTGGAGCGAATAACACCGGGGATAACGCTACTTGGTGTCAGAGTTACTGGTGGCATGGATAATTGACTTGCACAACCAAGCTCAGAAAATACTTGAACAGAATATCGTCCAGTTTTACAAGCATCATAACGCCGCGCGTTCGCACCAGGAATTGGTTCTCCTTCAAAATACCATTGATAGCGTGGAAATCCTTCAGGACCAAACAGCGGGAAGCAAGATCCGGGACACAGCGGCTGAAAAATACCCGAAGCAAGATTGCCAATCACTGGCTGCGGAGGCGGCTCTCCTAAACGTACCGTAAAATTAGAAGTACGAATCGTACAGCCGTTTTGAGAGGTTACAATCAAATAGAATGTACCGGAAGTTACAGAAACCGAGCTACCCGTTCCACCTGTGACAGATCTGTTTGTCACAGCATCAAACCATTGATAGGAGCGGTAAGTCGGATCAGCATCAACGGAAAGAACAACTGGTCTGTCTGGTACTTTTGTTACAGGATTTGCACAATTCACGGTATCACCGCGAACAACCGGAGGAATAATATCAAGCGGGTTCACAACAACGGCAGTGGAGAGATTACGGCAGCCGTTCATATCAACCGTTTCAACAGCATAACTACCAGCATCCCGAACAAACAATGTTCTGGAACGTGAAGTATCAATCAAGGTAAAATTTGCGTACCAACGATAGGATTGAAACCCTGACTCTGCCGTAAGCGTTGCGCCGTCATTACGGCATATCCGTAAATCAGCATTATTCGCAGGTGCTTCCAAAATCCGCGCCTGCAAACCCGGGCTGACATTAACGGCAATCGGATTCGATGTACGCACACAACCGTTACCGTCTGTAACACGAACACGAAAACTAATAGTACGAGTTACAGTAACGACCGTCGAACTATCTGTCGAAGGTGTTTCTAAAAAGGCATAACTTCCCGTAATATTAACAGAGTTAGCAGTGGCACCATTAACAGGAACCAATGTGCCACTCGGAAGTTCACGTAACCATTGGTATTGTGCGCCCGGACCAGTGTCAGGTGTTGTTAGCGTAACGCTTTGCCCCAAACAAAATGTTGTTTGGTTTCGAGCATCTACCGGTCGCGATGCACTAATAGTCGGAAGGTTTGTACCGATATTAACAATAACATTTGTCGGTGCAACAGTAAGAATAGAATTATCTACATTTCTCAAGACGACAGCATCGGGTGCAGTCGAAGTTGACAGTGTGTACGTACCCGCAATTGTAATGGCAGGAGTAAAATTTAACGTATAGCTGACACCACGGCGTGTATTGCTATCGGCATTTGGTGATGGAGGACAATTTGCACACGCGACACTGGTAATGGTAAAGTTTTGATTATTTGGTCCGGTCAAACGAAATGTGCTTGCTTGAACGCTGCCACGCAATATCGGCTCAGAGAATGTTACCGTAACGGAACTTGCAGAACCGCACCCCGCCATTTGATTCGCCCGCAATGAAACCGTTGCAGCCGGAAAAGTTGTTGTGGTTGGGATTACTCCTTGCGTGGTATTGCTTAAATCAAAAGTAAAGCCTCCATTGCCATTACGATTGGAAATCAAAATCATAAAGACTTCCCCACGGCGCACTTGAATAGGTGCTCCAAATGAGTTAAAGGGGACACCTGTTTCCAATCCCGTTGTACCTGCTCCGGGTTGGAAATTACAAGCAGCAACATTTCCTGCGCTAGAAAGTGCCGAAACACAGCCGGTTACTTGATTTGCCTCGGTAGCCGGAAAACGGAGGACGAGAAAATCATAGTCATCATTTGCACTGAGCGGTCGGATGGTAAACGCTAAAAAGCCGTCGGCTGCGACATTCAAACGATACCATGCGCTGTTTGATTCCGGTGCCTGCACACACGCAGGCGAACCGATACTAATCTCACCTGAATTGACTCCTGCGCCTCGGTAGGGAACCTGCTGGGTGATAATAGCTCTATTAATAGGTAACGCCCCGAAACAATCCTGTTCGGGACCTGTCGCCGTTTGACTTCTTGCCCCTTCGGGAGCAAGTATCCATGCGCAGCATAGAACAAAACAAGTAATCGCTAAACGTTTCATAATACAAACCCGGTTTTCCGGTGATTGATAAAACAAAGTATATTTCAGTTTTTTGAATTTTTAGATGCAAATACCGCGCCAAAATTTTCAACTTTTCTCCGATACGCTTTTTTTACATTGTCTCCGCACACTTTTTTACAAAATAAACATGTTCTGGTTTCCTAATTCATTCACAATGAATCTTCGTAGCACATAACGACATAGAACATAACTAATAGAATATAGAATACAACTAGAATACAACGGGCTGAATAGATTACACTCGTTCGACGATATCACGTTGCCAGAGCTTTGTTGCCGCAACTTTAGGGATGTATTGCCAATAATAAAGTAGTTCGATTGTGTGCTGCAAGGCTTCTTCGGTTTCATCATTCCATTCACTAGAGATAACACCTATCCTATGAGCCGTTGTTCCATGATGCTGTTCCTCCGTAATATCTTGCTTGACAGGACGTTCATTATGTCGAAATCCGGTAAGATGCTCTGCTATATCATCAGGAACTTCTTCAGGACGACATACCCATAATGCTAAGGGTAGTATTTCGCCAAAATAATCACTCCACTCATCACTAATATCAAGAACAACATCTTGTTGTTTATCAAATCCATAATCCAGAACGGCATCGTATTGTTTCAAAAGGTCTTGAATACTTCCTTGTGCTTGTTCTAGGGTAACTTCGACATCAAACTTTTCACTTAACACTGCGGCACCCATTTGCATTAAAAAATCTTCCGCAAAAGGAGAAGCACAACGCCCGAAAGATTCACCGTCCTGAGAACGACGTAAATATATTGAGCCGCTGTAGGTCAGCGAGTCCAGCGTTAATGCACTCACAGGAATAATACGCAAATCGGTCTTGAGAGATTCTTGAGCATACCCAAGCGGTGAAACCAGAGCGACATCAGCAATATGCCGACTAAGATAAGCATGGCACTCTTGCTCTGTTCCACGAAGCACTTTCGCGCCTATTGACCGTGCGATACGGTCTGCATGTTCGACAAGCGGTGCATAAAGTGGATTTGTGGGAATAGCAATGACAATACTCATAGGTTCTTCCGGCAATTGAAAGAACAAAACACGCCATATCTTTTACACAACATTTTGCCTAACCTCTTTCTATAAGGAAAAACTCTGTGAGGAATAACAACGTCGCTAACAATCAAGCAGTAACGAACCTATTGAAAAGAAAATGTTTGAGAATAGAATACACCAATACGCAAGATACATAAGTTTTATGCTCATTTCAAGCCTTAAATTCCGACACATACCCTTTCATCAGCGTTCATCTTCTCTCTGGTATATTTTCCGCCACCGATGTACCGCTTCAAACAAGGCAATCCCTCCGGCAACGCTAACATTAAGAGAATGTTTCACACCATACATAGGAATTTCCAATGCACCACTGCATTCAACAAGCACATCATCATCCACTCCGGTAATTTCATTCCCCAAAACGAGACAGAGAGGGAAATCCTCCTTCTCAATTTCATACACAGAGCGACTAGTGTTTGTTAATTCTACCGCCAAAACCACCACATTTCGTGAGCGCATTTCCCGAATCACATCAATGCTACTCTGGTGATATTCCCAAGGCACAGAATCTACCGCACCAAGCGCTGTCTTTTCAATTTCCTTACGCGGCGGAGCGGGCGTGTAACCGCATAAAAACAGCTTCTCTGCCAAAGCAGCATCGGCTGTACGAAAAAGCGATCCGACATTATACAAACTTCGGATATTATGCAATAACAGTGAAACAGGATGGCGATTCGTTTTGAGAGCAACTTCATTAGTTAAGCGCTGTTGTAGCAGCTCGTCGTGTCGGAGTTTTCGAGTCATAAGCATCCGGACGGTAATAATTTGAAGTACAAATAAGATGTCGATACAGATAGTCGAAGATAGTTTTTGCACTAAATCTTAGAAGGAGAAAAATTTCATAGCATTGGAATAAGGATTATCTCTGGGGTATTATCCGCCCTTGCATTTCCTGCCAAATTTCCTCATGCAAGGCATCAACAGGCATGACAGCATCATAGCGCTTCACACGATTTGGCTCTATCACCGATAAATCCTGATAACCAAGAATGACGCGCTCAAAAAACCCATCACCGGCAAGTTCCATACGGTCAGCATTTTTTTCGGAACAGCGCTCTTTTGCTTGTTGAAGGGGAATATCCAAAAAAAATGTTATGTCGGGAGCAATTCCACCGGTGGCAACAGTATTGGCAAACTGAATATCTTGCAGAGGCAAACCGCGCCCGAAGGCTTGATAAGCAATAGTAGAATCAGTAAATCTATCAGCAATCACAATACTTCCCTGCTCCAATGCAGGACGAATCACGGCATCCACAAGCTGCGCTCGTGCCGCAGAAAAGAGTAATAGCTCTGTACGAGCCGTTAAAGCATTATTGGCTTTGTCGAGAAGAATAGCCCGAATAGCTTCAGAAATACCGGTATGTCCGGGGTCGCGGACAAAAACGACAGGCTGATGTTGGGTGGAACGAAGGCGCTCTTCAAGGAGTTTTGCTTGCGTGGACTTGCCGCAGCCGTCTATTCCTTCAAACGTAATGAACATACACAATGGGTGTTGGCGAACAAAACCATTTGGTTTTTGGTGGTTTTGCCAAAAATATTTTTTCCAAAATAACGAGAAAAATTGCGAATTACCAAGTACGAACTACGTTATTGCCTTCCAAGATGTCGTGCGATGCTTCCGAATCAGACAAGATTCATTGGCAAGCGGCTTATCTACAACTCTTTTAGCCACAATCGAAATGCGTACTTCCTAACTCGTTCTTTTCCTTCCCCGGTGTTTAAGAATTATTCCCCTTTTCCTTCCAGAACAACCACAAACTCTCCTTTTTGCGACGGTCGTGCGGCAAGTCGTTGCAAACAATCGTCGAGATTTTCACGAATAAATTCTTCATACACTTTTGTTAATTCACGGGCAATACAAATTCGGCGCTGTCCTGCGCCCAAGCCCGATAACTCTTCCAGCAGATGGACAATACGGTGCGCTGATTCATATATCACGACCGTTTCTTCGTGCAGCAAGGCTTTTTGCAAAAAGGCTTCGCGCCCTTTTTTTTGCGGCGGAAATCCCAAAAACACGAAATGATGTACGGCTAATCCACTCGCAGAAAGCGCCGGTATAAGCGCTGTTGCACCCGGAAGCGGCACAATTACAACGTTCGCTTCAATCGCTGCTTGAACAATTCGATACCCCGGATCGGAAATACACGGTGAGCCAGCCTCACTAACCAGCGCAACACTAGAGCCTTGTTGAACAGCTTGCACGAGTGCTGAAGCGCGGTCTGCTTCATTGTAATCGTGATACGGCTGTAATCGTTGTGCCGTGATACCGTAAAGAGCGAGTAATTGACCCGTTGTGCGGGTGTCTTCGGAAGCAATGATGTCAACTCGTTGCAAAGTTTTAAGCGCCCGCAGCGTAATATCATCTCGATTACCAATTGGCACGGGAACAAGGTATAATGCGGGTTCGAGGCGTTCTGTCATTGCTCAATTCCGCCGAAGATTTCCAAAAAACGACTTTAGCATCATCGCGCTCTCTGCTTCCAATACGCCGCTTGTTACCTGACACCGATGGTTAAGCCGTTGGTCTTGGGTAATGTTGTAGAGTGTTCCGCAAGCACCGGCTTTTGGGTCTGTCGCCGCAAAGACAATACGCGGAATACGAGCAAGAACGATTGCTCCGGCGCACATAGAACACGGCTCCAACGTTACATAGAGCGTACAATCCAATAGTCGTCTGCTTTCAAGGTACGTCGCTGCGGCGGTAATCGCTATCATTTCTGCATGAGCCGTCGGGTCTTGCAAACGCTCGGTTTGATTATAGCCCTTGCCGATAACACGATTTTCATGCACAATCACTGCTCCAATCGGCACTTCTTCTGCTTCAAATGCTTTTTCTGCTTCACGCAAAGCCAATCGCATAAAATATTCGTCATTTTGATTGGTCAGTGAAAATTCACTACTGAACATGAAAAGAAGGTGAAGTGCTTGAAAAACGGTGTCTTGTAGGCATTGATTTTAGCCGCTTCGCGCAAAGTTAGCAAAATTTTATTGCTGACAAAGAAAAAAGCCTTTCATACGAAGATTTTTCGTGTGAAAGGCTTGTCTATCAACGTAAGCAATTCATCGTTCCCACTGAAGATGCTACAACTGCATTACAAGCGCAGTAAAACATCTGCTCATCTTAATTATTCTCCGACTAATACAAATGCCCCCCAATAATATGGTGATTTGTAGCGGACATCAGCCCGAAGCGTATTCTGTGCCGCCCTGAGTGCCGCACGTTTGCTTTTACCCAAAGTCCACTGGCGATAAAACTCCACCATCAGTTTTTGTGTGGCATTGTCCGACACCGCCCAAAGGCTCATAATAAGCGATTTCGCTCCGGCAACTTTGAACGCTCGCTGCAAACCGTACACACCTTCACCATTTTTGACCTCGCCCAGACCCGTTTCACAGGCAGAGAGGACGACCAGTTCGGTTTTGTCAAGATTCAGATTCATTGCTTCGTATGCAGTCAAAATACCGTCTTCTGCCGTGCTTGTCGCGGCATCTATTTTCCTATTTGCACCCGCTAATGCAAGCCCCGAACGCAAAAGCGGATTTTGTCCCGCTTTATATTTACCATCGACATCACGGTCGGCATTCGGCAAGAAAAATCCGTGCGTGGCAATGTGCAGCACACGCGGGTTATTAACTGCTTTCACGGCTTCCTCCAACGCCTCCGCTCCTGTATGCGCTTTGACCGACCATGTATTTTTTGCTAAAAGCGAACTTACTTCTTCGACTTCCGTTTTTGTGCCGGGTAACGTCCTAAAGTTCAAATTCGCCAATGCACGGTCTTCTGGAATTATCTGTTGGGTAGTTTGTGTCTTCTGTGTTTCAGCAACGGCTTTCTGCGATACGTCCGATGCGCCGCGTGTGTCCGCATTTGGTTGTGCCGATGCCAACATTTGCATTTTTGCTTTTGCGTAAGACGCTGTGTCGAGGTTAAAATCGGGATACCCAAAAAGCTCTGCCTCGCCTGTTTTCATAGATGCTATGGACTTTTTGCTTTGCTCTGAGCCTGGCGGTTGCAACAAATCTTTGGTGTTTGTTACCGTGCGTACGTCGAGTTCGTCCAGAACATATTTTTTCGTGGCGGGATTATAGAGTGTGCTGAGATTCACTTGGTTATACGCGCCATCGGGAGAGACATAGACGGTTTTCAGCTTCGGGCTGAGTTTCTTCAGTTTCTCCGCAATCGGCTTCCAATAAGCGTTGTAGGAATCGTTATCGGTGGCAGTATTTGCCGAAATTCCTTTGCCGCTCTGAATAGTTGTTTTGTAGCGTTGTAGCCATTCTTTTTCCAGTTTGTTTCCGTCAGGCAGCATCACAAGTTCTGGCTGATCGTTCGTTTTGGGCGTAAGGATGAGTGCGGCATAGCGTATGCTGTCGGGAACATAGTCCATCACGCGGACGGTGGTATCGAACTTATTCGGCACAATGCCAAAATGCCGAAAGCGCACAATTTCAATCGCGGCTTCGTCTGCTTTAAGTGTTTTTTGGACATCACGCCAAGAAGCCCGGGTTTTGTCGAAGGCGGTGGCGAATGCTTCCGAGCGACGCGAGAGCTCTTTTTCGGCAGCGTTGGCGAGATTTTCGAGAGAATCAAGATTGATGCGCTTTTTATCTAATTCTGCTTTCGGAAGTTGAGAAAACTTTGCGATTTGGTCTTTTTGGGTTTGCCACGCACTCAGTAAGGCAACAAGTGCAGTATCACCACTAGCAACTATACGGCTCTTAACTTTTTGCGTTGACGAGAGCAAAAGTCCTTTAGTGGCGAGTTGATTGTCGTACATTCGCCCGAGTGAACTTGGTTGGTCAGCATTGTGGTCAGCGGCAAAGGAATTATATTGTTCAATATAGCTATTCATTGTTCCCCAAAATGCTTGTTTTTCGCGTTCACTCAAAGAAGAGAATACATTATCCATCATTCTCAAGCTTAGGTCAAACACTACTGAGTACAACGAGTCTGTTTTTGTGTAATTTCCGTGAAGGTTGTAATACTGTGCCAGAATGATATTTGACGATAACTTATCTCGATGATAGCCCCCGAATATTCTGTTCCGCATGGAGTTCATATCTACAAAATATTGTTCCGATTCAATAGTATCACCACGTTGCAAGTATAACAAACCAAGATTTTCAAGTGAAAAAGCAATATCAGTATGATCACCTTTGAATAATCTCCGCCTCATTTCAAGTCCTTCTCTAATCAAGGGTTCAGCCTTACTATATTCCCCTCTTATGACACAAATCTTCCCCAAAGCATCGAGCGAACGCGCCAATGAACTATTATCACCTTTGGATAACCGCCGCAACATTGCGAGTGCTTCAGAGTACACTTGTTCTGCTTTTGCGTAATTGCTCAATGCTCTGTATAAAGTACCCAAATTATTGAGTGTGAGCGCAATTGATCCATGATCACCCTTAAATATTCTTTTTTGCATTGCCAATCCCTCGTTTAGAAACTCTTCTGCTTTAGAGTATTCACCCAAATACAAATAAAACGTTCCGAGGTTGTTGATTGAGGTAGATAACAATGGATTATCATTATTCTTGGATAATTTCCTTCGCATAGATAATGATTCAACGTAGTATTTCTCAGCTTTGGCAAAGTTACCAATTCTGTGAAAGAGAGTACCTAAATTTGACCTTGAGTTTGCAATATCTTCATTGTCTCCTGTAAATAAACGCTCCCTCATTGATAATGCTTCTAAATACAATTTTTCTGTCTTGGCATAGTCCCCTATCGAATAAAAGAATACTCCCAAATCACTTATGGAATTAGCTAATGCCGGAGTATCACCTTTGAAGATTCTACGCCTGATGGCTAGTGCTTCCTGCATAAGAGGTTGTGCTTTTTCAAAATTTTCGGATACAAAGTAGAAGACACCCATGTTATGAATGGCATTTGCATACTCTTCATTATCGGTTTTATAAATCTGTTTAGACAAGCTATACGCTTCTGCACAGTATTTTTCAGTTTCTTTATACTTCCTTTTTTCAATAAGTATTGAGCTGACAATATTCAATCCGGAAACATAATTTGTATCGGGGTGCTGCGACGTTCTTTTTTTCATCGCTTCCACTGCCCGTAGTGCATAACTGAGCGCACTATCACTTTTTGCTTGCCTCTCAAAACTGCGTGCCGAATCCAACAGCACTTTCCAATCAGCATTTTGTGCCGTCTGCTGCGAGTATGTTGGCAAAAGATTCAAACTTGCACTCAGGCACAACGCCGTTAGACAAAGAAGAAATATTCGTTTCATGGAAAATCCTTGAGAAATTGAAAGAGGAGTGATTATAGGCAAAATACACGGACCTGCCGGCTGTAACTCTCCGCCGAAAAGAGGAAAGACACTGCGTTAGATAGAGAGAGGCTGAGAGGATAATTTAATCCGTTGGTTGTTGATAGTCAGCGATAGCTTTTCCTTTGGGCAATTCAACAACAAACATTGCACCTTTTCCTAGCTCCGATTCGCACCAAACTTTGCCGTTCATTGCCTCCACTAATTTTTTCACAATGCTCAGCCCCAAACCGGTTGAATGTTCATCACCGGTGGGCTGCGCCGTAAGGCGGGCAAATTTGCCGAATAGTTTTCGCATATCCTCTTCCGAAATTCCGGGACCTTCGTCCTGAATTTCTATACGGACACTCTGATTCAGAGCTTTGATGCGAATGAAGATATTTTTGCCGTGCGGTGAGTATTTGACCGCATTACTGACCAGATTTTCAATGACCTGCATCGTTGCTCGTTCATCGGCAAGGGCGATAGATTCTGCTTCATACGCATAATGAATGGTAATTCCTTTTTTTTCTGCGGGTGTGGAATATTGGTCCAAAATATGATTCAAAAGTGCGTTCAAATCAAACGATACCAACCGCAGTTGAATCACTCCAGTTTCTAAGGCATTGACATCCAAAAGATTTTTAATTAACTCAAACATTCGTTCACTGGAAGCAAAAATTGTCGAAAGGAACTGCCGACGCTCATCTTGGCTGATTTCTTGCTCAAATTCCAAGAGGAATTGTGCTGTTCCCTGAATACCGCTCAATGGATTTTTTAAGTCGTGCGCAGCAATCCCCAAAAACTCATTTTTCTCTATGTTCAGTGCTTCGAGAAATTCGTTTTTTTCATGTAATTCTGCTGTTCGTACTCCCACTTCTCGTTCCAACTCCTCATTTCGCTGCCGTAATTGACGCGCGCGGAGCCAGTATCCACCATACACGAAACAGAGAGCCAGAAGAATGCAGAGCGAGTAGAACCACCATGTTTCCCAAAAGTATGGCGCGAGATAGATCAGGGTTGAAACACCCACCTGATTCCATACTCCATAATTATTACACGCAATTACCCGAAAACGATACTCCCGACCACGAGGCAAATTTGTGTAGTATGCTGTGCGGCGTGTTCCGGCATCCGTCCAGTCCTTATCGTAGCCTTCCAACATATACTTAAACATCACGCGCTCCGGCGAGAGCAGACTTGTTGCGGTATAGCGAAATTCCAGAGTTTCTATACCTTTCGGCAATAGCATCAACGATTGATTATCAGAAGAAAGATTCTTTGCAGAATGGTTCTGAAATGTCTGCTCTTCGCCATTGGCAATAATATTCTCTAATAACACTGTTGGCGGTGTCGGATTGTCGTTTATGCTGCGGGGATTGACTTTGACAATGCCTGCTCTGGTCGGAAACCATAAGCAACCGTCAGTGTCTTTCCATGCTGCAGGACAAATTCCGCTTGCCTGTACGTTTTTGATGCCGTCAGTGCTACCGAAAACCGTACAGGAAACACGGCGAAGTTTGCCGTTAGCTACGTCGTTTAATTCACTTTTTCGCACTCGGTAAATTCCTCTGTTGCAACTCATCCAAAAATATCCGAAATCGTCTTCGAGTATGCAACGCACAATGTCGTCAAATAAACCATTTTGGGTTGTTACCGACGTACATTTCCCGTTTTCCAAACGGTTCAGCCCGCCACCGTCCGTCCCAATCCAAAGAACGCCGTTGCGGTCTTGGTACAACGAACGAACAAAATCATTCGACAATCCATTTTTAGTCGAATAGTGTGTAAAAACCCCGTTTTGCAATACATTGACCCCACCGCCCCATGTCCCAATCCACAACGTATTCTTGCGGGTATTATCCAAAAGGAGCGTTTGTACGTCGTTACTGGATAAGCCGTTTTGGATGGTGTACTCAGCAAATGTACCATTTTTCCACCTGCTCAAACCTGCGCTTGTTCCTATCCAAAAAGCACCTTCTCTGTCTTGGAGCAGTGAGCGCATAACTTCTTTTGCGGTGTCTTGGGCGGGTAATATGGTCGTTATCACACTCTTAAAAATTCGGCTCAATCCTCCTCCCCACGTCCCCACCCACACTGCTCCGGCGTTGTCTGCGGCAAGTGTGAGGATGTAATTCGAGGGTAAACCGCTTTGGGTTGTGTAGGAACTTATCAACCCGTCGCTCAAACTATGTATTCCTCCACCGGCAGTACCAAACCACATCACACCAGACGGGTCTTGCATAACCGAAGTAATGTGGTCGTGCGACAAACCATTGTTAGAGGAATACTGCGTAAATATGCTTTCTTTAAGTCGGTGAAGTCCCCCGCTGTACGTTCCCACCCACAACGCACCTTCTTTGTCCTGCACAAATGCCCGCACAACCTCTTTCGATAAAGAGTATGTATCGGCAAATCGCCTAATAACGCCTTTGTTGCTTGCTGTGGTACTTTTCTTGGTACTTTTCGTGGTAATTTCAGGGCTGCTTGTTTCTGGTAATAAGTAATGCCCACCGCCGCCATTAGTTCCAATCCAAAGAGTCCCTGCTCGGTCGCTGAGGAGCGACAGGACATCGTTATTTACCAACCCATCCTTTTCGGTATAACCTGTAAATATACCGTTACGATAGCAATTTAACCCTGCAATCGTACCAATCCACAGTGTTCCGTCTGAATCACGATGCAACGAACGAATATAATTGCTCAACAAGCCGTCATTGGTCGTGTAACGGGTGACGGCACTGTTTCTTAGGTTGCTATTTCCCGGTTGATTATAGGTCAAACGAAGTAAACCTCCGCCCCATGTTCCGATAAGTAGTGAGCTATCTCGGTCTTGAGCAAGTGCATACACTCTCTCGCCCAAAAAACCTTGTTTGTCCGCGCTTCCCGTAATAACTAGTTCCCCACGATTATTCTTCTCTAAACGATTCAAACCGCCGCCTGTACCTATCCAAAGCAGACCATCTCGGTCTTCCAATAAGGTATAAACGTAATCATCTGCTAACCCGTTCTCCGTTGAAAATCTCGTGAACTCGCCTTTGTGTAACCGATATAACCCTCCACCTGTGGCTATCCACAGTGTACCGTCCCGACCTTCTACAAGGGCATTGATATAATGGCTCTTCCCAGGCGTGTTGGTATTGCGAAAGATCTTCATTGTCATGCCGTCAAAACGTACAAGTCCTTCTCCGGTACCAATCCACAAATACCCATCGCGCGTCTGACAAAGTGCCGTGGCAGAATTGTGCGGCAAGCCTTGCTCCGATGTCCAAACAGAATGGATATATTCATCTATAGGTTTGGCTAGGTGAGCATTTTGTCGGTAAGCATATTGCTTTGGTGTAAATTGAGCAATAGCAGAACTCGCAAACCGAGCGTGGAGAGCATTGCCCGATGAGTTATTCTGCGCTTGCAAAACTAATGACAGAATGACAAAAAAGAGAATCCAAGATTTCATAAGGCAAACAATATGAGAGAAGCAACCAAGAGCGTACTAAATGCAATATGACAATCTTTTCCAGCTTTCCATAGAAAATTCCGCCTGCTGCCTTCTTGTTGTTTTCGTCAAAAAGCCCTTGATACACCGCTGCAATACGGTCTTGACATCAATCGTTCTCTGCAAACATTTGACGTTCGGAACCAAAAGTTTTCCGATATTTTCTGTGTAGCAAGGCAGCATGCTACCTTATACCTCATCGCGAGTTATTTTGTAACAAACTTACCGCACTACCTGTACCTGCCGTGATTCTGTCTGACCATTCACCCGTACTTGTATGGTATATCCGCCACTGGGCAGGCGTTCCAACGATGTTTGAACAACGTGTTCACCCGCGCTTTGGACTTCTTGACGCACATTTTGAACCGTTTCGCCTTTCATGTTGATAATCGTCAATTCGACGAAGCCTGTTTCTGCAAGTGAGTACGCTATTTCGACAAGTTCTTTCGCCGGATTTGGCGCAACGCTGAGAATACGTAATTCGGTAGTTGTTGGAGCGATAAGTCGCTTTCCGCCTGCCTGTGAAACTCTGACAGTAAATGAACTGTTGATAAGAGAATCCACATTTACGCTACCTTCGCCCCATATCAATTCTTCCATCACCAACGCCGTTGTGGATGTTGTTCCGGCAACCGCCATACAACGTATTTGCGCCAATGCACGGGAGCGCCCTTGCCAGAATGTCGGTGGTAAAATATATCCTTGAAGCCCGTCAGCACTGGGACTTATCGTATTTATGCGCCGCAAACCAAGTTCACTCGGAGCGGTTATCAACACTTGGTTATTCATCCGTAAGCGCCCGCGAATCAGTGGTTGTGCTGCTTTGAACACAGAATCAATATTCTTATCCGAGTTAAAATAAATTTCCAGACGAACCGAACTGCCGGGAGCAACATTATCGTCTAAAACCCGCACACCGACTTGAACAAAAACATCGTTCGGTGTTCTCAAGCGAGCCTGCGAACGCAATTCTACGAACGTTGTATCTAAATCTTCCCTTCGTAACTGAGCAAGGGGAACGTTGTAGGTTATACACCGCAGCGCTGTACCCTCAATTGTTCCGGTGGTTGTTGCAAGACAGTTCATCAACATACTTACAGTATCTCGCGGCGCGATTGTCAGTTCTTGCTCTTGAAAACGTAATGAATAGGGGCTTAGATTGGTTGTTTGTTGTAGTTCTACACGTTGCAATGTAATCGGGCGGTCTTCAAGATTGATAAGCATTGCCGAAGCAAGGCGATTTTTACCCACAATCACCGTGTCGAATGGCGGTGCAACAAGCCGCACACCGCTTACCCGCGCCAACAACCGATTTGGCAGCGTACGTGGCTCAATCGTAGCACTCATTCCTACCCGGAAACGTACCGTTACGGACGAGGAAAGCCGACCAACGGTTTGCGCCCGGAAACGCACCGGTATTGACAACGAAGCTCCCGGAGCAATCGTCCGAGTTTGATGCTCAAGGGTAAAATCAGCGCTTTCTGCTTGTAGGCTTTCAATGATAATAGTCGCTGAACCGAGATTTTGTAAACGGATTTCACCACGAGCAGTATCAAAACGGGTAATCGTACCAAAATTCCAATCCGAGATAGTGATTTGTGCATCTGGCGGTAAAGTTGTAAACGTCCCTACTGCCCAAGGGCTTCCACCGACAATGTTTTCTGCTCGCACACGCCATGCAAATCGGCGGTCAGCCACTAAAGGAAAACCACTATTGAACAATGACGGCAGCGTTTGTTGGTTTGCAAGAATCTCCCTTGCAACAGACAACGATGCAGTATTTGGCATTACCGCCGAAGCAAGAACATTGGTGAAATTCGTATCGGAGGCAATTTCTATACGGTAACGCTCTACGCTTGCGACACTTGTCCAGCGAAAACGCGGAATGACGCTCACATCTAACTCACCCAGACGCGGTTCCAAGAGCGAAACTGCAAGCGGTGCAGTAAGCGGATTACGCCCCAGAACCTGTATTTGCGCCGTCGCAAGAGTAATGCCCGGCAGAACATCATTTGTTATCACACAATCATACACACCCGTATCAGCCATAGCAAATGCAGGGAAAAACAGGTCAGCGTGGCGATTGGTATCAGGCAGATTTGTTATTGGAATACCGTTTTTTCGCCATTGTGTTCGACTGAAGACTTCCGTTTTGGGAACGCTTATCCGCAAGGAGTCTTGTAAAGTTACGGTAATACTTGCTGCCGTCGAGCTTGATAAGGAGCCTACACGTGAGACGATACTTGGCTGTGCGAATGGTGCTTGCGGCAAATACTGCAAGGTACGATTGCCCACAAAAAATTCCAGCATAGCAACGGAAAAGCGATTGTTACTGACAAGAAGTGTGTCAAGACGCGGCAAACCCGAAAAATCTACGAACCCCGAAAGTTGATTATTGCGAATATCCAGACGGCGCAGTCGCGTTAGAGAACGCAGACTTGACGGTAATTCTCCCGAAAAGGCATTGCTATCCAAAAGTAACACGCGCAGGTTTTGCAGAGTGCGAATTTCATCAGGAATCGGACCAGTAAGATTATTCGCCCCTACATCCAAAACGTCCAGCCCTGTTGCCACTTGCAGCGCGGCTCTAGCTTTGCTGATATTTCGCACTAACCCCATCGGAAAGCTGCCCGAAAGGCGATTTCCCCGAACTCTGAAGGTTTGAAGCTGAGTTAATGCGGACAGTTCCTCCGGTATTGCTCCCGAAATGCTATTGCCCGTCAGGTCAAGTACCGTCAGCCCCACCATACGCGGAAGTGCGTCAGCAAGATTTCCGCGAAAACTATTCCCACGAAGATTGAGTATTGCAAGATTTGTTAGCCCCGACAGTGCCGACAAACTATCGGAAAAGGCATTACCCGAAAGGTCTATGTTACGCAAGTTCGTGAGCGTTTTGAGTTCTCTCGGTAAGGCTCCCGACATCTGATTATTAGCCAGAAGCAAAACTTCCAGATTTTTTGCATTGGCAAGACTCGGCGGAATCACACCCGAAATCCTGTTATTGCTCAAATCCAATACCTTCAGAGCATCAAGATTTTCTATAACTTCCATCGGGATCGCACCTCGAATTCCACTATTGGGCAGGCGTAATTCGACCACCCGTCCGCCTTGGACTGTTACACCAAACCGTGTTCCAATGGGCGCTCCATTCGTCCAATTCGCCGTTGTTGCCCACTGCGTTCCCTGTGTTGCAGCAAACAAGCGATTCAGCGCAATTGAGTCTTTGGAAACGACCGGTTCTGGCGGAGGAACCACAACAACAGGAGCAGCGCTTGTATCCAACGTAAAGGTGTTGGAGGCTTCCAATACACTAGTCAGCGTTTGCACAACAACTTTCCCACTTCTCACCGAACCAACGGTAACTTGAATAACATTGGGTGAGACAACAGCAAACGCTTGCACAGGAAGACCGCCAATACTTACCGAGCGGACAGAACCACGCGCTGAGGTCCTCAAAGGAGCAAAATACTGTCCCAAAATTGAAACTACACTCCGCGTAGAACCACTACTCGGCGTAACAATTGACACCCAAGGAACATCTCGTGCATTGATTTGAAGACGCTGGAAAACGCTTATCCGCACCGTCGGCGTAGTAACGACTAATCGCGCATTTGTGGAAAGGAGTGCCGACGGAACAACATTATTCGGCACTTGCACCACGATTGCTGTCGTACTACGCGAAATAACCTCCAGCGGCAATGATTCAATCGAACCCGTCGAAAGAGAAACGCTCGCCACCGTGCTTATATTCTCTCCGAAGAGCGTAATTGGAGAGTCTTCGGTCAGGGTCGTTGGCTCAACGTTGGTAATTCTCATAGGTGCCGGAGCTTGTACCGTCGCTGCTGTCATGCCAACTGTTGCATTTGTTACAGGTGCGGAGAACGTTATTTGACCAACTTCCACCCGCCGTATGCGATGATTGTCAGTATCAAAGACTAAAAGAGCGCCATTATCCCAAAGTAAAGAGTGCGGAGCATTAAATTGTGCTGATTGTAGCGAACCGTCTGCAAAACCCGCCGAACCGCTTCCGGCGACCGTTACGACTTCTCCGGTGCGCGTATTAACAGCACGAATGCGATGATTGAAAATGTCGGCGACAAAAAGTATGTTACCATTCAGCGCCAATCCCATAGGATTGTTAAACTTCGCCGTACCGCTTGTTCCATCAGCAAACCCAGCTTCACCCGTTCCTGCAAGTGTTGTGACGGCACCGGTCGGCAACGAAAATTTTCGTATGGCATGACCATTTCTATCGGCGATATAGACGTTATATTCGTTATCGACAACTATTCCGCTCGGACCACTAAAGCGGGCATTTTCAGGTAAACGATTATCTGCAGAACCCGCTTCACCAGGGTTTCCCGCTTCAGTAGAAATACCAAATCTGGTTATCCCACGAATGGTATGGGCTTCATGGTCAGTGATAAGAATGCCATTCCCATTCGGTACTCGTGCAAGTCCCTGAGGAGTTGTAAATTTTGCTTCATCCAACTCTCCATCCTCATATGATTTGTCTCCTGTTCCGGCAAACGTTCTGACTTCTCCGCTTGCAATATCAACAATGCGAATTTTATGACCATTGTAATCAGCAACAAGCAGATGGGTTGAACCCTCATCACCAAATTCATCACAAGGAAGAATGCCAAAAGGTTCGGAGAATCGCGCTGATGTTCCCACAGCATCACTAGTTCCGGTATTAAGACCACCTGCAATTGTGCTTACTTCTCCCGTCCGAGTGTTCACTTTGCGAATGGCATGAACGGTCGAAAAGAAAATTTCATCGCCAATCTTTCCGCCAAACCTTGGGAAATGGAGTTCCGCAGCCTGTCCCGCGACGTTTGTTAATCCACCGCGACCATTACCGGCAATTGTGGAGACTCGCGGTATTTCCAAGACTGAAAAACCTGTAAGACTGCCTGCTTCCATCTCCCGACTCACAGTAATATCCCCACTCGACGCACCAAAGGGAACGACTGTCTGAATTTCTGTCGGCGAAACAACTCTGAACCACGCTTGTTTGTCACCAAATTCTACTTTGGTTACACCGGTAAAACGTGTTCCAATCAGCGTTACAGGCTGCATCGGGGCTGCTGATTCGGGAACAAAAGCGGAAATATTGGGGGCGGTCGTGCTTGCCGTTGTCGTCGGATTCGCCGGTGTAGTTCCCGGATTCGGAGCAGCATTCGGATTAAAGGCGGCAAAGCCTTGATGTGGCTGCCCGCCGACGCTTGTAAATGCACCTCCGGCATAGACGACAGTACCGCTCGCCGCAACAGCAATAACAGCACCGCCAGTGATATTCGGGTTAAAACCCGTTGCAGTTCCGTTATTATCAAAACAAGCGAGTGCATTGCGTGTTGTACTGCCATTGACTAAAGTAAAATCACCGCCGACATAGATGTTTCCGCCGGAAGCCGCCATAGCCCAAACATCGCCATTACCGATATTCGGATCCCAAGGAGACAATGCGCTCGTGTTTACGTCTTGCCTATTGATTCTATTGCGTGGATGAGGAGCAGCAAAGCTACCGCCCGCATAGATAAAGTTTCCGTCAACCATAAGTGTATGCACTGCACCAACGCCGTATCCGTTCCAACCATCAAGAGCACCAGTCATTTTATTAACACGACCGAATCTTGCTTTGGAGATATCACCGTTAATTCCTGTAAAATCGCCGCCGAAAAATGCAAAACCACCGCTCACCGCAACACCTAATGTTTGGTTATCAGCCATATCGGGGAAAAATGTCGCATCTACCGAGCCGGAGCCTGTTCCATCAAAAAAGCACCCATACTTGCGAAGCGCACCATTTAACTGTGTAAACTGCCCTGCTGCGTACACATTATTGCCGTCCAAGGCAAAACTACGAATATATGCGCCGGAGGTGGAAGAATGCAGAAGATAGGACGAAATAGGATTCCAAGCATTCAAGGCATTTGTTCCCACATCAAACGAACAAACCAAATTCCTTGTGTTGCCGTTCACCATGGTAAAATCACCGCCGACGTAGAGTCTGCCAAGCCCTCCGTTGACAATAAGGGCACGGACAGTATTATTAACCTGAGGACTAAACGGAAGTATCGCACCGGTATTCGCGTCAATCGCTGCGAGATTGGATCTGCTGACCGTGTTTCCCCCGTTAATAGGTGAGTTAGTTACTTCTGTAAATGCCCCCCCGACATAAATGGTCGTCCCGTTTACGGCAATAGCCCAAACAGCACCGTTAAATGTCGGGAAGAAACTCAGTGGAGCATTCGGATCGACCGGAGGAGCAAGAACGACAAACCCCGCACGTGAAGCCGTTCCTGTGGCATTAGAAACCGTAATCGTACCACTCGAAGCATTGATAGGCACGGTTGCCCGAATTTGACTTGGCGACACAACGGTAAACTGCGCCGTTGTCGCGCCGCCAAAACTCACCTGGCGCGTTCCGGTAAAATTCTGCCCATTGATTGTTACTATCTGTCCGGGTAACGCCATTTGAGGATTAAAGCCGCTAATGGATGGAGATGGAACAGTAATGGAAAAGCCTGTAAATGTCGCTGTTCCGGCAGGACCGACGACCGTGATTGTCCCCACTGTTGCGCCATTTGGCACATTGACCTGAAGTTGCGTCGGCGAAAGCACGGTATATTGCGCAGCGGAGACAGTGCCAAAGCGAACCGCCGAAACGCCAGTAAAGCGTGTTCCGGTAAGCGTAATTTGCTCACCGATTGCACCGCTCGTTGGTTGTACTGCGGTAACGGTCAATGGCTGGAACGTAATGTTCGTCGTCGTTGAACCACCAAGGCTGGTAATAAGCAAAGGACCGCTTGTTGCTTGCGGCATCGTAAAGGTCAAGCGATTATCGGTTTGCCTCTGAACATTTTGAGCAAAGAGACCATTGACACGCACAATGAGGAGATTTGCCAGAAAATTCGCCCCAGTAACTGTCACTATGTCTCCCGGTAATGGGCTTATCGGTGAAAAACTCGTAATCGTCGGCGGAGAGATGACTTGCATGGGCGATGGCAAAGACACCGTACCGCCGCTTGCAATCACCGTCAGCAGCCCCGATGTTGCTTGCGTGAAGGTTGCACGAATTTCGTTCAAACTCGTCCATTCAACCGTTGCGGCAGTAAGCGTACCAATACGCACTGTCGGCATGGGGTGAAACTCTGCTCCCGAAATAGTCAGCGTTTGCCCTTGAGCAACAAACGTTTGGGGCTGAACAAAAGAAATTGTCGGTTGCCGTACCATCGTAAAGATACCAAGCGAATCCGTTCCCACACCCAGAGCTTGCGCGCGGACAAGCCCCGTTGAAGCGTCAGGCGGAACGAGTATCCGAATTTGACCGCTCGTAACTGTGGTAAATACTTGCCTAAAGGCACTTGTTCCAAAATTCACGCCCGTTACACGTGGGAAATTTCCACCGAAGATATTAACCGTATCGCCTGCTCTTGCCCATTTCGGAAAGAAATTAACAATGGAAGGAGTCCGTACAAAATCGAAATTTGCTGCCGAAGCGGCAACGCCAGTCGGTGTTTGCACAGTGACCGGACCGGTATTTCCCAAATTCACCACCGCGTTGATGACATTCGCACCACCACTCACAAAACTAAGGGCATTCAAACCGCCGAAACTCACGGAAATCGGATTAGAAAGGCGATTCCCATCAATGCGCACGCTGCTACCCGTCGTACCAAACGTTGGAGAGAACATAGTAATTTCGGGAGCATTATTAAACGTAATCATCTGTGCCGAAGAAACCGCACCAGCAGGAGAAATAAGGGTAACAATACCGCTCCCACCCATACCCACGACCGCCCGAATAAGCGTCGGAGAAACGATCTGATAACTCGTCGCGGCAAAACCACCGATACCGACTGACGAAACGCCACTTAACGCTGTGCCGTTAATCGAAATGGTATCACCCGGAAAGACCGTCAAAGGCGAAATACTTGTAATCGTCGGCAAAACGGAACCAATCGCAAAGAAGTGATTAACCGCACTCGGTACAGCTCCGGGATTGGATGTAATACTATTCATCACAATTGCATTGCCGCCCACATTCGAGTACACACCTGATTGAACCAACGAGCGTCCAACGACATAAGCGAGGGTTAAACCGCTTTCTGAAAGCGTAAGAGCTGAACCGTTAAAAACACCGGAGATTGTCTGAAAGCGCCAGTTACGTGGCGAAAGCAAAGATGACATTGTGGCATCAAAGGTCGCAGCGCCTGCATCAGCTATTTCCGCTTCTATCACCGGAGACGCACCAGTGAGCGTATTAACAAGTGTTGCCGGGCGGTATCCCGCAGGCGAACCAACGGGGAACGTGTAGTTTGTACCCGCAGCAGCAATTCCTCCTGTAAAGCGTCGTTGCAATCTGCCTTGCACATAGCTGTTTGGGTTCCCGTTCAGAATCGTTCCGGGGGTTATTCCCGTGGGGTCGCCGGAAAAAATGCGTGTGCTTGGCAGAAGGATACCGCTTGTCAAATCCAACGTTCCACGTACATTCAGGTCACCGGTAATGGTGTGTGCGCCGTTTCTATTTACCGTGAAGTTGTTTAGCGTATTATCGGTTGCGTCCAAACGCAGGGCAATTCCACCTGCTCCACCAAGAGCTATTGAACCAGCGTTTGCACCATTCACGCTGGCAATATTTGCCCCGCCGTTTTGGTTGAGCGTTCCGTTTAATGTCAGTGTATAATTCCCCACATTACTAATCACAAGGCGTGATGCGGCATTGATGCTCAGATTCTGCTGGATAAGAGCATTTGCGCCAAGCGTAACAGGCTGAGTATTGGTAATCACTACATTTTGTGCGCCTGCTGCGCCAATTTCCTGCGCCGTTGTCGTCTTGATGGCAGTTCCCGAATACTCAAGTATTGAACCTGCGACATAGTTTACATCCGAACTCCCCGTTACAGTACCAGAGTTTTGTATTTCCAGCGTTCCCATGTTCTGCACAGTAAAACTTGTGCCGGAAGCATTGTTATTCACCACACCACCGCCTGTTTGAAGGCGCAATCGTGCGTTTCCGGCAATCGTCAGCGTTGCCAATGCTCCCTGATTAAGCGTAAACGCGCCCGTTTGAAATGCTCCCACACCATTGACATTCGTAGCTGTATTGACGGTAACATTTGCGTCCAAGGTAATAACATTCATGCCACTTGTGGTCAATGTTCCAATGGGATTTGCAGTAACGGCGGGCTTCCCTCCGGCGGCTGAAAATCGCGTGTTTATTGCACTCGCGCTTGAGTTAAACGTGTAGCTTGCTCCTAGGCTGTAAGTAATTGGTCCGGTGAACTGCACAGCACCTTGATTTACAGCCGTTCCGTTGATACCGTCCCCACGTGTTGTCGCAAGTGTTCCGGCAGCAGCTAAGACAAAATTTCCCGCACCATTAACATAGCTGTTGGCGGTATTGAGTGTGCCATCTACCTGCAACGTTCCACCGGCTGCTTGAGTAAGAATGACATTCCCAAGATTCAGCGCATTACCGCCGGTAATTTGTACGCCACCATTCCCGACCGTGAGTGTTTCAGGGATTCCGGAAGCTAACGTAACATTCCCACCGACAATAAGTTGCTGAATGGTTTCCGACGGAACATTCGTCGGCGTGTGTGTTCCGGCATTAAACTGTAAAATATCGGTCGGAGCAGGTGTTGTGCGGTTAGGTGTCCAATTTGTCGGTACCGTCCACGACGCTCCTGGTGCACCATTCCAGACAAACGTTACGGGACCTGTACCCACGATAAAATGCCCAACACCAGTCACCGCACTCACCGTTGTTAAGCCTGTCGAAAGCGTCGAGAGATTACCATTATACGTGCCGTTCGCCATGGCAGGATTACCGCCAATCGCTTGCGTTGCCAGTAAACCTGCTTTTTCGACATAAATTCTTCCACTTGTGTAATTGCCATTTATTTGCTGGAGTTGCCAGTATTCCGTTGTGGAAAGAAGCGAGATATTTGTGCCTGCAGTTCCCATTGCATTGCCAGCAAAGGCTTGTACACGCAGTCGAGGTCCCGTCGCGCCGGTGGTTGGTTGTGTGACAGCGAACGGGTATTTCGTTGCACCGGCACCAACGGGGAACGAATACGTTTGAGCAGGCGCAGCAAGCAGAGCAGGCATATCACGCTCAAGCGGTCCATCCACATAGCCTGTCGTCGCCGAAACCGCTCCTACTGCGGTGTTGGCAACGGTCAGTATATTCCCGTTGGTAAAAAGCCGACCACCATTCAGAGTGAGTGTTGCGGAAGCGCCCAGTGTTTTTGATGTGTTGAGTGTTACAACATTGGTATTTGTTATCAAAAGCTGCCCGCCAATGACAACGGGAAATTCAGCAGAGGTTGTGGTTTTCGCCATCGTGCCGGAATACTGAAGCGTCGAACCTGCTACGTAGTTTAGCGTTGATGCGGCTGCCGAAATTTGTCCCGCATCTTGGATTTCTAACGTCCCACCGCCATTGATAGTAAAAGAGGATGCTGTTCCATTATTGTGCTGAAGATTCGCGCCATTGGGGATTATCAAGCGTCCACCGGAAAGAATATCAACTCTTCCCGTTACTCCGATAATTTGTGTATTTGGCGGCGTTGTCCCGGCAGTGTTGGAAAGAACCAAACGTCCCTGCATGGGTGAAGGAATTTCCGAAACAGCCAGTGTTTTCGCTGCTGCGCCACCGGACTCCAGTGTCGCATTATTGGGAACATTTGCATCGCCATAGATAGGTGTGGTGCTTGCTACTGCGCCTGTTCCCGTGAGAAGGAGTCTGCCGCCTGCCAAGCCATTATCAATAATCAGTTGTCCGCTATTGGTCAAGGTTACACCATTACTCACTTCCAGCGTTCCACCGTTTTCAACAATGATTGCACCACTATTGGTGGAATTACCGTTCAACCGCAGTGTTGCTCCGTTTTTGACGGTCATCACACAGTTTGCTCCGAGCGTAAAGCCTGTTGTGGCGGTCGCTGTGCCGGAAGCAACAATAAATTGGAAGCCCGGTCCTGTGAAGTTTGGTGCTGGAGTAACCAAGCCCGGAAGCAATCGCCAACTCGATGCAACGCCCGCATCACCGCTCACATACTGGTATTTTGCAATGTGGATGCGGCGAACATCGTTATTTTGTCGCCCGCTCACAAAGAGCGTATCGCCTTTGACAGCGACACCGGACAGCGCAAATGGAAATTGCGCTATATTATACGCGCCGTCCGTCGTACCCGCAGCACCTGTTCCTGCGAGCGTTGTCACTAAACCGTTCGGCTGAATCATGCGGACACGGTGGTTCGAGGCAACATCAAAACCGTCACCAACATACACTACGCCGCTCGCATCAACAGCAATTCCGGTAGGGCTATTAAATTGCGCTACGGCACCCAAACCATCGTTAAATCCTTGCGTACTACCCGCGAGGGTCGTAACAACGCCTGCGGGTGTAATTTTCCGAATGCGATGATTGCCGCGCTCGGTTACGTACAAGTTATTGCTTGCGTCTTTGGCAATATTCATTGGAGAACTAAACCGCGCTGCCGCGCCCATTCCGTCGGTATTTCCCGCCATACCTGAAGTTCCGGCAAAAACAGTAACCACACCTGCTAAAGTAACTTTGTAGATAACGTGATTCCCTTGCCCCACAACAACCAAGTCTGTACCGTCGAAAATAATACCGGTTGGAGTATTTACCCCCGTCGCAAGAGTCGTAACATTGCCGCTTGGGTCAATTCTCCGAATAGCATTGTTGCTGTAATCGCTAACGTAGAGGTTGTTTGCGCCGTCAAACGCCACATCTACCGGATCGGCAAACTGTGCGGCTGTTCCCAGACCGTTTACGTTCCCTGCTGTACCACTTCCGGCAAAAACAGTAGCAACACCACCCGACGTAACGCGGCGAATGCGGTGTCCGCCTGCGGTTTCTGCAATAAACAAATCCCCTGTGGCATTGAAGGTAATGCCAAGCGGCTGATTGAGATTTGTCAGTTGTCCTGCTGAATTATTCGGCGCGAGGATTGGTCCTCTGCCGACAAACGTCGCTACTTGCGGAATAGTATTCGGCGTAAAACTACCGATGGTATTCGCCGAACTCGCACCCGTGTTTACGGTTATCGGTCCCGTTGTCGCACCAAAAGGAACAACAGCTTCGATGGTGGTTGCATTTACGAGTCGCACACTTGGCGCAGGGACACCATTGAACAGCACCTGCCCGATGGGTTGGTCAAGATTTGTTCCCGTGATGGTAACGACCTGCATCGGATAGGCACTCGCGGGAGCAGCACCAAGCGTGATGGCGGGTGCACTTGAGAATGCCGCAAAACCTTGACGCGGCTGACCGCCGACGGTAGTAAACGTTCCTCCCGCATAAACTCTGCCACCTCCGGCAGCAAGCGCAAGAACAAAACCGCCCGTGATATTAGGATTGAACGCTGTGGCAACACCTGTTAATGCGTTATTTGGAAACGGGAATGCAGCAAGACCATTGCGCGTTGTACCACCATTAACGGTCGTAAACGAGCCGCTTGCATACACCGTAGCACCATCAACAGCAATAGCATCAACAGCACCATCGGTGATATTAGGATTCCAAGCAGCATCTAGATTCCCCGTACCAAGATCGCGAGCAGCCAAGCGCCGCGGTATAACACCATTCCACCCACCACCCAAGAGCAGGTATGAGCCGGAGGTCAATAATTCATTCATACAGCAGTTTCCAAGCGGGTACAATCCACCAAAACCCCAACCGTTTATGCCACCGCCCAGATCGACGCTCCCAAAATGCACTCTTGATGGGTCGCCATTAATTTGCCCAAAACCACCTCCGAGATATACTATACCGGCATTCGCAGCAATAGCACCGACAGGAGCAGCAACATTGGGATTATAGCCTGTCAAAACACCCGTTGAAGTATTGAATGCACAAGAATTGTTACGCCCAGAACCATTGACATTCGTGAAACCTCCACCAACATAAATATCCGTTCCAAGAAGTGCCAGCGTTTGAAATGGTCCGTTTGTGCTTGTTGTCGGAGTCCAAGCGTCTAAGATATTTCCGGCAGCAGTGAATGAGAATAAGCTGGGACGAGCATTCGCGCTTCCATTATCCACACTGGTAAACCATCCACCTACGAAAATGCGTGATCCGTCAGAAATCAATGCGGAAACAGTGCCGTTTGGTCTGAGATTAAAATTGGGGACGACTGCACCCGTGTTGGCATCTATCGCCACAAGATTGGGTTGCGCAATCGTGTTACCACCGTTGATTTGGGAGTTAATTACCTGCGTAAAACTGCCACCAACATACACCGTCGAGCCTTGAACAACGATAGCCTCAACCGAACCACCACTGAAGGTCGGAAAGGCAGTAAGAGGTGCGTTATTCTGCGCCTGAAGTCGAAAACATCCGACAACGAGAAGTAAGAACGCCACCACTACATAAATCGGTAAGTGGCAAAGTGCTTTGTTTGGGGAAGAAATACAAGAAACGAGAGACGGTAGAACTCTTTGCATACATCACCTAAGGAAAATAAGGACAAAAAGACAGACCAGAAAAAGGAGCATGGAATAATAGTAATTTTGAGTTAGTAACCGTGTCGGATACGGGTTGCAACTCTATGTTTGCTGGCTTGAACGGTATAATCAAGGCATGGCATTGTGAATCTACCCCAAAGGGAAAAATATCCTCAATGTATCAAGACGAAGATGAACAAAAACGAGAGGCATAGGGCTTTTTCGGCAAAAACACGGTAAAAACTAGCCCATAGACAAAATGGATTGCTAAAAATAGAGAGGCGGCAAACCAAGGCACAAGATACTATTTTCGATGAAACAGGCAATGCACGAAAAAATATTTTTTGCCGATACCGCAGCAATATATTCTCAGCACCCCCTTACACTGCCTGAAGCGCCACGAGTGTAATATCGTCGTGCTGATGCGCTTTTCCGGCGAATTTGCGCACATCGGCGAGAGCAGTCGAAACAATATCATCTGCCCGAAGCGGTGCTGTTCTGAGAGCAGCAATCATGCGCTCTTCACCGTATTCTGTATGGTCGGTGTTCATGGCTTCGGTTACGCCGTCAGTATAAAGCAAGACACAATCATTTTCTTCAAGCAATACACTCATTGTGCTAACGGCTTTTTCAAAGCGTTCGCCTTTGTCCAAGCCAATAGCCATACCTTTTGCAGCAACCGTAGCGATGTCGCCGTTTGCCCTCAAAACCACAAGCGGATTATGCCCTGCATTGGCAAAGGAAAATTCACGTGTCGAAATATCGTAAATACCGTAAATCATCGAAACAAATTTTCCGCGCTCCATTACGCCGTAGAGCAACGCATTGACACGATGCAAAATATCAGACGGAGAGCCGATCCCTCGCACTTGCGATACAATAACGCCTTTAGCGAGTGTAATGTAAAACGCAGCCGAAATACCTTTCCCCGACACGTCTCCAATCAAGACTCCAAGACGCTTTTCATCCAAAGGAAAGAAATCGTAATAATCCCCACCGACCTCATACGCCGGAATACAAGCAGCACTTAGGCGTACACGCTCAATAACAGGTAAATTACGCGGAAGCAGCTTTTGTTGAACACTTTTTGCAGCTTCAATTTCCTGATGCAAGCGCTTGTTTTCTTCAATTAACGTCAGGTATTCGGGCTTGTAATCGCTTTCCGTAACCTTTTCCGGATCATTTCTTAATGCAACAAAAGCAGGAACAATCAAGCCAATAAGCAATGTTATCGGTAAGTATAAGCCCCAAGACTCAACGACAAAGAGCGCCAATGAGAGCAATACGCTCGAAACTATGGTAAACACAAGCAAAGCCAGCCAATCGTAATAATAAAACACAATCGCACAAGGTATCGCAAATAATGCGCCTTGCACCAGGATAAAACCAAGATTCAAGGATAATACTGAGCAATACAGCGCCCAACTTATCATTAACACAATCACCATGACCCAAGGCGCAAAGGCACGCGGCACATATCGAAACGTTAAAACAATCGGTACCAGGGTAATAATCATGCTCATCGGCACATACTGACAAATTGTTGAGAGTATCGCACTCAGAGGCTGCGATGACATATACGGAAGTAGATACGCTTGAGTATTTTGATAAGCAACCGCCCACAGCCCAGAATCGAAGCGCTCCCCGAGCATGGGAATAATGAGTGAAGAGACGGAATAGACAGCACCAATACTGATGCCCGCAAGCACCATTCTTCCCCAATGATATGATGTCCAAGGCTTATCAAATGTGCGTTTGAGCGTATAAAATTTTTCGGGAAACTGCTCTTGCAAGACCGAAACCAAAGCAGAAAACGGCACCACATTCAAGAAAAAGCCGAAACCAATGGTGAAGAAAATCCAAATCATAATATACCCATACCAAGGCAAGGTGGTAGGTACATTACCAAGTGTGAAACCTAGTCCTGCAATCGGAGCCAAGAGCAACAGCCACAGCGAAATTGCCTTTATCCGCATTCTGTTCAGAAAAATCACTCCCAAGTAGAGCGATAAAATAATAACAACTCCCCAAAATACAATCGGTACAACTGATTTGAGGGAAAAATCCGAAGAATTCTCGGCAGAAGAAGTGTTCAACAGTACGACGCGGTATTGCCATTCGAGATTCCACGCTTCGGGCGTATCCGATGTTTTGGTTGCTCGTAGCATCCATTCTTTCCGCAAAAAAGAATCCTGGGCAATAACAGCAACAAAACCAATCGCCCCCGGAAATGCTGTATCACGCTGCCACGCAATAGTATTTGCATGAATGCCCGCACTAAACCCAACAAGAGGAATATGATTCAGGATGTGACGACGGATTGCGAGAGTATCATAAACAACCGTCGGCAAGCCGTTTGGCAACTGAATTTTGGGCATTGTATCGCGGTATGGGCGTACTTCACCAACGATATTGATATGGTCATCAAACCAAACCGTACGAATATGGTTATCCTCAGTAGTCGTTTTGCTTTTTGTACGGGGCCTGGAGCGGTTTCCTGAACCAAAACGAATACCAAAATTTCCTCCTTCACGCTTTGCTATTCTTGCACGAAAAAGGCGTGGCTGCACGTGCGCTGTATCCAAATAGAGCCTTGATGATGCTCCATACCGCTCGTGAACAGCTTCCAACAAAGACTCATCAACACTAGGTTCTACATAAATTTCCACTGAATCTCTACTAAATTTTACCTCTGTAAGCATACTGTCGAGCATCCGTTCCTTATTCTGCGAAAAATTCTCCGGCAATGCTCTGTAAAACCAGTAGTCGTTCATAAAAAAACACGCAATAACAGCAACAATGCCAACAAGCCACAAGAGACCTTCATATCGTGTTTTTTGGGAAGGAAATATTGGATACAGCATAACGGATGGATACAGGATTGTAAAAAACAAAAAGATATTCTCATATCATTGACAGCTACGACGGAATAATCAACGAAGTTACAGAAAATTCTACCCCTTGAGCAAATTTTTTCGCGCTGTTCTTGGATTTCTTACTCCAGAGCATTAAATAAAAGAGCCTAAAAGAAACAGTACATCCCCACAAAAACTTGGCTCATGTGAGATTTATTACTAATATTACACAAACCTCCTTTTTCCATTTCACTTCCTTTTCTATGAACCGTTTTTCTCCATTTTATGCGGGGTTAGTGATTGTTGTTCTCCACGCAACCACACCGAACCATACTCCAGCACAACAACAATCCGAAACACGTGCTGTGCAACAAGCAAACAGAGCGGCTAAAAATAAGTCTGTTTCTTCGCCAGCATTAATACCGATGGATGACACTCCAACAATAACAACAGTACGCCGCGTTCCTCTCAACATCAATATCGGTAATGTCGCAGTGAAGAAAGAAGAAGGTGTAAGCACAAACGCTTCGAGCAATTCTCACAGACAAGCATCCGGTACACTAATAAAAACATTATCTCAAACAGTAAAAACATCGGACGTAGCACAATTTGCTTACAATCCCAACGGTACTCTGCGCTTTGCCGAAGGGCGCTTTGGTACTCTGCGGAATCGTATCAGACATAATGTCGAGATGACCACTCCTTATACGCTTATCGCCAACACGCAGAATCGCTTACAGAATGAAGAAATCCGCTCTGCAAAGCATGACGTTCTTGTTCAAGAGGCTTTTTCGCTGTTGAATCAAAGCAAGGTTTTACGCGGTTTAGAAAACCCTCAAGAGGAACTTGCTGTGATGAGCCTTAACACCGACAAACTTGGTTTTCAGCACATCCGATTTGAACAGACCTATAAAGGCTTGCGGGTTCATGGGCGAGATGTGTACGTTCATGCAGATGCAAAAGGCGATGTGTATAGTATTCACGGGTTGTATGAACCTACTCCCGCGCAAGAATTATCCGCAGTTCCAGCCATAACACAAGAATCAGCCTTTATTGCTACGCGCAATGCTCTCGCCGAGGAAGGTCTGTGGAAGTCCATTTCACCAAATGTGTTGGCAATCTTTGGTGCAGAGCGTGCTTGGAAGGGAGAACTTTTGTGGTATCCAGCGCAAACGCATGCTAATCCTCGTTCAGTACAAAAAACTACCCTCAACACCGCACTACGTCTTGCTTTTGCCGTTACTGTTACCACCAGCATCAAACGCTCATGGACGTATTTTATTGATGCACATTCCGGCGAAGTTCTTTCGACCCTTCGTTTACACCGCGACGACCAAGATTACCTCGACCGTTTCAAACGTACAGATCGCAATAATACTTACGCTTCTGAAGCAGCAATCTCCGGCACGGCAAAAAACGATGCGACTCTGAGTATAAGTTCAGGAGCAGAAGTAGATAAAAACGGTACTATCATACAAACGCCACCCAGCAAAGGCGAAGCAAAGCTCCAATCAACGGGCTTTATTGATGTCCCCTCCACAACGGCGTTTGATGAAAATGTAAACGTGAGAAGTTGGCGACGCGAATCCGACGGGCACATTTTCCCTGTTTCCGATTATCTGTCTTCCGAAACACCGACAAATCAACTTCCAAGCCGTATCAATGGAGGATCACTCATATTGGATGCACGGAACACGGAGGTCGAAGATGTGAGCAATGCCAGCATTGTGTTTATTACCGACGGGCAACGCTGGCGTAGAGATATTGCTTCGGCTCTTGCGTACACGGATTCCTGTCGTCGATATTTTGCACTTCGCCACGACAGAACATCATGGAATGGACAAGGCGCGAGAATCCACACACTCTTGAATGTTGGCAAGGAAGGAAGTACATCCGCTTGGTGGAATCAAGGCTTAATGTCGCAAGGATACGGCGATGGAGGCGGTGTTGCTGATGAACGCCATCCCAACCGTGATTTATACTTGTACGGACATGAGGTAGGTCATGCGTACAATACGGTTGCTCGATTGGAATATAACAACGGCGAAACAGGCGCTCTGGAAGAGCATTTCGCCAATCTTTGGGGATGGATGCTTGATCGCACAACCAACTACTATTCTCCCCGCTTACGCGGTTACGGTAATGTACCGGGTGAAGGCTTGCATTGGGGCGAAGCAGATTCCACAGGTGCAGGCTGGCAAGCAGTCCGCAATATGCGTGATTTCTTCGTCTTTGGAACACCGCGTGCACAAGGTTTACAATTTCCTCATGCTAACGCTCCTATTGCAGACCGTGTTTCGTGGCTCTTTTTCCGCCGTTATGGACGCGACACTACCGAGCGCATTTGGTGGCGTACACTTTCGACATACATGACACAAAACGCCTCCTTTGGTGATTGGCGCAGACACACGCTCCGCGCTGCGGAGGACTTATATCCGGGCAATACAGACCTCGCAAATGCTCTCAATGCAGCCTTCGACGACGTTGGAATCACAGCAAGTATGCCGACAGCGAGCCGTAAAATCAGCGACGGTTCAGCAGCAGAACTTACCGCCGTTACCTCCGTTATTGCTTTTACGACGCAAAGCGGACGCATTGGGTTATACAACCCCGCAACCAACCGCGCTTCGCTTTTTAGCGGCTCAGAGGCAGTCGTCCGCACGCAAGGCGGACGAAGTCAAGTTTCAGCAGCAAACAACGGGCGTTTGCTCTATTTCGTCAACACACGCGGACAAGTCGCTACGCTGGATTTGATGACGAATGCCGTCAGTACATTACCCGGTATTCAGATTCGCTCGGCGGGTGATATTGCCAGCGTTGCCATATCCCCCGATGGTCGTTCATTAGCGATGACTTCAACAGACGCAAACGATGCGAATATTTATCTGGTAACTGTAGCGACGATTGCAGCAAATGGTATCACCCGCCCACGTATCATTCCCCTTAAACGCCTTGTCGGAACAACTTCTCGTCCACTCGCCGAAGGCAGACAAGTAAGTGGGATTCGCTATCCGGACGCTATTGCATGGTCACCGGACAGTCGGACACCGGAGCTTGTGTTTGATGCTTATCACGAATTGACATTGGAAGGTGAAACAGTCCCATTTTGGGCGCTGTATTATTCAGGAATGGGCTCAACACCAAGTGTCTTTGAACTTTATCCGCCACAGCCCGATTACAACTTGGGTTTCCCGTCGTACAGTTCTCGGAATGCTAATACCCTTGTCTTTAGTGAATACTTTCCTGAAGGCGATGTAACGGTCAATGACTTATACGTGGCAAACTTTGACCGCGACAACGACCAAGGATACTTAGGAATACGACGCTTTACACTTAATAATCGTCCAATTGTGGATGCCGACCAAGCTGTCTTTTCACCCGATGACCGCCAACTTTGCTTTACCAGCGCCGCTAATCCACGTGCGCTCTTGTTTTATACCTTCACAAGCGGCACAGTACAAGCAAGTCTGCGTGCTGTTACACTGGATTCAACCGTTGTTCGCCCCTTCTGGGCAAATTTGGATATTGCAACCAGTGTCCGCGAAGAGCAACTCGCGCAAGGTACAATGTTAGGACTGGGTATTTCGCCTAACCCCGCTTCAGAACAAACGTCGGTAAGATTTGTCGTTCCACAATCTCAGCGTGTTACGCTCAAACTCTATTCTTCTCTTGGTCAAGAAATTCTTACGATTGCTGATGGAATTTTCCCGCAAGGCGAGCATACTCTTATGCTATCGGCAAAGGAGCTCCCGCATGGCGTGTATTTATGCCACTTACAAATCGGAGAAGCAGTAGAGGTTCAGAAAATCAGTATTATTCGATAGCATGAGTGTACATGAGTTCAATGATGGTTGAATTCAACAAAACGTTCCTATTTCTTTCAAAGGCTTTCTGCATCTTATCCGGCAGAAAGCCTTTTGTCATCTGGCATGATTTATGTAGATTCTTTCTACTGTCTGAGGACTTTTCCCTCACCGTCATTTTCTTTTTTCTCGAACATTATGCTGAATTCTCTCTCTTTACGCTTACGCCTTATTGTTCTATCAATTATCCCTCTCAGTGTCATGATTATTATCATGCTGGCGTTGATAGTATCCCGATGGCAACAAGTTCAAGAAACGGCGCAATTGGAAACGCTCACTCGTATTGCGAAAATTTCGGGCGATTTTATCCATGAATTGCAAATAGAGCGTGGTATTACTTCTCGCTTTCTCAATGCTCAAGGCAGAGAATACCGCGAAGAGTTACGCACTCAACGTACCAAGACCGATGAATATTTTACCTACTATCAAGCTGCGATACAAAGCGTACGTATCGAAACATTTTCGGGTTTACAAGAATCTATCAAAGAAACAAATACACTTTTAGAACAATGGCAAAATACACGAACCAAAATTGATGCACTTTCCATGAGCCCCGGAGAAAGCGGTCAATACTATGGTGATTTGATTGACGAACTTATTACGGACATCGAATTTACCTCCCGCGAAGCCACTTACGATGCTAATATCTTCCGCGCCTCATTGTCATATGTTACAATTATCAAAACGAAAGAGCGCCTCGGCAGAGAGCGTGCTTTGCTCAACGGTCTTTTCATCCGCGACACCGCGACAAAGGAAGAATTTGTCAATGCCACGCGCATTGCATCCGAGCAATTCTCACTCGCAGCTATTTTCCGGACCATTGCTACCCCGGAACAAGTCAAACGTTTTGATGCTGTTGTACGAAATGATTTAGGAAAACGTATTCGCGATATGCGCCGAACGATTATGGAAAAATTTCCCAACGGAGGTTTTGGAGTCAATGCAGCAGAATGGTATGACGTGACAACACAGCAAATCAATCTTGCCAAAGAGTACGAAAATAGTCTTGCCGAAGAAATTACGCGAGAAAACACAGCACTTCGCACCCGTGCAATCACGCTGATTGGCGCATTAACTCTGGGTCTTGTCATTGTATTGAGCATCGTGATTGTTCTCAGCGCGTTTATTATTCGCAGTATTCGCCGCCCGATTCAAGCGCTCGCCAACGGTGCCGCAGCTGTTGAAGCAGGTGATTTAAGCAAACCTGTTCCCGTGCAATCTCACGATGAACTTGGGCGCTTTACCGTAACATTCAACCGTATGATTGAGAATCTGAAAACCGAACGCTTGGCATTGCACACAGAAAAAACTACTGTCGAAGCCAAAGTCCGCGAAGGTATTCAAACCGTCAAAAGCCAACAAGAGCATCTACAAAATAGCGTTCAGGAAATGCTGCGTGCAATGGAGCAATTCGCTAAAGGTGACCTCACAAGCACATTACAAAGCGCTTCGCAGGATGAAATTGGACGGTTATTTGAAGGATACAACGAAGCCGTCCGCAACATTCGCACAATGGTTGCTCAGGTAAAAATGGTTTCCGGTGCGACAACAGCTTCTACAAGCGAAATTACCCGCAATATGCAACAAGTTGCGAATGATATCGCCGCGCAAACTCAGCAAATCAATAGCATTGCTACGGCGATGGAAGAAATGAGCGCGACGATTGCCGAAACAACCCAACAAACCACACAAGCCTCCCAAGCCGCATCTGAAGCCGAACGCGAGGCACAAACGGGCGGAGAGGTTGTAACCGATACTCTCAGCGCTGTTCGTACAATAGGCGCACTTGTGCTGCAATCAGTAGAATCTATCCAAGCGCTCGACCGCAGCAGCGAACAAATTGGAATGGTTATTCAAGTGATTGATGAAATTGCCGACCAAACCAATCTCCTCGCACTGAATGCTGCAATTGAAGCTGCTCGCGCCGGTGACCACGGGCGCGGCTTTGCGGTTGTTGCCGATGAAGTCCGTAAACTCGCCGAGCGCACACAAGAAGCCACAAAAGAAATCAGCAAAACGATTAAACAAATTCAGCAAGAAACACACAATGTCGTTAGCGAAATGACAAGTGGTGTTCAGGAAGTCGAGAAAGGAAACAGCGCTGCCGCAAAAGCAAAAGAGGCTCTGGAGCGCATTATTTCTCGTAGTAAAGAAGTTTCGACGATTATCGGACAAGTAGCAGTCGCCAGCGAAGAACAAGCAACAAGCGCTCAAATGATTGCTTCTAACGTAGATTCTATCGCTCGTCTAACGCAACACTCCCAAGATGCCGTCCAAAAGACGCACCAAACCACGAAAAATCTTGCTGATTTGACGGGAGATTTAGAATATCTTATCGGGCAGTTTCGGATTGAAAACGCTAATGCTTCGGGAAATAGCTTTTTTCAGATTGGGCAGATGTGATACCCAATTCAATAGTTGATTATATATTTCATAGAGGCGATAGTTTTACACAATGATCATTTGAATTTAGTATTACCCCACAAAATATATCCATACCGGAATCAGCGCCAATAACCCCGGAATCATAACCGCAAAACAATACCCCACAACGCGAATAAAACCTGCTGTGCGGGCTGATTTCAACCCAAAGGTTTGCAGAGCGCTTTGCACGCCGTGTGCAAGATGCACAGCCAGCAATACCATCGCAATCACGTAAAGTACGACATACATCGGCTGAGAAAATGCTAAACGTGCATCTTGGTACAAATCTACACGGCTTGTATGCAAGACTTTATGCGGTACAAAAAAGCGCCCTAAATGCACAACAAGAAACACAAACACAAGGCTTCCTGAAAAGAGCATTGCACGAGAAAGCCATGATTGCGCAGAGCGTTTCTGCTTGATATACCGTGTTGGACGTGCTGTTCTATTTTCCGTTTGCACGTAAAGCGCTGAAAAAATATGCAGCCCAAACCCAAGAAATAATCCGATTTCTAATATGCGAATAATCATGTTTCCGCCCATAAAAGCAGCATATTCTAAATAAACGTTGGGATTGGAATGCAATAGCAGAAGATTACCAATACAATGCTCCAACAAAAAACCACAAAGCGAAATTCCAGTTAATGCAATCACAAACTTTTTCCCGATACTACTTGTGAGAAAGAGCTTAAAACGAAGATATAATGCGGTATTCATAATTTTCTCCAAACAATAAAAGAGAGTGTTCTACGCTGAAAATTTATGGGATATGTTACATTGAGAATAATTGGTACTTCGCCGGAAGAACGAAATGATATATCTTACCCGAAAAAACAAGCACTATCAACATTGAAATTATCCCTCCCAATAATGTAATGAGAATAGCTTGCACGCGTGCTTGCCGTAGTGACACAAGCGGAATCATCTTTTGAAAATGGATGCTCGCAACGTGTGCAAAAACAGCAATAACCGACAAGCCGTAGTACGGCACATAATACCACCAAAGCGGACTTAGAAGCGGTGAAGAACCAAAATAAAAATTTGTATCAAGATTGAAGTAATAGCGCCCTACCATAACGGCAAAAACATGAACCACCAAAAAAAATGACAAATACAGCCCAGAAGCTACCTGCACACGTTCCGCAAACTCTGTTCCCCGCCAGCCCTTTTTTCTCACCAGCATAATCCCGCTCGGAATTTGAACGGCTATCGCTATAAGCAACAAGGCTTCTCCCAATGGATTTCGGTATAGCAAACGAGCATAATCCATAATGTGAATATGCGATTCTACCGAAACCAGTGCAAAAAGATGATTCGTGAGATGAATGGCGATAAAGGTCGCCAAAGTAAGACCAGCAAAACGGTGTAAGCGTATAAGCCTCTTGGAATCTGGTTTTTGAGCATGAGTGTTCATAGTATTGTTCAATAAATACAACAGAAGGATTTCCTTTACAAGACATTTGATTGTTCATTTTGTGACAAACGAAAAAATATTTTTTTCCGTAACAAAGTATTCCTGCTATCGTACATTTCTCGAAAAACGGCTTCATTCCTCATGTTTCAGGAAATAGTATGATTTCAGCGTTCCTCAGTCAAAAATTTCGCTTTTGGGCATTTATTTCGATGGTACTGTTAGTTTTTGTTCATGCTTACAACCTTGAACAGCGCTATCTTGAACCATTTACCCTAATCAGTGAGCCGCTAAGGTTCACTACATTTTTCGAGTATTTTACGGCAAATGGTATTTTTCGCTTTCGTATTCCGATGCTCTTTGCCATTTCGGGTTATTTATTTGCACTTGGTGATACCAAACCGCACAGAGAGCGCATACAATCTCGTTTTCGCTCGCTGTTTGTTCCTTATGTGTTATGGAGTATCATTGGTTTAGGTCTTACATTTATTTTGGAGCAATTTGCCACAACTCAAGGAGCAGTACGGGCAGCAGACCTAAGCCAGCCAATACGGGAATATGCTTGGGATAATTATCTCTTCCGCATTCTGCTTCATCCTATACCCTTTCAACTTTGGTTCATTCGGGTATTGCTGGTTTATAATCTTGCATACCCTCTGCTTTTGCGCCTTTCTACACGCTTCCCCAAAATCTGGTTTTCTTGTATCGGTGTCATCTGGCTCATTATCCCGATTCACCTCGGTTTTCTTGAACCGGAAGGACTACTCTTTTTCTCTTTGGGTATCTGGCTGCAAAAGCGTGGTTTTGATATCGAAACAAGACCGACTTTTTTTCGACCAATACTTTGGGGAAGCGCATGGATACTAGTCACTGGAGCAAAAACATTGACTGCGTTTTACGCTCCTTCTGATGCCCTTGCTCAACCACAATTTTTTATGGGTTTAATGGTAGCACATCGTATGTGTGAAGGTTTGGGGCTTGCTGTGGCATGGTTTGGAATGGATACACTTGTGCGATGGAGTATGAACAAAGAGTGGTTTCGCTGGTCATCGGCATTTTCGTTTATGATTTATGCACTGCACGTTCCCCTTGTCAATTATCTTTTACATCCGGCATTTCAGCTTTGGAGCGGCTTTCCGCTTTACCGCCTGCAATTATATTTCCTGCTCCCGTTTGTGGTGATTGCCTTATGTATTGGTGTGGGAGCGCTTCTCAGGCGATTTGCACCGCCGGTGTATCGTGTATTGACAGGCGGAAGAGGTGTTGTATAAAACATATAAATCGTAAAAAATGTCAAAATTTGTTTCTATTTTGTCATTATATTGCATTTCGTGTGAAATTTTCACTTATTCTGCAATAATTATGCTTGTTCGATTTCGCTTCAAAAACATCCTCTCTTTTTACGAAGAAACAGAATTTTCTATGGTCAGTGGATTAAGCACTGACCACAAAACGCATACTATTCCCGCTCCGCGCAACTACCCCACCCTCTTGAAAGCAGCAGCAATCTACGGTGCAAATGCTTCTGGCAAATCAAATTTTGTCAAGGCACTTGCTTTTATGAAATCGGTGATTGTGGGTAATGACATTACCAATACCTTTGTGCTGCCGCAACGCACTTTCCGGATGAACAAAAAAGCAGCAAAGGAGCCATCTTCGGTCGAATGTGAAATAAAAATCGGCGATACATTTTACGCCTACGGTTTTGATATTACGCCGGATAACATTATTCTTTCCGAGTGGCTGTATGAAATCGGTGCAACAAAAGATAAGATGCTCTTTGAGCGTAAAACTACACCCAACGGATCTTTACAAGTAAAGTTCGGCATTCGCTTTGGCACTAAAGATGAGCAAAGACTTCAGTTCATTGGCTTGGATTCACAGCCACAGGAACTTTTATTGAGGAATATCTGTAAACGAAATACAAAGGAAATTGTCGGCATTGAGCCACTTTTTGCTATATTTATTTGGTTTGCAAATGAACTTATCATTGTTGAACCATCTGCATCAATAAGAGGGATAGAACGACAATTATTCACAAATAAGATCATCTTCAAGCAATATGAGCAGCTTCTCAAACACTTCAATACCGGAATAGACAAGATTATAATTCATCAATATACTTTAGATTCTGAGAAAGTTAAAATTCCAGTAAGTATTAAAATGAATATTGAAAAAACTTTAGCTCAAACCCCAATAAACACATTTTCTGCAGTTAGGTTTAACGAGTATCATTATTCAATTTTCAAAAGCGAATCAGGGGAAATAGTAGTGTATGAGATGCTTTTGCAGCATAGAAAAAATAATACAAAACAACTTGAAGAGCTGCTAATTTCCGAAGAATCTGATGGGAACCAGCGTTTACTTGATTTATTAGATATCCTCTTCTTCAATACAAAAACAATTATTGTCGATGAACTTGACCGTAGCCTGCATCCCAACTTATCGCGCGGATTTCTCGAAGAGTTTTTTGCTCTTTCCGAAAAGAAAACGTGCCAACTTATTTTCACCACGCACGAAGCCAGTTTACTAGACCTTGACCTCCTCCGACGCGATGAAATCTGGTTTGTAGAACGCAATGCACAAAAAGAGTCTCGAATGTACTCCCTCGAAGAATACAAACCGCGCACGGATAAAGACATCGAAAAAGGCTATTTACTCGGTCGTTACGGGGCAATCCCTTTTATCGGTAATGTTCAAAAACTTGGCGCAGAGGAGGAATAAGTATGCCTCGCAAACGTGTCCCATTCAAGCGCGAATCGGGTAAAAAGTCGTCGAGATTGGTTGTCATTGCCTGTGAAGGAACAAATACAGAACCCGCTTATTTCCAAGAGTATAAGAGGTTATTTAGCAAATCAGGTGTTCGAATAGAGATTTTACGCCGTGAAGAAACAGCAAGCAACCCTGAGCGCATTTTGTCAATGCTCGAAGAATTTCAAACAACATACTCACTCGCAGAGGATGATGAACTCTGGCTGGTCATTGACCGAGACCAATGGGAAGCAAGTGAAATGGCGAGTATTGCACAGCAATGCACACAAAACTCATTGCTCAATCTCGCCGTAAGTACGCCGTGTTTTGAACTTTGGTTACTCCTGCATAGAGTTGATATTGCGAAATATTCGGAAGATAAGATTGCAGAGTTACTACTCAATAAATCTCACCCAAAACAAGATAGAACGCCTCTTCGGAAGGAATTATACAACATCATCGGGCGATTTAATCATAAAAATCTTACTCCTCATGTTGAAGAAGATTTTTTACAACCTGAGTATATCCAATCCGCTATTGAACGGTCTCAAACACTTGATTCCAACCTAAAGGAACGCTGGATTGAAGGGCGTTTGGGAACAAGAGTTTATCTTCTTGTGCAGAGTTTACAAACCTAATTCAAACAATATTTCTTATTCCCCGCACCCAATCGGCTGTCCGGGCGGTACAGCAAGCGGTTTCGGAATAACCACTGTTTTCGGGTTTTTCACAAATTCGGTAATTTGCACCGAAGCAAGTAAATATGCAGCCTTCAAAGATTCATCTTTTGCCCCTTTTCGTGCCGTTTCCAACCATTGACGCAAATTATCAAGATGCTGAAGTGCGATTGCACGTGATTGCGAACTCGCCTCGTCGTCTTGCGCAAGCCGCATCACGCCTTGCAACACAGCCGTATTCACCGTGCGCTGCACCTCGGCTTTATACGCATTTTGCAGCACAGGCGCTTTCCACGTAACAGCCAGAAGTTTCTCAAGCACCTCACCGAGCGAAGGCAGAGACTTGTCTCGTGAGCTATATTCTACCAAACGTGCCGCACGTTCAGGGTGCAAAAGAAAACTGAGGGTAAAACTTGCAGCAGCTTCCGGGGCAGCAAGCGCGTCAAAGGGAAGCCCCGTGCGGTTGCGGAAGGATTCGCGGGTACGATTGAAACCATATGCAACGGGCGGAATGAACTTCAACAGTTCTTCGGATAAAGCAAGGGCATTCACATCTATCGTTGCCAAAAGTGCGTTCAAAGCCCGTCGTTGCTCAGCTCCGGGAATAGCCGCCGTAATTGTTTGCCCGTCGCCACGCACGGCATAACGATAGTCTAAACCGCCTAAAATCTTGCTTACAGCCTCGGTTTGATAGCGATGCAGGAAATACATCGGTACAAGCGTTTCATCCAGTGTCGAAAGCGGCTGTCCTTTGGGAATGTTATTCACTCCAAAACGGCTCAAAACCTCGCTCCGAATCTTCATCAAATGTTGAAGCTCATCTATTGCATTAACGCCGTTATCCCACAAATGCGCCGTTGGGTGCGCTCCGCCTTGTGGTCGTGCGTCTTCATCGGTCAGGAAGTAAAAGCCTCGTTTATGCGCATCGTTCAAAATGCCCTCTAAACCTTGCTTTTCGGCTTGATTTCCATTCTGAGAAAATTCCTCATACCCGTAGCGAATAGCAATTTTATCCCATTCACCAATACCGGTCGCATAAGCATTGGCAAGCGTTACAGCGCCCTTCCCATCTGTTTCGATTTTTGGGTGCGGATAATCCATTACCGACGAGCGCCCTTTTTCTCCCATTGTACTCGCAGAGAAATTATGCGCCAAGCCAAGCGTATGACCGATTTCATGGGCTGAGAGTTGTTTTAACCGTGCGAGAGCCATACTTTTGAGCGTTTCAGATACTTCCTTGCCATCTTCGTAAGCAGCAATTAAGCCCGATGCAATGAGGAAATCCTGACGAACTCTGAGCGAACCGAGTGTTACGTGTCCTTTCAAAATTTCGCCCGTGCGCGGGTCGATAATGCTTGCCCCATACGACCAGCCGCGAGTAGCGCGGTGAACCCATTGCACAACATTATATCGCACATCCATCGGGTCAGCAGAATCCGGCAGAATCTTGACCTCGAAGGCATTGATAAATCCAGCCGCCTCAAACGCCTGATTCCACCACGTTGCACCTTCAAAAAGCGCAGAGCGAATAGGTTCCGGCGCTGCATTGTCAATGTAATACACAAGTGGCTTTACAGCTTCGCTTTTGGGTAAATTGGGATTCTTTTTTTGCAGGCGGTGGCGCGTGATAAAGCGCTTCAGAATGGGCTGCTCAATCGGCGTGGCATAATCCATATAAGTCATCGGAAAATAACCGGAACGCGGGTCAAAAACCCTCATAGTATAGCCGTTTGCCTGGTTCAAATCGGGCAATTCGATAAATGAATGATGCTGGCGGACGCTGACAATCTGCGGTGTCGGCGTAACATCGCGGATAAACTGCCCCGCAGCATCGCCGGAAAACGTAATAATCGCTTCAAATTCGGAGTTTTTCGGAAAACTTTTCGTGCGCGGCATATACATTGCACATTGTTCAACAGCGAGTGTATATGCACCTTGACCCGTTCTGCGCAGTGTTTGCGCTACTCCGTGAGCATCACGCAAGAAAAAGCCGCTTGCATCAATCAACATTTTCCCCCCGTCTTCGGCTTCAATCTTAAAGCCGTATAACACTGATTGTGCAAAAGACTCCGCCACAGCACGCTGCTCGTTTGCGTTTGCCGTTACCGCACGAAAATTCAGATTCGGTTGCACCAACAGCAATTTTGGTCCGTGCCGTTCCAACCGCACAACACGTTCATTACTGAGTTGTCCTCTGTCCAACCCAATGTCGTTTGAGCCAACACCTTGCGGGAGCGAAACAGCATAGAGAAAATCACGGTTCAGTTGGATTTTATCCACTTCTAACCAGATTTTATCAGTCTTTGCATCCCAATAAAACGTCATAAATCCGGTGAATTTTTGCATTGCAGTAACTTTACCGGAATATGGCGCAGGAGCTTGCGTTTGCGCTTGTTGTGCAATAAGGATATTGGTAGTTATGATAACGAATAGCGCTGCAAGAACAGTAATAGAGCGGTTCATAGCGGTGTCAATAGTAGTTGAAAGAGTTCGTTTTTTTCATCGGTGTAAATTACACATCTCGCAGCAAAATCCCCATTTTTTGCATGAGAAACGTTGCATTTTTATTGGCGGCAACACCTGAGCGCAAGGTGTAATCAAAGTACAAATCGTTATTTTTCATAACACCTTCAAAGCAGAAATTCCGCACCAGTGAAGGAAATTCTTGCTCAAGCAAACCTATTTCTGTATCGTGCGTGGCAATAACAGCGAGAGAAGGGAATGCTATCATTTGCCTCAAAAGCCCTATTGTACCTGACTTCTTATCCGCAGAATTTGTTCCGCGCAAGATTTCATCAAGAATAATCAGCATTGGAGCCCCGGAGCGCAATCGTTCCGTTATCATTTTCAAACGCTGTAATTCCGCAAAGAAGTAGGACTCATGCCGCTCCAGCGAATCACTTGTGCGCATACTCGTTACGACGTGCATGACTGAACAAGAAAAGCGCTCTGCCGCGACGGGTAATCCGATATGTGCCAAGACTGTATTCAGCGCCAAAGCACGAAGGAACGTGCTTTTCCCTGCCATATTCGCCCCTGTGATAATGACTAATTTTCCTTCTTGCCCGGAAAGCGTCAGCGAGTTTTTCACCGCTTCATCTTGTGGCAAAAAAGGATGATACAAGCCTTCCGCAGCTAGTATTGATGAACTTTTGAATGATTCTGTTTTGTCAGAATCGGCATCACGTATCGTAGCCGGAACAAACTCCGGATGACGGAACACGAATCCCGCCATACTAACGAGTGCATCCATTTCCGCGAGTGCCTCAAACCACTCTTCAATCCTTGTTCCATAACGCTTTCGCCACTCGGAAAGCAGCCTGATACAATGCACGTCCCACAGAAATAAGCCGTTCAAAAGGATTGCACCGAATGGACTTTGAGAATTTTCAAATACACGAAGGATCAACGTCAGTTTGCGTAGGCTTTTTGCTGCGACATCGGCTTCGGAAGCGCATCGTTGCAAGATTGGTGAGTGGAAGCGAGAATGATTTTGCAATAAGCGGAGCAAACGAACATACTGAGCGAGTAACGATGCTGTACGGCTCATCATCGCTGTCTCGCGGCGTATTCTTGGAAAAAATATCGCCCAAATGCCGAAATGTGCAATAACAAAAGCCCAGAAAAAGCGCATTAAACCTGAATCCGGCATAACACCACCCCAAACTCCCACACCATTCGCCATAATCGGCAACAGCACAAGCAGAGCTGTAAACCACGTTTTTCCCAGCACATCCAGAGCGCTAAGATTCACGGAATCATCTAACCATCGCTGTATGCCTTGCTGCTCCTGCCCTGCGAGACCTTGCTTTGCTTCACTGGCAAGCCATTCATGGCGAAAGTGTGTGTCGGCGGCAAGTTCTCTTAGCGATTCATTCCTTGAGTTTATCAGGCGGACATCTTGAAGTGTTGTGGTAAGGTATTCCGCAAGGCGCTTGTAGCCTAGCGGTGTAACTGTTCTATTGATACGCTGAAAAAGAGAATGTTCGCCGAAAATATCAAGGTCTAAAGCAAAATCTTCCGCATGAGGCAGCGCCACATCTCGTTCCGTCAGGAATTCGCCGCCATGCGAAAATTCGGAAAAATCCCCCGCAAGCGCCGCTAATTCTCGCTTGACAACCCTGTGCATACCTTCAGCATAGCTCAGTTGCTCATGATGCCGTGCGTGCATCGTTACCAGTATCAAAAACATGGCAAAAGAAAACCCTAGAACTCCATACCAAAGACTGAGAGGAACAAGCGCCATAGCAGCAATTCCACCATTCCACGAGGCAAACCCACTGACAAGTGCCATAACAGCAATACATAATCTCGCAAGAGAAATTCGTCGAGTTATGCCCTTATGATAGGCGATACGGTCAGCAAAGAAGTGTTCTTGGTCGGTGTAAAATTGTTCAGGGTTTACTGCGGAATCTGAGGATAACGATGTGTTCGGTGGGTTCATGGCATCAGGAGATTTTTCACAGTGTCGAGGTTTGCGGCATCATCAAATATCGCCCGTATCGGAATTGCGAAGCCGGAAAGAACACTACTTTCTACGATACCATTGCCTGATTTTACAACAAGGTCGTACTTCATGGTCACAGATTCTAAGCGGTATTGCTCCAATACTTCCGTTTCGGGATTCACAATCCAGTATTCTTCCACGCCGTGCGCAGCATAGTCCATAAATTTTGTCGTACGGTCGTGTTCTTCGGTAGAATCGGATAACACCTCGACAATGAGGTCTGGTACCGGAAAGCGGGCTTGCTTGGGTGTAAAATGTAATGCTTTTTCCTTACGGAAGTAGCAAATATCAGGTTCGTAGTCGTTGCGGGTGAGAGAAATTAAGATTTTCTCAACTCCAACCAAACCAAGATTATGAATTTGCACATAAAAATCCACTAGGTGCAGTACTCGCTTTGTTACGAGGTTGTGCCGCAGCATGACAGGCGAATGATAGACAATTTCTCCATTGATAAACTCCATTTTGGTATTTTCATCAATAATGTCGTAGAAATGCTGTCGTTTTGCGTGTTCATCATGCAAAGCACGCTCAATCTCCTTCACAAGCAAGTAGGCTTGCGGCTGCGCGAGGATTTGGCTGACGATGGTGTTCATGGTTTTGGTGCAAGAATTATCTTTTGAATCAGTATTGAAGAGGCTTGCAGATGCTTTTGCAAGATACGATTTCTCCCTCAAAATCACAATTACGGATTCAGTGTAGATTAGACAACATTCAGAAGCCTGAGTTTATCGGGATTTCGCACAGAATACATTTCGGTAATGCCTTCATCATCGGCTTCCAGTGTCATCGCAGCAATAATTTTTCCCGTTTCTTTATGAACTGCAATTGCTCCCAACCGACCATTCAAGCAGCAAGGAAGCCACTCCGAAGGTTCATGCTTTGCAGCCCATTCTGCCACGTTCTTGAGTGCAGCGAGATTTTTCTCAATACCACGAACAACAATTCTCGAAGCGACCACTTTCCCGCCACCATCGGAATACATGACAATATCTTCTTTGAGTAGGCTGCGAAGCTCATCAAATCGCCCTTCCTGAGCAGCCGAGGCAAAGGCTTGAAAAAATGCGGTGTGGCGTTCCCGCGAAGCGGAAAAGCGTTTTTTGCCTGATTCTACCTTGTCCTTCGCACGTTCCATAAGTTTTCTGGCGTGAGATTCGGTAATATCAAGCATTTGTGAGGTATCGGAGTATGATTCATTGAATAAATCAGCAAGAACATAGACGGCTCTTTCAAGCGGAGTGAGAATTTCCAAGAGCCGCAGAAGCCCGATACTGACAGCATTAGCGGCATCAAACTCGTAGAAGCGTGATTCAGAGCCGTTATCAGGCAATGCCTCCGTCAGCGAGGAAGCAAGAGGCTCCGGCAGCCATACTCCCCAATACGATTCGGCGATTTCACGCTGCATTGCCTCTTTGCGCGTCAGTGCGCGGTTCACCACAGCTTTTCCGCAATATGCCTTCACATTGAGGATTTGTGCGGTGTTTGCGCTTTTTATTTCCCAGACTTTTGCCAGAACATCCTGCACAATGTCTTCCGCCTCAGCACGTGAGCCGAGGATATTGTACGCCAAGTGCAGGAAATACGGGCGGTATTGCCGCAAAGACGTTTCCAATGCAGAATGTGAAGAAACTACCATAACATTTTGGCTCAATAAGTATTGTCATTCATACAAATTCGCCGTATCAGCCTGAGCAAAATCCACCAGAAAATCCGCCAGATACGCAATAACGGCGTCCAAAAACGCTTTTCCTTTCTCAGGTGTAGATTTGTAGGGGTTGCCAACGCCGGTATCGGCAGAAATTTTTGTCCAAGGGCGCGGCGACCAGACTTTACCTTCGCGCATAGCCTTGATACGGTTTTGCTTTTGTTTGCCGTCGCCTGCTTCTTCTAAAGGTCGTACAAGCGTCGGCGCAATGTGCATCATCACGCTTGTTTCGAGTTCGTCGGCATGGTCTCCGGATTCTTCAAAAAATTTCGTGCGGTCGGCGAGTTGATACCAATTCGCCGCACAAAGAAAGACGCGGGTTTGGGGCTGTAATTCCCGAATCATCTGGCGAAAATCGTTGCCCCCGTGTCCGTTCAAAATCAGCAGTTTATGAACCCCCTGTACATCAAGCGAATGTACAATATCTGCCAGCAAAGCCGCTTGAGTGCTTGGGTTCATATTGATACAGAGCGGAATATCCAGTTGTCCGGTTTGTACACCGAAAGGAATACACGGCAAAACAATCACCTTTGCACCACGTGAATACGCTACTTTTGCAGCTTCAGCAGCAACGTAATCCGCCTGAATACAATCCGTGGCATAAGGAAGATGATAATTATGTGCTTCGGTTGCTCCCCAAGGTAGGATAGCCACCGTGTACTGGGTTTCTTGAACGGCTTTCCATGTTGTGGGAGCCAGAAGATAACGTCGAGGCATAGAAAAAATCAAAGATAGTGTTAAACGATAGAATAAATACTCGTGAGCGTTGGAAGCAGATGCAGATAATTCCACGTTCCCCAAGATGAAGTTTATTTGAAGGTGTGGTCTATACCCTATGTGCTAGCATTATAGAATCGTAAGGGATCTGCTTCGTGTTCTAGGATATAGCGCACCGTTCTTGTTTTTTTTTCATTTTTTGCCGCTATACGGCAAAGCAATAACGCCCACAAAGATTCAAACGGGATTGGCTCTACGTGTGCTTTTGCCTGCACTACATCACATTTGCGTGCATTATACAGCCAATGGTAATACTTCTGCGTTTTTCGCAACGTTTCCGTAAGTTCAAAATTACAGGTAACAGCATAATTGACCATGCGTAAAAAACATTGCACGCGGTAAGTAAAAGATTCTTTGCGTAGGTATTTTTCGTGATAGACCAAAAGTTCTTTCCCCTTAGTGTTCGCAGACTCCCAATCGCCATCTTCCATATAAAAAAACATCTGTGCAAGAGTAATGGCAATGTTATTTACATTACTTTGGTTTACACCGCTTTGGCTTACGCCGCTTTGGTTTAGATCAAGAAAAAATGGGTTTTGTAAAAATTTATGGAGTGAAAAACGTGGTTTGTATAAGGTGGGACGATACGGCATTTCACCACTAAGGACAAACCGAAGATACACTTCAAATAACCGCCATTTTTCTGCATATTCCCTCTCGAATCTCTTTATTGCCGGAGTCTGCATAACTCTCTCAAAAATTTGTGCGGCTTCGGCAAAATGCTGTGTGTGCATTGCCGTGAGAAAAAGATACTCGTACACTATCAGTATTTCCGGCATTTCCGAAGGAATTGATTGCAAAAGGCTCTGTGCGGCTGAGTTTGCTCGAGAAAAATCTTTTGCCATAAGTGCGTATGGAAGTGCTGCCCAAGCAAGATGTCCTTGTTCTTCATGTTCCATGCCATAGGGATATTTTGCCAGAACATGAACGGTAGTTTCTAATATTGTCAGTGCTTTTGTGGGAGATTCCTCGGCTTCAGCCAGATATTGCGCGACCTTAGCAGCATGGGTTTCAAGTCCATAGCGTGTTGAATCTTCTGGCAGACCTTCCATTGCTTGCTTGATAGCTTTTTGTGCAGTCAGACAACGTTCTTTGTACTCCGTATGCAAGATTGTTTCGCGGGATTTATAGACCTCAAGTTCTGCAATCAGTGATTCCGCATGAATTTCGGCATTTTGACGCTGTAGTGCTTGTTCCAAAAACATCTCAAACTTTTTGACCAATACCATAGAACCTTTTGAGGCATAATAGCTGCGTAACAAACGATATGCACCAATAGAAATATCATTCCAGCCAAGCAGTTCCGCTTCCTCAGTGAGTTTTTCCAAACGCTCAACAGCACTTTCTTTTGCCCCGGAATTCCAGAGAACCCAAATTATCAATTGCTCTTTCCAAGCCGCATAACGCCGACGATTCCGATGAGAAAAACGCTCGGTCGATAAGAAAAAAAAACCGTTTTCAATACGGTCTTTCAGACGGGATTTTAAGGTAAAGTACCGCGTCAGCGTTTTTTTATCACTGCTTTTGTAAAGATCTGTTGCAACGTCTTCTTCGGTTATGTGATTACCCTTACGAAGCGTTTCAAAGAGTTTATCATAATCGCTCGCAACTGTTTTACGGGGATAATAAATTGCGTCATACTTTGCGGGGTGCAGCGTAAGAATTCGCACCAAATCTTGTAAAGAACGCAACATAACAGAAGAAAATTGCCGTAAGAAAATAAAATAATTATTGCAAAATCCCCTGATTTACTGCCAAAGATTCCAAACAAAGTATGCCAATCCTAATGCTCCGGCAATAATTGCAGCAATTTGAACATTATAGACGCGATTTAATGTCATCAACGCCTCCATAAGATGGTCAATATCCCGCGTTTGAGTCGTTGTAATTTTTCGGAACGCCTGCCCCGCATAAATAGCTAAAGCTCCAAATGCAATTGCCAATCCCGCTATTATCATCGCAATAATGCTGCCCGTTCGCACGACCATCATAAAAAGAACAGCAAAACCGATGATAAAGCAAATAGAACCTATGATGCTTAAACGCATCGCCAAACCTTCGATAATGGCATTTTGTGCTGTGTCGAATTCATAACGTTGCTTTACCATAACATCCTCAATAAACGTAAAAAAGAGTATAAAAAATTGCAAGAATTTGACATTCAAGTTTACAGAAATTTGATATTTTATCCAAGTCTTATTGCAAATAGTATTTGTTGAGACAAGTAACTTACACAAGCGGCGCGGTATTTTCAAGAACTTTCGGAAAAAATCGCCCTGCGGCATTTGATGAAGGTTTTGTATTTTTGAATGCGCACGAAATAACGTATAATTTTTTCGACTCAACCGATTCCCTGCACTATGCAAACCGCACTCCCTTATCGAGTTTTGCTGTACTATAAATATGTCACTATTGCCGATTATGAAAGTTTTGCCGTGGAGCATCTTGCATTTTGCGAACAAGTCGGACTGTTAGGGCGCATAATCGTTGCGGAAGAAGGTATTAACGGGACGGTCTGCGGTACGCCGGAACAAACAGACGCATATATCCGTGAAATGCGTACCGATTCTCGCTTTGAAGACCTGTGGTTCAAAATTGATGAGGTTCCCGAACAGGCATTCAAAAAGATGCACGTCCGCGCAAAAAACGAGATTGTAACGTGGCGATTTGACAAAGAAATAAATCCGAATGAAATTACCGGTCAACACCTCACGCCGGAAGAGTTCCGACGCGCCATGCAAGAAGAAGATGTAATTATTTTGGACGGGCGCAACGGTTATGAATATGACTTGGGGCATTTCGAGGGAGCAATTCGCCCTGATGTGGCTTCATCGAGGGAGTTTCCGACATGGATTCGGGAGCATTTGGGCGCGTACAAAGACAAAAAAATTCTGACCTACTGCACAGGCGGTATTCGATGCGAGAAACTGAGTGGTTTTCTACTGGCGGAAGGCTTTCAGAACGTAGCGCAACTAAATGGCGGTATTGTTACTTACGCTAAAGACCCCGTTGTGCGTGGAAAAGGATTTGAGGGACGCTGCTATGTCTTCGACGAGCGAATATCTGTGCCGGTGGATCAAGATGACGATTTCCAAGTCGAATACTGCTCAACCTGCGGCAAGCCTGCGGATAACCGCGTGCATTGCTCATGGCAGCCGGAATGCGGGTATAAACAGTAATCGCCTTGGATCCTATTGAGAAACGATTATCGGACGTGTCTCAATACTACTATTTGTACGAATTCTCAGAAAATACATTCCATTCGGGAGACCATGAATAGCAATCGGGAACTCAAACCGCCCAACATCGTGCTTTGGTAATTCAATAGAAAATGCCACAACGCCTAAGGTATTGATAAGTTCAAGCCCAATGCTCTCGGTTGGTCTTGAAGTAATATAGGCAACGTTCAATTCGTCTCGTGCAGGGTTCGGAGCAATACTCTGGATGACATTATTACCGCTATTAAGTGCTAGAGCGACATCTCGAGGAAGTTGCCGCAACAATCCAAGTTGGCGAAAGATATTGGGCAAGTTGTAGTCTGTTCTAAAAATGAACCCCGGAGGACTTTTTGTCCCAAGAATCGAAATGGTGTTTTGTGTTGCAAAAATTGCCTTTGAGCGGAAACGCACCATCCCAATTTTCTGAAATGTGGGCGGTGTGGGCGCAGTACAAAAGAACGTTTTAATGTTACCGCGAATACCTACACTGTCTTCCTTAATCCTGCGTAAGGTCGCCGCCTCAAAGAACCCAATATTTTCCAGCCCAGTTGTGTCAATCGAAAGCATGAACGAGAGGCTGTCTGGTAATAAAGACCTTGTAAGCGCACCAAGCCACATCGGTGCAAATTCTAAACTATGTTCTTGACCATACTCTACGACATTATTGCGTATGCTTGCTTGAGCATCTAATCCATCAACAAATAAAGCCATGCTTCCCCTCTTTAGAGCTATCCGATTAGATATGGGAACAAAATTAATCGGACTTATAAGGGATAACGGAATGACTGGGCGCTCTATGGCAATATGGATATTAGTATCTTTTGTGAATGCCTTTGGCTTTAGAAGAATAAAACTACTATCATCATTTTTTGTAGAAAAGGTACAGTGTAAGATAGCATTATTGCCGGAGAAGGTTACAGAATCAGGTCGGCTTCCGTTTAACGTTTGCACTTGAAGGATTTGTACCAAATTTGTATCAATAGGAATACGACAACTAAGCGATGGAATCCCGTAATTTGCTGCAGGACGTTGTGTAACACTATGAGTGCAAAGAAATTGTAGTCGAAATGATTCAGGATAATAAACTGTGCGGGAAAAACCTAAAGAAACATTATATGGTCCGGTGTCTATCATATTCGCCTCCACCCCTTGAACAACACTTCTTAACAAAACGGTTGTAAATGCCGGAGTACAAATTTTATACGACGAAATCACGACAGGCTGGCATCCCGGATCAGGTCTTGTTGTATGACAAGGCACATCTACACGTGAACCGAATATCTGACAAGATGTTGTTGAATCAAGAACAAGCCCAAATGGCTTTGTAACAATTGTTGTATGTCTTTGATAGGTAGCATCGCCATTGAAGGAAAGCCCGGAGTTATTGATAGCATTTGCGACCTCCACATACGTTAAAGTGTTGTTGTTATTTGAGTAGCGAGGATTTGCATCGCAGAATGAAGACACATTACTCGTCCACGGCAATAGGGTATTTGTACATCTCTGCCCCAATCTGTATAACAGTATTTCGCTATTTGTTGATAAAAGATATTGATACAGAGCAGAGTCTGTAGCCCGCATAAATAGTGGTTGCCCAATAATAGTTGTACCAGCCTTTATCTGCACTTTTCCGTAACGTTTCGTACCTATTGTTGTGTCACCTATGACCGATTCTTCTATCAAACCGTTGTTGTGGAGATAAACAAACCTATTCCCAACCGAAAAATCCTTGATTGGAAGAGCCTGCTGTGACAATACTTTTCCGCAGGGCAAGAACGTCACCAGAAAGAAGAGAATAACGATTACACGCATACAATCTCTCACACAGATAAGATTAAAAAAACAGATTCAAGACTGTTCAAACACGACTATCGAAGGCTTAATCTGCAATAACGACATACCGCTTTTTGTCGGGAATAATTGTCAGCATCAACACCTGGTTTTCACGCTCAAGCAATTGCCTTTGCACCACATCGTTCTCTGCAAAGATACGGAGTTTTTTCCCTTTCCATTGAAGAGGCGGAGTCAAAATTAAAGTTAAGGGCAGACTGTAAACGTTATCCGGCAAGGCATCGTCAAGCGACAGGATAGCGCTTTGCAAAGCACCTTTAGAATCTCGAATATGCTCCAACGTTACTTTTGCCGCTTCTTTTTCCCGCAAATACACAACAGCATCCTGCATCCGCACAAGCCAAGGTTTTTCGGCACGAATAGCAGCAATATCCGATAATAAGTCCCGCACTTCATACGTATTTTCGTGGTCGGTCGGACCAATCATGTGATAGGTGAGAATAAGCCACGAACGCAAGTCTGTATTTTGTTTCAAATGCGGCAAGAGCTGTGAAGTGTTGTTGATAATAGTCTTATTGACTCGTAAAAAATCATACGCATCTTGAAATTCTTTCCGAAACATCATCAACGTCGGTAAACGATACCAATCCGGCACAGTCTCGTTATGTGGAAGGATATAGGGACTTTCCAAAGGATCAAACATTCTTGCGGCTAAAAAACCCGCATCTTTCGCCGCTCGTTGCGTTGATGCTTTATAGCCATAACCGCTCGGATAGGCATAGATTAGTGGGTTCAACCCGATTGCTTTCATCGAATCTTTACATTCGACAAAATTCGCTTTTGCATCCTCATAACTCAACTCGTCGTTATTGATATGCCGATGCCCGTGAGCAAAAAAAGCGATTCCCAAGATTTTATGCAAAGTATCAACAGCATTCCTCTTCTGATACACGCTCCAATAATGCTCCGATGTATAGTCGTAATCAATCGGCAACGCGGAATCAGCAACAATTTTGGGAACAACATTTTCCCATGGAACCATACGCGACCATGTATGGTCAAACGTCATTGATACAGCCGAAGTATAGTTTTTGTGCCACTTTGCAAAGGATACAGTCATTGTATCCGATAGAGGAGAGACAATTGCAACGGGAGCAGGAGTAACGCAGGCAACAAGGCAATATCCCATTATGACAAGAACATAAGTAATCTTCATGATGTTTTGACCCATAATTTCTACACTAAAAAAAACGATATGCACATCTTCATATCTTGTTCTAAACTACACAAAAAATACCCCAAACACAAGTTACCAAAAGTCATAGTTTGCACGAAAGCAAGATTTATCGTAAGTTCTACCGCATCTCGTCTAGAGTAACAATTGAGTACAAGACAAAACCATATTTTGCCTTCACAAAATTTATCGTCTATGGCAGCAGTTCTCACGTTTACCTCACTCGAAGAGGCACTGTACCGCATCGAAGAATATGCGCAACACGGCATAGAACCGAAATCGGGTGCATGGTCACTCTACAAAACTCTCAGTCACGGTGCTCAAAGTATCGAATTTTCCTTAGTCGGCTACCCATCGCATAAATCCTCGCTTTTCAAAGCAACCGCAGGAAAATTAGCACTACATATTTTTCTTGCTAAAGGCTCTATGTCACACGATATTACCGCTCCAATTCCAGAAGCACCTTCAATTGCTGATGAAGGCGACGCAATGCAAGGTTTCGTCAGACTGCAAGAAGCAGTGCAGAAGTTTTGGCATCACACTGGCGATTACAAAGATCATTTCGCCTACGGTAAACTCACGAAAGTACAGTATGACAAGATTCAAGCGTTGCATCTGGCGAATCATTTGACGGAAGGTTTCAGGTTATAGGTCTAAGGTTAAGAGCAAGTTTTTATGCACCGCTCAAGCAACCAAGCACTAAGTTAACAAGCTACTAACGCCCAATCTCTAATAACAAATCAACCAATGACTAATCAACCAATGACTAATGACAGCAAGCAACCTCCCGTTTTCTCGTCGTGGGAAGGCTGGTATGGACTGGTCATAGCAGTTTTTGCACTTGTTGTGATGCTGATGTGGTGGTTTTCTCGTGCATTTTTGTAAATTGAGGGTAGAGAGTTTTTGAACGGGTTATACGACTTTTCGGATTATCGTGGTTTTACATCGCTTCTTTTTTCTATTGTGCATTATTGGTTTTGGGGTATTCACCAATCTTCATTCCATTACTGCGCAAACAAATTCGCCGAAAACGAACAGTTTTTATAACGGTTCTACGACGAATCGCTTTCGTTTGCGTGTAGAAGAATTTTTGAGTAAGGGCGAACTCGATTCAGCGCTGATGTATATTCATCGAGAAATGACAACAACAAACAATGACACGCTTCAAATGGATGCGTCTTGGCATCTCGGTCGTATTTTCGGTCGGAAGGGCGAAACGACACGAATGTTTGAGTATTTTTTTCAAGCTCTTGATCGTGCAGAAAAGAGCAATAATCTCTCGAAAATAGCCTTGTACTGTAATGCGATTGGGAGCATGTATGCCCAATATAACCTACACAATTACGCGGAAGAATTTTTGCAACGCTCTAAATATATTGCAGAAACCTTGGGCGACCCGAATATGCTGGCACAGACAGAAGCCGAACTAGGCGAACTTTATGGTAAACGCGGACGCTACGAACTCATGCGTGACGCTTGTTTGAAAGGACTTTTCCTTATCAAAACGCCTAATCACTCTCCCGAAGAACAAACCTATTATGCTACTGCATATATTCATAATAAACTTGCGTGGGCGTATCTTTTTTTACAAGACTATGATAGCGCAGCAACACATTTAGATTCAGCATTGATGATGTATGCGCAGACACCTGTCAAGCGCTTTATTCCTGATGTCTATATTGTATATGCTCAAGTGTGCGTGCGCCAACAGCAATTTATGCGTGCGCTAGAATACGCGCGACGCGCTGATACCGCTATCCGACAGATGGGTATCACTATTCTCAAAATTCAATTGTACCGTACCTTTGCAGAAATTGCCGATAGTGTAGGAGATGCGCGATGCGCATATGACTATTTCCGACAGTCTGTTCAAGCCGAGCGCACCATTTTCTCGCATCAGGCAGTCGTCCAAAGCGATATTTTACGGCAGGAATATGAACGACGCTTGCAAACCGCCCAAGAGCAATTTTGGAAAAATATTCTTCTTTTTAGTCTTGCACTGACGCTCTGCATTGTCACGATTCTCATCTATTTATACCGACTCAAAAGCAAAACTAATCAACAGTTGCGCCGTCAACAACTTCTTCTCGAAAAACAAGCCGTTGTTATTCAAGAAAATAATACCCAACTCAGCACGAAAAACCTTGAATTAGAACGTTTACATACACTCAAAAATGAATTTCTTGGTATGGCGGCGCATGATTTGCGTAATCCCCTTCAAGGCATTGCTTTTTCTGCCGAAATTCTTCAAAGCCACGTTCCATCCGGTGATGCTCTTACCCACAAACACACTGAGCGTATTCTTACAGCAGCACAGTCCATGGGACAAATGCTTCAGGATTTATTAGATGTTAATAAAATTGAAAGTGGAACATTACACTTAACCCCCGAAAGCCTCTCGACAAGCTCACTTGAACTCATCGTTCAAAGTTTTTTTGACATAGCAGCGCAAAAATTCATCTTGCTCACGTTTGAAAACAATGCCCCGGAATCAAGTATTTACGCTGATTATCGTGCATTACAGCAAGTGATGAATAACATTATTTCCAATGCGATTAAATACTCACCACATCATAAAAACGTCCTGGTGAGTGTGGAGATAGAAAAACGCTACTCGTCATTAGATATCGAGTATTGGTCTCATAACACTGGTAGCACTAATCCACCAATGAACAGTTTTGTCCGTATTGCAATCAGCGACGAAGGTCCTGGTTTTTCGGAGGAAGATAAATCACGGATGTTTCAAAAATTTGCTCGTCTTTCGGCAAAGCCCACTGGCGGCGAGCCTTCGACCGGACTTGGTTTAGCGATTACCAAAAGCCTTGTTGAAGCGATGAACGGGCGGATTATTTGCAACAGCACACTTGGTCATGGCGCGACGTTTATTGTTTCGCTTCCACAGCAACAGTTGTAGATTTATTTTATACAATTCACCTCATTAACCATGATATTTTGTAGGGGTTAAATGCACCTTCTCGACTGGTTTGTTCTCGTCTCTGCACTCTCGTTTGTGGTTTTGTGGAGCATTCGCAAAAGCCGTCAACGTTCTAAAGGCTCAACCATGCACGATTTCGTGCTTTCGGGACGCGAAGCGCAATGGTACACTGTCGCTATTTCCGTCATGGCGACGCAAGCCAGCGCCATTACGTTTATTTCCCTGCCCGGTCAAGCATATGTGGACGGAATGCGTTTTGTACAGTCCTATTTGGGTTTGCCACTTGCGATGGTCATTTTGTGCATAGTTGCGATTCCGATGTATCATAAACTGAATGTTCTGACCGCTTACGAATTTCTCGAAAAGCGTTTCGACCTCAAAACCCGCACCCTTGCTGCTTCGTTGTTTCTCCTACAACGCAGCCTTGCCGCCGCAATTTCTATCTACGCACCATCCATTGTCCTTTCGATTATCATGGGTTGGAATGTAGGCTATGTAATTTTTGTTATCGGTATTTTAGTAGTGCTATACACGACATCAGGCGGGACGAGGGCTGTAAGCTGGGCACAATCCTATCAAATGGCGATTATCACGCTCGGTATGGTTTCGGTAGGATTTTTTGTAGTATATTCTCTGCCCCAGGACGTGAGTTTTTCTGATGCGCTGAGTGTTGCTGCGGTTTCAGGGAAATTAAACACGATTGATTTTACATTTGACCTCAATAACAAATATACATTTTGGTCAGGATTGTTGGGCGGGCTATTTCTGCAACTCTCCTATTTCGGTACCGACCAATCGCAGGTGCAACGTTATTTAAGCGGAGAGTCTGTTACACAAAGCCGATTGGGACTGCTCTTCAACGGCATGATGAAAATCCCGATGCAATTCGGCATCCTCTTTATCGGTGCGATGATGTTCGTGTTTTATCAATTCACCGCACCACCGCTGTTTTTCAATCAAAGTGAAGTTGAAAAACTACGCGGAACGCCTTATGAAGCAGAATATAAGAGCCTTGCGGAGGATTTCAACAAAGCTGCCGGCGTGCGGAGCGTGCGATTACGCGCCTACACAAAAGCCAATCGCAAAGGTGATGACACACGTAAAGAATCTCTTCAAAAAGAACTTGCCGCAGATGAACAAACACTCAAAGCACTCAAAAAACAAGCACAAAAACTCCTCGAAACAAATGACCCCAAGGCAATCACGAATGACACTAACTATATTTTTCTCACGTGGATTATCACGCACCTTCCGACAGGTCTTGTGGGCTTGCTTATAGCCGTGGTCTTCTCGGCTTCGATGTCCAGCGCCTCTTCGGAAATCAATGCTCTGGCTTCGACGACGGTGATTGATATTTACAGGCGGCTCTTCCAAGGCTCGCTCACGGAGGCGCGTTCCGTTTGGATTACACGTTTTGCCACGGTGATGTGGGGGGCAGTTATTGTCGGCTTTGCTCAATTTATGGGCAGTATCGGTTCGCTGATTGAAGCAGTAAACACGGTGGGTTCGCTGTTTTATGGGGCAATTCTGGGAATTTTCATGGCAGCCTTTTTCCTGAAGAATACAAGCGGTACGGCGGTCTTTACAGCAGCAATACTCACCGAAGCAATTATTTTTGCGCTTAATACGTGGACAAGTATCGGCTTTTTGTGGTATAATCTGATTGGTTGTGTGCTGGTGCTGGTGCTGGCATTGGTCGTATCACCGCTTTTTTCTCGCCCTTCACAAAACACAGAAGCCATGTAGATACAAGTTTACAAGGCTTTCATGATGATTCTGCAAAAAATAAGCACAAGTTAAAGCAAGGCAATCAGGTCTGAAGTTGTCATATCACAATCACGCAGAATTTTTGCCAGAATCCCCGGACCGAGCGTTTCTCCGCCATGAATGGGAATAACTGTTTTACGTCCGTCTTGATGCCGCAAAATATGATGACTGCCGCGAATACGATGCACAACAAAGCCGCCGCGCTGTAACGCTTTCAAAAGTTCTTTCCCTGATACTGAAGGTGAGTGTGGCATAGAGCTTTCTACTCTGCAAGTAACGAATCCGACTTCAAGTTGATGTGAATGCGCTGTATGCCGATAAATTCCATACCGGAACCTGATTCTGCCTCATCCTCAAGGCATAATTCTATGGCTTCCCGAATGCGTTCCATAAGCGCGTCAAGCGAACGCGCTTGCGTATGGCAACCGCGCAACTCGGGAACAGAAGCGACATAATAACCTTCCGCATCCCGTTCAATAACGACATTAAATTCACGACTCGGCAAAGACATACAGTATTTGGGGCTAATGATACAAAGAAAGGTAAACGATAATATACGCAATTTCCGATGAATGCCAAGACTTGAAAAGACAGTCATTAAAACACCAAAGCCTCGTAAACAGAGGTTTACAAGGCTTCTGAGATGAGATTACAATTCCCGAATTAACCCGGAAGTTTCGAGAAGGTTTTTTCGAGTGTGCCTTCGATTTGACCTTTCGCCATTTTGCCAAACATTGAGAGTGCAACGCCGACTTTTACTTCGTTATCAACGATTTCAAATTTGCCTTCCGACACAAGACCGGAGCTAAATGTCAGTGTATTGCCTTCCCATGTTGTATCACCGAAAAACATTTGTACATCCTGACGGGAAAGGACGTTATTAATCATAATTTCTTTCATTTTGTCAGCCGGTGTGCCGGTCGAGAAGGTTTTTTCGATGTCCATTGCGGAACTCCTGAATACGTGAATCAGAAAAAGGTGGATTGATTTTGTGCGCCGAATATACGAAAGTTTTTTCGGGATTGGCAACAAAATGTGAAGAAAAATTTTGTTAAGGTTGAATCAGTATTTGCCTTGTTGTCATACTTCTATCTGTACGTAAAACCAAGTAATAAGAACCGGGTGGTATATCATCAACACTCAGATAGATCTCATGAATTCCATATGCATACCTACTAAAATTCATTGATTTGACCACCACCCCCAAGGTATTCACAAAATGTATTTGTAGATTATCGGTTGAGCTCCCCATAATAAAACGTAGAGCAACATTGTTTACGTGCACTGGATTTGGCGCGATATATTTAATACTGATACCTCCTTGAGCAATTTGCTTCAATATCTCAGGCTCCAAAGAAAGCTCTGAGAGCCCCTGCTGGCGTAATACCATCTCACTAGGCAAATAATCTATTCCTCTTTCGCTACTTTTTGTTGAAAGTGTCAATGACATAGTTTTACTTAATAAAGATTTAGAACGAAAAACAATCCTCCCTATTGTGTAGGGGAAAGGCTCTGACACCGACGAAGCCGCAAAGAAATATTCTCTTTTACCGTTATTTGTAGTTATTTGTGCTGGGATAATTTTTTCCGTTGAGTTTATTTTTAATATTTCAAGGCTATCTAAGTCTGTTGTGTCAAGAGCTAAGCTAAATGAAGGTAATGGCATTTTGACATTAGGCACTAAACTAGATAAGCCAAAGGCTATTTCATTTCTTTGACCAAATGACAGGGTATTGTAGGATGATTGCAAAAAAAAGTTCAATTTTATTCTTTGTAGAGATAGATTCAATGGAGTAACAATCATATCAATTTTGGGCATCTCGCTAGAAACATATTTTACATCATAATCAGTGACATTAAGAACAATAGACGTATCATTGACGGCTTTTGACTGTAGATCTACATAACCAATATCAACACCACTAGAATCCACTAAAAATGTGCAGTAGAGAATAGCTTGACCGTTACTATAACGTAGGGAATCAGGCTTATTGCCTATACTGGTTTTCAGAGCAATAATATCTATCAGTGAAGAGTCGTAAGCAAATGAACATTGTACTGAGCGAATACCTACATTATTAGCAGCACGACCAGTTATGGAACTACTAAGTTTCAGCGTCACTCGTTGAATTTGTCTATAACTAATAGTCTTACTCGCTGCGAACCACCGTAAGAAATAAGGACTTGCGATTCCGTCAATTCTTATTGGCTTTCCACGTACTGTTCCCGCAACCAAACGATAGACAGAATTTTGAAATGGATAGCAAACTGTAAACCAACCAGCTCCCCTATATTCTGATGGTCGAGATGCACCTCTACCCGGGAAATACTCAAGGCGACAAATCTGACTGCTATCTCCAATTTCTGTTATCCCATACGGCTTAACAAGCCGCACACTCCCCCAGTTTGAGTTCTGATTGGCTCTTCTTTGGCTAGAGTAATAGAGCATTAACGGACTGGAAATGGTTTCATCAATATCTCCGCAGGCATTGCCAAAGCTAAAATTGAGAAAGGAAATACCAAGTGCATTCTGACACCTCTGCCCCCAAACATAACTAATTTGCTCCCGTAACAAAGTTGGATAATACTGAAAAACAGTATCCCCATTCGACCGCATATACAGACGTTCATATCTATTTTCATGAGTTAGTCCCACAATACCATATTGAATTCCATTGATAATGGTGTCAGCAATTACTTCTTCCTGAAAGGTTGAATAGATAAATTTGTTCCCGACTGTATAGTCTTTTACAGGCAATTGCTCTTGCGCGTAAATAGAACACACTGCAAACAGTAGTGTGACTGGTATTAGTCTCTTTACCGATGTGATTTTTTTTACAGCAAGAAGATAAAATGCAACAAAGATATTCATGTCACAGCCGAACAAAAATTGAATCCATTGTAATTTTGTGTCAAAGGGCTCTTTTAAAGACACTGCCAAAAAATAAAGTAACTTCACTTACACCGCATCCAAATTCATCGGCAGCGTCCGAATCCGCTTTCCTGTCGCAGCAAAGACCGCATTTGCCAAAGCAGGCGCAAGCGGCGGCAATCCCGGCTCGCCCACACCGCCCGGTGCATTTAGGCTCGGCATAACGTGAATTTCCATTTCCGGGACTTCATTGATTCTGAGGACGCGGTAGGTATCAAAATTACTCTGCTCTGCACGACCGTTTTTGAACGTCATCGCGTCTTTCAACGCTGCTGTTAAACCCATGATAATATTCCCTTCCGTCTGCGCTTTGACGGTATCGGTATTAACGTGCATACCGCAATCCAGCACCACAACTACTTTCTCAACACGCATTTTCCCGTCTGAACCACGCCCCACTGTCACTGCATGTGCAGCAATACTCTCGAATGACCGTGCAACAGCCATGCCGCGACCTTTGCCCTGAGGAAGTTTTGCGGACCACTGTGATTTCTCTTTCAACATCTGCAAGACCGCTTGGAATCTTGCACCAGTCGAATTTGGTGCGGGGTTAGCTTTTGCGAGAAGCTCCAATCGGAATTCCAATGGGTCTTTCCCCGCAGCATGAGCAAGTTCATCCATAAAACTTTCATGCCCGAACATATTTGTCGAAGCATAGACCGAGCGCCACCACATAACCGGCGTGGTTACGGGCGCATGAGCAAATTCCACCGCAAAATTCGGAATACCGTAGGGGCTGTCTTCCGGCTCCACACCTTCGGTTGCCCAGTCATCTGCTTTACCGGCGGTATCTTTTCTGCCTTGAAATTGAATTGACGGTCCGACTATTCGATGACGAATACCTGTAACAACACCATTTGCATCCATTGTTGCCGCAAGAGCATTTACCATACCCGGGCGAAACGGACCTTGGGTAATATCGTCTTCCCGCGTCCAGACAAGTTTGACAGGCGCTTTGACTTCTTTTGACAAATGTACCGCTTCAATAATGAAGTCGTCCAAACCTCCTTTACGACCAAAACTCCCTCCCAAAAAGAGCGGATGAACACTAACGGTATCAGCAGAGATTTTGAAATGCTCCGCCACAGCCCGTTTTGTCCAGACAGGACCTTGCGTAGAAGCCCATATTTCCACACTTCCGTTTTCTTTGAAGTGTGCGACAACAGCTTCCGGTTCCATCGGTGCATGAGCCACAAAAGGCGTTTCATAAACTGCTTCGAGCGTTTTTGCTGCCGTCTTTTGGGCTAAGGAAAAATCACCTTTTGAACCCTCAACACGAATACCGTCTTTTGCAGCTTGAGAACGCATTTCCGCATAAAAACTATCGGTCGAGAACGTATCGAAGCCACTTGTATCCCACGAGATATTCAGCGCCTTGCGTCCTTTGAGTGCAGCATAATATGAATCAGCAATGACAGCCACGCCCTCCAGAACCGAACCAAAAAGCGGACGCTGCGACTTGACTACACGCTGTACACCTTTGATTTTTAATGCTTTGGCATCATCAATTTTTATCGCTTTTCCGCCTACCGTCGGAGAACGCTCTATTGAAGCATAGACCATACCCGCAACACGAGCATCTATGCCGAATTTCGCCGAACCATCTACTTTCATCGGAACATCGGCACGGGGAGCGGGTTTACCCAAAATAGTAAAATCCTTCGGGTCTTTCAATTTGGGATCTTTGGGAACAGGCATGGTTGCTGCCTTTGCAGCAAGTTCACCGTACGTGAGCGACCGTTTGCTGGGGGTATGAATTATTGCACCGTTTTCCGCATAACACTCACCCGCGGGAACATTCCACGTCGTTGCCGCGGCGGCAATCAGCATTTCCCGCGCCGCAGCACCCGCCGTGCGCATTGGCTTCCAAAGCCGACGAACACTGCTTGAACCGCCAGCATTCTGATTGCCATGTTTTGCGTCACCTTCGGTTTGCACAATCTTCACATTCTCCAATGAAATGCAGAGTTCTTCCGCCAAAAGCGCAGGCATAGACTGAAACGTCCCTTGCCCCATGTCGGGTCGTGGATTAAAGAGCGTTACCGCGCCTTTTTCATCAATCATCACAAAAGGCGTAATTTCATGTTTCCCATCGGCAATCAAAAGTTCATGTGCTAACGATTCACCATCGGTTGGTTCGCCGGCATGAGAAGTCTGGAAACCCAGCACCAGTGCTGTTCCGGCAGCAGCAGATGTTTTAAGGAAATTGCGGCGGTTTTGTGGAATGACGGTACTCATGGTGGTTTTGCGAAAATTGGAGAGACTTAATTAAGTGTGATAAGTGTTTTTGCAACGCTGGAGCTTTTGTCTGCCAGACTATTTTGGGGATGTTGACGGTCAAATTGCTTTTTGAAACAGAATCAGTTTTTATCGGTGCTTGGTCTTACGCGGTCTCCCAAGTGATTTTTCGGGGACAACCGCAATAACTTCAATTTCCAATAACCATTCTTCACCGAAGAGTTTCGAGACAACAACCGCCGTACTTGCGGGGCGCGGCTTTACATTTGCCAATACTTCTTCTCGAACTTCTCGAAAAGCGGCTATATTCCCTGCATCCGTGAGATAGGTATTCATTTTCACAATGTTTGACCAATCTGCTCCCACTGCCTCTAAGCCAGCCTTGATATTAGCAAACACTTGCCGTGTTTGTGCGCGAATATCGCCCTTTCCGACAACATTGCCAGCCGTATCTTGCGAGACCTGACCGGAAAGAAATATCATTCTGCCGCCCAAGACTTCAGCAACATGGCTATATGCCTTTGGTTGAGACATTCCGGACGGATTGCTAAAACGGACAAGATGACCTGCTTTTTCTTGTGCAAACGCAGGCATACCAACACTTCCGAACAGGAGAAAAGCAAGAAATAACGAGGTTTTCATCGGATACAAAGAAAATGTGCAAAAGGTTTATTTACTGCCCGAAGGCTTCATTGCGGCTGCGCGGTGTATGGCTTTACGAATACGCGAGTATGTACCGCAACGGCAGATATTTCCTTGCATGGCGGCATCTATTTCATCATCGGTCGGAGCAGGATTTGATGCTAAAAGCGCTGCGGCAGACATAAGTTGTCCTGATTGACAATACCCGCACTGCGGCACTTGCTCTGCTATCCACGCCTGTTGCAAAATATGACTTCGATCCGGCGAAAGCCCCTCAATCGTGGTTATTTTCTGTCCTGCAGCCGCAGAAACAGGCAATGAACATGACCGTACCGGAGCGCCATTCAGATGCACCGTACACGCACCACATTGCGCAATGCCGCATCCGTACTTTGTTCCTGTCATGCCGAGCTCATCGCGTAATACCCACAAAAGTGGTGTATCCGGCTCTGTATCTACCTTGAGAGCCTTACTATTGACGTTGAGTGAAATTTGTGCCATAGAGACTGCTGGAAAATGTGTAAAAAAGGCGTAAAATCGTCATTATTGAAAAAATATATTGCGGAATCTTGCTGCAATATACGCAATTCAATACCAAAAGATGCAAGACTTCAAGACAGCATCATATCTCGTCTTCCTCGTCGTCGCTCATGTCATATTCCACTTCAAAAAATTCTCCCGTTTCTTTATCTCGGGCAAAAGCAGAGCCTTCGTCGGCATCCAGAAGTGGAATGACATCGGCATCAAAATTAGCAATCGTATTGACATCATACACGGCGATGTTTTCACCTTCGCTCATATATTCCGCCGATTCATCCCCTGCCAAAAACCGCCAGCCGCTATCATTTTCGTAACCGGGCACTTCGCGGTACATAAAACCGACCTTGCGTCCTTCAACGGTAATTTTGTCCGTTGCAAAGCAAGCACCATAGCCCTCTGCAAGCGGTTTAATGTCGTCAGCATTAAGTTTATATTGTTTAGGTTCCATTGTCTTGGTTGTTGATGATAAAAATGTTGTTGTTTCCTTCTTTGGGGGGAGAGTTTCGAGCATTCGTTTCTTGGCTGCTTCATTCCTGAATTTCAGTGACACGCTTTTGAACATACCGCTTTACGGCTTGCAAAATTCCGGCGATTTGAAAAATATCCTCCTGTGTTGCCACAAACGCATCGCTGACCGCATATTCTCTGCCTTCCAAGACCACAAAGAACCAATTTCGCCCGACAAATATAACATCCATACATCGGATCGTCATCGCCGTTAAGTGTTCGTGCAACCAGCATTTCCACAACAACTTGTGCTAACGGGTCATCACTGCTGCCACGTTCTTTTTTATACTCATGCAGAAAAAAAAAACGGGCGGCGCGGCTCTACTCGCCCCATAGCTATCATAAAATCTACCGTTCCGCCAATACGAATAAGTTCTCCTTTCGGGTTTTGAACTATAGCTTCCAATTTACGCTGCGTGAAGGCGCGAAAGCGGCTTTCATCAAAATTGATGATTTGCATAAACGGTCCCAAAAACTTGAATTTGAGTTCATTTTCATTCCAAAATGCCACGTTTGCTGCGAGTATTTGCCGTTGTTTTTCAATAAGTGCTTTTTCTTCTTTGCCGCCTGTAAAGGTGTGTTTGAGCAAGGTTGACAGCGAAGGATTGCTCTCCACTTGACGTAAGGCGAGACTTTGTTCGACAATATCAAGATTCCACGATGAAAAAGCGTGTAATGCCAATTTAGGTGTTTTGAGTTTCATTGTTCATCACTGCTTGAAAAACGACAAGGTATGGTTTTTGCAAACTTACGATTTTTCTCTCAAACTCGCTCCAATCTGCTTTTCCTCATTGACCTAAACGGTCGGTAATTCCACAATAAACGTTGCGCCTTTTCCCAATTCCGACTCACACCAAACTTTGCCGTTCATCGCTTCAACCATACGTTTGACAATACTCAACCCCAGACCGGTACTGTGTTCGCCGCCTGTCGGACGCGCCGAAAGCCGAGCAAATTTCCCGAAAAGTTTTTTCTTATCCTCATCTGATAAACCAGGACCTTGATCTTGAACAGCAATGCGAAGAAAGGTCATAGGTGCAAGGGTTGACGGAAGAGATGATAGCGGCGAATACTCTTCCGTGCTGGTGTTGATAAGCCTTACAGTAATTCGTTTATTCGGAGGAGAGTATTTAACGGCATTAGAAATAAGGTTTTCCAAAGCCTCGGTCAGAGCCGTTTTATCGCCCATGACCGAAACGTGTGCGGCATTATTTTCATAGCTGAGTTCAAGCGCTTTTGCCGATGCTCGGTCGTAGTACTCCCGAACCAAACCACTGGCAATTTCGTTCATATCAAGTTTTTCGACGGTAAAAGCAAACTGTCCTGTTTCTATCGCATTGACATCCAGCAAATTTTTGATGATTTCCATCATTCGTCCTGAGGTTGCTAAGATAGTCTCTAAGCGTTCTTCAAGTTGTTCGGATGTGAGTTTATCACGGTAAGAAAGGACTATAGACGCTGACATGGTAATCGAACTCAATGGATTCTTCAAATCATGCGCAGCAATCCCCAAAAACTCGTTTTTTTCACGATTAAGGTCTTCAAGTTGCAGATTTTTTTCTTGTAAGGTGGTATTCGCAATTTCAATTTCCCGAGATTGCTCGTCTAAAATTCGTAGTTGACGCTGAATTTCGGCATTGCTTTCTTCTAATGCCAACGTTCTTTCGCGCACTTTTTCTTCTAAACGTTCGTTGATTTCTTGTTGCAAACGCAGTGCATTTGCTTGCGCGCGCTCTTTTTCTTTTTTCAGCCATCGATATTGCGCAGCAAGACCAAAAGAAAACAATATCCCCTCAATAGCCGAGCCAATCTCAACACTGTGCACAGTAAATATCGTATTGGGAACAAATCCGATGTTTCGCAAAACCGTCGTCAAAGCACCAATCAAAAACGCCGCCAATGCTATCGGGAAATATATAGCACTGCGATTGCCACGCCGCATAATAACAATACTGCTGACAAAACAGAGAATGGAAACAACAAAAACAATGACTGCACCGGAAATTGCCATCAGCCGATACGGCAACACAAATACTCCCAAAGCACCGCTCACCCCCAGTATTCCCGCTCCTACATGAATCTTGTCTAGCAGTGGTGCATAACGAAATGTTTGTAAGAAAAATCGTCCAAAAAGTGCTAATCCCGCGTAAGCGCAAAAAAGCGCCACCAAGGTCAGATTATTGAGCAAATATGGCATATCCCCAATAAGATAAGCAGCGTATCCGCTAATCGAGGCGTAATACCACACCGAAGCAAGCATATAAACGACAAACAGTAGATAGGACGATACCGTCATGGCAAAAAACAGCACCAAATTATACGCCACCATTGTCAGCATAGTCCCGAAAAGCGCTCCGTAGAACATATCAAAGCGCATATTGTGGCGCTCGAATGCACCGCGAGAAAAGAGTGTTATTGGCATTTGCATCGAACTTTCCGTCGCAACCCGTACGTAGATTGTTCGTGGCAAGGTATCGTGAATATTAAGTGGAATAACAAAGTTACGATGAGGAATGAAGCGCTTTTCAAAGGGGATTCTATCACCGGAACGAAGGATATCTAGAATAGGAACTGGAGTGTTTGGAGAATGTTGTTTGACGACAATCGTGATAGAATCTAAAGGAGGATAATCAATTTCTACAAGCCATGCACCGACAAACGAGGTCATCATATCCGTTGTTATCATTGGTTGCTTGGGCTGTTGTACAGTAAAACGAAACCAATACACTGAGTGAGTAAAACCAAAACTCGGCTTATCGGAAGTCACCGAACGCCAACCAAGTGTGCTATCGTTTGTGATGCACTCAGGCATTAGAGTACCGGAAATATCTTCGAGATATTCCATAAAACGTGTCCCAACAACAAGAACCGTATCTTGTTCAGGAAGATGGAGAATAGAAACATTTTTTCGCTCAGATGCTGTTTGAGCCGACAACATAGAATAAAAATACAGACTGCATAACACTACGCCGATTGTAGATACAATGATGGAAATAAGCCGTTTTCGGCGCATATATCCTCCAAAAAATTCTCTGAACACAATGAGTTTATTATGCAATCTTGCTTAGGTACATTTACTTTTCAGGTTCTGTACAAAATTATCTTGAACTATCTGCACAGATAAGTTTGAATGCAGCGCTCAACTCGTCGGTAATCAAAACCGTTAACGTCTCAATGCTGAAGTAATCTTGCTTAGGCAATACTAACGCGGGCAGATGGTCGGTGATAGATGAAACATCGGATGGTTTAAGCATGAACACTGTCTTGATAATGGTAGGTACTATTTCGATGGTGATTGGACGCGACTGACGCGGCAGGCAAATCAACAAAAAATACGGATCCTTCGCCCAGTACAGATTCACACCACACTGTGCCATTCATTGCTTCCACCATTTTTTTGACGATGCTCAATCCCAGTCCCGTACTGTGCTCACCGGCTGTCGGACGGGCAGAAAGGCGTGCAAATTTTTGGAAAAGTTTATCTTTATCTACATCTGATAGCCCCGGTCCTTCGTCTTGGACTTCCAAGCGAATCTTCTTTTCGTCATCGAGATTATTCTCTTTTATCCGCACAAAAATTGACTTGCCGGAAGGAGAGTATTTCAGGGCATTAGAAATCAAATTATCCAGAATTTGCGGCAGTAAAATAGCATCTGCAAGAACAATAGGCGAGGATACAGCCGAATAATGGAACGTAATTCCTTTGGCGACAGCACGTGTATGATAGTTTTCTAATATCGCTTCTGTTGCCACACGCATATCACATGGAACAAGACTAACAGGCATTTTACCTGTTTCTAAGGCATTAACATCGAGCAATTTGGTGATAAAATCAATCATCTGCTCACTCGCACTTTGAATTTTTGCCAAATAAGCAAATTTCTCTTCATCAGTTAAATTCGGATACCGACGCTGCAGAAGTTTAATTGCTAAAAGCGTGGAAACAAGAGGATTGCGAAGGTCATGTGATACAATTGCCAAAAGATCGTTTTTTTCTTTATTCAATTGCAGAAGTTCGTGATTTCGAGTAATCAAAATATCATTTGCCTCATCAAGTTGCATATAGGCTTGCTGCAATTCATGTGCTTGTTCATGTTGCATCAGCATTTGACGCTGAATTTCTTCATTAGCTGCTCCTAAGCGCTGATTGGTTTCGGTCAAAACCTGTGTCCGCATTTGAACAAGATTTTCCAAACGCCGAGCATTTTCACGGAAAGCATAAATACGCGCTCGGTATGTCAATACTCCAATCCCCAAAAGACTTATCACCAGAACTAAGCGAAAATACCACGTTCCCCACCATGGTGGCGTAATAACTAGATGCAATACAGCGCCTTCCATATTCCAAATACCATCATTATTACTACCTTGCACGCGAAACGTATAGTCGCCCGGCTCTAAGTTTGTATAAATAGCTTCGCGTCTTGTACCAGCTTCAACCCACTCTTTGTCGAAATTTTCAAGAATATAGCGATATTGATTTTTTTCTGAGCCGATAAAATTTAGTGCCACAAACGAAAATGCGCAATTAGAGTGTGTGTAAGGAAGCGTAATCGTTTGACGTTCGGTGATAGTCGTATCAAGCTCTAAACTCCGTCCAAATACTTTAATATCTGTTAAAACAACCGGAGGAATACGCCCATTATCATGGATAGAATCGGGATGGAACGCATTAAAACCGCTAATTCCTCCAACATAAAACCAACCATCCGAACCATGCAAGACCGCATTTCCGTTAAATTCGTTACTTTGCAAACCATCTTGTTTTGTGTAGGTCTTGAAAGAACGTTTATCCGGATGAAAACGCACTAATCCTTTGTTTGTCGTCAGCCAGAAATATCCGCTCTTATCTTCCAAAATACCGTAAATTACTTCGTTTGGCAAACCATCATCTTCGGTCACAACGCGAATTGTTCCTGTTTGCGGACTGATACAATTTAATCCATCCAAGGTTCCAGCCCAGATATTACCACGTTTATCTTCATGTAAATAGCGAATAGTATTGTTACTCAAGCCGCTTTGTTCGCCCTGCGGTGTCTCAACGTGTCGATAAGAAGCCTTGATAACGCCTCGTTCTTTATCAAACGCCACGACTCCTAAATTCGCCGTTCCCACCCAAAGCGTGCCGTCCGAAGCGTGCAACACGGCACGAATGGCATCGGGAATTCTACTCTCGCCCGTGGCAGTGAGGCTGTCATTGAAAATAAAGCGATAGGAAACAAACGACTGCGAAGATTCATCAAAGCGACATAATCCTCCCAGATTCGTTCCTATCCACAACACTCCATCGCGGTCGAAATACAAAGAGCGAATAGTATTATTCGAGAGAGAACGAGCATCTTGAGGATTATGCCGATATACCTTCCGAATATTTTTCTTCGGATGATAAGCAAACAAGCCATTTTGTGTTCCAATCCACAACGTTCCGTCTTTGGCGGCAGCCAACGCCCAAACATCTTCGCTTGCTAAAACAGTATCCCGCTTGGGAGCATAATTATGTCGCTCAAAAATACCTTCTTTACGGAGAAACCGACTAAGACCGCCATCAACCGCTCCCACCCAGATGTTACCTTCACTATCCTCACAAAATGTCCGTACGACATCCGATGCGAGGCTTTTCGGATTAAGTGGCTCTCGATGATAGACGGCAAAACGATGAGCTCCGGCAGCATATTTATTGACTCCGCCGGTCGCAGTCCCTATCCACATCGTGCCGGCATTATCGCAAAAAATCCCCCTGACGGCATTATCACTTAAACTCGGTATATTCAACGGCTCATGGACACAGGACTTGACCTCACCACTCAGTCGGTCATATACTCGAATTCCTCCACCCTCCAAACCAATCCATACTCGCCCTTTGTGGTCAGCAGTGATTGAGAATACATCGTTTGAGGAAGCCGTCATTGGTGAACGCTTTTGTTCATAAAAAATACGCTCCCAACGGTTTGTGCGAACGTCAAGCCGAATAACACCAGCACCATACGTTCCTATCCACAGAAAACCTTCTTTGTCGGCGTACAATGCTGAAACGCCATTGCTTTCTACAATACGATTTCCTCCACTGTAAGCATTCAAACGACGACGTGTTTGCTGACGAGGTTTTTCCACCTGTGAGTTAGTCGAAGTAACATTCATCTGCCCTTTCATCAAAGATTTGTCGTCTGCCTCAAACACAACCCGAACAAAGGAAGAATCAATCGGATTAAAATAGCAGAGACCTCCACCCATTGTCGCAATCCACAAAGTCTTATCAATATCTTTCTCAATCGCATACACTCTATTTGCCGGAAGACTTGTGGGATTCTGAGGGCTATACATGAAAATTTTTGCTGTTCCTGTTTGCGGATCAAAAAGATTCAATCCGCCGCGCTCCGTACCAACCCATATTTTACCATGATAATCCTCACAAAGCGCATGAATTCTGTTGTCGGAAAGTGTTCGTGGATTAAGTGGATCATGAAGATATGCGGTAAAATGGTCATTTTTTTCATTGTATCTGTTTAAGCCGCCGCCGGCTGTTCCTACCCAGAGTGTTTGATTATGGTCAACAAGCAAACTTGTAGCATAATTATTGCGCAGCGAGTATGTTTTTTTGCGGTCATGACGAAAAACTTTCATTTCATATCCATCATAACGACAAAGACCATCTTGCGTTCCGAACCACATAAACCCATGCCGGTCTTGCATGATTGAAAAAACAGTATTTTGCGGTAAGCCATTGTCAATCGTCAGATGCTTAAAAGCAATTTGTGGCGTATATGCTCCCTGACCGAATGTCTCTGCAACATTCAGTAATACAAACAACAGGAGTGTCAGACGCGTGTACATACAGTCTCGAAAGCAAAATGAATAACTTTAGGAAGCTCGTCGGGAGCTTTCCGCGCTGGGCATACCCAAAGAACTATACACTATTTTCACAAACAACGCTCTAAATACTATCGGATTTAGCTTTTACGAATATCTATGAACAAAGATACAAAAGCAATACAAGGCAGACAAAGGGAAGTGTCAAATTATCTTTGAATACGTGTTATTCTTTTGCAACGGGTAATTCGACAACAAAGGTTGCTCCCTGCCCCAATACGGATTCACACCAAATCTTGCCGTTCATAATCTCAATAATTTTCTTGGTAATGTTTAATCCTAATCCTGTACTATGCTCGCCTCCGGTGGGCTTTGCCGAAAGGCGAGAAAACTTACCAAAAAGTTTTTCTTTATCCTTTTCGGAAATACCTGGTCCTTCGTCTTGTATTTCCAAACGGATCATCGTTACTTTTTCAGCCGTCACGCCTTCTCGCAGACGGATGCGGACCGTACTGTTGGGAGGCGAATATTTCACGGCATTGCTCACAAGATTTTCAATAGCCTGAGGCAATCCAAATTCGTCAGCAATGACATACAAAGGTCTTTCGGGTGTATCCAAGAGTAGTACAATTTCTTTTGCAGCAGCTCTGAGGGTATATTCTTCAATTATATGCTCTGTTACAAAGCAGATATCAAGTGGCACAGGATTAATCGCCATTTTGCCCGTCTCAATTGCATTCACATTCAGCAAATTGGTAATCAGAAGAAACATACGCTCCGCCGCACGATAAATCTCGTTGGCAGCTTGCCGAGCGCTTCCTTCATCTATTCCTGTTGCCATGAGCTCAGCAAGTCCTTGAATCCCCGACAGCGGACTTTTCAAATCATGCGCCACAATTCCCAAAATCTCACTTTTTTCACGACTTGCTTCTTCTAACTTTTTATTGAGACTTTCGAGTTCCTGATTTTTTGTCCACAGTTCCAATTGCGCCATTTCTAACTCGGAAAATGCAGCCGCAAGCTTATTATTTGCCGATGAAAGTTGGATTGCCCGCACTTCTAATTCCGCCGTTCTTTCGTGCACACGCTCTTCGAGCAAAGAATTTATCTGTTGCATCTGCAATTGAGCTTGACGGCGTTTGGTAATGTTCCTCGCGACAAAACTAACACCAATAATTTCACTTTGTAAATTGCGTACGGGATTATAATGCACTTCAAACGTTAATATCTCCGAAGGTTGCGAAGGATTAGGTATATCCATATCAAAAACCACGGATTTACCACGCATTACCTGAGCAAAATCTCGCTCTACCTCCTCCAATGGGATAGGCGAGTATTGGCGCATATCCATACCTATTTCCGGCTCAACATGAGGTATCATTGCGCGCATTGCCCAATACGCCGTTTTGTTAAACTGCATCACCCGAAAATCTGCTCCCACCAGCATCATAATTTCTCGTGTCGAATCCATCATACTTTGAAGCGTTAGCTCTGCTTGGAGCCGCTCTTCTGCCTGCTCACGAAGTTGATTCGTAACATCGTATTGCATTGCTACGAAATGCTCACATTCACCAGCAGCATTAAACACGGGCGTTATCGAAAGATGCACCCAATACTCTCGCCCTTCCTTTGTGTAATTGAGAATATTGCCCTCAAACGACTTGCGTTCCCGCAACGCAATCGCAATTTCCTTAATAGTGTGAGGATTGGTATTATTCCCCTGCAATATAGCTCCGGGCTTTTGACCAAGTATTTCTTCCTGTGTGTATCCGGTGTATTGCTCAAATTTTGTATTGACAAATTGTACTTTTCCGAAAACATCAGTAATAATGACCATCTGTGCGGTATTGTCAGCCACAATGGCAAGAAACTCTTTATGCTTGAGTGACTGTAATAATGCCTGCTCTTGAGTCCGCAAAGCAGAATTTTGTTCTTCAATACGATTTTTATAGGAAACGGTCTCGTTATACATCTGTTGCAAACGTCCATGAGCTTCTTGCAGTGCATCTTCCGCGTGTTTTTTTGAACGATACCGCCAATATAAAAGACCAGCAATAACAATTCCGGAAAGTGCTAATGTTGCCAACAACCAATTTAACGCTGCCCAGCGTCGGTCTTGTGCTTGTAAGACCGCAATTTCGGCTTCTTTTTCTTTCAGCGCATACCGCTCTTGCATATCAGCAATACTGGCATGAAGACTGGAAGTAAAGACTGAATCCCGTATACGAAGCAAACGGCTTTGCGATTGGAAGGCTTCTCGAATGTTTCCCAAAGCATAGTACGCTTGTATTTGTGTACCAAGTAATTCGAGCATCTCTTTTTTGCTGACGAGCACATTGTTCAATCCTTGTGCAGAGAAATAGAGTGCCTTCTCCAAACGTTGCCGTCGGGAGCCTTCCGTATTTAATGGAGAATCTTGTGAGTAGTGGAGAGCAGAATAGACATACACTTCTGCTGCAATCGAGGAAATAAAGGGACGCGGAACATTACTACCTGAAGATAATGCCGTATCAAGAAAAATCAAGGAATCAAGCAGTCGTAGTGCAGCATTACTATTCTTTCGTTCACGTTCAGCCTGCACTTCCTGTGCAAGCAGATTCACCACCAAAAGCGTATCCCGCAATTTCCACGCATTTTCAACGCCGCGCCGCGCAAACAACAAAGCAGAATCCGGTCGTTGATTCATACGATAGGCAGCAGCCATTGCTTTTTGCCATTCTATGGTAAAAGCAGGAAGTGTATTTTTTTGTAGAAATGCTTCTGCCTGACGTGCAAAAAACAGTGCTTTTGGAGGCTGCTGCATTGCTAAGGCAATTTCGCTCAGATTCACCCGTGCTAAAAAACTATTTTTTTCATCTCGACACTTATCGGCAATATCCATTTCAGACATATAGTACTCAAGCGCCATAGAAAATATATCACGCTGCTGATACATTACCGCTATTAACCCCAGAGTCGAGGACATATTAAGCGAATCCCTTTGCTCAGTAAAGCCCTGTAATGCTAGTTGCAAAGTGTCTCGCGCTTCGACAAATCGTCGTTCCAACCGTAGGATATTGCCAATATTCAGATACAGGCGCGCAGTAAGGCGAGGACTATTCAGCGATCCGACCAAACTTCGCGCCTCATCCACAAAAGGACGCATTTGCGAAGGGTTTGGACGATAACTTCGGGCAAGCAGAAATAATAATCGGACATAATCAGAATCGCGTACGGCACGTTGCATTCGCCGAGTTTCCAGTTCACGAAGCAAAGAATCACGGGGTAAAAATTGAGCCTGTGCGGCAGGAGACATTGAATTTTGGAGGCATAAAAGAAGCCCCAATATCCTGTAAAACCATGCTTTTAACACAAACACGAATCAAGAAGTGTGATAAATACTCTCGTAAACATTGAAAAAGTAAAATACGATTTTTTGTGAAACAAATGGTCAGGTATCTGCGTAGAGAACATTAAAATATCCGTTCTCTGACGTTTTTCCTCCAACAGCTATGAAAACCCTTACCTTTTCTCGTGCCGCAGTTATTCTGCTGGCAAACACCCTCACTTTCTTTATGGTCTCATACGATGCTCATGCTCAATGGTTCTTCGGCGGCGGCACACGTGGTTCAGGGAAAATCATTTCCGATACGCGCCCTGTTGCTGAATTTTCTAAAATCAATGTTGCCGGAAGTGGTGATGTCATTTTCAAAAAAGGAGAAAAACGCGAGGTAATTATCGAGGCAGACGATAATCTCTGGGAAAACGTTTTGACGGAAGTTTCCTCCGATGGGGAACTCAAACTCGGTATGAAAAGTGGTTCCTACAGTAATGTTCATTTGAAATTCATCATTACCAATCCTACGCTTAACGGCGTAAAAGTAACGGGAAGCGGTTCGGTGGATGTCGAAGGATTTTTTGAATCTAAACGCTTTGTATCGGTTGTTAGCGGCAGTGGCTCTATTCGTTACGAAGGCGGCAAAACAGAACAGCACGATCTGACAATTAGCGGGAGCGGCAGTATCAATGCTGCTAAATTGAAAGCAAACGACGCATCGGTAGAAATCTACGGTTCCGGTGACGCAAGTATCTATGCAGCAAAGACACTCAAAACTCAAATAACAGGAAGCGGTTCGCTTGATGTAGAAACCTCAACCGAAGGACGCTATTTTTCATCTCATACAAGCGGCAGTGGTTCGGTACGGTTTCGTGGTGGCAAAGCGGAAAAGTTAGATGTTACTATTAAAGGAAGTGGGAATGTGCAGGCAGATCAACTTCAAGCAGAAAATGTCAGTGTTCAAATTTCGGGTTCGGGTGACGCAATAGTCTATGCCAATAAATCATTGGATGCGCAAATTTATGCCAGTGGCGATGTCTTTTACTCAGGCAATGCAACCAATATCAGTAAAACCATTCGCGGGAGTGGGAATGTGAGTAAACGCTAAGACGCCCGACCACAATCCCATGACAATCGAGATACCGAAATAACATCACCGCAGTATTCTCCTGCGAAGCGAAAGAAAACCCCGTAAACAGCTGAAGTTTACGGGGTTTGTTTTTTTGCTCTTACCCGTCTGTATTGCGGGCAAATATGTGCTTATTTTTTAATTGTTGTGTCGGTTTCTTTCAAGACGCGACGTAAAATTTTACCAACATTTGTTTTCGGTAATTCAGTCCGAAACTCAACATGCTTGGGAACTTTATAGCCCGTCAAGTGCTGCTTACAAAATTCCTTGATTTCCTCAGCGGTTAAACTTTCATCCTTTTTCACGATAAAGGCTTTCACTGCTTCATGAGATTTGTCATCAGGAACACCAATAACACCTACTTCCAAAACTTTCGGGTGAAGCGCAATCGCATTTTCTACTTCGTTTGGATAAACATTAAAGCCGGACACAAGAATCATTTCTTTCTTTCTGTCCACAATCTTAATAAAGCCACGTTCATCCATAATACCGATGTCACCGGTTTTGAACCAGCCATTATGCATTACATTTGCCGTTTCATCGGGACGCTGCCAATAACCCGACATAACTTGCGGCCCCCGCGCCCAGATTTCACCACGCTCGCCAAGAGGCAAATGCTGGTTATCATCACTAAAGATACCAATTTCTGTACTGGGAAGTGGTAATCCGATGTAACCGCGACGGTGCGTCCCGTCCATCGGATTGACCGTAAGACCGGGGGAGGTTTCCGTTAGACCATATGCTTCGTTCAAAATGCAACCTGTTACTTTCTCCCACTTCTCGGCGACGGCATCTTGAACTGCCATACCACCGCCAAGCGAAATTTTGAGATGCGAGAAATCGCAATTAGCAAATTCGGGGTGGTTGAGCAAACCGTTGAACAGCGTATTCACACCACTTATCACAGAAAACTTGTGTTTTTTCAATTCCGCTACAAAACCATCCATATCACGCGGGTTGGTAATCAAAACATTTTTGGCACCATACCGCATCGGACCGAAGAAGTTAAAAGTCAGCGCAAAAATGTGATACAATGGCAACGCGGTAATGATAATTTCCTCTCCTGGTTTATCTAACTTGAAGAACGTCCACGCTACAAGCATTTCCATATTGGCGAGGATATTGCGATGAGTAAGCATTGCACCTTTGGAAACACCAGTTGTGCCGCCGGTATATTGCAAAAATGCGAGATCGTTGCTTTGCACATCCGGTTTGGTATATTTTGCTTTCGCGCCTTCAGCCAGCGCATCGTTAAATTTAATTGCCCCGGGAATATCGTATGGAGGAACCATTTTCTTCACATACTTAATCGCCATGTTCATGACCCAGCCCTTTATTCCCGGCACAACATCAGCAATTTCGGTAATAATTACCGTTTTGAGTTTAGTTTCAGGCAAAATACTTTGCAAACTTGCAGCAAAGTTCGCCACAATGACAATCGCCGTCGCACCGGAATCGTTAAATTGATGGCGCATTTCCTGAGGAGTGTAGAGCGGATTTGTGTTAACGACTGTTAGCCCTGCTCGCAATGCCCCCATTGTTGCAATCGCGTATTGAATCATATTCGGCATTTGAATAGCGATACGATCGCCTTTTTTCAAACCACGCTTTTGCAAAAAAGCTGCAAATTGTTTTGCCAACTTGTCCACTTCGTTATAGGTTAAAATCACGCCCAAATTCTCATATCCGGGTTTATCGCCGTATTGTTTGAGACAATCGTCTATAAATTCCAAAAGCGATCCAAAATGGTCGGGATTTACGGTTTCCGGTACGCCTTTCGGATAGGATTTGAGCCAGAGTTTTTCTACTTCTTGCACCATAGCTGTATAACATTTGAGGGTGAACAAAACGGACTGCTTGAAGGAAATTACACACAAGAATCTCCTGCAAAACACTCGCACAAACTGTTGATTAATGTAGATTTATTAACGATAATCAGCGCACAATCGCCTAGACGATTGTCGTAAGAAATTGTTGTTGTGGAACAATAAACACAACAATTTTGTATGACAAGAACAACTACTGAACATTATCGAAGGGCAGGAATTTACGGAAAAATTGGCGAAATATGCAAGTTCTAAGTGCATTCTGAAAAAATTTTGCGGTCAATCGAATGTCTCTCTTTCATGGCAGCACCAAATTTTTCTTGTCAATATCAGCAGAATCGAGATTTTATGCGGTATTGCGAGAAATCCATTTGGCAACATCCGGTGGAGAATATCGACTCATATTCTCCAGTATTTCTTCAGGAGATGCCCCGACTAGTAACATAGAACGATTATCCTCTCTTAAAAAACCCTCTTCTGACATTCTGCGGAGTAATAGCAGTAATTCGTCATAAAATCCTTGCATATTATACAACGCGATTGGCTTTTGATGTAAACCTAATTGCCCCCACGTCAGCATTTCAAATAGTTCTTCCATTGTTCCGAATCCTCCCGGCAAAGCAATAACGCCATCACATAAATCATTCATCATCAGTTTCCGCTCGTGCATCGTTTCCACCAAATGTAATTCCGTCAAATGTTCATGGGCTAACTCTTTGCGCTGTAAAAAACGCGGCAAAACTCCAATAACCTTGCCACCCTGCTGTAACGCACCGTCGGCAACTGCCCCCATCAGTCCTACATTTGCACCGCCATACACAAGCGTTATTCCACGTTCAGCTAAAACTTTACCCAAACCGACCGCAGCTTGCCTGTAGATTGTATCCGCCCCAAAACTAGAGCCGCAATACACCGCAATACTTTTTATCATTGAACAATAGACAAATTTTTTGAGAACTGGATTTAGAAAAGAATACCGTTTTACGGGTTTTCTTACGCTGGATTTTCAGGCTGAGAGCCTCTGAGAAAGAGGTTTAGCGACAGTTGCGCCCAAAGCAACGTCAAAACAAAACCTATGATTGCCGGTATTAGCGAGGCTTCTCCTTTGTACAAGCCTGTTCCCCAAGCGGAATCCGATGAGCGAATATCAAGCCACAAGTACAGTGCGTGGGCAGTAGCAAACAGAGCAGAAAGACGCTGTTGTGCTTTTAGCCCGATACCACCAGCACACCAACCTAAACAAATCATTACACTACCAAGTACCGCCGAATGGACATACACCCACTTCATAGCATCGTAATAATGCGGCGAAGCAAGCATTTCTGCGGGAACGCCGAACTCCGCCATACTCGCCATTATTCCACGCACAAAGATATTTACCGAAACCAGTACATCTATTGTTCCCACTGTATAACACGTAGCTTTGAAGCCGGGCAAAAAGCGCTGAATTGTTCCCATGCTTATAACCGAAAAAAATTATGACAAAGACATTTGCCCTTCAAAATAGTGAAAAATGCGGTATTTTACGAGCAAACATCTTGTTTTTCAAGAATTCTTCTGCATCATTACACGGAATTATCATGGCATCCTCTTCAAATTCCCGTCGCATGTTTCTCCAACAAAGCGCTGTTGCTTCGGCATCGATGTTCATTTCATCTCCCCAAGAAAAGCCAGATTCCCTTTCAAACCCTGACCGCAAGCGCGTTTTGCGCCTTGCGCATTTTACCGATGTTCACGTACAGCCGGAACGCGGTGCTGCTGACGGCATGACAGCTTGCTTGCGTCATATTCATGCACAAAAGGACAAACCGGATTTGCTCTTGAACGGCGGCGATTCCATTATGGATGCCTTGGAACAAAACGAAGCGCGAACACAATTGCAGTGGGATATTTTTTTTGAGACATTGAAACGCGAAAACACCATCCCTATCAAACACTGCATCGGAAATCACGATGTTTGGGGATGGCTTCAAGACAAAAGTGGTGCGAAAGGTAATGAACCGCGCTACGGAAAAAAATGGGCAGTAGAAGCCTTAGGCTTACCGAATCGGTATTATTCCTTCGCACAAGCAGGATGGCATTTTATTGTTTTGGACAGCACACAATCACGTGGCAATGCGGGTTACGAAGCCCGTCTTGACAGCGAACAATACGAATGGCTTCGCGGGGAATTAGCTTCCGTCAAACCCACAACGCCCGTCCTTATTCTTTCGCATATTCCGATTCTGAGCATGACTTCGGCATTTTTCTTGCGCAAAGCAGAACAAAACAGCGATTGGACGATTCAGAGGAATCTTATGCACTCCGACGGCTTACAACTTCAGCAACTCTTCCGAAAATTCCCCAACGTCAAACTTTGCCTTTCCGGACACACGCATCTTGTGGACAGGCTTGATTACACGGGCGTAACGTATTTTTGCGACGGCGCTGTGAGCGGTGCATGGTGGAAAGGTGCGTGGCAAGAATGTGAACCGGGTTATGCAATGGTCAATTTGTATAATGACGGTTCGTTTGACCGCGAATACATTACCTACGGCTGGAAACCGCGTGAATAAAGCATCTCTCGCCTTAGCATTTGTTTTTTAGAGGACGAGAGATGCAGAATTGGAAGAGTGATGGAGAAATACGGCAGCGCAATACCAGAAACTATACTAATGTCGGCTTAGAATAAACGACTGCCTTCCGTGCCGCCAAAGGATGGTCAGAAACAGGATGGTGCTTTTCTAAGCCGTTGATGATAAATTCGCCACCGTTCTGCTCGTAGTCATGCTGATAGTGGTGCAAATTTTCCATGACCGTATGGTCCACAAGAGCCGTGTTGGAAAAATCAATCGTAATTTTTTTCCCGCGCGGCAAACTATCAAGCGATTTTTTGAGTTGAAGATAATTACTGAATACCGCCGAATGAAATACATCCACGACAAATTCATTCTCGGAAGGAGTATTTACGCTAAAAAGTGGCTTAAATGCTTGTTTAGGCGGTAATCCGTTGGCAAAATGAATAATGAGTTTTGTGATAATACCAAGCGCAATCCCGATAAGTAAATCACTCGCCAGCGTGACGGCAATTGTTATCAAGAAAATGACTAATTGCTCTACGCCTATTTTGAATGTTTTGTAAAATTCTTTCGGTGCAGCTAAACGAAAGCCCGTTGCAATCAGCATTGCTGCCAAAGCGGATAGCGGAATTTGATGAATCAATCCCGGAAATAATGCTACAAACACCAGCAAAAACACACCATGAAACACATTTGACAACCACGTTTTTGCGCCGTTGTTGATGTTCGCCGAAGAGCGGACAATCTCAGAAATCATCGGTAAACCGCCAATCAAGCCCGCAAGCGTATTCCCCACTCCCACACCCAACAAGTCACGATTCAAATTCGATTTGCGATGATATGGGTCGAGCGTGTCTATGGCTTTCGAGCTAAGAAGCGATTCCAAGCTGCCCACCAAAGAAAACATCACGATATATTTGATAGAAGTCCGTGAAAAGACCTGAGAAAAATCCGGGAATGTAATTGCTGCGAAAAGGCTTTCCGGCAGCGTTACAAGAAATTTCGGTCCAATCGTATATTCATGGTTCGGTAAAAACAAGTATTTGTGTTCATGCGCCAAATCGAAATAATGACCAAGCGGAATCGCAACGAGAATGACGACAAGCGGCGCAGGAATCATCTTCACATACTTGTTTTTGATAAGCGGCATACCAAACAAAATCGCTAAACTCACCGCACCGATGATCGCTATTTCAGGATTCATCATTGAGAAACTGTGCGGTATTTCCGCGAGAAGATGAAGCGGCTCTTTGCCTATGGGCTTCACGCCAAGCAAGGTATGGATTTGCTTGGAGGCGATAATAATACCGATAGCAGCTAACATCCCGTGTACCGCCGCCGATGGAAAAAAATCTCCCAAAGCGCCGGATTTCAGAACACCGAACATAATTTGGATAATCCCTGCGACAACAATTGCCGCAAGTGCTAGTTTATAGCCGGCAAGCGGGTCGCCTTTGCCTAATTCCTCGACTGCCCCCAGCGCAATAACTATCAAGCCCGCAGCCGGTCCTTTGATAGTAAGATTTGACCCGCCAAAAAAGCTGACAACTATCCCACCAATAATTGCAGTAAAAATTCCGGCGACAGGTGGGAAACCGCTTGCCATCGAGATTCCCAAGCAAAGCGGCAAAGCAATGAGAAAAACTAAAAAGCCGGAAAGCATATCCGACTGCCATGATTGAGCTAATCCGCGAAAACCCGATAACGGTGCGGTTTGTGAGGTTTGATTTGAAGGTGTATTCATAACAAACGTAAATTCAAGAAGGAAAAAAATGTTTGAAATCGTTGAATGGAAGTTTAGATAAATCTTACGCTGCCCTCACCTCAATCCTCTCCGAGCAGAGCATTTGGGAGAGGAAGCAAGATTTTATGCGACTTCTGAAACCCTCTCCCTTTGGGAGAGGGCAGGGTGAGGAAAAAACAGGTACAAGGTTTTATGGGGGTTACAGAGTTTTATCTAAACTTCAGTGAACCAAAAGAAAACAAAAGCGCTATGCCGATTTGTACGGTACTTCGTGATATGTTTTTACGTGCGAGCCAAGGAATAATCTGGCATACAAGCGAATCACCGCAATACCGCCAATAACAAAGCCCAAGGCATTAAAAAAGGCAAGTAAAAACTGCTCTTCACGAATATGGCTGAAGACTAAATCTTCCCCGATAAACGTTGGTGTTATCGGAAATCCCATGACCCCTAGACACGCCAGCAGCACGACCATACCAAAACGTGGATGTTCGTAAATATGCCCGAAATAACGGTCAAGCGAGAAATAGGGTTCTTCTTCACGCTGTAAGCGGCGAAGCCCGATAAAACCGAGTATTCCCATAAAGCCGACCCCGCTTAAATACATCACCACATCATTTGCCCCAAACTGCTCATTAAACGCCACCGCCAGCGCAATCCACGAATGGTACATGATAATCAGCAGCCAGCACAAAAGCGGAGAAACTCGCTCCGAGAAGGCTTTGAGAACCATTCCAAGCCCAAGAATGGAAAAAAGAACGGGCAAATACGGAATGATATAAGACGGTATCAAGTGCTGCAAAAACAGCAATGCCAGCGCAATGACATAGAGCGGCAAAATCCAGAGTATAACGTTTTTCATCGTCAGAAAATCCAGAGTATGCCCCGCCCTACGAAACACTCCAAAAAGGCGATAACTCATAATGGCATCCAAGTTCCATTCTTTGAGCGCAAGCATATAAAACCCGTATTCCAGGCGCTTGGGCAAACGGTCTTCCACTGTGTGTTCATGCGGAACGAAGTGATAAAATTGCTCACGAATCAAGTAGCTGACTACCGAAGGCGAAACCAACAATTGGTACGTCCGCAAAAACGCATTGGAAGCAAAATGTACCAGTGCCAACGCTTTGAAACCAAGAGCAATTTCGATAAAAATTATCCCTATTTGTGCAATCGAAGCATACCCAATTTGGCTCTTGACAGATGATTGCACACGAGCAATCATCGAAGCAATAACGGCAGTCGAAAGTCCCAGTAAACCGAATAACACTCGCACAGACGATTGATGCTCCCAAAACGGATACGTCCGAAGCAGCAAAAATACGCCGATGTGTACGGACAGCGAGCCATAAAAAATTGCTGAAGACGGCGTGGGACCTTCCATTGCGCGGGGCAACCAAGACGAAAACGGTAATTGCGCGGATTTTGCCGCCGCCGCTACAAGAATCATCAATGCAATAAACGCTCCAACGGCGCTATGACTTTGAAGATGCTCGTGAACGAGCGTGTAATTATTCAATTTCAAAAACGTGATGTTTTCATGCCAAAGATGATGAGAAGCCCACATCGCCAGCAATATTCCCACATCGCCAATGCGGTATATCGAAAAGACTTTCACAGCATTCCGCGCAGGCAAATAGCGGTCGCGGTAGAAGGCAATCAGTAAAAACGATGACAGACCAAGAATTTCCCAACCGATAAATAGCGTCTCGAAATTACCCGAAAAAATTGTCAGCGTGTACCCGAAATAGAACAGTAAAATCGTATTGAAAAAGCGCTTGTATCCTTGCTCGCGGTGGAGATACGTCCGGCTGTACATGGTAATAATAAACGTCAAAAAAGACCCGACCAGCATATACACAGCCGTTACCGTGTCAAAATACACATCCACCAAAAACTCATATCCGTCTGTACGGTACAGCACAATTTCCTTCACATTCATCACCGGTGCGCCGTTCCAAAGCCACACAATACCAAAAAGCAAGAACCCCGCTAAATTTGCTCCGGCTGTAAGAAAACCTATTTGCGAAAGCGTCTTTTCTTGTGCTTTGGGAACAAGCAAACTCGCCACAAAACCAATAAATGGTATCACCAAAAAGATATTGATAATTGCATCCATTTATGCCTCCTCTGCAATGCGTGGTGTGGCAAATCTTGCTGTCAGCACGGTAACAGGAACGTTATCGTCGTACCGCTCGACAAGTTCTATCTGATTTCGCGCTATTGGGAGCATACTGCCATGCGAGGTATATGGAACAAAGCTGCCCTGCTGAAAGCGCGTCAATTCTACCGTTTCAGGATGTACCGCCACCAAATGAATCCACTGATTGTTAAACCATTCGTATAGTTCCGGCGTTTTCTGAATAGTGCGCAGAACAACTTCAGGATAATGCTCCACAATCATCAAAAGCCGCGTCGGGTCGTGTACTTCTATCATCTGACTCGGCAACCCCGGACGTAAATCGCCATCGGTGCCATTGGCAACACCAATCAAACCAATAACATTATGCGGCAGTTTTGTACCGGCACCAAGCCGATGATTATCTACCCGTGAGAAATAATACTCCAAATTGATACCGCCACAAACAGGCGCGGCTGCTTTGAGGATATTAAAAAGGTAGAATCCGTCAGGGTCCAGAGCATAATTATAGGAATTCATAAATGCCCGACGGTCTAAAAAAAGATGCTCCGTCATCTCACGCCGACCAACAATACAAAGCGTGTTCGTCGCATGGTTTAACTCCGGTCGCGGCTCAAAAAGTGACACTGAGCGGCGTTTTACCTCTTCGTGAATTTTCTTCGGTGTTTGAGTCGTGCTGGTCAGTGCAAAGCGGCGTGAACGCTCTTTTGCGTTCAGGTCAAGCGCTTGAGCAAATACGTGTGCATTGTGCCTGTGTACCTCTTGTTGAGCGGCAGACAAGGCATCATCATCAAAAAATTCTATTTCATCGCGGGTTGTGTCGTGCAAAGCTCCGATAAAGCGCGTCGAATCAGGGATATTGATGCCTTTGCCATGCAGTATTGCTCTGACATCAGGATGATTCGCCATAAACGCCGCAACACGAGCATTCACTGAACCCGGACGACCGGAACACGCGCCGCAATCATAGCCCGCATAATGAGTGTTATTGGAACTGCTTGCACCATGACCAACGAGATAGACAATCGGAGCAAATTCCTTAACCAATCCCGTACTTTTCAATAACCCTTCTACTCTTTCAGCCATTTCAATGACGGTAAAGCCAACGTGCAAACCATTTTCATCTGCATCTTCCGCCGAGCGCTCAATCGTTAGTGTTGCGCGTTTGTCGGTATGCCGAAACGAATTCGTTGATGCGGGATTGAGCGTAGGTTTGAAAACGCTTTCAAGAAGTTTCAATGCCGACCAAAACCCCAGAGTTTGCGTCATAAGCCAACCGCGAAAGAGCGAATGCGTGTGCTTTGTAAAATGGGCATCACGCTCGTATTTGTGGGTCGTGTCAATCTCTTTGATAAGAAACTTCGGTGAAATAGGAGCAGGACACGATTTTGTATAAAATTTTCCATGCTCCGGTTGGAAGTAAAATTCCACGTTAAAAAAGCCCGGAGTCCCAAATGTGCAGCATTTCGGCTCAATCATCTCCACATAACGCCGGAATGAACATTCGCGGTCATCAATACAGAACATTGCCTGAAATGGCGCAATAACTTCCTTCGTATCGCCCGAAATAACAAGTTGAGTTCTGAGTGCAGAAAAAGCAATCTCTTTTTTGCGTTGAATGCCTGCTAGAACTTGGTCATAATAACTCCACTCGAAGGCTTCTTGCCAAAGGGCGCATACTTCCTCAAGTTCCGTTGATTCTTTGTGCGTAAAGAGGTCTTCAGGATGCTGTTCGATTTTCAACCCGATAGGCGACCAGATTTCGCCAAATGCACGGTCTAACACTTCAATTTCCAGCAGTAATTCCAGCATAATCAGGTCATGCAGCGCAATATGCTTTTCATCCAGAAGTGCGTGAGGATGCTCTTCTAAAAATGCGACCATTCCCGACCAACCCGGATGCGAAAACTGTTGGTCAAAAAGATAGTGTTCAAAGAGCGCTTCATCACCGACGACGATATGGAGCAGGCTTTTCAAGGAGCAATCTTCGTCTTGCAAAAGCCGTTTGGCGCGGGGTGTAGTAAAAATGCCGCTAAAACTGCTCAAACGCTCCATTTCACGCAGTGCTTTGAGCAAGCCTTTTGCGGGAACGGGCATCCGCCACAGCGCAATTCCTTGGTCAAGATAAGCACTCAGAATACGGAAAAGTAGCGGATGCACGAGTTTATCCAGATGGATTCCGTAGTCTTTCCAATGCTTACGAACAGCACCAATCCTTGCATGAATGGATGTGTCATAATCTTTTGTAAGAAGCCGACGCTTCCATGAAGTACGAGTATCCTCGCCTTTTGTATTCCGAAGAATCTCATCCAGCACTTCTTCTCGAATGTGTCCGGCTGCATAGCGAGCGCGAAATTCCTTCAGTGGCAAATACACCGCGTACCCAAATGCTCCCGATGCGAGACGTAAAGCCTTGTGAAACGGATATTCCTGAAACGCATGAAGAGTATTATGATGGATAAAATCTTTGAGAGGTGCCTGTGATGGCAAATAATGCCGTAGTTTATGAAGCACATGATGTTCAAGAAAAATGTGCTTCTGAATAGGTTTTGTCGTCATAATTTCATTATCAATACATGAAACAACAAGTCTTCGCTACACCATACCCAATCATCAACATTAAACTACCGTTGAAACTACTGTTGCTGTACCGCTTTACTGCGGCTATACGCAATGCTTTTTTGCACGAGATAATGATTGGTTGTAATGATAACAACGAAGTATAAAATAATACCGTCAAAGCCGCATAACAAGACCGTTATACGCCTTTGTACCAAAAGGACAGAAGAAGAAAGAGAAAGGAAATTAAGCGAGGACTGGCGACACGAAATGCTTCCAGCTATGATGCAGGACGTAAAGAGGAATAGAGAACGCCTGAGGACAATCTACTACTGTAGAACGTGCTAGGCTTGTTTCGGGAAAACAATCTTGAAGTGCTATTATTGAATGTTTGCGCGCATGAATTTCGTCATCATCTTCCGATTCCGTTTCTGCCGTTTCTACGACATCAATAATCGTTGGAAGATGATGCACGGACGAAAGTATTTCTAATGCTTCGGCATGATGAAGAACAGATACAACAGCGGTCTTCTGCTCCGAAATACTTGAGTCTGCTTTATGATAGAATACAGACGCTCCAGCACTCTTCCCCGCTGTTAGCACAAGCAGCAGTGAAACAATGAATAACGAAGCGGTATGTATGGTTTGTTGAATCATGCCAATAGGAATAAATAATACGTCATGCGGTTTAATTTACGACGCATTTCTTCATAAAAATAGCATTTTTTCTCATTTTACCATCGAAATTATGACGGGGCTTGAATTCATCTGATTGCAATAATGACCCTCACTATACCCATTATCCAAGTATAAGGTTTGGTACAAAATTATCTTGAACTATTTGCACAGACAAGAGCGCCTGTATTGCTTATACAATCAGGCTCTCATAGAACAGAGCGCCACGCTCAACTTGTCTGTACTTCAAATAGTCACCGCCCGGATGTTTACTTTCAAGAAAGACTATAGGATAAACCACAAACGCAACGAAAGATACAACGACGGCAAACCGGCTGTGGAGGAATGATTATTTTTTTCCACAACATCAATACACAATTATTCCGACACAGCACGTGGTAGCGTCACAACAAATGTAGCTCCTTCCCCCGGAACAGATTCACACCACACTTGACCGTTCATAGCTTCAACAATTTTTTTGACAATACTTAACCCTAAACCTGTCGAATCTTCCCCGCCGGTCGGCTGTGCAGAAAGTCGCGCAAATTTCCCGAAAAGACGTTTCATATCTTCTTCTGAAATTCCGAGTCCTTCATCTTGCACTTCAATACGAAGATAGGTTATAGGTGATAGGTCAGAAGTCATAGCGCGGTCATTCGTCATTGGTACATTCGTGTTATCGTTAGACCAATGACCAAGGTCTGATGACGATTGACTTCCTTCTCGTACCCGTACAAAGACATTCTTCCCGTGCGGCGAGTATTTTACAGCATTAGAGAGAAGATTTTCTAAAACCTCATGTGTTTTTGCATAATCTGCCATAATACCGGTATTCATGGTTTGAGGAATATCTATGTAAATAGCGATATTTTTATCTTGCGCTCGCTCGCGATATTCTTCGACAACTTCCCGAACAAGATCAGCGGCATCAAATGCTGCCGGATAGAGTATCAAGGCACCAGATTCCAGAGCATTGATGTCCAATAAATTTGTAATAATGTCGCGCATCCGCATCGCTGTTGATTCGATACGCTCTACTTTATCCAGCAACTGCGCGGAGTCCATGTCGTTATACCGCAATTGAATCATTTCCGTCATCAGGACAATACTGGAAAGCGGATTTTTCAAATCATGAGCGGCTATCCCTAAAAATTCATTTTTTTCACTGTTTAACCGCTCTAATTCTTGGTTCCGCACTTGTAATTGGCTATTCATGGTCGCAATCTCCCATGCTTGTTCGCTTACCGTTTGAATATGCAACTGAATTTCTTCATTCGCCTGCGAAAGTTCATGATTGCTCGTTTCTAGCTGCTCTGTGCGAATGTGTACAAGCCGCTCAAGTTCTTCTCTGCGCCGACGCTCTCTCCGCCACCGCATCCAAAACCATGCGCCACCTGTACTCACAAAACCCAAAACCATACCTGCTCTAAACCATAATGTCATCCACCAAGGCGGTAAAACCTTGATTCTAAGACGTGCGCCGTCTTCATTCCAAATACCATCGTTATTACAGGCTTTGACACGAAACGTGTAATCTCCCGGGTCAAGATTAGTATAAGCCGCTTCTCGGCTTGTTCCCGCGTCAATCCATTGCCTGTCGAATCCGTCCATTTTGTATAAATATCGATTTTTTTTCGCGTTGGTAAAACTAAGCGCCGCAAATTCAATCGTAAAAAAATTATCGTCGTGGGGCATGACAAGCTCTGCCTCTGCATTAAGGTCTTGCCAAAGCTGAACGGGCTTATTGAATTTTTTGAACCCCGTAATAACCACCGCAGGCGCAATTGTGTTAACACTAATAGTTTCGGGACAAAATTCGCTATATCCGTTTACTCCGCCCACATAAAAATATCCCGATGCACCCTGCGTATAAGCGCCACCATTAAATTCATTACTCTGTAAACCATCATCGGCAGTATAAGTGCGAAACGTTCGCTCATCTGGATAAAAACACGCAAGACCGTTATTTGTTGTCAGCCAAAGATGACCACCTTTATCCTCCAAAATTCCATATACCGCATCATTCGGTAGTCCGTCTTTTTCTCTGAAAACCTCAAAACGTCCGGTTTGACGGTCAAAATTATAAAGACCACCACCCCACGTACCAATCCAGAAGCGCCCTTTATGATCTTCATGAATAGTGCGTATATTCCCGCTTTGCAACGCTAAAGGCTTTGCCGCATCAGCAGCGAATACAGTAAATGAACCGTTTTCAGGATGAAACCGGTTCAAACCATGCAAGGTTCCCACCCACAGTGTTCCCAACCGGTCTTTGTACAACGATAACACAGCATTAAAACTCAAACTTTTCGGGTTTTTCGGATCGTTTTGATATACTTGAAAGCGCTTAGATTCAGGATCAAAGTGATTCAAGCCACCATTATCCGTGCCAATCCAGAGCGTACCGTCTGTGTCCAGCATTAATACTCGCAAAGCATCATCTGAAAGTGCATTGGGATTCCCTGCGTGAGCCTTGAAAATCGTGAATATTCCGCTTTTGAGGTCAAGTTTGTTTAAGCCGCCTCCACCGGTTGCTATCCAAAGCGCATCACGCTTTGCATCGAAAACAATGGAACGTACAATATTGTGGCTAATACCATTACGAGCAGAAGGATGAAACGTATAGGCGAAAAAGCACTGCGTTCGACGGTCATATTTACTCAATCCGCCACCTTCCGTTCCAATCCATACTGTACCATAAGCATCCTCACATATTGCCCGAACAAAATTGTTACCGAGACTTTGCGGATTATTCACTTCATGCCGATACGTCCTAAATTTTCGTGCATGAGGATTATAGACATTCACACCACCACCTTGCGTTCCAACCCAGAATGCACCGTGCCTGTCACGAAAAATACACCAAAGATAATCATTGCTCAGGCTTGACTGCTTAGTTTGTTCGTGGCGATAACAAATTTCTTTACCGGAACGTATGTTGTACACTGTTAAGCCACCAAATTCCACCCCAATCCACATGACAGAGTCATTTTCTTGATAAAAAGCCCTCACGGGACTGATAATACCGCGATTTTTCATCGTTTCCGGCAATAACAAATGCTTAGTTTGTTGCTGTGTCAAAGACAAAATATCTACTCCTTTGTCTGTGCCAACCCAGATATTTCCTCCCTTATCTTGGTACAACGCTGTTACCGAATTGCTGGCGATACTCATTGGTTCAGAGTTTTTGTGAAATCGTGTAATGATACCACTCTGGGGATTCACTCGGTTGATACCACCGTTTATTGTCGGTATCCAAAAAAAACCTTCTCTGTCTCGAAGAAGCCCGGAAAGGAAAGCCGAACTCAGGCTTTGAGAGTCATGAGGATATTGAGCATTGTACTTGATATGCTGCCATTCCCCTGTATGCTTATTGAGGATACTCAAAGCACCAATCGTAGCCACCCAAAGCCTTCCCGATGAATCTTCGCTAATGCCGCGAATAAAATTGCTGGCAATATATTTTTTACTGAAGGCTTCCACAGGATTTGTTCGATAACGAGTAAATGTCTCACTCTTTCGGTCAAAAGCGTGCAAACCACCGTCTTGCAGCCCCACCCAAAGTGTACCATCGTGATCTTCAAACAAGGTGTTGACAAAATTGGAAGCCAAAGAGCGCGGATTATCGGGATTGTGACGATAATGTGTAAAACGATAACCGTCGTACCGATTCAAACCATCCTGCGTACCAAACCACAAAAAACCATAACGATCTTGAAGAATAGCAAAAACACTACTTTGAGATAAGCCTTCCGAAAGGCTGTAATGCTCAAAGGAAAGCTCGCGTCTATTGGAAAAAGAAGGTATAATAGCCGTCTGGCGGTATGCAAATACATCGGCTGTCGGCATGAACACAAGCAGGAATCCCCACAATAAACGCGACGCTTCAAAAGATATTGAAACATCTCTGAACATCTTCCTAAGACGCAGCCAATCGTGATAACAACGTCGCATAACCGACACGAAACAATGAATGAAATAACGCTTTTAAGCGCCCTTTGGCATCTACGGTGTGAAAAGAAAAAAGTTTCTTGATTCTGAAGCAAAATATGACTTTTTGGTATAGACAAATATGACCATTCAGAATAAAAGAAAATGACTCTTGGAAACAAGGATGGCAGCAGAGTTTATGGCAAATTGCACCATCACAAAAGAGCAATAACAGCAAGCAACGCTCTATTTTGTACCACCTTTTTTGGAGATACTGTATGAAAACGTTCATGCAATGGCGCAGCAAAGGTCTCATCTGCGCATTAATGCTGACGGGGACAGCGTTTGTGGGATGTAGCACGGAAGAACTGATGCCCGTACAAACTGAAGAACTTTCTGCCGAAACACTTGCCGCAGCTCGCGCTCGTCCACCCCGTAATGCTGACGAACGCTTGTCCGGCGGTGCAACAACCGTTTTTTTGACCGATGAAACAGCATTTTCACAAGCAGCACCAAATCTCAGCGCTGAAAGTCTGCGCCGCCATGATGCAGGAGATGAAGCATTTGCCGTAGAGTTTACCCCCCGCCCTACCGCAGGGAGTCCGGGTGGCTTGGGACCCATATTTCATCATGTTTCCTGTGAAGGCTGTCATGTCGGTGACGGGCGCGGAAAGCCAACGCTAGACGATAGAGGTCTCAACACTTTGTTACTACGCCTTAGTCAAATGGGAACAGACGCACACGGAGAGCCATTAGGAATCACAGGCTTTGGCGGTCAATTACAAGACCAAGCTGTACCGGGCGTTGTACCGGAAGGAAAATTTACAATTTCTTACACCGAACAACCCGGTACGTTTTCCGACGGTAATAGCTATTCTCTACGCTCGCCGCGCTATACCATTCAAAATACCTACCTTCCTTTTCCGGGCGGAGTACAAATTTCACCGCGTATCGCCTCACCGGTTTTTGGTTTGGGATTGTTGGAAGCGGTTTCCGAACAAACAATCGTCGCGGGCGAAGACCCTAACGACCGTAATAATGACGGTATTTCTGGTAGAGTTAATCGCGTTTGGGATACCCAATTTCAGCGTGTAGCGCTTGGTCGCTTTGGTTGGAAAGCAAATCAACCTTCCTTACGACAGCAAAATGCAGGAGCATTCAATGGCGATATGGGCGTAACGACATCACTTTTCCCGACAGAGAGTTCCGAGGGACAAATACAAGCAGTCGCAGCACATCCACCCGAAGTGGACGACCGCACCTTAGATGCCGTTGTCCATTATACACGCACACTCGGTGTTCCAGCTCGTCGAAACGTCAATGATGCCAATGTTCAGCGCGGTAAACTGATTTTTGAACAAGCAAAATGCGCTGCTTGCCATACACCTTCAATGCAAACAGGTACACTTCAGGGTGTACCCGAAGTCTCAAATCAGACAATTTTCCCTTATACCGATATGTTGCTCCATGATATGGGTGAAGGCTTGGCTGATAACCGACCGGATTTCCTTGCCAATGGTCGTGAATGGCGTACGACGCCACTTTGGGGCTTGGGATTAACATCAGCAGTAAATGGTCATACGTTTTTGCTCCATGACGGACGTGCTCGCAACATTATGGAAGCAATTCTTTGGCACGGCGGCGAAGCACTGGCTTCACGCGATTACGTGCGCCGACTCCCCAGAGGTGACCGCGATGCATTGTTGGCATTTTTGAACTCACTCTAAGAGTCAATGTCATTAAGTTAAGCCCCACGCCCAGCTAAGAAGCAGGTT